>FTCU01002610.1_pt1 | contig 12122 bp, 9 predicted proteins | sample 1639521 | NCBI WGS metagenome assembly FTCU01 (sample SAMEA3914864, study PRJEB12502) | metagenome | biome: forest; material: soil | place: USA | collected 2012-03-12 | depth 0.3 m
CCACCCACCCCCGCCCCCTCCCCTCCATCATTAACACTCTGCTCCAAAAAGCTCGCCCACAGATCCGCAAGCGACTCCTTGCCGCTCGACACGGGCGTCGGCTCGGCAAAGAACTCGCTGCTGAGCGCGGGCGAGCTGGGCGTGCGGTGGAAGGGCGAGGAGGGGAGGCGCAGCGTGTTGTTGTTGCTGCCGCCCCCTGTGAGAGAGAGGGTGGAGGAGGCGCCGTGGCCGTGCCCGCCTGGCCGGGCGAGACCTGCTTTTTCGCGCTGCTCGTCGGTCCAGGTTAGGAGGCCGGCTATGATTTGGAGGATTTGGAATTTTCGGGGGTCGGAGCGGTCGAGGGTGAGGAATTGGAGGAAGTGGTTTGTTACGAGTTGTCTGTGGGGGGTTAGTATTAGAGTTAGGAAATGGGGTTCGGGGGGCCTACTTGTCGATTGTCTCCTCTGGTTTGGTCTTTTTTATGTATTTGAGCGCCTTGGTGAGGTGGTCGTTGAGCACGATGGCCTCGTGCCGCAGCTTGCCGATGAGCAGGTTCTTCTCCTTGACCTCGCGCTCAAACGGGCCCGTCCGCTCGAGCTCCCGGGAGAGCGTCTCCCGGGCCGACTCGGCGCCGGCGGCGCGGGCGTCGGCCTCCTGGGCGCGCTTCTTGAGCGCCTGCACCTGCTCCTCGGTCGACTCGACCATCTCGCGCAGCTCCCGCTTGCGCGTGTCCTGCAGCTCCTGCAGCGCGCGCTGCAGCCGGTCGACGGCCTGCGCCTGCGCGTCGCGGTCCGACTCGGCGCGCTCGTGCAGCTCCCGCGCGCTGGCCAGCTGCTCTTCGAGGTCCGACACCTTCTCGGCCAGGCTCTCGCGCAGGGAGCGCTCCTCCATGGCGATGACCTCCCACTCGCCCATGGCGATCGTCGTGGCCTCGAGCTCGCCCTTGAGGTGCTGCAGCTGCCGCGCTGTGTCGTCCTTCTCCTTCATCCAATTCTGCTGCGACAGGTTGCCCCTGCTGCGCAGGCTGGCGAGCTCGCGCCCCTGTTCCTGCAGCTCATCCCGCAGGCGGTGCGTCTCGTCGTCGCGCGCGGCCAGGGACCGCTGCAGCTCGTCGTTCTGCGTCTCGAGCTCCTCGACGCGGTCCTTGGCGTCCTCGAGCTCGGCCTTGTCGCGCTTCAGGCGGTCGCCCAGCGTCTCCTTGATCTTCTCGACGCGTCCCAGCAGCGTCTGGTACTGCGCCTCGGCGTGCTCCTTGGCCGTCTCGCTCTCGTCCAGGTCGGCGCGCAGCTGGGCCGTCTCCTGGACGTGCGCCTCCTGTATGCTCTCGAGCTGCCTCCGCAGCTGCTCCACCTCGAGCCGCAGGGCCTCGCGGTCTTGCGACATGGCTTCTAGCTTGGCGCTCGTCGCCCCTGATATTGTCCCGGTTGGTGAGTGTCCGTTGACGCCGGCATGGCCGTTGGCGGCGGGTCGTCTCGGGTCGTGCTCGGCTTCGGCGTCGGCGTCTGTCCTGGTTTCCTCTTCCACCGCCGGCTCGTCCGGTTCTGTGGCCGGCTCGTCTGGCGCAGGGCCGTCTCGCTGCGTGTGGGGGTCTGGGGCGGTGCTCTACATGGCAGGTCAGGACGGGCAGGTGGGGTGCGAGCAATGCCAGCCAACAATGCAATGCAGAACAAGCCAAGAAGCAAGAGGGGATCCCATGACGAGGCTGGCAAATTAACAAAGTGCTGTGGGTGGGCCAAGCATACCGGACCAAGCGATTCTAGCTCTTCTGACACGTCCTCGGCCGGCGGGCTCTCGGGGCCATGGCTCGCCTCGTTGGTCTCGTTGGCTTCGTTGGCGTCTGGCTCGGGTGCCGGTGCTATTTGCGAGGCTGCGGGCGTGCTAGTGGCGGCGGGGGCGGTCTTGTTGCCCTTCTTCTTCTTGTTCCCTTTCTTTTTGTTGGAGGTGGCAGCGGGACCTGTCATTACCGCGAAGCATCATTTCCCCGTTAGCGCAAATGCACGTAGCGAGAGCCTAACGTTAGAGGCCAAGGCTGGCGATGTGGCCTGGTCCGGCCTCTGCACGCAGCACACGCAACCTGCCACGCAGGCAAAGGCAAATCAATGCACCCCTCGAGCCCACTGCGGGACGTACCTTGGGCTGCTGATTGGACGGCGCCGGCTGCTGGCGCGCCGGAAGAAGCCATGGTTGGAACGCAATTGGCGGTGCGGTGGCCGGTGTCGTGGTGGTTGAGAGCAAGAGGACACGAATGCACCCGTGGCGGTGCCCGTCTGCGTCTGCCCTGTGTCGGGGTGTTCGTTGTTGTTGCTTCGAAGCAGCACCAAGGATGTGCAGGGTGCAAAGTGTACAGATTACCTCTGGATACAGGATACAGGCGCTGGTAAGAATCCGCCGACTCGGTCATGGAACAATGGCCTTCAGCACCCACAGCGTGTCCACAGGGCAACAGCCTGCAGCCAAGTTCCTGCTTCTCGTATTCCCGTTTTAGCTCACTCTTTTGTCTCTGTCCCCAACCTTTGGGCCCGGCATGGATGAAACAGTCTCGTCGGAGTGCTCAGCGCCAACAGGGCGCACAAATAGAAGCCTCAGCTGCTTGTCGTCAGGCCCATGATAACTCACCGTTGGCGGAGCAAACAGGCCGGACCTTGCATCTGCAAAGAACCGGAATACAGGGCTTGAAGCGAAGTGTAGATGCACAGTCCATACAGCACACGCACGCTGCCCGCACAGGACCTGTCGTCGTCTTGAGCTGGCCGACTATCCCTCCTTAGCATATCCCATACGAAATGCAGGGTACTGGCACATGTGCCACCGTTAAAAAGCCCTTTTCCGGCTGTCTTGTTTCGAAACACGATGCTGATTCTTTCTGGTTAAGACCTGAAGCCAGTGCCAACACAGCTTGGAACATTGATAAATCCCCTAAACAGACTGTCTTATGTAATCCCCAACCCATCCACCGCAGCCAAGCATTTTAAGCACTCGCCAATCCACCGTCGACATTTTCTTCCTCTTTTTTTCCTCACATATTTCTCTTCGCCCGAATTTCAAACTGGATCTGCCGTTGCACCTCGCAAAAACCCGCTGGCATTTCCGCACTAGGGAGGAAGTAGACCAACATTCCGCGCTTTATAATCTTGCCAGCTCTCCGGGCGTCCGCTCGAATCTCCAAGAGTCTGTCAGGTTCGCTTGGTGCATACATACATTTCTCTGCAATGTACTTCTGGACGTTATTGTAAAAGCCACTATCTCCTGATAAATAAACTGCAACCCAAACCCCGTGCTCATTACTCGCTCTCGCCTTATGACTTTGTCTTCTTGCCCTTCTTGCCCTTTGCCTGCTTCTTCTGCGGGGTCGCCTCCTCGGTTGATTTTGTCGCCTTGGCCTTGGAGCCCTTGGCCTCCTCGACCACCTCCGGCTCAACAACCTGCTCCTCCTCCTTGGCCTCAGCCTCCTCAGCAGCGGGCGCGGCCTCGATAGCCTTGGGCTCCTCCTCGGCGCTGTTCTCCAGCAGCGGCTTGGCCTCGGCGGCCTTGAGCGCCGGCGCGTCAAACTCGTAGTCCATCTCCTTGAGCTTCTCGGCGCGGGCGGCGCGCCGCTGCTCCTCCTTGGCGATCTTGCCCTGCCACTGCGTCTCAGAAAGCGGCCGCTCGAGCTGGTTGCCGGCCATCTTGTTCCAGGGGATCACCTTGAAGCGGCGGTTGGCGCCCTTGAACAGGTTGGGGTGCACCTGGGCGGGCGGCACGACCTTGGCCGAGAGCATATGGCCGAAGAGCAGGTACTTGTCCATGGTGCGCGCGGCGATGTCGGCCACCTCGGCGTCGGCGAACTCGAGGAAGGCGCGGTGGCGGCTGGCGCCCGTCTTCTTGTTGCGCACGACGCGCAGCTTGGTGACGTCGCCGAACTGGCCGAAGTAGGAGCGCAGCTCGTGCTCGTAGAAGCCGTGCGGGATGCGGGCCAGATACATGACGCCCGGCGTGCCGCTGCTGCTGGCGGCGGCGGGTTTTGGCGCCTTCTTGGCCTTGGGGGCCTTGCCGACGTCCTGGCCCTTCTTGTACGTGCCGACCGGGGTCTTGGTCTCGGCCTCGTCCTCGTCGCCGCTGTCCAGGGCTTCGACGAGCGCGTTGGTGTCGTCGTCAACCTCGTAGTCCTCCTCCGCACCGGATTCGGCTTGGTCCTCTTGCTCCTCGGGCTGCTCCTCTGGCTCGGCGGCTTTCTTGGACTTTTTCGGGGCAGCCTTGGTCTTTGGCGACTTGGTCTCCTTCAGGGCGGACTTCTTCGGGGTAGGCTTCTCCTCGGCGGGGGCGGCGGCCTTCTTGGTGGCGGCATCCTTGCTCGGCTTCTGCTTCTTGACGGTGACGGGCGAGGCTTCCTCGGGGGCTGAAGAGGCTGTCGTTAGCACAGCTCATCCATATTTTATGGGCCAGAACCAACCCTTGCGCTTCTCAGCCTTGGGCTTCTCGGCCTTGGGGGTGGCCTTGGGGGCGGCCTTGGTGGCCTTTGCCTTCTTCGCGACGGGCTCGGGCTCTGCAACAGCAGCTGCAAACAGGCCAATTAGCTTTCTTGACTTCATAAATGCCGTGGTATTGGATACCTACGCTTCGACTTTCTCTTGCGGAGCTCGGGGGCCATTGTGGGTGGTGGTTTGTGGTGGACGGGGGAGGTGGTGAGGTGGTGATTTGCTGCCCATTGGCGTCCGAACAGCGCGGCTCCTTGTCTGCAGCGCTCTGGAAATTTTCTAGATTCTGCCCGATGCGCCCGAGGCGGTGAGGGGGTCGGTGGGCCGCAGCAGCACAGGGAGTTCGCTGCAGCGACCCCAGCTGGCTGTATCATCCCCACTTTCAACCCAAACTTCGTCCTTTGAGCTCTGATTTTCTGTCTCGAAAAAGCATGGCTTGAATGTTTCATTGAATCTCTGACTCGCCAGCTTGAGGACTGGCGTTGCATGCTTTTTATCACCCGTTTTTGCCTTCAAGATCGGTCTGTGATATCAGCTTGCAAGTCCCAGGGAGCAAGACGAAACACATACTAAGACCAGATGGCGGGGCATGTCAGGAGCCAGCAAGCCGTCTCCAGTCTCCAGGTTCCGATCTCAGCCTCTCGTTGGGCAGCCGAATCGAACGGGACTGCAGCGTTCTCTCCCCGCCAGATGACCTGGCAAACTCGAGCAGCGCATGTCTGAGCTGGACACGCGAGGCATGGAGATCGGAATCGCATCGTCAGAGCACAACCGAGAGCGAGTGATTGGGCCCCTGGATCGGGCACAGAGACCCCCCGGCAAGCCCTGCAGCGCACTGCAACGCACCGCAGCCGCAAATTACGGCACCAACTGCAGCTAAAGCAACATTTCAGGCCTTGAGGCGGACGCCGTGCAGTGGCAGATCAGCCGGGCTGCTGCAGCGACTGCGCATGCTTCCCGTCCACGGGACATTTTAGACGTGTTTCATGCCGCAGCTTGCAGCGGCCTGACGAGGGGACTGTGCTTGGGTCTTTTCTTCTGGAAGTCGGTTTTCTTTCTTTTTACATTGTAGATCAGGAACCTTGGCCGTTCTTTAATTTATTTGATCCGCCTGGCCAACTCCCATTCCACCACAGCACAGCACAGCACCCAGACAATACCGTCGGATGTGACACAGCAACTGAACACAGCAGAGAATAATCTGCCCAGAACACACCTGCGTATCGGCGGACCGAGGTTTGGTCGCGTGTGCAGCCGCATGGCATGAAAACGTTACGTGTATCGGTGCAACTCAGCCTCGCCGCGTGCTCCACACCTCAGAATCCAAACTCAAGTCCAGGGATGCACGCAAACCACGAACCACACAGCCAAGTCGAAATCGAAATCAAATCCAACTCGGTCTCAAACTCGATCTCAAATCCTTGACCGGCCGGCCGGGCTGGCACTGACTCGTCCGCCGCTGCCCGCGCGATGGCGGCCATGGCAGAGCCCAAGAAGAAGGGCTTCTGGAATCTCATCCGCAGCATCAGCTCGGCCACGAGGAACGGCAAGCCGGTAAGCTAGGTCTTGAGCCGCCGAGGAGTGGGAGTGAGAGTGAGAGCGAAGGTGCTGACCGCCCCCCAGGAAAAGGACGGACTGCGGAGGGTGAGCGAGGGCGACGCACTGGGCCGCAGCAGCAGGCGACTGGAGAGGCCCGACGGGCGAGATGGGCGGGATGGACCCGATGGACCCGACGGACCGTCCGAGGTCTCGAGCCGCCGCCGCAGGCCCCGGCGGACCGACCCCAACGCCGCCAAGGGCAAGGGCCGCGAGGACCCCAACAGCTCGCCCTACGACCTCGGCCCGCTGACCGAATGGCCGCCCTCGGGCATGCCGAGCAGCGAGGAGCTCAGCCTGGGCCCGGCCATGCAGCTCATCTCGCGCGGCGTGCCCGCCTTCAAGGGCCACAAGAGGCCCATCCCCCACGCCTCGGACCACTACTACGCCCTGTTCGCCACCGCCGCCGGCAACAAGGGCGACGAGACCGACGCCGCGAATCAGCACGACTCCATGACCCAGCTCATGACCCTGCGCCTCGCCGAGGCCGGTCCCGCCACCTACCCCTGGGAGACCCTGGAGCAGCCGAGCTACTCCTTCTACTTCGGCAGGCGCCCGGGCACCGTCACCCTCAACCACTGGGTGTCGACGGCGAGCGTCGTGCCGCCCATCATCGAGCTCCGCGACGCCGGCGTCGTGCCCCGCGAGATCGACCTCGAGACCGTCTTTGGCCGCCTCCGGGAGCTGGACCGCGGGCTGGACGACGACGACGAGGACCTCATGTACCGGAGCCTCTACAAGCGCCTGCTCAAGGATCCCGACAAGTACGTCACGCCGCACAAGACGCTGGACAAGCAGATCACGGACCTGCTCATGGTGCTCTCGCGGCCCGACTGGACCGACTTCACGAGCCCCAAGAACCAGATCGCCACCAAGTTCATCTTCGACACCAGCCCCGCCAACAGCCAAACCTATCACAAGTTCTTCCACCAGCTGCTCCTCAGCCTCGAGCTCGAGCTCCGCATCCAGTCGCGCCACCACATGGCCGACGCCAAGGAGAAGCTGCTCACCCAGATCCCCCCGCGCATCCAGTGGAACCTCGCCCTGGCCCGCCGCTGGCGCGACAACATCCGCGTCGACGCCTACGGCCCCGCCCCGGACCAGATCCAGCTCCGCTACAAGCTCAAGCGCCGCCAGGTCAAGATGCTCAAGCGCTTCGCCCAGATGATGAAGTGGCCCAACCTGACCGAGACCCTCGCCAGCCTCAAGCGCCGCGACGCCGACGCGACCCTCGACCTCGTCAGCTCGCACGCCATGGCCTTCTTCAGCGGCCTCGTCCTGCCCGGCCCAACCTTCCCCTTCCTCATCATGAACTCCCTCATCGACATCGACCCGGACCGCGCCACCGACGCCCTCACCCTCCTCACCCACGCCCACCCCTCCTGCGGCTTCCAATACCGCAACTCCTACACCTACTGGACCGCCACCTCCATCGTAGGCAAGGTCCTCGCCCCGACCTGCCGCTCCCTAGCAGGCTGGGTCGGCCCGGCCCGCCCCACAACCGACCTCGCCCGCAACCAAATCGCCCGCATCCGCTCCCGCCGCCCGCCCTCCCGCCTCACCCCGGAAGACATGCGCAGCATGTCGGAGCGCTCCGACCCCCTCGGCCCACCAGCCCAAGTCTTCCCAGTAAAAGAATACTCCCTCGTCGCCCCCGACCGCGACGACGACGCCTACCTAGCCGACCTCGTCCGCATCGAACTGCTCACCCTGCGCCCCTGCACCGACCGCCTCGCCATTCCGAATTCCGTCCCCTCCTCCCCTGCGCCGGGCTCCCACCCCGCGTCGCTCGCACCGCGCTACTACGATGCCTCAGTGCAGTTCGCCATCGACGGCGTGTCCTGGCCGCTAAGGCTGGCGTATGACGTGGCCTTCATCGCGGCCTGGCCGTGCTCGGACGGGCCGCACCCCCTGTTCTTCGACTATGTCTACACGCCTGTCAAGGCGGACGAGCTGGTCAAGGTGCGGGATTGGAATGGGTTGTTGAGTGGCGGGCGGGGGGTGTCGCGGGATGGGCCTGGGCCGCCGGGGACGCCTGCTGCTGCTGCTGCTACGCCTGCTGGGAATAATGGGAGGCCGGCTACGGGGGTGTCGAGTCCGAGTACGTTGAGCGGGGGGGACGAGGAGAGGGTGTTGGTTGTTGAGGCGTTTGGGGTGCCGGATAATGAGGTGTTGGCTAGGGCGTGGTGTGCGCATTGGGGGCTGGGGGCGGTGGTGGCGGATTTGGGGAGGACGTGGTGAGTGCTTTCCTTTTGCCTTGTTTTGCATTGCTGACTGCCGGCCTGGCTGGGCTGGGATTGGGTTTTGTTTGGATGTGCTGACGCTGTGGTGTTGTAGTATGGCGTGTGCGATCCGTGAGGCGTACGCGGCGGCCGTGACGGTGGTGATTTTGGTGGATGAGGAGCAGGATGGCAGGGAGGAGTAGGTTCAGAATGGGGCTAGGAGGTAAGAGTCCTGGGTGGTCACTGGGTCCTGGGGTTGCATAGCGTGGACGGAGTGTGATTTTAGGTTTGTTTTGACACGACTGCGATGAGCTACGACTGCTTATGTTACGAATGGGGCAATATCCAGATACACGGAGGTAATGGGGAAGAACTGAGGGTTTCGATGCCGGGGTGGAAACAGGGACGGAACGGCTGGCCCGGTGCTGGCTTTGGTCGACTTTTGAACGGAGTCGACTTTGTTTTTGTCCTTGAAGAGTTGATGAATACCCAGGTTTCTTCATAATGGTTTCAGCTGAGCCAGATTTGAGTGAATTTATTGATTGACTCCGGATGGTGAATGACAGACAGGTTCGTTATCGTGAATTAGACATTAGCTGGACAAGTCCAGTCCCTGAATCCCCCGAGTCTATCCAAGCGAGCGTGGGTATCTCAAACCAAGAGCGTTGCAGCAACCCCATCAAACGAGCGCCATCGAATATCTGTTCTCCTTCGTTCTCGTTTGCATACTTGAGTGAATCCTCATTGGCAGGTAGCCGAGGATGGCAGGAGGAGAGTCGAGATCTTTACCCCGTTTCGAGGCCTCCCCTTTCTCTCAACACCAATACACCCCCAATCGGCTTTGGTCGGTATCCAACTTATACAGCGGAAGATCCCACCGGGGCGCCCACCGGAGCGCCCACATTGCCACCCACAGGGCCACCCACAGGGCCACCCACATTGCCACCCGCAGGAGTAGCCACGGCCTCCTTCTCCGGGAACGTGCCCGTCGTCGCCGGGACACGGCCGTACTGGGTGAAGGCGATGTTCAGCCTGTTGTAGTCCCACTTGGACGACAGGACCACGACGGCAAACCCAACGACGGTGAGCAGCATGATGTCAAGGATGCCCCACCAGATGAAGCTCGCCGTGACCCCGATGCGGTTGCCGCCGTCGGACAGGGCCCAGGCGAGCGAGTACAGCAGCCACAGGAAGTTGGTCCAGCCGGCGAGGCCGAGATAGTGGCTCTTGCTCCCCACGCGGTCGGAGCTGCGCATGCCGCGGTACAGCATGGAAACGCCCAGGGCGATCTGGGCCATAATGCCGAAGGCAAAGAAGCCCCATTTGTAGTTGGTGGCGGTGAAGGCGCCGACGAGGAACGAGATGATCCAGACCCACGAGAGGACGATGTGGAAGACGATGGTAGCCCAGGAGACACCCGAGAGGATGCCCAGGGCGAGGATCACGGCCGGGAACTCGACCACCCAGAAGACGTACTTGGCCCAAAAGATCTGGCGGAATAGGCCGGAGTGGGAGACCTGGTTGGACTCGCGGACTACACGCCACGCGAGGTCAGAGGCCATGGCGTAGTAGGCGATCAGGCCGACGAGGTTGGCGATGATGAAGATGTAGTGGAAGAAGCGCTCTCCGGCACGGGCACGGTACTTCATGGCCGAGAGGGCGAGCTGTAGGGAGTCAGTATCTTGGCTGTGCCGGCTCCGTCGGGCTGTCTCGCGTGCCGACTTACAAAGGACACGCCAAAGACGGTCATCACGGTATACAGCCAGTTGGAGCCATTGGTCGACAGGTGGGAGTCGCCCGCGGGCGGGTTGGTGGTCAGCGCATCGTTTCGAGTGTTGAGTACAGCCATTGTGATGTTTGCAGCGCTATCAGTCGTTCGTCAAGAGTTGGGTGATAGATGACAGTATTGTTCGAGGTGAAGCAAGCGAGAAGTGTCTTAGAGACGATGGGGTGGATCGGTGAGTAAACAATGACGGAAGCCTTCACGAACTGCTGAGGGGGAGCGTGGCGTCTTATAGCCGTGTCACCGCTCGTCTGGAGTCGGGGGGTGTATGATGTCGGCGATCTCCCATGATGCAACCCGGGCAGCAGCAGCGAGCAAGCAAAGCAGGGACAAGGAATTACAGCTCGAAGCTCAACGCTCTCGGACACGCGAGGCATCTGGGCCTCCGAGCAATCCGGAACAAAGAGTCCCAGCCGTCCAACCTGACCAAGCAGAGAGCAGCAGACCCGAAGCGAGTCAACTCAAACCCTGATCTGATTTGCCATCTCGATGTCGCGACCTGCAACATGCCGACACACCCCGCCCGACATCAGTCACATCACCACGCGGGAAGCCCGTCTTTTCGATCCCGAGGCTCCTCTGGTCGAACCACACCCGCAGCAAGCCGACGACGCCGGGCTGCCGTGTAGTCCCGTGTCCTCCGCGATGCTACCAACCAGACACCAGCCAGACATGAACACAAACTAGCCTAGTGATGAACGCTGTAAACGCCGACAGAATACCCTCAAAACCATCTCTTAATATTCCATCGTCCCGCCGGTATGCACGGTGGACGTCTGCAGTCTCTCTTTAACACCCGGCCCGCATCTACCACTTACACGACGCTCAGCCAATGGCCGATCAGATCACGGATCGATGCTTGGCATACGTGAGTGTGAGCTACCACCAATTGGTCAACCACATGACTACGGTGGCGACGATTGCAGCTCCGAAAGGAGAGATCCGGATCGCCCGGAAGCGTCGGGGAGGCAATTCGTCTGAAGGGCGTTGAAGCACACGGCGATGAATAACTAACGGCAGCTCGGGCAGATGTGATTTGGCAACAAAACCAAAGAGGGGGACTTAATCAACCACATCCACGGGTTCCGTCCACTTACACCCACCCCCGGCGGAATACCTGTTTGCTTCCACGACGGGCTTACACAGGGTTGGCTTACACACCTACCACAGCCAGTCCACCTCAGTCCACCGCATCCATCTATCTTGATGAAAGCCATGTGTCATGCTCAATCGCTTGCCGAAGCGAAGCCAACAGCCGATCGCCCAGCCCACGACTAATGCCGGCACTCGAACCCCTCCTCGTCCCATTGCAACCATCCCGTCGATCCCAGGCGGTGACCGCATCACTTGCACCCCTCCAGTGACACCACTTTCTCATTCCCAAACGCAGGGGTAGCTCCAAGCTCTCCCATTGGTCAATCACAGCACATAGGCTCATGGGCACAGCACCAGGGGAGCTTGTGCTCCGTCGTTGCCTCTGTGCTCATGTCCGTGCCCGCCTCCTCTCCCACACGACAAGCTCACAAGACGCGACAGAAGAAGGAAGACAGACTGGACAGATTTCGAAAACACGCTAACGTCAAGACAAAACATGCCAAAACGGCTTCGCTAATGTTATAGCCAATGCCATGACGCCTCGTGACTAGGAAACCCATCCCTTGTAGCCGTCTCTATCCGTGTCGAAGACAAACGGCTGCCTCGCGCCAATGAGTGTCCGCGGCGATGTCGGTACCCGAGACAGGATGGGCGGACGGGCCCGACTGCTTCCCTCGCTTTCCGTATGAGACGCCCTGAATGCCAAATATGAGAAGACGGGGAAAGGCAATGTCTTCCTCCCTTTTCTCCTTCTCCAGAGCGTGATACCATCCCATGTGGCCTTGTGACACTCCTCCATCCAGCCCAATCCCCGTCCCAGTTGTAATCCCTTCCAGCCCAAAAACACAGAATAAAAGACATGTACAAAACACACAGGTTTGTGAGGCATGAGGCATCCGTAGTCGTCCCCAACGACCCATAGTAACCACCAGCATCTCACCAACCCCACCACCGCCCACACCGCCCCCAAACCAACTCCAACATCCCACCCAC
>FTCU01000665.1_pt1 | contig 12114 bp, 12 predicted proteins | sample 1639521 | NCBI WGS metagenome assembly FTCU01 (sample SAMEA3914864, study PRJEB12502) | metagenome | biome: forest; material: soil | place: USA | collected 2012-03-12 | depth 0.3 m
AAGTGGGTGACAAAATAATCGAGCCACACAGACCAATCCTACAGAAAATTCATCCCCACCAAACCACCAGTATCTTGAACATCAGTCATTTGCAGCCGCAATTCTAGAGTAATTTCTTCATCTAAAAGCCCCTTAATTGCCGCTCATTTTCCCTTCAAGATCTAAAGTTTGCTGCAGGATATCAGGTATCTGGTCAACCCATTTGTTGATGGTTGCTTGGTCCAGTTTTTGCCAGCCATCTTGGACAGCCTCGACAAGGTCGTCGTGGGTCAGGCACATACGCGATTTGACCTCTGACTTAGGTAACCGCCATGCCTTCTCAATAGGAGGCCAGTCTGGCGATCCAGGGCAGTTGAAATAGTGCCTCAAGCTGTTCTTTTCCTTCCAAGTCTTGACGATATTGTTCCCCCGAGGCCCATGGCCACTGTCTCCGTCTTCCTCCATCCACAGCTTCACAATGCCCTCGAGGATATGATCGCGGTAGTAAGCCTGAGTCATTTTCCCGTTGTTGTTGGACGGAATCTGATACTCGTAAAGGCTCTCCATCTTGAAGTCGTATCCAACCGCGCCCCAAAAATGCGCTGTATGCTTGTCCTCCTCTTTATCTGGCCGCTCAACAATGCAGTCAGGGCAATAGCGTTTGCCAGGCTTTCGAAGGATCTATACACGACCTGAAGCTCCTGAAGAGACATGGAACTCGTCGGTAAAATAGATATCTCGCCAGTCTTCTGGTCGAGGTCGAGGTTCCAAGGACTTGCGGGCTTCTTCACACCGCTTCGCGGCAAGTTTGGCGTTGACAAAGGACCTTTGGCAAGCAATACAACGGCGCCAATCTCTCTGGCCAAGAGCGCGTTGGATGGTACGTTGTGAGAGCTCCTTGTCAATGCCAGCTTCTTGGAGGAGGCCATAGTACGAGAGCATCCGGCCCTCAATACCATGGTCCCAAATGACTTTCTCCATCTCATCCACATCTTCCTCTGTCAAAATCCTCTTTCGGCCGCGCGTCTCATCAACGAATGGATTGTTGCCAAAGGTTCGAGGGTGATCTCTAAGAATCGCTTTCCCCCGAGCTCTGCTTACGCCAGCAGTCCGAAAGATATCAGATTTAAAAAAGGGGGTACCGTAGCGGCGCTGCTGGGCAAGGGCAAAATCGTACATGCCCTGTACTCTAGCCTTCTTTGGAGTCTTGTGATAAGGAGCCATTGTTGAAGATGAAGCTGAAGATGCAGACAAACTGAGCAAATCTACAGTACGTTGTTCTATTTACATCGTGATTGACGACGTAATCGCGACCAAAAAACAAGGCATCCCCCCTGAATGTTGGTGTTGATCCTGTTGCGATTATTTTGTAGCAGAGCGGACCGCTAACCGCATTTAGTATGGAATGACCGGGTTCTGTGGCTCGATTATTTTGTTACCCACTTTGCCTGGTTGCCTGAACAACTGAACCCCTGAATCAATCCACTGAAAGAGCCCCTGAAGCATCGTAGGCAACTCTAGCTTGAGTTCCAAGAATCACCACCAGGTATTTGTGAGCCATTGGTCTGCATCTGGTATTTTGCAGACGGGGGAGGAGATGCTGTTTTTCCGTTGATTATTTAACTAGCGCCTTCTGCACCCCATGTCAATTGCCCCTCCAAACTCGTCGGCCCGCAGAGATCGGCATGGAATGGCGCAGAACACCCCCACATGCTGCAGCCGATATTTGTGATAAAGCATGCAAAGAAGACGAGTCAGACATCTCAGAAAAGATATAAAATGCCTGTTTCGCAGAGACTAAAAGTCAGAGTTTTCCTTTATCTGATCGAGCCCCTCAGAACTCTAGCTTGGGCCTATGCTTTGATCAATCAGTCTACCGCCATTGACAGCTCACAGGCAAACAGTCTTGGTGTCCTGTCCTCCGTTTTGTGGGAAGCAGAGATGTCGTTTGATCAAGGTAAACACGTGAATGAGAGGCATTCCAAGTCAACCAATAGAAAGGCCAGTCGTTGTTCTTCCCAGTGCCTGTTTGTCGTCTACGTTTGTGAGCGGCTGGGATCGAATCCCTTTGCTGTTCCGCTTTCCTAGAGCTTTTCCCAATGGCCTGGCACGACCAATTTTGCACACCACGGGTGTGAGTGGTTGGGCAGCAGCTTCACAACCGTGCAGATAAAATCGGTTGGCTTTGTTGGTTCTGCCCTGATGACTGGTCAACCAAATGTTGTGGGCCTCAACGCTTTTAAAAGCCTTTTCCTCACCTTTTCCTCACATTTCCCTCGCATTTCCCTCCTACCCTAAAAAACAGGTCTTCGCAACAAACTCTGTCCTGCTTCCTCCAACGACATTTACTCCGGCTAGGTGAGACCTTGATGTTACAATTCTCGCTGGCAACTCTGACAACAAGCTGGCATTTTCTGTGATTAAGTCTGTTGAGCCAGCCGTCAGTATGGAAGGACTCCATGAAGTCGACCCCGGCGGGGACGTCATCATCACCCTTCAATATTCAGACACGCCGTTCGCGGACGTGGCTTCCGAAGCGAACCGGTATATTGGTAGGTCCCGAGAGTGGACGAAGGCAACCACAGTCTATTGGCGTTTTGTCCGCTCTCAATTACCTGTCCTAAGCCCTTCCCGATTACGCTCTCTAGAAGCTGACCTTGTTTTCAAACAGGCTCTGCTTTTGACAACCCAATCTCCTCCGAGGACGCTCTCGCCATCGCGCAGGTCCTCGACGAATTTGAACCCCGCATGGAAGCCCCCGCCGAAGAAGGCTCCCTGATTTTAGACGAAGCCGTCACCCAAGAAGAATCCGACATTGGGCCCAAGATCGAGACACCCGGTTCACCAGGGGACGTCGTTGACAAAACAGAGGAGGATCAACCAGCAACGGGACTGGAGATGCGAGTTCGAGTCTCATCACGACACCTGATCCTGGCATCCCTTTACTTCAAGGCTGCGCTGAGCGGCCCGTGGAAAGAAGCGGCGGGTGCTTCCGCCGACAGCCCTCGAGAGGTCGATGCTTGCGACTGGGACCCGGAGGCCTTCTTGATCTTGATGAACATCATTCACGGTCGCAACCGGGCAGTGCCTCGGGTTGTCAGCCTCGAGTTGCTAGCAAAGATAGCCGTTGTCTCCGATTATTACAAATGCCACGAGGCAGTCGAGGTGTTCTCGGAGCTGTGGATCGAGGGGCTGAAAAGGAAACACGCCCTCCCCACACAGGTCGACAAGGAACTCGCTCTGTGGCTTTGTGTGTCGTGGGTGTTTCACGACCCTGGAGTCTACACGTCTGTCACGAGCACAGCCATTCGGGAGAGCCAAGGACCCATCCCGACATTCGGTCTTCCCATCTCCGAGAAGATCGTTGGTAAGGAGGCCAGAGCGGCGTTACTCACCCAGTCGCTAACGAGCTCTACAGAGACGATTGACCGCCAGAGACAGGGGTTTATCCACCAGATCAGCACAATGCTCCACAACCTCGCCGTGTCCATCCGCGACGGCCCGGAATGCTCGTTTAGGTGTTCGTCGATGCAACTCGGAGCCCTCACAAAGGGGATGCATGCAAAGGGGCTTGGACCGAGGCCGGAATCACCACTGCGTGGCCGCAGCGTCACGGACATGATGGAAGCCGCGCGGTCCATTCGTTCTCCTGGCTCGGACTGTTATGGGGGACACTATGCGCGTGCGTCCCAGCCCTGCGATATTGTATCCCGTATCAAGCTTGAGCTGGACGTCTTGGAGGCCAAAATACGTGGCCTCACGCTAGGTGGTTTCGATTCGGTTTCCCTCACGGCGCCATCGCAGAGGACGACGGTCTTGGAGGAGTCGGGGTGTGAGAGCGTGGTGATAAAACGGAGCGCGAAAAAGAAAAAGGGCAAAAAGTGACACGAAGGAACAACAAAATGGAGAGGAATGCGGGCCAAGGGGAAAGTGTGATGAGAACGCCTCTTTCCCGCGTCGGCGCCGCTTGAAACGGCCAGCCTGTCGGTCGAAGAGACAGCAAGAGCAGAAATGAGCGGGTGCTCCATCTGGAGACAAACTCTCCATTCATTTCCAGGCAGTTAGGGAAATATTTTGTGGAATCAAACTTCGATATCGGACCTGTGTGCCCCCTTAACTTGGATTTAACGTTTCTTTCTTTCTGACTCCCTGAGCAGTGGGTTGGGAAATGCGTGCTCTGGATCCAAGCTCAGTCCGAAGACAGATGAGGAGGGCGCATGTTGGCCAACACCACTCGGTATCCGTCGGGGTCCTCAAACGTTGTGCCGCATTTGTCCCAGTAAGGGTTGAAACTCGCCACGGCTGAGAAGCCGGCCCCCTCCATCTGCGCCACGGCCCTGCGGTGGCCGTCGCCGTCCGGAAGATAGAAGATGATGAGGTTGTCCTGGGTGGGCGCCCTGCCGACGTCGTGGCCACGGTGCCGCGTGAACTCGAGATGGTAGCCGGCAGACTTGTGACCCAGCATCACGCCGTCGAAGCCTTGGTGGTCGGCGAAACTACCCAGGACCTCGAACCCCAGACCGTCGCGGTAGAAGGGCAGCAGTCTGTCGATGTCGTCGGTCGGTCGTGCGATGCGCACGTGGGCTGCAGCAAGGGCCATTTTGAGGTCACGATGAACGGGCAGCCTATGTTTAGCTGTCTCCGCAGTGTTGAAGTTCAAAGCTTCAAAGTTGCCTCCGTCCTGACACAGGCAACTCAGGGCGGCCCAGCATCATCCCAGCGGTTCCAGGGGCTCCCCACAAAAAGCTAGTTGCGCCCCTGTGGATCATCCCGGCATTTGGCAGTCAACGTAACTTTAGCGTGACACCGCTAAAAATATTCCTGGGCCAAGCCACCCCGAGGACCCACTAAGCTGGGCTGTAACCCGTCAGGAGGCAGCGCCATGCTGCTGCACATGCAGTCAGGAACGCGCAAGCCGTCGCAGACTTGAAAACTGTGCGACCACTCCCACAGACAGCCAAAGTCGGGCACCTGCGCCAACTCTTAGCCGTTTCCACGCTTCACAAACCGACACCGACCGACGGACCGGCGCTCGACCACCTTCTTCTCCTCTGCCGCATTCCAACTTAACTAGCCGAAACAAGCCCCGTAACGATGGCCCCGACCGCCAAACCGGTGCCGCTGCCGGGCCTCCGGAGCTGGCAGGCCTCCGCCCGCGCCGTCGCCCCGCACATCGCTCGCGTGTCGGCGACCACGGGCTCGGCCGTGCTCCTCTCCCGCCGCGACCTGTCCGTCAACGACGCCCAAAAGGTCACCCTCGGCATCATCGCCGCGTACATGGTGGCCATCGCGCTGTTGTGGAACCTGCCCTACATCCGCTGGGTGCTGTGGCCCTTCAAGGTTCGTCGTTCCGGAACGGACCCCCTTTGGCCGTCTCCCAACAAACCCAACTAACACCCTCCCCTCCCTTTAGATGCTCGTGATCGCGTTCCACGAGTTCGGGCACGCCATCGCGTGCGTCGCGACGGGCGGGCACGTGCAGTCCATCTCGCTGGACCCGCGCGAGGGCGGCGTGACGCACATGCAGGGCGGCCGCAACGCCATCACCCTGCCCGCGGGCTACCTGGGGTCGTCGCTGATCGGCGCGCTGCTGACGTTTGCCGGCTTCAACATCAACGCGAGCAAGATCGCCAGCATCGTCGTCGGCGTGTGCTTCCTGCTGACGCTCTGGTGGGGCCGTCGCGACTGGTTGACTATTGGGACGATCTTGGCGGCCGTGGGTTTGTTGGTTGGGTGTTGGTTCATTGCCCATGCGGAGGCGCTGCGGTTTGTGGTGCTGTTTATTGGCGTCATGAGCTCGCTGTATAGTGTTTGGGATATCGTGAGTCTTCTTTTGGGCCTGCCTTTCCCCCCCTTTGCGTTGGCAGAGTTCGAGGGTGTGTGCTGACTCGACATCAAACAGTGCGATGATCTCATCCTGCGCAAGGTCAACAGCTCCGATGCCTCTGTCTTTGCCAAGCGGTACGGCGGCTCCTCTCAGTGCTGGGGCGTCATCTGGTCGATCATCTCGCTGGGCTTCATGGCCGCCGGCATCGTCGCCGGCATCGCCGCCTTCCCGCAGTCCGCGGCCCAGCAGAGGGAAGACTCGAAGAACTTCCTCCCCACCAAGTTTTAAGGGTGTTGTGCTGCCTAGCGTTGGCTTTTTTTCTGGGTTAAATTCGGGCCTTTCGACAAAGGGCTTGTCAAGGAGGCATTTTGCGTTTGCATGGCGTTGAGAAACGGACGGATGGACTTAATGAGTTTGATGATACCCGCGGTTTTTGGGGGTGGGGCAGCCTGGATGTTAGCCCCTGTTGTATATGTGAACGAACGGGTTGGTAATTCCGTATATGGATGGCGTTTTGGCGGAGCATCACCACCACGTCGGCGGGTGCGGGAGTGGCAGGAGGAGCGGGAGCGGCAGCAGCAGGAGGAGGGCGGCCTTTGCAGGAATTAGCGAAGCAAGAACTCACAATCAAATATCCAATCCTTCCTCCCGGCGGCCGGCCTGGCCAATGCTCCCTGGGAGACCACCTTCCTGCCACCGCCTTCCTGCGACCACCTTCCTGCTCGTGGTATGTGTATTAGGTCCAGCACGTTGAATTTCAACCGCCCCCCTAGAGGGCCAATGGCCCAATGGAAGGGGGCGAAGGGGGCCAAAAAGTCCCATGTTCCAATGGGTAGGGCGACCTTCCGAGAGGTCGCCTGTTCGATCCCTCCTGCGGACCCGACCGAAGAAAACCTTCCTTGAAAAATGAGGTACCGATGAGGTTTTCGTAGCCGGCCACCGCCCTTGACCACGACAAAGAAGGGCGTTGGCTGGTGAGCTTGATAATTCCGCAGACGGAACCCGACGACGACGAAGAAAACACCACCGGGTGTTTCGCAACCGGCCACCTCCCTTCCACCGGTGAAGGGGGCTGGCCAGTGAGCTTTTTGGCCACTATCACCACCACACATCATGTGTGGTGTTTGTTTATTTTGATCGCCCGCCCACTTCGTTCGGCACCAGGCACACTTCAGAAATTCTGTTTGCCTCGAGGAACGCTCGGGAAAATATTGGAATGGATGCATCCATCGGCTTAAGAAACGCAAATTCCAGGAAGAAAAAAAAGACAAGGCAAAGAAGCAAATCGTTACATGAGAAATATATCTGTTCCTCCGTATGTATGCAGAGCGCAAAGCCATGAGAAATCCCAAGCCAGAAAGAAAAACCTCCCAGGCGCCAGGGCCATGCGTCCATCCATACCCATCCACGCACCGCCGTCTCGTTCAGAGACTACACATCGACCACTGTCTTATCTGTGCCCAGATGTCCATGCCAGATACCAGAGAGTCCAGGGCAATTGATATTGCCCTCCCGCTCTAGCGTCTTCCCAGTACCAGCGACGAATGTGCTTTTTGTGCCCGAATTCCCCGATAAAAGCAAACAAAAACACCAACCCACATTTATAAATCCCGGCTGACCTCTCAACTCCACCAACTCCAAATATCGTGGTGACGATGCGCACCAACTATTCCCCTCGAACCTTGAAGACCTTGCCAGACTTCTCAAACAGAGCCTCGAAGGACGTCTTGATCTGTGCTCGCGGGCAACCCGAGTTATTCGCCGCAAACAGCTCGATGACGCCGACCTTGCTGAGCGTCGGCATGGAGCGGACCAGATCCTTCAGCTTCTGCTGCATGTCCAGGGGCAGTGGCTGCCCCGCCTTTTTGGGGCCAGTAGCTGCAGTTACCCACTTGAGAGCCTGGACACCACCCGACGGAGCGGGGGGCGGAGCCATCGGATCAGAGCGGGCGTCCTGGGCAGAGGAGGCAGTCGTTGCGGATGCGGATGTGGACCCGGGCACCGCCAATGACTCGCTCCTCACAGGGACCTTCGGCTTGGGCAGCTCCCAGTAGGCGGTCGAGAAGGGATCGATGCTGTGGCGGTGCTCCAAAGATTCTGTCAGGACGTCAGCAAAGCCGTTCGAGTAAGGAAATCCCGAGAAACTCACCAAGGACAAATTCCATTCGGTATTTGTACAGCTTCGGCTCGGTCTTCCGTGTGCGGTCTTCCCAAAACGGGCCCATGCTCTCGGGCTCCATGGAACTGGAGAAGCCCAGCTTCGCAGGGCCAGAATCCTCAGAATCGTCCAGGAAATCATCCATGTCCTCGTCCAAATCGGCCTCTTCCTCATCGTCGTCGAGGTCGTCCACGTCCTCGCCCTCCTCTTCTTGCCACTCAGCTTCCGAATCATATTCGTAGTTCAGAGGAAGAATTTTGGCGACGGGATTCCGGGCGAGTTTCTGTAGGCTCTTGACACCGGTGGGGAGGCCGCTGATGGTACCGATGTACGGCGGTCGCACGTCTTCCCTGAATTTGAGTGACTTCATCGGCACCAACTTCAAGGCCTCGGTGGTCTGTCGGATCTGCTCGTTCTGTGACTCGGTGGTGAGGTCGCCCGGGGCGTTGGACAGGACTCGGTCGGAGTCGGCCATTATTTTCCTGACACTCGGGTAGACTCGTCCGCGGCGAACTTTGTATGGAATCTGCAGCAGCTCCAAGGGCTCAAAGGGTACTGTTGCCTCGTGGTTTCGCTCGCCCGAAATGTACTCGTCCAGAATGTTGGCTTTGACTGTCCTTGTCTCGTTGTCCCACAGTGAAATGCTGCTGGCGAGGTGGACATGCTCTTTGACGAAGAAAGGCTTGAACATCTGATCGTACAGAGATGTTTCTTTGGGTTTTGGCGTGAGTCCTGCTTCGTCGGGTTTGGAAGGTGCAGATTCTTTCTTTGGGGTCGTGGCCGGGCGGCTGAACATGCTCGTGAGCTTCATCTGGCTCCGGGCTTTCTTGGCCTCTTCCTCTTCCTTCTCCCGTTTCTTCTTTTCCCTCTCGTCTGCACGCTGTTTCTTTTCCTGCTCTTTCTCGGCCTTGTCGGCGGCTTTTGCCGCCCTTTGCTCAGCCTTCACAGCCTTCTGCTCGGCCTTCTGCTTCTCGGCCTCCTCTTTCTCGCGCTTCTTCTTTTCCCGCTCCTCTTGCTTCTTGAGTTTCTCGGCTTCCATTGCCGCATCCCTCGCCGCTTTCTCTTCTGCTGTTGCCCGTTTCTTCTTCGGCGGCTCGCCAGCCGCTTTCGGAGCTGCGTTTTTCGCCATGTCTGCACCAGGCTGTGCCAGTGCTGTAGAGCCCAGGGTAGGCAGTGTGGTTGGTTTTGGAGACGGTGAAGATTCAGCGGGCGGAGTGCAGGGCGGCTCGCTCAATACGGAACAGGACTTTGTAGTAGGGGAGGCAGCAGAGCCAAGGGAACTGCTTCGAACGTCGTTTTCTTCTAAAGAAGCAAGGTACCGGGGTTAGCCCGAGACGCTGTCAAAGGAGGTACGTAGTTGCCGCTTACTGTCGCTCGAAGAATGCTCGGTTTGGATGTGCTCAGAGTCTCTAAAAGATGCCGAACCGCATGACTCCTGGTTCAAGAAATCGCCATGGGTTCTCTTCCGGCTGGCCAAATCCCGTTCCTGCAAGTCTGTTGACATAGCAATGAGAGACATTGGGAGGCTGCCCCACACGGAATCGCGCGAGACGGGAGAGAGCAGAACGGGCAAGGAGGACGTGCGAAGAAGAATGTTGCGAGGAAGGTCCAGGGGGGACGAAGCCAAACGAAACCGGCGAAAAAACGTTGCTGAAGCACGCAGGAGTTGTCAATTATCGAGCAGTGGTCGAGCGAGCGTCGGTGGGTTCAATTGCCTCGGTCACAGTTGAGATGCTAAGTGTGGAGTTGTTTGCTTTGGCGAGGGTCGTCTGCGAACGAAGGACTCGGATTGGTAAATTTAGCCATGGTCTTGGCCTTGTCCAACGCGTCCAAGTCGCGGGTCTGTCTAGCGTGATTAGACAGTGCGCGTCACGCGTCGTCCCGATTTTGGATGCATTTAAATGGAGTGTGGCGCAGCTGTGGCTGGACCGTCCAAAGGGGCGAGGGAGTTCGACGGCAAATGCCTTCGGGGCTCTTCTCTATCTTGAGTCATCACTCAGTAGCTACGTTGAAAGAACGAAAAACTTCAGCAGTTTCAGTTTCAGTTTCCTGAGAGGCAAAAACCTCCCAGATTCTCGTCCTCGTTGACACCGCCTCTGATGAACCCTAACCCGCGCTCATCTTGATGTGCCAATGACAGCTCCCCAGGGTTTTGTCGTCCCGGTTTCCAGGGAACAAAGTGTAAATTTGTTGTCGGCAGCCTTGGAGACACACTTGTTCCTGATATCCTGTTTTGATACCGACGGGCCTGGAAGCCAAGACAGTGTTAAAACGCTTGACTGGAGCAAAGACGGGCGAGGCAGAATCTTGCAAGGCAGCATCAGGTCTCATTCATTGTTCATGGTATCTCAGATCCAGGCTTCCCCTACTCCATTCCAACTCTCCCAGTGATCTTTCGACCTTTGTGGCCTTGGCCTCAACCGAACACTATTAGACAGGCCAGCCGCATACATGTAACGAGGGGACGGTAAAAGGAAAAGCAGAATGTTGTAATGACAGGATGTGAAGCGATTGTAGATGCCGACGATAATCCCACAGCTCCGGAGCCCCGCGCCAGCAAATGCGTAAAATAAATCAGAGATAATGTTCAGGGGGCTTGTTTGGGAGCCTGTTCCCTCACCCCGCGCCCCTTGCCCTCCAGATGGCCGCTACCACGATCTTAATCGGGGTTCGCAATGTACAGCCGGCCGGTGCTCAGCGTCATGGTCCGCTCGTCGACACTCCCCCTGCGTCTCAGCTCGTCGGCGCTCTTGACGCTCTTCTCTCGCGTCACCGTCGCGAGCTTCTGGCTGTTGTTGGCCAGGTGGGGCGCGTTGACCGTGAGCTCAGGGACATTGTCGAGCCGCTCGCCGCTGCTGCCGCTGGCGAAGCTCCTCGCCTTGGTGCTCCCCGAGTCCTGGCCGCCTTGTTTATCGTCAACGAGGGATCCTGTCCGCTCCGGGGTGCCGCTGGGGCTCCACTTGGTGGCCCCACCCGGCTGCGAACTCGCGGCTCCGACGCCTCCGGACGAGCGATATGGCGGCGCTCTCCTGCCGCTGGAGATGCTGTTCCGGCCCGAACTGCCCGTTCTCCGGTGGTGTAGCCTCTGGATGGCCGCGTCGTCGTCCTCGCTCTCTTCGCCCTCGACCTCGGTCGCGCTGAGCCGGAGAGGCACGCCACCCACGCCGTTGAAGTTGCTGCCCGGCGAATAGCCGATAACAGTGGGCTTTCCGTGATGCCGGATCTTGGCCGCCACTTTTCCACCGGTAGAGCTAAGGCCGGTTGAGGTGCGGCCGGGGCCGACAGGCCCAATGCCCAGGCCGCTCCCCGCACCCACGACCTCGCGATTCGCCCGCACCTTGGCGGCCCGCTGTTGTGCCTGGAGCCTGGGGTCTTCGTATTGCGCGCGGTCACACCACACGGTGGCTTTTTGCTTCCGCAGGAGCGCAACGTAACCGCCGGCGCGAGGCGAGTTCGGGGTGCCACCGGAGCGGCTCGAGGTAGATCGTCTCACGTCTAATGTGGGCGATGTCCGGTATGCGGCCGGCGGCTGCATGCCGCCACTCGACACCGTGCTGAACGTGTTGACGCTGGGCGATCGGCGCTGATGGTTCGCATGGGGCTGGGCGAGATGCATCGGCGGTTGCTGCGGCTGCTGCTGTTGCTGAACTTGAAATTGTTGGTGTTGCTGCTGCTGTTGGTAGGGATTCGGTTGGAAGGGAGCTTGCACGCCCGAAGGAAATATATTCGACGATGTCGTCCTCGTACGGCTGTGCGTGTAGGCCGCTTGCCCGACAGGGTCCATGAGCGGCGGCGCAGGCCTGCGGGCATATTGAGCGTCCAACATGGGCTCGGCCGGCCACCTGTGCGACATGGCGGGCGTGGGCACAGGCAGACCCGGAAATCGACAGTTGGAGGCCGACAGCGGCCGGGCTTTATGCGCAGAAGCGATCGGATTCGGTGTGATGCAATCGGCTGAGGATTTCGGTAGGTGGGCTGTGCGACGACGTTGGCCCAGTCAGCCAACCACGCTAGCGCTGCAATGATGGAGCGATTGATGGCGGGCAGAGACCGGGCGCGGAGCAGATGCTGGTCGGTTTGATGCGTGTTTAATTGGCGCAGAAAAAAAATGGGAAAGGATGCTGGCGCTGCTCTGGTGAGATGTCCCCGG
>FTCU01001046.1_pt1 | contig 12107 bp, 8 predicted proteins | sample 1639521 | NCBI WGS metagenome assembly FTCU01 (sample SAMEA3914864, study PRJEB12502) | metagenome | biome: forest; material: soil | place: USA | collected 2012-03-12 | depth 0.3 m
GGCAAGCTGCAGATGCGGGACACGGTGATGACGGTGGTGGGATTTTTGCTGCCGTTGCTGACGCGGTTCGGCCACCACCATCACTGAGGGGTGTGTTTTGGCTTCTCGAGATCAGGCGTTCTGGATAGACTTGGGAATTGTACCACCTCGGGTTGAAAAGCGAGATGCTCGGGGGAAGCCGGGCGTTCGGGCGTTTGGTTAATTGGAATCACAGCGTTTCAGCAGGTTGGGCTCGTCTTCGTTCATGTCCATGTTCATGTTCAAGTTCAAAGTTGGCAGGAATGGAGAATGCTCGGCTCGAGTTTCCGGTCGGCTATCCGAGCAAATACGGATATGCTCGTATCCATGCCTTGGTTAAGGTTGTTTTGCGCCAGAAACTCATCACGGCCTTTCGCCTGATGACGCAAATGTTCACGAGGCTGGCAAATGCTGGTCCACATGCCCAGCCCGCTTGTGGTGTGATGTCCTGGCTCCCTATGGACAAAAAAAGAGGTACACCAAAGCTGATTTTTGGGTGATCCGCCCTCGAGCCGCCCCACCCCTGTGTGCTGTTGGTGTACCTGTTTTTTTGACCACACCGAGCCTGGCCAAGCGAAAACGCTCCAACAGGAGGCTAAATTTTAGAACGGCGGCCCAGCCGGGTGGGGCCGTTTCAGGCACAGGTCCTGGCGGCGTTGCCGGTTGTTTCAACTGATGGGAGCGTCTGACATTGATTGCATCGGCGGAGAGGCAGGCAAGAGGCATCTCGACCGTCGGTCTCATCTCTTATTGTCAGGATGATGCGCTGTCAAGCACCAGAGTTGCCCAGAACCAAATTCCAGACACTGCGGCGAGGCGGCGATGCTGCGGGACAGAGAGAGGGAGGTCCGGAGCAGGTATTCTGTGCCTGAGGGAGCTCTCCAAACGGTCACACACACTCCGAGTGGTGCGACAAACACCCTCGTCATCCTGCCCAATCTGGCACCGCAACCAATGCATGCTTGTCAGAAGGGATTGTGGTTTGTCTTATTTCAGAGTAATAGCCGGCAAACACTGTCTTGCCCTTCAAACCGGCCATCGCAATCAAGCCGCCAAGGGATGCATGCACACGGATAGAGCCGAACGCCGTCCTCGCTCCGAGTCGAGTCCTCACTCCAAGTGCCCACTTCGGGGGTTCTGGCCCCCATCCCAAACCCATCACGCCGCGCAGGGCATGACAGATGGTCACAGCAGCAATCCCGATGCAGGCTGATGCAATCTCTGGCGGTGCCGTGTGCCTCTCATGCAGGCGGCGGCACAGCCCGACGAGACCAAATCAACTTGTTATTAGGCCCAGCAGTTGGGTACCAGGTAAGGTCAAGAAGGGTTCGAGGTTGGCTTTCATGCCTCCGACAGGGCGAACAGGGTTCCCCACTTGTGTGTTGCGAAGACGTCCATTCGAGAGCAGCGAAGCGATTCTGGGCAAGACAGCGATCTTAGGTTGTTTCTCAAGGGGATCAGCGTTGACTTGCAGAATCCCCAAGATTAGAGTCAAGAGACAGATTCATGCCTGGGGATACCCGGCAGGGTTGTTGGCTGGGCTCAGACACTCAACGGCAATGGGACTCGGGACGGAGCCACGGTTCGACTGAAGAGCAAACCCAGTTACCCAGGGAACTCCGCTCGGGTTTGCGCAGCCGACCAGCCCACAGACGCAGTTTGTTTTTAGAGGTGGCCCGCCGAGGGATCCTTGATCATTTTCGGTCGGCTTTGCCGCCGTCAAAATTTCGAATGGTGCAAACGCTGCCATGCGCCCAGGCGGCGGCGGGCGGTCCTGGTGGTTGGTGTTGGTTTCCCGACATGCTCGAGGTGCAGCCTCTCAGTCGCCGCATGTGGGTGCTTACCTACTGCAGCAGCGCTGGCGCTGCTGTGGACTGGACTCGGGACGGGTGTTCTGGGCCACGGTTCTGCCAGCCGATTTGAGGACCAACGTGCTGCTGTGCTCCGCTGTTGCTGCACTCTGGACTCGACAGCCCAGCCAGACGAGCCAGACAAGAAAGGGCTGCCCAATCTGCCAACAACATAACATGGAACCGGGCTAAGCGGGCAGTCAGGTCATCGAGACCTCCACCCGACCGGTGGCCTTTCCGCGATTGCCCACCGACCGTCATGAGGTGGCTCCATTTGATCAACTGGATCACGGCAAGGGTTCAATTCAAAGAGGCCGGGGGGCCGGAACAGGTGGCGGCGGATGCGATGCGCAACGCCCTGCTGCCGCCCTGGGGCCTGGGCGGCGTTGGAGGTGGGTCCGTGCCACCTGTGGGGCAGCCGCATGCTGAACCCCGGCCGGGCCAGCGCGCACTGCTGCAGTGCTGCTGCAGCGCTGCACTGGCACCGGAGACTGGCTCACTGGACACGGGAGACCTGGAGCGAGCGGATACACCCATCCTGCCAAGGATGTACCGCCCCTGGCCGGTCAGCCCGCTCCTCATTCGGCGCATGGGAATTCAGGGAAGGGACGCCCCTTCCCGCCTCGTATTTCTTCCCTTTCCTCAGCCCTCGCATCCGACTCCCATCAAGCCCGCCAGCGGTCTCACCACGATCCTCCCTCGACACCCGCACCACTCGACAACCCGCAAGTGCTCTCTCATGGAATAGCACGAGCGATTCCACCACACGTCCTGCCATCCCTTCCGCCCGCACCCGTTAACTTGCGCGCTTCACTCTTCCCGTCCCCCCAACCCTCTCTGGCCTCCCCCCCTCTTCGTGGTCCTTTCGTCGCCTTTCGTTCTGACCGACCTCGAATTTCCGGTTCTCAACCGTGGCCTGTTTATTTCTTTGACTTCGAACCGTGCCTACGCACACGTGCAGCGCATCTTTGAGCAGCTCACCCACATCTCGACGCCGAATCCGTGACAACTCGAGCCGAACAATCCCGACGTCATACGTTTGACCCTACGGCAACTCGACGACCTCGTTCCGGTGTGCCGCGGCAGGTTTCTGGCATCGACCGAGATCCGACTCGGTTTATCCCTCTTCGGCCAGCGCGCCACGACATCGGGGCTGGAGGTCTCGGCCAGGCCGATCTTGCTACGAGAACCTTCGAGATGCCGCCTTACAACCGGCCGCTCAGCTTCTCTGAGCGACGGGGTGCCGTTTTCAACGAGGAACTGTCGTTGAACACCCACAATGTGAAGCTGTCGCAGCAGCGGCCTAGAGGGCCGCCGACACCGAGCATGAGCACCCCCGCAGCCGACTTCGACCAGGTCACCGGCTCTCCCCCGCCTCCGCCGACCCCTGCCGCATCTCCTGGGCCGTCACACGCAAGGTTGAACTGGAGCAATGCCGGGGAGGACGAGGAGGCCTATCTGTCGGGACTGCGGAAGTACTTCGTGCAGTGCAACGGCGGGCAGAGGACTCGGCTGCTGGCCGATCTCCTGAACCTGTGTACCAGCGGGCAGCTGAGCTTCGTACACCAGTTCGTCAGCCCCCTGCTCAAGAAGGACCCCTTCACCACGCTTCCAGACGAGCTGTGTCTCCGGGTGCGTATTTCTCGGTTCCTCAATCTCCGCCCCGGAATCACGGGTAGCTGACAGTTTGCAGATTCTCTCCTTCATTGATGACCCGAAGGTCCTAGCTCGCGCATCGCAGGTGTCACGGAGATGGCGGGATCTTCTGAGTGATGATATGACGTGGAAGAACCTGTGCGTGAAACATGACTACCAGAGGAGGTTGTCTGAGGTCCAGCCGCCAATCCACCTCATTGCCCCCGCCACGGCCAGGCCCGAGGACTACTCCTTTGCCCAGCAAGACGACGACGCCGCGAGCATCGCCTTCTCCGGCGCACTTACTTCCACGTCGCTGCCGGCCACCTTCGAGGGGAACTTCGATGCTCGACCCGCGCTCCGGTCGTACAAGTCGCACTTCAAGCAACGGTACCTCGTTGATGCGGCTTGGCGGGCCGGGGGCCGCAATGTGACGCGGAACATCACTCAGGACGGCGGTGTCGTCACGAGCCTGCATCTGACTCCCAACTACATCGTCGTGGCTCTCGATAACGCCAAGATCCACGTCTTTGACGTCGAAGGGAACGCCCTGCGCACGCTGCAAGGCCATGTGATGGGCGTCTGGGCTATGGTGCCTTGGGACGACATCCTGGTCAGCGGTGGCTGCGATCGTGATGTCCGCGTCTGGGATTTGTTGACTGGGTGAGTTAAGCCACATCCAGCCCATCTTTTGCGTGTGTAATCGCTGACTCGGTTTCCAGTGCTTGCCTGCATACCCTGCGAGGCCACACCTCGACTGTTCGCTGCCTTAAGATGTCGGACTCTAACACCGCGGTATCCGGGTCCAGGGACACGACTCTCAGGGTGTGGGACATTAGGACCGGCCTGTGCAAGAACGTGCTGGTGGGCCACCAAGCGAGCGTTCGCTGCCTGGAGGTTAAGGGCGATATTGTGGTTTCTGGCAGCTACGACGCAACGGCCAAGGTATGGAGCATCTCAGAGGGCCGGTGTTTGCACACTCTCCAGGGCCACTACAGCCATATCTACGCTATCGCTTTCGACGGCAAGAGGGTGGCAACTGGAAGTCTGGACACGAGCGTCAGGATCTGGAACGCTCAGACTGGGTAAGCTGCCCCGGAAGCACTGTGCCCCCAACGTCAACTTAAACTAACCATTCATTCCAGCGAATGCCAAGCCATCCTCCAAGGACATACATCCCTTGTCGGGCAACTGCAAATGCGCGGCGGCACGCTTGTCACGGGCGGCAGCGACGGCTCCGTTAGGGTGTGGTCACTCGAGCGGTTCTGCGCCATCCATCGCCTCGCCGCCCACGATAATAGTGTTACCAGCTTGCAGTTTGACGATACCAGGATTGTCAGCGGCGGTAGTGACGGCCGTGTCAAGGTCTGGGATCTCAAGACTGGCCATCTCGTCCGCGAGCTGGTCACCCAGGGCGAGGCTGTCTGGCGCGTGGCCTTTGAGGAGGAGAAGTGCGTCGCTATGGCGCTGAAGAATGGCCGGACCGTCATGGAGGTAAGCAGACCGCAGTCGATCCTGACGTCCAGGGAACGCTCACTGACCCAATTTCCAGGTGTGGTCTTTCTCTCCTCCAGCAGAGCTACTCGACGAGGTGTCGATGTTGCCTCCGAAACGGAGACTCGACGGCGCGCCAGTTCCGGACCGACCGCTGAGCGCGTTCTCGCTGGACTTCCGGGGGTCCGGCTCCGCAAGCGGGATACAGGACGTGGATATGCCCGACGCCGGCCCTTCGACAGCGCCCCTCCAGCAGAGCGGCCCGACTTTCTTCCACGACGAATAAAGCGGCATTATCACAGATGCATTGCGAGGCCGGCGAGCGCTTATTTTTATTTGATTTGTTTTTTACTCGCAGATACCCCCCTCCGGATATGTCTGTCGCAAACAGAACCAGCGGGCTCTTGTCGCACAACAGGCGGCAATGACAAACGGGACACACGATACCCAGGTTCAACGACACAAAGAGAGAGACAGAGGGACACGAGGGTGTTTCTGGGCCATTCCCAGAACGGGAGTGTGTGGTGGCATTGCTATGGCGTTTCGAATTTACACACAGTTAGCATGGATTCGGCAAAGATATCAGGGATGCAACAGCAAACGATGCATTGGGAGGGAGGATTCTTCAAGCCTGGGTTCAAAGTCTGAGTTTCAAGCGGGGGTTATGTGTTAGGAGTACTGTGTGGCTGCGGATGGGAGGGTTTATTGCGTGCCGCTGTTCGGATTACACGGGGCAGGCCTCGCTCGCCTTGACGGCTTGGTCCTCATGGAGTTGGGATTAGAGAGTGTCGGTTTAGGTGTGTTTGGCGTAGTGAACGTATCCAATTGAGGCGGTTCTCAAAGACCGCCCTGTACCTACTTGCATCTCCAAGAGCTCGTTGTATTAGTACTAAAAGTTAAAGACCGGATGACGCCGGTTTCAAACGTGAGTCTTGAGAGTTATCTGATCACTTCTGGCTGTCTTGGCTGCGGTTGACCCTCTCCGTCTGATCTCAGTCGACTGTTCGTCTTCAACACAACCTATTTCAGCAACGTACAAACAACCGGAAGTAAATAACTGGTTATGCTTCCAAGCACAACTGCTTCAAATTTTGGACGAATTGAACGGCTCCCTTTTTTGTTGCAGGCAGCTGTTCTACGTGATTTAGAGCCTAGAGTCTGACAACGAACTCCGATGCCAGACTGTTGTTTGACAGCTCCACTTGGCGCTGCCTCATCGGTCCTATCCGAGCTGTCAGTCCTGTCACACAAAATAGCGCGCGGCCGGTGGATGTCCGATGCAGCCCGGACCATGCCCCCCAACCCCCGTTAGCTCTCCCGAAACAGCCTAGCCCGCGTTCAACAAGCATCAATTCAGTTGCCCCAACGCCAAAAACTGGGCCGCCCATTTTCCCTGGCCTGGCTGCAGGGACAGCTTTGCAGGACAGCCCAGAGAAACTTTGCGATTTCGCATATCTCCGGTTTCTTCGCGATTTTTCTCCCCTTTCTCTCCCTTCCATTCCTCCCCACTTCCACAACCCCCCGCCATCTGGGATACCACACAATGTTCTCGCGAGCCGTCCGGATATCGCGGGCAGCGCCCATCCGCGTTGCTCAGCGCACCCAAGCTGCGTCAATCGCTGCCCGGAGGACCGTCACCACCAATGCGGCTTCGGCGCAGGTCGACAAGAGCTCGATCCCAGAGGTGCGTTTGCGGCGGATCGGATGCGGCCTTCTTGGGGCTGCTGCCATTTGGTGTTTTTGTTTGCATTGTGGCTTCTGAAGTCTGCGTTGTTGGGCGGATTGGGTTGCTCTCGACGGTGAATTGGCGCGTTGCTAACGACCCTCCGGTTAGTCCGAAGATGAGCCTTTCCACGTCACGCTCAGCGATGAGAGCTTCGAGACCTACGAGCTCGACCCCCCGCCGTACACTCTGGAGGTGACCAAGAAGCAGCTGAAGAAGATGTACTCCGACATGGTCGTCGTCAGGTATGCCACCGCAGCTCGTCAGCGTCCCAACCGGACCCCCGTCAGACTGACCGCCGTGTTTGATAAGGCAAATGGAGATGGCCGCCGACAGGCTATACAAGGAGAAGAAGATCCGGGGTTTCTGCCATCTGTCCACAGGCCAGGAGGCCGTCGCCGTCGGCATCGAGCACGCGATCAACAAGACGGACGATGTCATCACCTCATACCGCTGCCACGGCTTCGCCTACATGCGTGGCGGCACCGTCCGCTCCATCATCGGCGAGCTGCTCGGCCGCCGCGAGGGTATTGCCTACGGCAAGGGCGGCTCCATGCACATGTTCACCAAGGGCTTCTACGGCGGCAACGGTATCGTCGGCGCTCAGGTCCCCGTCGGTGCCGGTCTGGCTTTCGCCCAGAAGTACACTGGCGGCAAGAAGGCCACCGTCATTCTCTACGGTATGCATTACCAGGCTTGGTTCGCTGAAGAGTTGGCATGCTGATAATTCGATGTATACAGGTGACGGTGCTAGCAACCAGGGCCAGGTCTTCGAGGCTTTCAACATGGCGAAGCTCTGGAAGCTCCCCGCTCTGTTCGGTTGCGAGAGTGAGTTGCGCCTCTGAAAACTGCTCCGAGACTGCATCGGGATGCTGACTGTATATAGACAACAAGTACGGCATGGGCACGTCGGCGGCGCGCTCGTCGGCCCTGACGGACTACTACAAGCGTGGACAGTACATTCCCGGCCTCAAGGTCAACGGCATGGACGTCCTCGCCGTCAAGGCTGCCGTTCAGTACGGCAAGCAGTGGACTGAGGAGGACAACGGCCCCCTGGTTCTCGAGTACGTCACCTACCGGTACGGCGGCCACTCCATGTCCGACCCCGGCACCACCTACCGCACCCGCGAGGAGATTCAGCGCATGCGGTCGACCAACGACCCCATCGCCGGCCTCAAGCAGCACATTCTGGACTGGGGCGTCGCGCAGGAGGACGAGCTCAAGACCATCGACAAGGAGGCCCGCAGCTTCGTCAACGAGGAGGTTGCCGCCGCCGAGGCCATGCCGCACCCGGAGCCCACGCCCCAGAACCTCTTCGAGGACATCTACGTCAAGGGGAGCGAGCCGCAGTTCATCCGCGGCCGCACCCCGGATGAGGCTTTCTACTTCAACTAAGGAGTGTTTGTGGCCGAGTCGAGTCTTGACGTGGACGGATGTTAGCATGGAGAGGGGGTTCATGCCGGAACTGCGAGGTTCTGAGAGTTAGGGAGTTTTTATGTACATTATCCTAATCTGCGATAGAGCCGGGGAGGGTCTTGAAATTGGAGGTTCGGAATGGGAAGCCTCGGGATTTGCAATTGAGTCTGGACGGTTTCTCTCTGAATTGTCGATTTCCCTGAATCCATTCGTTCAACGTTGACCCAACCACTTTTGTCTCCACTCACGAGCGAGCTTGGCCCACCAGCTCATGTGACCGTGCCACTTTACGCGACCCCTGCAGCTGCTGCCTTCACCAAAAGTCGCGTCGCAGTGCAGCGCGTCACGTCAGGCGAACTCACCACACACAATTCCAGCCAATACCCGGGTCCAATTCCAATTTGCGCCTGCCCTTTCTGCCTGTCTGCCTGCCTGCCTGCTCGACGAAGGTACCTCCCTGGTATTTATTTCTTCTGATTCCCAAAACGGAACCAACCCTCTCCGAGGCACCTTTCTCATTCTCCCCACCCTCAACGCGCATCGTGAAGAAAGACGGCCAAACTGGCGCCCCTGATTCCCCCCAACCTCTGTTACCACTTCCACGGGTTCTGCATCACAGCTCGAACATCGGCAATTACTCAGGCCCGCCGCTGTTGGTTCGGGAACACTGCCGCTGCTGCGGTCCTACGACAACTCCACCGGACGGGAGGCATCATGGCGCCCAAGCAGGCTACGTTGGGGTATGTGCGCTCTGGGCAGGCTACTTTGGGGTGGGTGGTCATTGAAAATCCTGTTCCTCCTCATCATTATCATTATTGTTGAGAGACGGAATGGGACGACTACCTTGCTGCCACAAGGGGCTGAGCTGGCTTTATCTCGTGCGTTTTGCGGGATTGAAGAGAGTGGGTTGGCTAACCTGGTATTCCGTGTTTCTCAGCAAGTTCTTTGGCCAGGCGAATGGGGCGAAGCCGAAACCGGCTCCGGCGCAGCAGACCAAGTTGAGTTTCTCAACCAAGGGGAGTAAGAAGAAAGATGAGGAGACGGCGGCTGAGGTGAAGGAGGAGGTGGAGGAGGAGAAAGGTATGTGACGGGGAGGGGTTGCGTGGCATGGGGAGTGCGCTGACGTGGCTGGGACAGAAGCTGGAAAGAGGAGAGCGAGGCCTGCTAAGGGGAAGAAGGAGGTTGTTGAAGAGGAGGACGAGGACGCTGGAGTGGTTGCACCTGCGAGTAAGCGGCCACGGAGGGGCAGAAAGGTGGTGGGGGAGGATGAAGACGACGAGGTCATGGAGGATCTGCCGGAGCCGGAGTCCAAGAAGACTAAACCGGCCGCACCGAAACCGAAGTCGCCGAAGAAGAAGCCCGAGCCAGCGCCCATCACGAAAACTGCGGCGGAGGAGGATACACCCGAATCTGCTTCTGAAGTCGAAGAGGAGGAGCTTCAGGACGACGAGAAGCCCGAGGTTGCGGCCAAGGCGCGGCAAAAGGTTCAGGCCAGCCTCAAATCAGAGGTCAAGCACCCATATCCGGACTGGAAGGCAGGCGAGCCAGTCCCGTATGCTGCGCTGTGCAAGACTTTCTCACTGGTCGAGCTCACGACCAAGAGACTCGAGATTATGGCGCACTGCTCGCTGTTTCTGCGCCAAGTTCTGAGGCTCACACCCGGCGACCTCCTGCCAATAGTGCTCCTCATGATCAACAAGCTTGCGCCTGATTATGCCGGCATCGAGCTGGGCATTGGCGAGTCGCTCATCATGAAGGCGATCGGCGAGAGCACAGGGCGGAGCTTGGCTGTGATCAAGCAGGACCAAAAGGAGATCGGAGACCTCGGTCTGGTCGCGGTCAAGTCCAGGTCGACACAGCCCACCATGTTCAAGCCAAAACCGCTCACTGTCCAGGGCGTTCTCAAGGGGCTTATGGGAATAGCCACCGTCACGGGCAACGGTGCTCAAGGGAGGAAGGTGGACGGTATCAAGAAGTTGTTGTCGGCGGCGGATGCCAACGGAACTGGCAAGGTGGACATCACCAAGGACAAGGGCGGGCCCAGTGAGGCCAAGTATCTTATTCGCTTTTTGGAGGGTAAACTGAGGCTTGGACTCGCCGAGAGGACTGTGATTGTCTCTCTCGCGCAGGCCATGGTGGCGCATGAGGCAACCGCGAAGGGCACGGTGCCGAGTACGAGTGATATTGAGAAGGGCGAGGCGATTCTCAAGACGGTTTACAGGTTTGTGTGCCCGAGTCACCAATTTAGCCCACACGCTAACGGAACGCAGCGAGCTCCCCAGCTACGATGTCATCATCCCCGCGATGGTGGAGCACGGCATCTTGAACCTCCGGGAGCACTGCAAGCTACGCCCCGGCGTGCCTCTCAAACCCATGTTGGCGAAGCCGACTAAAGCCATCACCGAAGTTCTCGACCGCTTTGAAGGCCAAACCTTCACATGCGAGTACAAGTACGATGGCGAAAGAGCGCAGATCCACTACGTCGCCAAGGACACGGATGAGGAGCTCAGCCAGTCAGCGTTAAACGCCACCAAGGAGGTCGGCAAGGGTGTGGCGGCCATCTTCTCAAGAAACTCGGAAGACCTGTCTAAGAAGTACCCCGACGTGCTTGCCAAGCTCCCCTCCTGGGTCAAGGAGGACACCAAGAGCTTCGTTCTGGACTGCGAATCCGTCGCGTGGGACGTGGAGGAGAAGAAGGTCTTGCCGTTCCAGCAGCTGATGACGCGGAAGAAGAAGGACGTCAAGGTGGAGGATGTCAAGGTCAAGGTGTGCGTGTTTGCCTTTGACTTGCTCTACCTGAATGGCGAGGCGGTCGTGGAGAGACCCCTGAGGGAGCGTCGCGAGCTGCTCCACAAGTCTTTTCAGCTTGTCGAGGGCGAATTTTCCTTCGCCACGGCCATGGACGGCCAGGAGCTGGACGAGATTCAGACGTTCCTGGACGAGTCGGTCAAGGCCTCTTGCGAGGGTCTGATGGTCAAGATGCTGGATGGCGAGGAGAGTGGGTACGAGCCGAGCAAGCGCAGTCGGAATTGGCTCAAGGTATGCGGCGACGCAACAGATGGTGAAGCGAAACATGGCTGACGTCAAGACAGATCAAGAAAGATTATCTCTCCGGCATTGGCGACTCCCTGGACCTGGTCGTCCTCGGCGCCTATCACGGCAAGGGCAAGCGGACATCTGTCTACGGCGCCTTCTTGCTGGCCTGCTACAACCCCGGCACCGACACGTACGAAACAGTTTGCAACATCGGCACGGGCTTCAGCGAGGCCGTGCTCGAGGAGCTGCACGGCACGCTCTCGCAGATCGTCATCGACCGCCCGAAGCCCTTTTACGCGCACAGCTCGGGCGGACAGCACCAACCCGACGTGTGGTTCGAGCCGCGCTATGTCTGGGAGGTCAAGACGGCCGACCTGACGCTCAGCCCACGGTACAAGGCGGGTATGAAGGAGGGGGTGGATCCGAGCGGGGAAAAGGGCATCAGCCTGCGGTTCCCCCGGTTTATCAAGGTCCGCGACGACAAGAAGCCGGACGAGGCGACCAGCAGCAGACAGGTGGCTGAGATGTACCGGAAGCAGGAGAGCGTGACGAAGAGTAAGGGGCCGGCGGCGGATGATGATTTTGAGTATTAGATGTGTTGTGCTGCCCGGCTTTATACGCTCGGGGCAAGCACCCGCTCGTTTCGTTCAATCTTGGGGCCAATCTTATGCACATTGTTCATCCTTGTGCAACTTGAGTGTGGCCCCCCGTGTCTCTCAGAAGCGATGCCGGCTGCTTGGCTGGGTCCTGACGTTGCTCAACTGGCTGCAATCCCACAGCCCGCTTTGGACACAAAAACACCCGCGTAGAACACCAACAACCTCTCTTCAGATTGTTTCCTACTAGAGCACACACACAAGCACACACACACAAGCACACACACACAAGCACACACACACAAGCACACACACACAAGCACACACACACAAGCACAC
>FTCU01001299.1_pt1 | contig 12104 bp, 20 predicted proteins | sample 1639521 | NCBI WGS metagenome assembly FTCU01 (sample SAMEA3914864, study PRJEB12502) | metagenome | biome: forest; material: soil | place: USA | collected 2012-03-12 | depth 0.3 m
AAAGGAGATACGGTCATAGCAAGAGCAAATAGGTCCACCAAACGAACTTTTTATTTCACACTCTCTCCGAAACCTCATCGAGGATCCGTTCTCTCTATGGAGTTCCTGAAACCAACTCAACCTATTTTGAGTGAAACGAGGTGAGGGACGACTCAGGTCCAGGAAGGACAGAGCAATACTCGACTTGTCCAACAACGCACCCACCTCTCGTCGTAGCGCGACACATTGAAACGCGACGTAACGTGGAGCAGAACGAGACTCAGCGTCAACCGAGAAGAGAGGACCACGCCAGATATAAAATGCAAACGTAAGGTGTGTTCTATCCCCATATACGTCATGTCATAACCATCAGAGGGAGAGAAAAAGAAAAGCAGTAAAAAGAATTAGGAGAGAATCTCGAGGGAAAGTAAAAGGTGTAGTCGAGGAGGAAAATAACTAAATCGGCATGAACATGAACGGAGAACGCGACAATAAAGGAGAGTTCATCATTATGGGCAAAAGCGAAAAACAAATCATCATCTAATAAACAACCAGCCACAAATCTTTTTCGCAGCAGCAGCGGCAAGGGGGCAGATCGAGGGAGAGGAGACAGAGAGAGAGCAGCCCCAACCCAAGGGGAGAAAAAAAGGAGCAGCCAAATATTGAAAACGAGAAAAGAGAGGGAACAGAAGAAGAAAAAAGGGACGTCTTTGCTATAAAAAGAACAAACAAGACATGTGAAGATTCGTTGCATAGACTTTGCGCGGCAGGCTATACCCATCAGCAGGCAGGCATCTCGAGACCCCTCCCACCCGTCCTCGTCCTCGTCCTCGTCGTCGTGAAGCGGCAAGAGAGAAAAAAACAGCAACCGATTCCCGGCCCTAACCCATCCCATCCCTTCCAAGCGCCCTCTCTACCGCTTCCTCACCTCGCTCGCCCACCCGTCTATACCCTCCCCGCGGCTGCCGACCTCGACCTTGTCGATCCTGACCCCCTTCATGCCGGGGGTGTCCTCGAGCCAGAGGTGGCCGGCCATGCCGCCCGCGTTGGCGCGCTTCTCGGGCATGAGCTCGAGCATCGGGGTGAGGAAGTCGGCGATGCGCTTGCCCTCCTCCTCCTTGAAGTGGTACTTCTCGCGGAGGACGTCGGTCAGGGCCCAGTGGCGCAGGCGGTGGATGTTGCGCAGCTCGCCCTTGCGGTTGAAGATCTCCTGCGACCACTTGCCCGACAGGCAGAGCGACTTGGGGAACGTCCCGAGCAGCTCGATGATCTGCGCGATGTGGTCGTCGTCCTTGCCGTACTTGGTGCCCGACTGCGGGTCGAAGAGGTAGTCGCCTGTGATAAGCTCGAAGACCTGTGTGGTGGGGAGGTGGGTTAGAGAAAGAAGTGAGAACAGGGAAGCCAGGGGGAAATAGTCGACATACCATGGCGGCCATGCTCCACACGTCGGTGCTAGCTCCCCATTTGGCGCCGAGGATCACCTCGGGAGAGCGGTACTGGCGTGTTTGGATGTCATTGGTGAAGTGGTGGTTTACCCAGCAGGCATTCCCGAGGTCGGCAATCTTGACACTGATAATGTCGCAGGCTTGCATGTCGTCGGCCTTGCGCTTCTCGCCGGCCGTCGAGAGGGGTGTGGCCGCCTTGTCCAGCGAGATGCCCGACACTTCCCTCGTCAACAGATCCGCCGTCTTTTCCCGCTGTTTTTGGTTCTCCTCTGTGCTGTCCGTACCGGGTTTTGGTGACGGTTCTTTCGATTTCGAGCCTACAGAGAGCAATGGTCAGAGGGAGGGCTCTGCGTGGGGGAAAACTTTTCAAGATGCATATCAACTGGGTTGCTTGCCTTCATGCAGCATCTGACCGAGGCTGTGGGAACCGGGGGACGGGAAGAGCGAGGAGTGGTTGAAACTCGCGTGGAGGGGCGACGGCAGGGGCTGGCTGCCTGTGATGAGAGTCCTCCGCCTCCGGCGGCCGTTCCTGTTGTTCTCCTTGTCGTTGGGCTCGCTCTTAACCACCCGCTTGACGATTTGCTCGACGTCGCCGATCTCGATCAACACGTTTTCCGGCTTGAGGTCCGTATGTATGATGCCGCATTCCCGATGCAGATAGTCGAGCCCCAGGAGCACCTGTTTTGTGATCTGCTTGACGAGCGCCATAGGGATGCCGCGGTGGTTCCACTTCTTGATCAAGCCCAGCAGGTTCTCCCCCAGCACCTCGAACACCATGCACACATGTGTGCCATTAGGCCCCTTGTGCTCAAACGAGTCCAACAGGCTGACGACGTGTTTGCGCCCGGGGTGGTTCGGGTTCGCTTGGACGATCTTGTTGAGCAGCTTAATCTCGTCGATGGCGGTCTCGGTATAGTGGGCGGCCGACCGTACGACTTTGAGCGCAACGTGTTTCCCCGTCGTGTTGTCCTTCGACAGCCAGACCGTCGAGAAGTGGCCCCAGCCCAGCTTCCGCACCACTGTGTATTTCCCGTCCTTGAACTTTTCCCCGATGGTCACCGGATGGTATCCTCCCTTGCAGTAGTCCTCAGAATCTTCCTCGTCAGCCGTGTTCTCGGCGGCGTCCTCTGGTGAGGACGACGAGGTCGGCGAATGTGTCATGGCTGATGCTAAATGAGCGGCTCTGTAGAAGTCGATGCGTAAGCAGATGGTCCAAACTGGGCATGGCAGCAGTTGGAGGCTGGACAGGCAGCAGGCAAGTGAAATGCCGAATGTCCTGACGACACTGTCATGGGGGGCAAGCGGGTGGCGGGGCTTTGCTTGGGTCGGGCTGCGCAAGCTGCGCACAGGGCCGAACTTTCGGCGGCCCGACAGCCAAACAACCAGCCACCAAGCGCATGGGGATGCAGAATCTTTGTTTCAAGCGGAGGCGGGAGGGACCTTGTCTTCAACATTGTCTTCATCGTGGAGGTGTGCTTGCGCAATTGCAGTGGGGGTCCAACAAAACAATGAGAGATGTTTGGGGGGGTGTTGTTTGACCAGCCAGCTTGGAAGCAACCTTGACCGGTCGATCTTGTCTCTCCCCTTGCGGGCGGGAGGAGTCGGGAAGCGGTAAGTAGGCGAGAGAGGGGGCAGATTCGGGGTAGTAGTGCGAGGCAAAGGCGCCCTCAGCTCACTGGAGCCAATGCTGAAGTCCACACAGCAACAAAATATCTGCAGGCTGAACTGCCATTTCCAGCTGGCCAGCTCCAGCACCCATGCGCCCGTGCTGTGTGATGTCGCAACAGGTCGCATGGGTACAGACGAATTGTTACTGCGGGTTTCCCCCTCCATGCGCAGTGTCCGCTCGTGGGTCTCATGGCCCGCCTGTCGCACCCCGCCACCTCGCTCGCTGAGGCACGCGCAGCGCGGCTTGTGTGTCCGCCAGGTTGGTTGGTTGGCTGGAGGACATCTGATCCCACAAAGCCAACACGAGGACAGCCATTCAAGTTCTGGGAAGGGGACCAAAGGGGAGGGAAAAGATAAAAGAAAAGAAAAGTAAAGAGTAGAAAAAAAAAGCCAAGGCCAGCGAACAGCTCTCGCAGCGGCATGATGCAAGGCACGATGCACGTACCCAGGGCCCTCGGTGGTGATGATGGGCTTCAAGCCGTCCTTCTTCCTCTTTTTATTTATTGTCGAGTTGCCGTTGGCCGACGCAGCCGGTGCTGTCGCGCCGTGCGACGGCTGTTGTTGCGCCAGAGTGTCCTTGGTCTGTAGCGCGCCCGTCATTGTGCGCGAAAAGGAAATTCGACGGCTAGGCTCACAGAACGGGTCGGGTGATGGATGGTCGTGGGCGCGTGGCAGTTCTTGTCGATAACGGCGACGATGGGGTCGGTCGGGTGATGGTGGGGAGGGGCAGGGTCGAATGGAGGGGCTTGTCGACTGAGGAAAAAGTCAAGGCCTGTCCCGACAGCGCAAGTTAGCGTTGCGATGTCCAGGGCATCGGGACATGTCGAGTTAATATGAGTGCAACAAAAAAACAAGGCTGGGTTCGTCGAGCGAGGAGCGGGTCGCCGGCAAGGGGGAACGGAGTTTGGCAGCCAGGTTTGCGGCGCGATGCTTGCGCGCTTCAACCTGGCTGGGCCGCCTCAGGAAGGGAGGCCTGGTCCAGCGGCGATGCGCGAGTTCGTCGCTCGTGCGCGCATCTCGCAGACATGGGGCGTGCAAACCCACATACGGGCCAGCTTACCCATACCGGATCCCGGGGACAAAACGAACTCGGGGCGGGAAGCTAAGCGCTCAAGGTGAAGCGCCAGGGCGATCGCGTTTCTGCTGTCGCGGAACTGCTGGATCGATGGTGGTCGAACACGCCGAGGGTCGGTCTTGGGGTTGCGGGCCTGGCTGGAGACCGGGGCCGGCGGCGTGGTCCAGGAGCGCTGATGAGGGGACGAGGGGCAGTGTGTGGGGTGGGGAGCAGAACTTGCGACAATGCCTTACCTGGCTGGGTGGAGAACGTCGACGTTATTGAAGACTGGGTTTCCGGGAAGAAGTTGAAGATCCTCTTCTCTTGGCCGAGTGCTGGGGGCAGGACGTCATAGACGGAGGGTTGGCCGGTCGCATGGGAAAGCTGCGGGTTGTCAGGTCGAGTCTGCAGCGTTGCTGCAGGCGCTTAGCGTTGGGTATGTCCAAAAACGCCCCGTTGAAGGATGCGATGGGCCAGGGGTCTGGTTCGTCTGTCGCCAGCGGTCGAAATGTCGCAAGACGGCGCTGCAGAGAACGGAATGACGGAATGCGGGACTGATGGCCGCGAGGGCTTGGGGTCGGATAAAGGTATGCTCAGCAGACTGAACGAGGGCGATTTCTGTGTCACCGGATGGCTTATCCGGGTTGGTCTGTTGAGCTGCCAGGTTGTTTTGAAGATGGATCTGGGAATGGGTGGGTGGTTGCTGACAGCGACTGTCGCAGGAGACCCGCGCAATGATGCGACGGGGCCTTGCCTTGCGAGGGGAATTGCAGTGGTGGGGCTCATCAGTGCGCCGTTTCGACTTGTTGCGACGGATGAACCGACAGACCTGAAGTTGGCAGGGGCACTCGCCCTCTAGCCAATCCCATCAGCCGCCGGGTCTGAAACCCCGATTCTCCATTTTGGGGTCCTGACAGCCAGTTGATCGAGCACGACGCCTTTCACCTCGAAGACCGGCCACCTCCCAGGTCTTTGAAAAGCGCCAACAAAGCCGCCCATTTTCCACCGCACCGCCCCAACCTCTTCTTTTCTCTGCAACTAACACCAAATCTTTACTGGAATCTGCTGGAAAAAGAACGAGGGCCACCTGAATTCGCCGCGACACCCAACCACAGGGTCATTGTGAAGGCTGTTGTTGTTCAAGGCACCCCAGCGCTGCTCAAGTTTACCTTGAAGGCCGCCACAATGGAGGCCGGGCAGTTTGGACCAACTTCTCTTTTCCTCAGCCAACGCCAGCCACCACAATACTCAGTCGGTGCCCTTCACAAAGCGCTCTGGTGCTGGGTGGTCTTTCAGAGAGCCAACTGGTAGTCGGCCGCGCTGGGAGCCGGGCGAGACGCCCAGGTAGGTACCTAACAAGCAGTGGCAGCAGTTCAAGCTGAGATGTGCAAGTTCATGTTTTATAAATACCCATTCCATCAGTAAATCAAGTCGTGAAGTCTGTGGTTCCTTTATGTGTCAAAGAGTTTTGCCCGCCCACCATTTGCTCATCACCACCACCACCATCCTGCCCCAGTTTTTGCAAACCACCTCGAACTCAAGTGCTTGTGATTGGAAGCATCCGAACCTCAACTCTCGACACTTCGAAATACTTTTCAAGTTCTCATTTCCAAGTTCTTACCGACCCACACTCACCTCTCCCTGCCCCGCTCCCAGTCGACAACATGGAGGCCGCAATGGAGAGGGAGCGAGAAGCCTTTCGTGCCCTTGCTGCCGGCGGGGGTCGACCCATTCATCCTATCGACCTGTTGCATACTGTTCTCGCGGCACCGGGCGAGCATCGCGACATTCTGACCTACTGGCAGGACCGCCCGGGCCAGTGGCAGATCTTCACCAAGCAGCTAACGCGGTGGAAAGAATTTCGGGTGTTCCAGGCATCCGAGAGGGAGAAATACACCCGTGACATCTCTCACTACGCTCAAAGAATTAGGGCATACCTTGGACACCAGCACGGCTTCGAATTCCCGGCTTCATTCAGGACGAGCGAGGGCGGCTTCCACGCTGACCCGGCCTGTCAGGGCAAGCTGGCAACGTGGATCGAATACCTCTACTACGAGTACCGCCAGCACGACTCGTACAAACGAGTTCTTGAGGACCATGAACCCAGCTACCACAAAGCATGCGCAGCGCTCATCGACTCACGGGTGCTGGATCGATCCGAACACGTGGAGCGCTCGCCTCTCGAGCTCTGCACCCCATCGAGTCTCGAAATCACCAGACGCAATTACGAGAAACAGACCGTCGGCTCCCACTTACCGGTTGAGAGTGTGGTGTTAGAGCCACTGCCGTTGCCACCTGTCGGCCGCCGGGTGCAGGCCCGGGTGCAACCAGTGAATCTCAATAAACCACTGCCGTCGCCGCCTTGGTCGCGGGAGGCATCTCCAGAGAACGCGTCGCAGCTCAATTATCGTCGTGGGGCTCAACTGTCGCCAGAAGCCCGCCAGGATTTGGAGCGTCGCAGGGAGCGGTCGATGTTAGGACGGGAGCGGATGGAGACGGAGAGAAAGGCCCAGCAGGTCTTGAGCTTCAAGATGAGAACAACGCCATACCGGCTCGCGAGAAACGACGTCGAGCGCCACCGGGCGTGTCTGCGATGGGCACTTGCTCAAGTTCCGTTGATTGTGAAGGAGGAGGGCGACGCCCAGTGGGGTCTGCCTGGCATCTTACCCTCCATCGAGGGGGTAGACGGCTTGGGTCTGAGCCAGACCGCAACTCCAACCTTCCCCCGGTTCTGTGAGCTCCCCTTCGAGCTCCGCCACCAGATCTGGATGAACTGCCTCCCTCCTCGTCCAACAGCACACTTCTTTGACGTGCTGAACCACCCGCGCAAGCGGCACTTGGCAAAGTACTGGTCAACCGAGGAGTTCCGGGTGGCAGCTACCAACGACCACGACTCGGGCTACAAGACCGTCTACCGCCTGCTCGCGGCCTGCAGCGAGAGTCGAGACATTGTCGCGTCGTACTACAAAGCCCTCCAACAGCCTAACACAACCCCCACAGACCCTGACCTTACCTCCGCCTGGAAAGCTCCTTACACCGCTTTCCAGACCTTCAACTGGATCCCCGCAGATGACCTTGTCGTCTTGTGCTTCCCGCCCAAGCAGCGGCCGCTCCCGGCGCAGCACGCCATAACCTTCTCCAAGGGCCCCGCACGGTCCGTCGGCATCTACCTGCCCGTGGAGATGGCGATTATTGCACAGTTCGGCCGGCAGGACCAGGTCACCGACGTGGATCTGAGCGAACCCGACGACTTCGACGACGAGATACAACTTCTCCTGGTCGGCTCGTTTCTGAAATCGCTCCGCGACGGCGCCGGCGACAGAGGCGGGGGGATCAAGAACATCCACGTCTTTGCCGAGGGCTGGCACACCATGTGCTGGAAGTACGAGCACCTCCTAAACCCTCCCGTACGAGGGGATCGCCGCTGGCTCCAAAAGGCTCGCATAGCTAGCGCCCTCCACTGGCGCTTCAACGGGGCGAGGGAGGCCGAGACACGGATGTCGCTGCGAAGGGTGCCGGGACTTCCCATGAGGGATCCGGCCGGCTGTTCCAAGCCGTTCCGGCGGGACTGGTGGTGGCTTGGGTCCGGGGACGACGCGCTGGGAATCATCGTTGCTGAGGATAGCGTGGAGCGGTCGCCCGCGAGAGCTCTCTGGCATTGCGCCCAGCTGGTGTGGGACGGGTGTGCAAGCTTAGGGTGGAGCGAGTTTAGAGGAGGGGATGTGCTGGGCCGGATGGGATCATGGGACTGATGGTGAGTCTATGGGACGTGAGGAGCTAGACTTTGGGGAGCGAAACTCGGAGTTGCGTGGTTGATAGATGATCTGCCCGCAGAGGCTAGGAATAGAATGGAGCCTTGCTTTCTTTGGTTAGCTGAATTATTGGACAAGTGAAGAAATGGAGACAGAAGAGAATAGAACCGGGTTGTCTGAGAATGTCGGATGCTTTGATTATGGTTGTTGACATCAAAGGGTGGGAGCCTCTGAAGTCGTACTATTCTATACGGATGGACCCCTCTCGACAGCTTATATTCCTCGAATCGGCCCCAGAAGGGAAGGTGTGGAAAGTCTTCGTTTGGCTGGCACTGGCACTCCAGAGAGTTTGCGACAGCCAAGTGTGAATTCAGGTGATCGATAGGCCAATTTAAAGACTTGAGCAGAATTCTTCGAAGTTGCGAACTTGACATGAGGAGACCAACTGAACAATATCAGTGGGGACTCGACCAACAGCTGTCGCATCGACGAGTCCAAGTTAATATCGGCACACCAACAGAACGGGCTAAGTCGATACCTGAAGAGGAGCTCATCTAAATCGGGTTTGGGGGTGGATCGGTTCTGGCGACAGTGGGCAGAGCATCTGGGTTGTCGTTTGCTCTGATCCCTCCGGGGCCCCCAGTCACAGCCAACCAAACGCCGAGCTCTCAGCTAGGCTCGAGGTGGCTCTCAACGGGCCGAGCCGGTGCCCGGGTGACGAACGCCATGTTGACAACCTCCAACCTCTAAGTTATTCTGTACGGAGAAACTTAGCTTGAATGTGGCGCAAATTGCCGGCGATCTACACCTGCGCTGAGGGGAGAAAAGAGTTTCTGCTGCTAATGTTGCTACTCCTGCCGTGGGATAGCTGCAGTCTTGAAGGCCTTCCACGCATGGTTCTTCTTTGGTTTGGGGCGAGGCCACAACAAGTCAACAAGAGAAGAGCATCACCGCAGGCGGTCGCTCCGAATTCCTGGGGTCCCTGGCTCTTCCATGCCCGGATCTGGTGTCTTCATCTCCCCGCCTGCGAGAGATCGTTAGCGCGTGCGGGCTGGGCGCACAGACACCCGTGGACGGCTTGTGCAACGCGCAACGCGAAGGCAGTTGGCTCGTCCGAGGTTGCTTCGCGCTGGCCCGCTTTCCCCGGGCCCTGTCAAACGCTGTCATCTTGGTTGCGACTTGCGAGGTTGCCAATGACAATGGAAAATACCAGTATCCGCTGACCGGGATGCCCTGAGCTCAGGCCTTTTGAGCAGGCACGCACGCCGCACAGGTGCGCCCCGCAGCTTCTCCGGTGCGGGACGAGATGACTGGCCAAGCAAAACCGGGCCAGATGCGGCAAGAGCACGCTGTTTGTCGAGACCAACTCCCAGGCTCCCACCACAGTGCCTGACATCGCCGGCAGGAGCGTACCTTAAACACCACAGTAGGTGCCCGTAAAGGACAAAAAGTTCCATGAGAATGCCAGCGTCAATGCTCTTGGCAGTAATGCCTGTCAGCCTCGATTCAGGTTGCCAGGTTTCCCACGTTGTGCCAGGCTGTCGGGCCGCCGCGCGACATCGGGGATTTCCCAGTTCTGGAAGCAAGCTCGACACCACCTGGGACTTTTGACTGCTTTTGGCCACCCCCATCACGCGCAGCAATATCCTCCGCCAAGATATGCCGGCCCGGCAAGCGCGGAAGCTCCCGATTCGACGCTGGGTGCATGGGGAGGAGTCGCTAGCGCCCATGACCTCGCGGTTCGTGAATTCATCAGTCCGGGACTCCGGGAGAGCTGCTCAAGCCTGCGAACGTTGCCGCAGCACGCATCCCGCGGTCTCGCAGTGGGCCTCTGATCGACCGAGATTTGCCAATCCCGCAACCTGTCCCAGCAGGCTCGCTTTCGGTCGACCCCGGCGCGCGGGATCCTACCCTTGCAGCCCTGGATTAAGGTACATAGTTAAACTCATGTGTCCCCGCCCTTCGAGTTCCCACACTGACGAGGACAGCCCGGAGTGGAACGCAACTGCGGGACGACGCCATGAGGGACGACGAGACGAAGCCGCAAACCAAGCACGAATCCACCAAGATTGAATGAGCCGACGCCAGAGGAGGCCGAGGAGCTCTCTTCGCACTCTTGACGCTGCCGCTCGGCCCGAACCCCTGAGCCCGATCTCCCAGCAGCCATGGTTTACGTCGACCTCGCGACCAACCCGCATGGGGTGACCATCATTGCGGTTCTCTGGCCGATGGTAGCCCTCTCGGCCATCTTTCTCGGCCTTCGGCTCTACAGTAAGCTGACTCGCAGTCGGCGGCTGTGGTGGGATGATTACCTGATCACCCTCGCCTGGGTATGCTTTGCTCTTGGATCCGGACTGAACTAGACCTCAACTCTGATGTGTGCGTGTTCAAGATCCTTCTGGTCGTCAGCGGCGCGGCATCGACGTCCAACGCCTGCCTCGGCTTCGGTCTGCGGTTTTACGAGGTCCCTCTCGAGAACCTTCTCCCCTTTGGCATTTTGAGCAACATCTCCGGGTTCACCTCGGTCCTCGCCGTCGCCCTGAGCAAGACTTCGTTCGCGCTTACTCTGCTCAGGTTGACTGATGGATGGATGAAGTGGTTCATAATCGCTCTCATCGTCCTGCTCAACACCACGCACCTCGTGAGTGTAGCCACCTTTTGGTTGTCTTGCAACCCCCCGGCCAAGACATACAACTACATGCTGCCGGGAGAGTGTTGGCCCACCTCCGTCACTGTCAACTACAGCTTTTTCGTGGGAGGTAACTGGGCGAACAAACTCTCTCCATTCCATTCCTATCGCCCGACGACTAACACGTCTCGACCCCAGCCGTCTCCGCATTCTGCGATATTGCGCTCGCCTTGTTGCCCTGGAGGCTCTTGCTCCGCTTCAACATGTACAGCAAGGAAAAGATTGGTGTGGCCATTGCGATGAGCATGGGTGTCTTGTACGCACCAACCCAGTCCAACACCCTGCCTCCTTTGATCAGACCACAACTAACACCACCCCTTCTAGCGCTGGCATAACTTGCATCATCAAATTGACCACCATTTCCCTGCTCTACGACGGCGATTTCAGCTGTACGCTCCCGCCCCTCCTACCCCATTTCGTCTTTGCACCCTAGCTCACAGTAAACCTCCCAAAATAGACAATTCCCTCCCTCTGGTCATATGGGGTTTCACCGAGCCCACCCTCACAATAGTCGCCGCTTCCCTCCCGATCATGCGCCACCTCTTCAAGTCCTTCAACCGCGACGACGACCGCCGAGCTCGTCCCAACGCTAGCGATACCGCTGCCACGACAGCAACCATCGACGCCACCACCACATCTACAAGCACCAGCGCAGGACGGAACTCGGTTGGCGGCGGCCGCGAGACACGGCTCGCTGCTCTCCGGGCCCAGAGGCACGCCGCTGCTTCTAATGCGGGGATGTCGGCGGGGGAGAAGGATGGGGAGAGCGCGTGTATGAGTGAGACGAGTGGTGGTGTGGGAAGTCGTGATGGGTTAGCGAAGGGGGCAGTGTGAGGGTTGGGTTGGCTTGTTATTCGGATGGGTAAAATTGGGATTAATGGGTAGATTGGGAACGGGTCTGCTTGGGAAGGGAGGGTTGTTGGGTTTGGGTTTGGCGAGGGCGTTGGGTGTTTAGGTGCTTGGGTGTTGGATGTAATACTGGCTCGGTACTGGAAAGTATCTGAGACGCGCAATGACAATGTTGTCTCACTCTACGTTCGGAGCTGACTGGCTTTTGGCTGAGGCAGTTTATGGGTGGCGGGTTGGTACCAGAGAGTCCAGGTGTTGTTGTTGAAGCGCCAGTTCCTCGTGTCATTGGCCTGCCACAGACCACCTGGCAACACGCTGTCGATGGAGGATCAAGATAGTGCGATAGGTAGAGACTTCTCATAGACCAGCTGTCATTGCAGCTTCTGATTTGTCGTGGTACTGTACAGAACTAACGTTATGAACATGGATCCCCAATAATCTTCCTCCCATGGGGAGCGACCAGAAAGCACCCCTTCTCTTTTCCTTCCCCGTGTTACCCTGTTTTTTCTTTCTTTTTTTCTTTTGCCTTTTTATCTTTTTTTTATTTTACTTTTCATCTTTTTTTATCCTTTTCTTTTCTTCCCTTCATCTTTTCGGTCTTTAATCACCCGCCCTGCCGCAAGCAACCCAAAACCCTCGAGCGACACGCCGCGCAGAAGTCGACACGC
>FTCU01002780.1_pt1 | contig 12102 bp, 8 predicted proteins | sample 1639521 | NCBI WGS metagenome assembly FTCU01 (sample SAMEA3914864, study PRJEB12502) | metagenome | biome: forest; material: soil | place: USA | collected 2012-03-12 | depth 0.3 m
CCAGTTTGAAAGAGGAAAACTGCTCGGAGGAATATCGAGGCCAGCCAAGGAGCCACTGGGAGCCACTGGGAGCCAAGCCAGCCAGTGCCAGACAGTGCCAGTCACGTCTTGCAGGTTGCATTTCCCGCACGAAACAGGTCCTGACACAACCCGCAACGCGCAACAGCAGCAGCCCACGGCCAGCAGCCAATCCTCAACAGCCCAGCTGCATCCTGCCCGAAACCCCAACAGACTTTTTCCATCAGGAAACAGCTGCCGTTGGCAGGCGGCGCATCAGCCGGCACCGTCGGACGGCGCTAACTCTGGGTGAGCCAATTGCACACCAATCACGGGCGCGCTGAGACGACGAAAAGCAAGAGGCGGCGCGCTGAGTGGCCGGCAATTCACTCCACCAGCGCTGGCACTGGCTCGAGACTGGCTGCCCGGCCGTTCTGGATTCCTGAAGGGCCGCTCGCTCACACACCGCCAGCATCGGCTGTAACATTATGTTCAGATACGGAAGCGCTAAAGTACGAGCACTGAGGACTGGGTACATGTACTATGTACAGTAGTACATTCAGGATCGGCCGAACCCGAACCAAGTCCCCAACTCGTTTATCCATCGCAAGGCGATCCCGGATCCAGAGACGAAGCATCACACCTTGACGCTGGCGCCGGGCCTCCCGTCAGTGTTTCGCAAGGCGCTGCATGCCACACACAGCATGAGCTGCCGTGTTTGATGTGACGCCAACCGGGCTGTTCCGCCGCTTTGGAAACGGGGCGCCAGCTCTCGAAATTGGCGATCGGCTTTCCGCCGCCTGCGTGGGGACCAAGCGCACCACGCTTGTCTGCTCCGAGAGCCTGCTGCATGTGTTTGTCGTGCTAACCCCCGCGCCCGGCAGATCTGGTCCTGCAACGCGTGTCCGAGCAAACCTGCAACCGCACAGAGAACGGGAGCCAGCCAGACGAGACCCGTCCCTCGCAGGTGTTTGGTAACGGACACCAGCAGGCGCACTCGCTCGCTCTCTCTCGACCAGGTCTTCTGCTCGCCTTCGGCAGCCATCCGTCTGGCTCCGGCTCGGGGATTTTCAAGACACGGCAGGCAGCACCACCCACCCCAGAGCCCAGCCAACAGGAGCCAGAACCGCGGTACCTTGCGGTACCCCCGTGACTGGTGAGGAGATCCTGGCGGAGCAGGGTTTCCGCAGTGGAAGCTCCCTCTGGGTTTCTGGGTTTCCCCAAGAGCTGGCCTCCTCCAATTGGGATTGCGGCTCGCCTCAACCCAGAAATCCGGTAACGGCAACGTTATCACACACGGGAAGCCAGGGTGGCCGGTGCCGCCATGCCCACAGGATCCCAGCACACATCTGGCGCGGCCTTTTGCGAGGCACAGCACTCCACGAAAAGAGCTTGTTTGCGAGAAGACGTCAGTGGGCGTGGGCGAGCACCGAATCTCCTCGGAGCTCAGCCTCGGCGACACCTTTTCCCCCCGAAAATAACCCCTTGCCCACGGACTTTATGCGCAAGTTCGAAATACGGATACGGAAACCGCCCCATAAAACAACATGACAAGAAAAACATCATGATGCCTCCCACGGAAGCTTTCCACGGCGAACTGGAGGACATCCAGCCCTTGTCGGGCCCACACCCCCAAGCGACAGCACCTCCCGTCAATCGGAAGGCGAGCGGCTGTCCCGCAGCATGCAGCCAGGGGCGAGGCGAGCCCCCCTTCTTGCACCCTTGCTCACGTCAGGCCGGGCTCAATATCAACCCGCGATCTCAAGGGCCGTGGGCAACTTCCTGAGCGCGCGAGCCACACTTGAAGCTTGTGTCGTTGAAGCACGCAGTAACTTGTTAGCGTGGATGCTCTTGGGCCCGGGCTTGACTTCCGGAACCTTCTCCCGCTCGAACCTCGAATCTCTTGGGTGCCAGAGCGCAAGTGAGTCTCACCAGAGCATCTCCGGCCCAGCCCAAACAGACGGCGTTACGCTTGTCGCCCGTCATGTCCTCAAAGCTCCGGCGCCTCTGACGTCGACGCGACCGCGCTCCTGTTGATATTAGCCAGGAGCTCCGCGACCACGACACGTGCCACACAGGCGCGTCCAGAATGGCATGGCCCAAGTCGCCAGACCCCGGTGGCTCGGCGGCCGGGAAGATAACGGGGGTAACCTTAGGCCCCTGTCGGCTGGAAGGATCAGGTTCGGTCGAGGGATCGTCGGGGACCGATATCTCAACCTCGATGACAGTCGTCTGCAGGGTGAGCCACACGGTGCAGTGCGTACGAAATTGGCGCCGGTGGTTTCTCGCAGCTCATGCACAAGACCAAGAAAAGGGGACATTGAGGCGCACGGATGGAGACGCCGTCGCGTCACTCCATGTCTCGCGAACTGCAAGAGGAGCAGACCCTCCGCCTCATTTCATGGCTGTGGGTCCCAATCATTGAACATCACACACCGTCAGTCAGTGCGTTCTTCACCGGGTCCTCAGGGGCGGGACTGTGGCGGCCACAAGCAAATCAGCGCGTCCTCCTCGTTCGCTCCTGAACGCACCTCATCGAAGCTTGCTCGTTCCGGATAAATCCCTAATTATAGGTCGAATGTGGTACGTATCTTGTTGATGGGGGCTTACGCAGCCTCATTCCGCGGCAGCCCGGCCGATCATATCGCCGTTTCTTGTTCTTACCATGTAAATGAAACATGAGGGTGCGAGTCGCATCCCCCCTGCCAAGGACGCAGTTCGCGGCGGTGTGTGACCATCCCAGGTGCGGGGAGGGCGGTCCATCGAGAGGCAGAGATGGTGTCTTGTTTGTGAGTGGTGGTGTGCCTGGCCCCAACCTCATGGGTTCCCCAGGCTTTCTGCCACCCAGCCTTACGGGTAGACCAGGGCACACCCGAGAGGCCTGGTCGCTGCCGGCTGCGGCTGCTGCTGGCTTCAACCAGGATGGCAAGCAAGGAACGGGCTGGAGTTGCACAGCGAAGCTTCCCCCTGCCCCATCTGCAATCCCACATGCCACCCTTGCCGAGATTTAGGGGGGCCAGCTCAGGGGTGTGGAAATGTCACCTTTGAAGGGGTTGCTGCCAACTGCAGCGAGAGACACTACACCGAAAACAGAGATATTCGCTACCACGCTAACTCCTCGTCAACGACGTTGAACCGACCGCATCGACGAAACCTCACTCGGCCCTGTGCCCCCGAACCAGACTCGGTCTCTGCGGCAATGCGGGTTCGAGCTCGCCATGCACGTCACAGCGTGTCAGAGCGAGAGGACCAACGTCAACTTGCTGCCCCTCGATCAAGCTCTCACATCCGTTTCCCCGCCGCGGTGCTCTAAGGTCGGTGCCCCATTTTCCCGGGACCCACGAATCGAAACGTTTCGAATGGCTCGTCGTCATTGTGACTGATCGCCAGCGCTCGGCGGGAGGGGGACGAGGAGACGTCGGCAAATCTGTCTGGAGCGATCCGAGGCGTCCAGCAAGTGCTGCTCCTTGGGTGAGCCAGTGACTTGAGAGAAAGTCGGTCTCGGGCGAGAGCATTCGCCAGGCGAGGCAGTCTCGGAATCATCAGGCAAGCAAAGCAACGCAGCTCGAATCACTCGCATACGATCCCCAAGAGAAAGAACCCCGCGTTTTCCCAAACACACCCTCTAATAATAACCCACCCCCAAAACACCAACCCCCCTCCAGCTCGCCCCTCCATAGGTACTATGTAATGTAAAACCACCACCAGTTCATGCCGCACGCACGGAGCAGCGCAGAGCGATCCCCAAAACCCCCCTCCGAACCAACCTCCCCCCTCCCCCGGTTCACGCAGAACAGAACAGAACAGAACAAAAAACATGACTGCCGAACCGGCCAAGCCTGGGCTGCTGCTCTGATGCGCCGACCTCTCCTCCCAGTGAAACATGGCGATCGGCGCGCGCGTGGGGTCCGGGCGGCAAGTGCGCCAAACCCAAGCCCAGAAACATTTGGCTGTGTGTCTTGTGTCTCAGAATGGGGAAATGAAAGCTTTCTTCAGCTGCTGCTTTGCTGCTGCTGAACCCCAACCCCCTTTTTTCCCCTCGCTGTCGGCGTCCTCCGCCTTTTGGGGGGGCGGGGGTTATGTCATCGGAATCACCGAGATGGTCGGGCTCGGTAAACAACTCCATGTATGGTACGGAGTAGCGAGGGTAAGGCATAGCAGCGAGTTGTTAATTATACCTTGGATGTGTTTGCGGTCTGTGTTGCTGCTCGCGTCTGTCTGGCTTTCTCGGGACGCTTGCTTGGCGGCGGAGGTCGGTCCGAGGGATTTGGGGGTGGGTGTTTTCTCTGGGTATGGGTATCTGGATAGTGAAAGAGGGGGGGGGGTAAATGCTATCATCGCTTCTGGTAAATGCTAAACATACATACACACTCACATCCAACGCACGCTCGCACGCAGAGCGAGAGAGACTACCTTACCTTACCTTGGGTTGGGTTGGCGTGAGCTTTTTACGGACGAGAGCGCGAAAACGAGAGTTACATGATAGGTGCAAAAAGTACCTCCCTCGTATTCTGTATACCTCCTGTCGGGCGTCAGGGGACACACACACACACAGAGAGAGTGAGAGAACGTGGAAGTTGCGGTAATACCCTACCTGCTGCCTGCCTGCGGCCTGCCTGCAGCTTTTGCTCGTATCGATGCAGGGCCGGCCGATCTCCCTTTTGGTTGCCGGCTGTTGCCGGAGGGGGGGGTGGTGCAGGTACGAGAGTAGAAGGGGGGGGGGGTATGTTGAGGGTCTTTCTTTGTGTGTTGTCTTGTGGTGATGGGTTTGGGGTGTGTTCAATGTTCGTGGTGCTTGTGCTGGTATCTCACTTTCTCTCATATAAGTAAGGTAGCTACATCGTTACTTGTACCTTCAACTGAGATGGTGACGTCGAGTCTGGGAGACCCCTCCCGCCCCAAGACGAGTCCAGCTGGTACATGTCCCAGTCCATGCCATCATCGCCCTGCTGCGTCGCCCTTGTCTTGTGGGCTGAACGAGGGGTTTCCTGTGACACGGTTGCACCGATCGAGATGCCGTGCTGTCGTCGTATCTTGGGGGCCCGTTGTCTCTTGGTTCTACTTACGTCCTCACTGCCTGCCCCTGGGATCCCTGCATGTCTGTCCAGGTGGCATGCCGTTCGGGTTGGTTATGGAAACTGTCGGGACGCGGGAGGCGCTGATGACGATGCTCGGTGCCACCCTCCTAAACCAGCAGTAGATGCACTGGTTGCGCTTGGGGGGGTGTTGTTGGGCGTTCGGGCCGTGGACGGGAGTTTGAGGGCCGGACACCAGACTTGTGGGGGAAGTAGAATGCCCATACAAAAATGCATGCAGAACATGGCTCGGGACGTCCCTCTGTCTCCTTGTCTACACGTATAGAAGGGGGCGCGGCATGGATGATGGATGCCGTGGGCTTCGAGCACGCCCTTCATGCACCGGGGTCGCCGGTCGCTGCCGCGCAGGGAACGGATGTCTGTCCGATAGTTGGCGTTTACTTGGTCGACGTTGCCTGGAAATGCTTGTTTGTGTTCGTCTTGGTGAACAGGGGATGTGCATGGTTCTTTCGCTCGTGGGTGTGTTGCTCGGCGTTGCTCGCTTGGGTCATTCCGTTGCGGTTGAGTGTATATAGAGTTGTGATATCAGGCCGTCTCGCTCTGTGTCAGGTAAATCGCACCATTGATCGCTGGCTTGACGAGCTTCCGGCTGTTAGGCGTCTCACCACAGCCTGTGATGCTTCACACCGTGAGATGGTAGGCCTGCATGTGATTCTCAACTCGAAGGGTGCTCTCAGACCCGATGCTAACGTTTCTGACAAGGAGATCAGACCTGAGGCTGACAGAAGACAGCTCGACGGTGGTCGGCACTTACCGGCTTGCCGTGACTGATCTCCGTTTGGCCAGACACCGTTGCTGTCGCAAAGCCGACACAAGTGTCCGAGTTCCCTTGAGTCGGGCCGCGCTGGATGATGAGACGTCCGGAGTCGCAAGCCGAGAATGGCCCCTGAAACGGGAATTGTAAACAAAGGGGCCGGGGTCGGGAGTGTGAGCTCTTTTATTTGCGTGAGTCGATGCTGGTGGTAGGAAAAGAGACAATACGAAGCCAACAAAATAGCTATGAAAGGGTTTACAGCTCTTTTCAGACCTGCCTTCGGGGAGAAGAAATACTGAAGAGATATGCCCAAGACGGTACAGAGCGCGCCATGTTCACCTCCGCCCTGCCTCGACAAGATAAAACAAGCAGGCCGAGTCATTCACACAGGGAACGCAAGAACCACGACCTTGAAATACGCAAACTTGCAAGTAGCAACCCCCAGATCACCAGTGACGGCTAGAACGTCCACGAAGATGATTCCGTTAACCCCCTTTCGGTCCCAAGGCTGTCATTCATGCCCCTAGCCTCCTCTAGCTCTAGGACCATAGAATTATACCCATGGAGTCTCAAGGATGGCATCATGAGCAGAAGGAAATCCAGCGACGGCCAGGACGCCCATCAAGACGACCCCGTCAACCCTCGCCACAATCTCAAGCTTTCCACCGTGTCTCTAACCTCCTCTGGCCACGGTCCAATAGAAGTAACAAACTCGTGGTGAGCTCGTGATGTCTAGGAATGGCATCGATCGCAGGAGAAAGCCAGCCAGGTCGAGATCGGAGGAAGACATCGCGTCTCTAGCCCCCTCTGACTGCGAGATGTTTCCAGTAACAAACTCGTGGTGTCCTATGAATGGCACCATGACGGGCACGAAGGAATCAGCAAGGTCAAAGGCGGAAAGTAGGAGCACGACAGAATCAACGAGATCAAAACACGGCATCAAACCAGAGCCGACCTTCAACTCAACCCCACCCCGGGACCCGACTGACTGCCCGGCAGAGATTCGACACCACCACCACCACCACCACCACCAGCAGATGGACTGGCTTCTGCAGAAGCATCACGAGCACAAGTGGACTGACTAACAAGCTCGGTCAAAAATCCTTTTCATTTCCAGGTTCACCTTCTCTCCCTGCCCGACCCAGACAGAGAGACCAACGCAGCAGCAATCATCATGTCCTATTCTTCCCAACTCCTCATAACCCCAGACCGTCTCCCAAAAAAACAACCCACAACGTTACCTTATCCGATCCAACACAACGCCACCAAAAGCCAGAATATTTCCCGTCATGTCATACATACATACAACACTGTTTTGCCCCCCTCGCCCAAAATCAAGAACCGGCTTCCAACCCAAAAGTAAACCCAAAAAGTAAAACCCAAAAAGTAAAACCCAAAGAGTAAAACCCAAAAAGTAAAACCCAAAAACCAGTCAATCATAACCTCATATCTCATCACCCCCCACCCAGCCAACCAACCCAACCCCTCTACCTCCCAACCCGCCGCCGTCCATCCCTCTCCCTCCGCTCCCTCTCCCTCTCCCTCTCCCTCTCCCGTTCCCGCTCCTCCCTCCTCTCTCTTTCCCTCTCCCTCTCCTCCTCCTCCCTATCCCTCTCCCCACCACCACCACCACCACCACCCCTCCGATTCTGCCTCTGCCTCAACCTTTTCTGTTCCTCCTCTTCCTCCTCCCTATCCCTGTCTCGCTCCTCCATCTCATGCTGTTGTTGATCAGTCAGCTCGCCGCCGCCGCTGCGTTCGTGTTCCTTTCTGCGGCGTTCTGGTTACATTCCAAGTTAGCATCTTTTGCGGGGGATTCAACAAAAACGGGGGTTTTGGGGGGTTGGGGAGAAGGGGACAACAACAACAACAACTTCTGAAAAAGAACGTACCCCTCAGCGTAGCCGTAGCCCCCGCATAAGCCTGAATCTCCTCCTTGCTCAACACCCTCAGCACAATCACAAACTCATCCCTTACTTCAAACCGCTCCTTGCCAATCTTGAGCGCCTCCGGGTTGACCATCTTGCGGCTGATCTTGGTCCAGCGCGCGCCCTGCGGCACGTCGGGCTTGGTCTTGTCGTCCTTGTGCGGCGCCACCCCCTCACGCACGGGGTTGTTCTCCTCTGGGAACTGCGCGCGCGGCTGTTTGAGGATGCCCTTGATGGGCTTCTTTTCTACCGGGAGGGATTCCTTGGGCGGGGAGACGAGGCGGACTTGTTTGTCGTCTGGGCTGCTGCGCGGGGCGAGGTCGCGGTTTTTGGTGGGGTCCGAGGTGGTGTCTTTGGGGACGATGGCCGAAGCGTCTACGTCGGACGGGGGCGTCTCGATGATGGTGGGGGCGGGTTTGCGCTCTGGGGAGCGGTCTTCGGTTGGGGAGGGGTTTTTGAGTGCGGGCTTCAGCCTGTCGTCGGTTCGGGCTGGCGGAGCGTCCTTGCTCTTCATCTCGGCCAGGCGCGCCTTCATGTCAGCCAGGGCGGCGGTATCGTTGGGGTTGAAGCCGGAGGCGCGGAGGCGGCGGCGGGCCTTGGGCTTTTCTTCGTCGCCGGAGGTGGAGGGGTCTCGGGGCGAGGGGTCTCGGGGCGAGTGGTCTCGAGGCGGGGCCGCGTCGCCGTTGCTCTTGGGCTCACGGGCTTCGGCCGGCGCCGTCCCGTTGCGTGGCTTCTCGCGGCTCGGATGCTCGACCAGCTCGAACTCCTCGTCGCCAAGCAACGGCTCCTTTCGACCCGTTTGGTTGGCCCGAGAATCAGCCTCCTCAGGCTTTCGGTGATCGTCCTCGTTCGCACGCCTCCTTGGCGAAGACCGATCCTCGTGGTCCCTGTCGTCCTTGGCTCGACCCGCAGCCGCGAGGCCAACAGAAGCAGCGGCAAGACCGAGGCCAGCGGCAACCTTGCCGCGGGTCTTGTCTTTTCTCGCGTCGGGCTCGTCATCATCGGACCGCCGGTCGTTCCTGTCGCGCCTAGCCTCGTCTTCAAGCACGTATTCATGGTCACGGTGCCGCCTGTGCTCCCGGTCGTCGTACTCATGCCTGACAATCTCCAGGTCATCATCGTCCTGCCGCCTCCTCGGCTCGCGGACCTCGTAGCGTTTCTGGGGCTCCCGACGTTCGCGGCGCTCGTCTTCGCGGTACACCTTTCCTGGTGCCCGGCGATGCTCTTCGAGGTCGTTGGGGTCGATTAGGAGACCAAACCCACGCGCGTTGACGCGGTCGTCCTGGAAGAAATCCCGGTCCCTGTCACGAGCGTCTCGTTGCGGCAGAGCGTCTTCGAAGTAGTAGTCCGGGTGGTGGCTTGACCTCCCCGGGTCGTCTTGGATCATGGACAGGGGCCGGAAACCGCCGCGGTGTTCTTCCCGCGGGCTTCCCGGGGGCTCGGATTGGCCGGGGCGGCGCAGGTCGGGCACATGGCCGGCTGGCGGGAGAGGCATGCGGGAGCCGGCGCCGTCGTAGATGCCACCGGCAGCGGCGGGCCAGCCCAGTCTGTCAAGGCCCCTTGTTGTAGGCGGCGGACCGCGTGCTCGTCGATCGGCGGGATCGAAGGGGCGGGACATGTCGGTCGTGATGCTGACGGTCGGGCGGTAGTATCGGTCGAGGCTCTCGCGGCGAGTGCGCTGGCGCTGATCGTGGTCAAGGTCGTATCTCGCGAGATCGCTTGGCTTGGTGTACTCGTAGCCTTCGTCGTCGAAGTCGAACGTGTTGGCGCGGTGGTTCGGCCCGGCGTAGAGCGGCCCCGGCCGTGCCTGGCGATATGGATCGGCCCCGCGGTTACCCAGCCTGTCCTGGTGCGTCCTGTCTCTCAGCCGGCGGTATTCCTCGTCGTCCATGGCGGCGCTGGAGGGGGCGTGGGCGGCACGGCTGCGGGGTATGGAGGAGGCGGGCTCGGCGTAGTACTGGCCCTCGTCGCTCGACCGGTAAGGGTCCCGCGAGGGGCTGCCCGACCGCGGGCCGGGCGGGTGGTGCTTCGCGGTGACGATGACGGGGCGCTTGATGTTCTGGTCGGTGATCCGGTGAGCTCGGGTGCCGTCGGTGACGCTGGTGCTCCGCGAGAGCGGGTCTTTCCTCACGGCATAGGTGTTTGCGGCGACGGGGCCGGCGACGGTGCGGTAGTCCTCGGTGGAGCGGTGCAGGTTGCCGGGCATGTAGACGGCGGGCTCGTCGTACAGCGAGATGGGCATGGACGAGCGGGCGGGATTGTAGAGGGGAGGGGACCGCCTCCCGCTCCCCGCCGTCTCCATGTACCGGTAGCGGGCAGGGTCGGCCATCGTGGAGGTCCGACCCAAGGCCAGATAATAATGATAAAATAAAATAAAATAAAGTAAAATAAAATCAGCCCAGATCGAGTCGCTACTGTGTAGTGAGGGGTTGCTAGTGCGATGCCGGAGCAGACGATCGGGTCGCACTATTCTGTGCTCGGGTGCTGTATGTGGTTACTGGGTGTTGCGAGTCTCACCGCTGTGCCGACTCTGTGCTGGGAGACGGCGAGGAAAAGAGCGGTGACTGACTCCGGGCCGTGTTATTTTTGAGAGGGGAAAAGTGGCAGTTAAGTGGTGTGTGGGTGCGAGTACTCCTGCCTGTCGGGGGCGCAGCGTGGGAGGGGCTCTCGGCTGGGTGCAACTCTACTCTACCTCTAAGGTGTGTCCGGGTGGCAGGTGGGGTTCATATCACGGCGGGGCAGGCCGGCCGGGCTTGCGGTCTTGCCTTGCGGTCGTGGAGGGGTAATTTCCTGCCAGTCGACGACGGGAAACAGCCAACGGCCAGGGCAGTTAATTAGGCCGGTCTTCACTCCGTTGCCGCCGTTGCTGCCCGTTGTCGTCCTCCGTTCCCTGGAATCTTGGAACTGAACAGAGCAGACGCAAAGTGGAGCCGGGGTTCCTGGTCGGAGTCTCTGCCTCATGTTTGCTCTTCAGACGAACGACCCGACCCGACGACCCCATCAACGATCATCTGGCCTGTTCATGCCCCACTGCCTGGCCTCGCTTTGGAGCTCTCCGGGCGACGACACGAGGCTGCGACACCCTCAACCCACCAACTGCCAACGGGCCAACCTACTGCAGCTTGCTGCAACTTGTGTCTCTCGAGGCGCCCTAGCGCGACGTTGGTGTCTTGCTGCCTTCTTTCACCGTGACCCGCCGCCACACAGGGACCTGGGTTGGTCCGCACGGCATGCACGTCGCTTGTGGAGGCCAGGTGACGTTGGTGATGCTCGGGCTCGGGCTCGGGGCTCAAGGTGGAGGGCTGGGGTGGTGTGGTGCGGTGTGCCTTGCCCAGCGCCTTGTCCGGCGCCTCCGTTTTCTCTACAGATCTGTCGCAGTGCACCCGACACAACGCCGGCCACGACCGAGAGCCGGGCTGCTCCGGATGGCGGTGTCTGCAGGCCTGCACTCTTTGTGTAAGCGGCCGCCGTTTGGACACGAGGCACAGACGGTTTTGCGCCCGGCTGCAGTGCTCTCGGCGGCCGCAGCACCGCCAAGCAGGGAGGATGACGTCTGGCCCCCACCAAAACGGTGCCCGATTCGGATTCGCCACCCCGTCTCCTCACAAGCTGATCCCTGATGTTTGCTGGCCCAACAAGCGCGCAGCCCTGTTTACCAGGCTCGAGCCAGGCTCGCCAGGCCACGACAGCACAGTTGCAACCGTCGAGCCTTGATCCAAGACGATCGCCATGAGGCACCCGGAAAGTAGGGCGTAGGGGTCCCAGGCCCGCCAGGGTCCAGCACATCCATCATGGCCAACACGAGCTTTGCGTTGTGATTGCTGATCACTGACCACTGGTCACACGGCCTCGCCTCGATGCCTCACCTCCATGATTCCATCGCTCGCAAGGCTTCCGTCGGAACTGGATTTAGAGTATCCATCGCGCAAGTGGCAAACGCGGCTCTTTCGCTCGCATCGTACGGGCGGCAGACAGTCGAAGCAGTGCAATCCCCGTTCCGCAAGATCCGAGTTCGGCTTTTCGCCCTGACACAATCACCGTCGCACCGAGCCACGCGACATCACCGACCGGCGACTGGCAACTGCTGACTGGAGAGAGGAGCACTCGTCGGCAATCAACCAAAACACCACCCGCCTCACCTTGCCTCTCCCCGTATCCCCGCGTCCATTGTTTGTGATCTTCCCAATCCAGACCACCTCCCCAATAGACCAAACCCATATTCCGCAACAGCGCACGTAGAACATTATTTTTGGCATTGGGCAGCCACGCCAGCAATACCCAACCCACCACCCCCCTCCCGAGCCCTCCCTCCCGCCCTCCCTCTCCC
>FTCU01002548.1_pt1 | contig 12074 bp, 3 predicted proteins | sample 1639521 | NCBI WGS metagenome assembly FTCU01 (sample SAMEA3914864, study PRJEB12502) | metagenome | biome: forest; material: soil | place: USA | collected 2012-03-12 | depth 0.3 m
AGGTAGGGCTGTGTGGTTTGCGGTAGGTCAGGAGAGGGATGGGTTCAGTATTGGTGTTTTGGGGGGGACGGGGTTTGATGTGGATATATATGGGTGTGTGTTGTACTTGGGGGCATAGTTGGCGTTTCTCGCCTCATTTGTGGCTGGTTTGGTTACATAGTATAGTAGATTATCTCGCTCCTCGGTTGATATCCGACAACAATACAGGATTATTCGTTCGACTTACTGTACTTTCGATTTAAAGTAGTTATTTGGGTGTTGTCGGGTATGATTCGAGGACTTGACCCTCTGGCTAGCACAACCTGGAAGTAACCCGCCCGATATATCGCTGAGCATCGTAGTGACTCCCTAACTAATGAACTGAATTCTCCTGCCCGGCAACCTGTATCAAGCTCTTCGCTCAATGATCTATCTGAGATTCCTGCACTTTCATGACGTAGACTCTTCGTACGATGTTAGGTACCTTTGACACATAGCTCAGTACTTTAGAGGTCAGCCCCAACACCCTGTCTTGTTTGGGGCTGGCTTTCTACCTACCCAGGTCTGCACTCTTACACTGTTGGGACTGGATTTACAGTATGCTGTGTGTTAGGCAGCCCGGCGTGTGACTGGCATGCGCCCATGCATGGCTACCTAGGTGAGTCATAGAGCCCCTCTCCCCAGGCTTTATCAACTCCTCTCCCTCTTATTACCGCTCCATCGCAGGCTCACAAGTTGGATCGTGAAACCTCAGACTCCAAGGCTGCCGCCATTACCCTCGCAGTGCCTTTCAAAGGCATCGCAATACCATGCTTCCCTCGATCCCGGAAACCTCGCAGCCCGCGGCTGACGACACCTCCGCCCCCGACCGCCCCAGCAGCCCCGGATTCACCCCAGAGGAACTCACCCTCTTCAAACCCGACCTCCGCGCCGACGATGTCGAGTGCCGCGCCAACCCCACCAAGATCGACAGGCCCTACTGGAAGTACATGATTGCGCGCGGCGAATGGGCCTACAGCACGCGCAAGAAGTACCGCATGACAGACAGCATGGGGGCCTGGCTCGGCCACCCCATCTACTGCTTCGACCGCTTCAGCCGGACCGAGACGCGGCTGCCCGACGGGCGCCTGGTCTACGTCGCCGGCGAGCACGAGGACTTTTACGACCCCGACTTTTTCATCTACAACGACGTCGTGGTCGTGCACGGCTATGGCGACGTGAAGACGGAGAATGAAATCGAGGCCGAGGCCGACGCGGAAGAGGATAGCAGTTCGGAAGAGGAGCTGGACGAGGATCCCGAGGTGGCGGAGCTGCAGAGGAAGATGTGGGAGGCTGACAAGGTGCATGACCGGGAGTGGGCCGAGTATGTGAGACAGGAGGGCATCAAGCACGACCTCAAGACGGCAGCGCGGGCCCGGGGGGCCAGTCCCCACGAGATTGACGTCTATTGCTACCCGCACAGCGTCTTCCCTCCGACCGACTATCACACGGCGACGTATGTCAAGGACGAGGGGCTCGGGAGAGAGTATATCTATCTCATTGGCGGCCTGGGCTACCCCGGCGGCCCGCACCGCGCGGCGACCCTGACGTATCGGCTTGACCTCGAGGACTTCAGCATGCAGCGCGTCGAAACGAGTGGTCATGGCCCGCCGCCTCTGGACGGGACACAGGTGGATCGAACGGCGACGTGGACGGACGGCAGCATCAGGTTCATGCATGGGGAGGACGAGTACGTGTTGGATTTGGCAAGTATGCGATGGTCTAAGAAGCCTCCAGGCGAGGCCAAGGTAGAGTCAGAGGGCTAGTGTGGGCCATGAGGCGAGCCGAGTTTCCTCGAGGTGTTACCACCAAGAGCTTTGATGCTTATAGACATTCAATATAAAATCCAAAGGCACTGAAGAACATCATAAACCCAAATCGCGTGCCAACAGCAAGCAACAGGTTCGGCCAGACCAAGAACACAACCACCGCCAACCAGCCGAGGAACCACATGCCTTAGTCTCGATAGCGCTTCGTTCCTCATCTCGTCCTGTAGTATCACACAAGGGCACCTCCTATTCTCATTCTTCGACGCTTTCTCAGCCTCAGGCTGAGCCTCATTAATCCTCATAGCCTATCTAATCCAGAACTCATCCTGGGGTAAGTTGGCAACCACTGCGCGTCCATCTTTATCATCTTCTTCCCGACCTCAGCCCTGTTGTATCTCTGACGCGAGCGAATGGTGCCTGCTGTGCTGTGCTCCAGTTCAAGTTCCTTCACGAGCTCAGTCTTTAGCGCGCAGGCGATACCTGTCGAATCGACACAACTAGCTGAGAGGCGGGGCTATCTGGTGTGTTACACGAGAACTTGGATAGGGAGAGGAGTTGGAAGCAGCGGTCTAGAATATACATCATTCATGGCGGGCTACTTTCAAAGTCTCTCAGAATAAAGCTCGGTTTTGGTATCTGGCTCCAGCATTTAGTTAACATTCTCTCCTCATACAACAGCATCTTCTGTGTTGCCCCTAGTGCTGGGGACTACTGGTGGTCATCAAACAACCTGTATGTCTAGGCTGAAAATCCCCGACAGGCCATTTAATGTCCATGCAGCGTCGAGACTATCCGGCCTATGCATAGAACAAGACTTAGACTCAAAAGACCCGAAGCCGATTTCGCACCCTACCGCCTAGACTACATCCATAGCGAGGAGAATATCGGACAAAGACGAGAAAGCACCGGGCCGGACCGTCTTCGAGGATGCGCGTATTACATGGTATTGTATGAATCATGCTGATACCGAAAATGGAAATCTGATTCCCATCCACTTACAGAACACAAGATGTGGTGGGCGGGTGAATCAGAGCGTGGGGGTCGCACACCCTCTCTCAGTCCGTGGTCATGCTCCGACTTTCTCCGGTGCGCGATATCTGCGCTTTGTCGAGCCTCACAAGTCACAACGGCACTTGCGATGCATGATCAACGAAGGAAACGCCCAGCCTGGGCGCGTCATGTGAAGCAAAACCAAAATAATCAAACCTGCTGGTGTGTACAATACGTGCGCCTCTTTCAAGAATCCCGTTGAGACTATTGTCTCAGAAGGGACGCGTTCTGCAGGCACTGTAACATCTCGCAGCAGACTCCAAACATGACATCATCGTGCAAGTCAACATGAACCTGCATCGTATGCCGCGTACAGAAGTCAAAAACGCGGCAGGCCACGGATCGCGCCTGACGGAGAACGGAGTCGGGGCACGTGGCGCTCCGTTCGCCGGTCAACGGCATGGAGGGGTCCCTGACATGCTGTGGACAGTGGAGGGGCAGCTGAGGGATTGCTTGCGTCTCCGGAGACATGTGGATGCGGATGGATGGATGCCCTGGGCGCCCAGGAAAAACCCAGGCAACACTCAATGGAACACCCGGGCGGCCACGGAGAGATTCGTGATTGGCCGGCATGCGAGGGCCATTCGTCATCCGCCAGCCTCTGCGCCAAAAGTTCCCAAACGCTCGGAACCATTTCAGACCAAGCTCGCGATGGCTTGCGTGCTGCTGCGTAATCGATCCGGGCTCATCTCGATCCCGGGCTCGCTGCTGGCCGTGTTTGGAATCTCTTGCTGTGAGATGCAACCTGGAGTCAACGTTGCCCCGAATTGGCGAGCATGCCATGCAGTCAGACACGGCGTGCAGTGTGGTTCCCGACAGAATGTTCGTGGCTGAGCTGCGCCGTGAGAACGCGTGCCACAGTCCGGAGTGCTTCTGCAGACAATTCTGCAGACAGTTCTGCCGTGAGAGACCCCGAGCTGCCGCGGCGTCTCCATCGGGCCAGGACAGCGTTCCGGGCCCGCCATGTGGCTGCCGGCTTGCGTTGCCCATCAGAGATCAGTCATCAGCCCTACGAGCGGAGACGGCGAATCAGATCAAACCCGCGCCGACCGCCCCTCGCCCGCAATTTCGCTCCCCCCACAGAGAATCGGGCGGTGCAAAAGCCGCCCGCCGGACGACTCGAGGTTACGGTCGTAGCCGAAGACACAATTGGGTTTGCAAGAGCGCAGGCTGCCGCGATTCCACACCGCTGGGACCTCGTCGCACCCGTCGTCGCATTCGTTGTCGCATTCGTAGGAACATGATGACTTTCTCGGCAATGAGGCGGTGCGGTGCCCCCAAGATGTTCCATGCAGATTGAAGCCCCAGCTTCCGTTCCGGGCGCGGGCGGAGATGAGAGGTGTCGCCGTGGCCGTCGGTGTCGCGTGTCTGTGGCGCGTAAACGAGGTGCATTGCCTCGCTGCCTGCGGGAAGCGTATTTCGCAGGCATGCGTTGCCCTGACGTACGCAGGACCAAAAAGCAACAGCGACAAACCGACAAACCGACGCTCAGGCGGGCTGCCGAGCCGGGCCAGTGACGCAGATTAACTAACTGCCCGTCAAGTGGCCGAGGCGGGACAATTGGATTCGCGCATTGTCTGCGAAGATGACTCCGACCGGCCACGGCAGCATGATTGGGGCTCGATCCGTTTTGGGCAATTGCTTCGAAATCAAGGGCAGCCAGCAAGGGCAGCAATTCCCCTGTGCCCTGTGGGGGCCGGGATCGAGAGGATCGCTTGCAGGGAATGTGCGCATCGCTCGCACTCGGGCTTTTATGGGAAACGGGCAGCGCACTCTCCAGTGCGCGGGAAGGCGTGCTGATTAGGTAAACGGGCCTTAGTCAAACCCTGACGGAAGCAGACAGAAGTTGCCGAGAATCGTGCGATGGAGCCGCGACACAGTCAGTCATCAGTGGTTGCGGGGTCCCTCGGCGTTGCTGGGCGCTGATTAACAATCGGGTTGAAAATCCAGATGACGGATCTCATGGATCTCGCACGGAGCGAGATACGGGCAGTGGTATCGCTCGGCGTTAGTGGGTTTTGCAATCACTCAGTCTGAGGCCGCGCTTCATCGGTGTGGAACGGGCTTAAGCTGGCCCCGTGGGAGCCATAACTCCGTTCCGCGATGGGAACCGGCCCAGCCAGGCGAGCCAGGTCACCACGGCCACCAGAATGCGCAGTCCAAAAATGGTGATACGCACTGCGTTTGCGTTGGCAGGCTTGGGACGCGAGCGGGCTCGCAGAGGCGGCCAAGGGCGTCGGAGCAATCCCAAAAGTCCAACTGGGGCCTCACCGCCGCGTCTCAGTAAGTTTAAACGGTACGGGCAGTCTGGCACGGGCGGGGCGCGGTCGAGGCCGCGACTCTAACCCGCAAGGGCAATCATGCGCAGCGCAAAAGGGCGGACAGCGGAGGTGGGACAGGCTGGACAGACAGGCCGGACAGGAACAGGGGGGGTGGGGTGGAGATCGGGCTCTCGGTTTTTGTCAGCTGCTGCGGATGATACAACAAGCCGGGTTCTGGTGACCGCGGTGTCTTGGAAAGCCGAACACCAACAAGGTCGGCCTGTCAGGTTTACAAAAGGACTTGGCCGCCCCCGTCCTCGGGCACACGCCGTCCTCAGTCCACAGCCCAACCTACATACCTACTTCAGTACACATACCCAACGAGCATACCCAACAATAACAACACTCATACTCTCGCCAACCAGTCCATGACCCAGCTTCTACTCCTCAACAAGCTGCCAACTGTCTGTTGCCAGAAGCCTGCTCTCCGCCGTTTCAGCCACCCCACCCCGGCCCCTGAACCCACACCCTGAGCCTGTAGCTCGCTATTCCGCAATCGGCTCTCGCGCTTTGAGTCACCCAAGGAAAACGCCATAGCACATCAAATATTTGGAAGCCTGCTGCCACTGCGGGACACCTTCAAAATGTCTTCTCCCCTCCCCATCCAGACTCCCAGGACCGCACAACCACCGCGGACCTCTCCGGCACCCTTCGCAGCGCCCGTCTCGCCCTTCCGGCCGCGCGCCAACAAGAAGATGTCGATCGCACAGACCTACTTCCTCGCCCACAAGGCCCGGGCCAAGCTCTCCAACGAGGCCGCCCGCCCGGACCACAACCTGCGCCTGCTCGTCGGCCACGCCAACCTGCTCGACTCGCTGATGATGGAGCTCGCCGACGCCGAGCGCGAGCAGGAGTCGTGGTTCAACCAGTCCGTCCGCGGCGCCTCGCACGCGCCCAGCGAGGAGAGGCACATCCAGTGGGCCGACGCCGTCGTCGAGGAGCCCGAGCACGACTGGCAGGCCGAGGACGCCGGGTCCGACTCTGATTCCGACTCGGACTCCGAGTCCGACTTTGACGACGATGAGGACATCGAGATGGCCGACGCCGTCTCCCTCCGCCGCATCCCCTCGCACGCCATGCTGCCGCTCAAGGCCGCCGCGCCCGCCTACGCCTACGACGACGAGGATTTCGACATGGACGACGACGAGGACTTTTCCCAGCTCGCCCTCGAGCGCAGTCCCTCGCACTCGGCCGTCGGCTCGCCGTCGTCGCCGCCCGAACTCGACGACGACTCCGACTCGACAGAAGACGAGTCGATGCCGCCGTCGCCGCCCACCACCCTGATCCCGGCGTTCGAGCAGCCGCAGAAGGGGAGCACCACAACACCAACACCAGACCGGGGGGACAAGACGGCCTTCTACGAGGAAGGCTACTACCTCCCGCCACGAAACCCGGCGAGGCTCATCTCGGCGATATCAGTCTACTGAGCGCGGGTTTTTCTTTCTAGTCTTGTTTTGCTCTTCTCTCTGCATTGGGCCGGCGTTTTCGACGAAATGATACCATCACGATCGGGACATCGGGCAGCGAAAAAAAAGTTTTTCTTTTGGTCATTTTTTGGGATATGGGAATCGGGATTTAGAGAAGCCATCAGCGTCATTGCATCTCATCTGCACACCACTCAATACCTAATTGGGGGACGAGCGAGGAGGCGGATACGAAACGATCTTGGATCTCACGAAGGAAGGAAGGATATCTGTACATTTTCCTAATCATCATCCACGGGGTGGATGCACACACACGCTACTTCATCATCACCATCCTCTCTTCACACTCCCGCTCCCTGCCGCCATCATGGCATCAGCCAGGTAGAGTGGGAGGTACATAGCATAGCTCACACACACACAAACAAAAACAATTTGATACCACACACACCTCCATCTCCATGCCGTGACACCCATACCATACCAACCCATCCTCAGCAATGAATGAACGCAACAAACCCAAAGCCGATACCGCGATCCAAATCGAAATCGCCCACCAACCACCCCCCATCTCAGATCATCGCCAAATCGCCCCTCCAAAACCACCCATTACCCAATCCATCCATCCTCGAGCCATCCATGATCAATCCATCCATCCATGACCATCCGTGATCCATCCGTCCCATCTCTAACCCCCCCCCCTTCTCAAATCGCCCCCTTGACCTCACACTTTGCCATTCCGGCCCGAGCTCGCCCCCGGAGCTGGAGCTCGGCTTGTCACGAAACGAACGAGTGTGAGATCACTCTCGTCTGGGGGAAGAGCTTTTTTCCCAACCGTGCACTGCTCCATGGTATGTGCACTGACTTGCAACTGGCCTGACTTGCCTTTACATGCCTCAGGTACCTCTCAGCACAGACTTCATGACTTGCCTGCCTGCCTGGAAGTGGAGGTGGAGATGTTTGCCTGCTTGCCTGTGGGTGCGTGGAGAGGGGTAACTCCGTAGGTAACAGCTTCAAGCCTGTCAAGCCTGTGAATCGGTTCCGAGGCTGCGGTGCCGCGCGCCGCGGTATGATTCACACAACGACGGATGTGGTTTCCGGTGGGGTTTTGACCCCACTGTTGAATTGAGAGTGCAGGGGGAGGGGTGTGGTTAGCAAGGGGGTTGGTTCTCCCAAGGACGGTCGGTGAAAAAAAAAAAATGAAAAAAAAGCCACACCGCACCGCGGTGATTAGTTACGCCTGACACGGGATTACGGGCGGGATTACTATCCTGTTACAGAATACATGGTATGTGCGTACGGACGACGGGGCAACGGAATGCCGTGCGGTTTGGCGGCTTGGCTGGGATTGTTTGTTGGCCTTGTGACCTGGCAAAGGGAAAAAAACGGGGGGGGGGGGGGGGGTGTTTCGGGATTCGCACTCGCTTATTTCTTATTTTCTTATTTTGAGTTGCGTGGACTTTTTGGGGCTGCTGTCTGTTGACACATAACCTTCTTTCCCCTGGATCCCGTCGTGTCGTCGGGTTGGGATGCGAGGTGTACGTGGACTTTTTCTGGCGGTGTTGGGGTGGGCCTGCGTTTGCCAGCGTGACTTGTGACAAACTTGGCTCCTTGGTTGAGAGAGGGGTGCGCGTGCGCAGACGGATTCATCATCGGTCAATTTCCCGCGATCTCGGGGGGTTTTGGGTTTTGCGTGGCCCGCGGCGGTGCGGGGAGATGGCGCCGAGGCCGAGGGAGGCGCGGCGCTGTGCTGTGTTGCTGTGCGGGCGGTCGACGGCGGCGGCCCCGTTTCTGGGTTGGCTGCTGGATTGGGATTCGCGGTTTCATCTTCATCCCCCTGGTGGCTGGCTGGCTGGGTGTCTGTCGGCCCAGGCCCGCCCGCCGCCGTTTGTTGAGCTGGGTTGGCTCAGGTTGGGTATGGATTTGCGTGGTGTTGGGACAGTCTCGAACGCAGGGACGGCAAACACAGCAACGCAGCGCTTGCCTGTTGCTTCGCTGGTGCCTTAGACGGCGCGGCACGCAGCACACCGATCCTCTGTCCTGCTCACCGCCCGCTGCCGGCGGGTTTGATAGGACCCTGCGTTTTCGGCGTGCACCGCCTGCATGAAGATTGCAGGGCGAGAAAGGGCGACGCCTAATTTCTCGGGCTGACTCAGGCGTGCGCTGCCGTCAAATCGCTGGCAGTCCCAGGGCCTCGCTGCATGCGGATGCTGCCTGAGGTGAGGGTGGCTCAGATCTTTAGTGGGGACGTCGCGAAACAGACAGCAGTGACCAGTCCTCAACCCCAGACCTGCTGGGATATTGCAGTTGTGTTATGGAACTTTCATGTTCTGTATTTATTTTGTTTGGGCAGGATGCCATCCCACGTAATACCGTACCCAGCGGCGATCCTCCAGCTCAATTCCAATTTCTGGAGGATGCGCCGCGGATCATGCAGGGCACTCGCCGTGTTACAGGTTACAGAAGGACTTGGTGCAGATTACAGGTAACGTTGAGTCGGTCAGCCTCTCTCGGGTTGCTCGTGTGATGTGGCGCCTGCTCGAAAAGGAGCCTCGGTCAAGGGATGGAGGCTGTGCGGTAATCTATCTACCATCTCACTGTCCGTATCCCGCGTATCCTGCATCAGGACAATGCTGCATCACTTGGCGGTCAACCGGAGGTCCTCGGTGTTGGCACCAACAGAATGCACGATTGTCGTCTGCGGTACCGAGTGGCGGCCTAACCAACAAAGGCTCGCAGCCGGCGTTGGCGTCAAGAGAACTCAAAAGATTTTCGGGCCTCTCCGGTCTCCGGAGCTGATATTTCATGCCGCCGGATGCGCTGCGAGATGGCGTCCCGGTTGTGGTACTGTTTTCCGGCATGTGTGGGGGTCTGGCTGTCAGGCTGCCCCCCAAAGGAGGGGCACACGAAGTGGGATGGAGGGTTGCGTCCCAGCAACGGAGCGTCGTGTGCATCACAAGGCCTCAGGCTCTGGCCTCGAGTGAAACCGCGGCCGTCAGTTGACCGGTGACGGCACAGAAAGCAGTGTCCCGGTTTGGACATGATGCTGCCAACGCCCCTCGAGGGCAGAGTTGGAAACGCCACGGGCCTCGAAACCGGTTCGTGATGGGTCGGCTTTGGGGCCTTGGTTCAAGTTGTCACCCAGCTGCTATGACTGTGTACCTGCACACAGTAAGGGCCCCCTCCGTCAACAGTAAGTGACTTGCATTGGGGCGGCGCCATTCCGGTGGAATCGGCACCTTCTCGGACCCCGCCTCCCGGGACCATGCTGCTGCCGGCTGCCGTGCGACGATTGGTCGGGATCTGATAAGCTGGCGGGGAGTCAACGGGCACACCAACAAGTGCTTTGCAGGTCCGGGTTAGCGGCTAAGGGCGGATCGACATCAGGTTGGGATCGGGTTGCGGGAGGGACATGTTTTCCGCATCGTCGTGGTGCTAACGTTAGCGGCCGATCCGTCCCGGAGCCCTGTAATCAGTGAATGTGCTGTTGTGTGTTTCGTGTGCTGTGTCTGTCTGTATTTTGTATTGTTGTATTCCGCAAGGTCCTCAGGGCAATGCAGCCGAGTGCTGTCCGGTGACCAAGCCACCAGCTGCCTTTTTCGTCCCGCGAGAAACGGCTGCTGCCGACAGAAACTGGATTCCGTCTTCGCCACCGGGTGCGTGGAATCTGGAAGCGAGGCAGCGAGGTGTCCAGGCGGCATTTGTTGGCGTATCGTTACTGCACACTATGAGTCAAGTGACAGCGAGAGCCTGACAGCCTGACAGCCTGACAGGGCGTCTCAGGGCGTCCCGAAGCCCTCCGTTCCGGGACGAGGGTGTGCGTCTCCCGCTCCGAGCCCTCCCGGCGCGGCTGCGGGACGGTGTCGACGGTCACGTTGGCGCTGATTATTATTCCAGTGATTTAGAGAACAGTCATGGCATCGGCCCTCGGGCCTACGGCAAGCCGCGACCCTCAACGCGCCGGGCGTTTAATAGTGGAGATGCGTATTCCCCGTATCTGCTCGGCATTACCAAGCCTTGCGACGAGGGATGCCCTGCGACGATATCTCCGAGCCTCCGCTTCGGAGAGATGCGGCGATAATTAAGGTAATTCCTTAGTCAGAGCCGCAGGGCTGATGCACTGGCCACCTCGGTCTTGCAATGTCCCGCTCGCCGATCGGCAAACCTGGTGCGCCCGCCCGGTGCCATCGGAGGAATCGGAACGACGTCACCCCGGGAGGTCTCAAAGAAAGGATTCCATCCCAAGGGGTGCGCGATCGATCGCACGGGAGTTGCTCAGCGCTAGGAAAACTAGAAGCGCCAATCCAAGCCACTGAGCCCGGCAGACCGACCCCCGGAAACTGACCCCCGCAACACACCACTCACCACCCATCACCCTCCACAATGCAGCCGGCACGGGCCCGGGCACCGGTGACCGGGTGTCTCCGTCTCACCCGGCTCCCACCCCGCCAACCACGCCGCGCCTTCTCCGCCTCCGCCCCGCGCCCCGCCCCGCCGACCGGACCCCTCCCGGCCGGCCTCGCCGAGCTCACCTCCCGCAAGCTGATCTCCGTCTCGGGCCCCGACGCCGCCAAGTACCTCCAGGGCGTCATCACCGCCAACATCCTACCTAACGGCGACAGCACCCAAAAACAAGCCTCCTACGCCGCCTTCCTCACCGCCCAAGGCCGCATCCTCCACGACGTCTTCATCTACCGCGACACCACCACCTCCTCCGCCGCCGCCCACCCCCCCGGCGACAGCTGGCTCATCGAGGTGGACGCCGCCGAGGCCGACCGCCTGCAGAAGCACATCCGCCGGTACAAGCTGCGCGCCAGGTTCGACGTGCGGCTGCTCGACGCCGGCGAGGCGCGTGTCTGGGCCGCCTGGGACGACGCCAACCTCAACCCTCTCTCCACCCTCCCCACCACGTCCCAAACAAACAGCGAGATAATCACCACCCCCGACACCCGCGCCCCCAACCTCTGCCACCGCCTCCTGACCTTCTCTGCCACCCCCTCCCCTCCTCTTGTAGACACAGACCTTGATCTGGTCGGAGAGGAATACTACCACCTCCGCCGGTATATGCTCGGCATCCCAGAAGGTCAGCGCGAACTCCTCCGCGACACTGCCCTGCCGCACGAGAGTAATATGGACTTGACGGGTGCCATCGATTTCCGCAAGGGATGTTATGTTGGGCAGGAGCTGACTATTCGGACTGAGCATCGCGGGGTGGTGCGCAAGCGCATCCTTCCGTGTCTACTCTATCCCTCCCACGAAGAGTCGTCTGACGCCTCTTCTTCTTCTGATGTTCCGAAGACATTGGAATACCGGCCGGAGTTAGCCCCCGGCCTCGAAGCGGGGGCGGTGCCGGCCGAGGCGGCGATTGGGAGGGTGGGTGGCAAGGGGAGGAGTGTCGGGAAGTGGCTGACGGGCATGGGGAATTTGGGGCTGGCGGTTTGTCGGTTGGAGGTTATGAGTGATGTTGTTGTGCCTGGGGAAGGGGTGGAGGGTGG
>FTCU01003203.1_pt1 | contig 12066 bp, 8 predicted proteins | sample 1639521 | NCBI WGS metagenome assembly FTCU01 (sample SAMEA3914864, study PRJEB12502) | metagenome | biome: forest; material: soil | place: USA | collected 2012-03-12 | depth 0.3 m
AGGAATAGAATTCCCCTGGGATCCGTTTCCGGCTCCAGCAAAGACAGGGATTGCTGACCCCATCACGCTTGCCCCTTTTCATTCACTATCTCCGCCTAGCCAGACAGAAACCAACGCCTGACCGAGCCATTTTGCAGACCCCCCATAATCCTTCAAACGCGCGCCGAAAGACCGAGAGGTTCATTCGGGAGTGCGACGTTCAGGGAACGCTCATAACGACGTCAGTCCAGGCGCTTTGAATGTGGGAGGATGTTCAGCTTCATATACCTTTTCGAGACACTGCTGGTTCCTGCCGCCTAGATCCGGTTTTCTCGCTTCTGGGGACGTCTTGTACGGCAGCCGGCTCGATGGAGATGGCCTTGCAGATGGTTTGTGTGACCCAGATCTGGGGTGTTCGGAAGGAAATGAAGGGCAGCGGCGCTACGTGCAGAGGATGGATGAGCAATTCAGGGACAGAAGAGATAGTTGTCGGGTTATGGAAGATGCCTGGTGATGAGCCGCGAGCATGAGACGTAAGACTGCTCCAGGGCTGGCACACCGCGTTCGGAGGTGAAAAGCGAGGACGTCGGAACGATGAAGCGTGGGGGGTGAAACAATGCGTGATAGACCAGAAAGAAAATTGTCACCACAGAAGGAGGGGGTGGTTAGAGCACTTTATACGGTGAAGAAAGCGAGCAAGTCTCCATCGGTCAGCGCGGGGTCCTGAAGCGAGATGATATAAATATCAAGACCAAAGACGCCAGCGAGGGCAAAGCTAGTATACATTCCTCATACACAAAACTTCTCCCACGTACGCGGAACCGCTCGCTTTCCTCTCCCGCTTACTTTCTTCCCCAGCTCGCTTTTCCGTACCCTCTCGCTTTCCGCACTCTCTCGACATGGATCCTCAAGCCGACATGGATCCTCAAGCCGACATGGATCCTCAAGCCGACATGGAGGCATTCTCTGACTTTGTTGAGGGGTTTCGGACCCGTTTATGGTCGCGCGATCTCGCTGCCCAGTCACCTGACTACCTCACTTGCCTCCAGAAACTGGAGGAGGACGTTGCCGCAAGGAGACTCGTATGCCAAAAGCCCTTTGGCGACCCTCTCAAGACATCTGATCTCCAGAGAGCAAACAACTTTGTGCTTCGCATCGACAACGAGAAGGCGAGTAAGGAGGATTGGCTAGAAAAACTACAACATATTCGACAGTTACCCGACGAACAGTTTGCTATCGCTGCCGTTCTCGTGACTAAAACTCGACTTAACAACCACAAAGCCAGCAGTGTCAAAGCACTTTGCAAAGGGTTTCAAAAGATTGCGGAGTGGTCGACGTGGCCTGAACATCCATACTTGAGGCGACTCATAAAATCGCGGACTTAACGAGCCGCCATCCCTCCTGTTCCTGGCCCACGAGCCAACGCATCGCCCATTCTTGCGTCGACACCCGCCCTCGCGCCGACACCCGCCCTCGCGCCGACACCCGCCCTCGCGCCGACACCTGCCCTTGCGTCGACAGGCATTGAGTTGGGCGCACCCGACACCGCTTGCGCGGCTCAGCAGAACCTCCAGCCTACTCCATGGCTGGTGGCGCTGATGTGTTCGTTTTGCAAGACGCAGTTTCGCCCTCAATGCCCCTGTGAGCAGGCCACTGGTAAGCGCCCTTGGGTTCTCTTTCCTCTCCTCAACTAACAAACGCCGCCTTAGGCGCAACTCCTTCCGTAAATCATCCATCCCGATTGAGCTGAAGTACGTTCGCCCAATGATAATCGCGCACGCGCCCTTCCCAACCAACCTACATGTGCTGACACCACTTGGATGACCTAGCCGACGCGTGAGTCTCTACTTCAACCGACGCTCGCGCGCTGGTATTAGGTTCCGTCACCTATCAGTTTCGATCCGGCGCCCTATTCCTGAGATGATCAGTTTGGCATGCCTCGATTACGGCGGGACTATACTGGAGAGAGAATTCTACTTCAGGCCGCCATCGAACCCTCGCCAGATGGATAAGATATCTACAACCAGATTGCAGATGTTCGTCGAGATGCCTGCGAAGGCTAAAGCCCGATTCAAGCACTCGACAAAGAGGGCTTTTGGAGTCGAATTCAGTTTAATCATATAGCTCACGGTCTCCTCTGCTAGCCTAGGCGTGTGAGATTTCCTGTGCTCGTCCGCGTTTGTCAGATATCTGATTGATCACTGGAGAAGGCATATGTTAGGACGTACCCTGTAAATACCTAGCGTGCAAGGGTATCAATTGTACAGACTCTCTATGTATATGTGCATGTGAGTGCATGTGAGAAATTTGTATACTCGCCTGCTGAGACTCCCAGCAGCCTTGCCGGGTCTTGATAAGCGTAGACAAGTAGGGGGCTCATACCTAAAGTCGCCCATACTGACAAGCGCCGTCCAGCATCTCGGCAACGTTTAGTAAAATAAATTGAATTCGCGCGCCGCGTCGGGTAACCTATAGCCAGAATATCAACTAACCTGCCTACTCTTCCTCCTCATCTCCCTTGTCTCTATACCCTTCTCAAGCAGCATCTGGACGATCTCATTGTAGCCTCTAGAAGAAGCGGTCTGGAGAGCGTAGCCATAGTCGCCACCCTGTACATTGACGTCCGCACCTTTCTCTAGCAGCATCTGGACGATCTCCTTGTGGCCTCCAAATAAAGCGGCATAGAGAGCGTTGCCAAAAAAGCCAACCTGTGCATTGACGTCTGCACCCTTCTCTAACAGTATCTGGACGATCTTCTTGTAGCCTACAGCGGAAGCGGCATAGAGAGCATTGCCACGGTGGCCACTTTGTGCATTGACGTCTGCACCCTTCTCTAGCAGCAGCTGGACGATTTCCTTGTGGCCTCTAATGGAAGCAGCCTGGAGAGCGTCGCCATGGCCGCCACCCTGTGCATTGACGTCTGCGCCCTTCTCTAGCAGCATCTGGACAATCTCTTTGCGACCTTCATAGGAAGCGGCCTGGAGAGCGTTGCCACGGTCGCCACCCTGTGCATTAATGTTTGCACCCTTATCCAGCAGCAGCTGGATAATCTCCTTGCCACTTACAGAGGAAGCGGCTACAAGAGCGTTGCCACAGTGGCCACCCTGTGCATTGACGTCTGCGCCCTTCTCCAGCAGCATCTGGACGATCTTCTTGTGGCCTCCAATGGAAGCGGCCTGGAGAGCGTTGCCAAAAAAGCCGCCTTGTGCATTGACGTCTGCACCCTTCTCTAGCAGCAGCTGGACGATTTCCTTATGGCCTCCAATGGAAGCAGCCTGGAGAGCGTCGCCATGGCTGCCACCCTGTGCATTGACGTCTGCGCCCTTCTCTAGCAGCATCTGGACAATCTCTTTACGACCTTCATGGGAAGCGACCTGGAGAGCGTTGCCACGGTCGCCACCCTGTGCCTTGACGTCTGTACCCTTATCTAGCAGCATCTGGACAATCTCCTTGTGGCCTCTAGAGGAAGCGGCATAGAGAGCGTTGCCACGGTGGCCACTTTGTGCATTGATGTCCGCTCCCTTCTCCAGCAGCACTTGGACGACCTCCTTGTGACCTTCATAGGAAGCGGCTAGGAGAGCGTTGGTACAGTTGTCACCTTGTGCATTGACGTCTGCACCTGTCTCCAGCAGCATCTGGACGATCTCCTTGTAGCCTCTAGAAGAAGCGGCCCCAAGAGCGTCGCCATAGTTGCCACACTGTACCTTGACGTCCGCACCCTTCTCCAGCAGCATCTGGACGATTTCTTTGTGACCTCCAAAGGAAGCGGCCAGGAGAGCGTTGCCAAAAAAGCCGCCCTGTGCATGGACATCTGCACCCTTCTCCAGCAGCATCTGGACGATCTTTCTGTGACCTCCAATGGAAGCGGCCTGGAGAGCGTTGCCAAACAAGCCGCCTTGTGCATCGACGTCTGCACCCCTCTCCAGCAGCATTTGTGCAGTGGCATTAAGCCCCTTGTACGATGCGAAATAAAGCGGACATGGTATATTTGGTGTCGGGAAGCCAACTTGGGGGTGATCAGGGTCCAATAGACGATTCCAGAAAGTGTATGCAGCATGATTTTCAAAGAAATCCATGATAGTCGGTACAATATTCCCTAAAGTCTCTGCAGGTTTGGCGTGGTCCATCCAATATTCTGCTGAGTATCGCGCTAGCGGGAATTGCGCTCTAACCTTATCCATTGGCCCTTCGGTCCTTAGACAAGCCAGATAAGATATGCAGCATTGTGTTATGCAACTCCTAGCGTCTGGTTCGGAAAGCCTGCATCGGAAATGCTCTGGGGGCCTCTCAGATGTTAGGTATTCCTTGACGGAAAAGTGGGCCAATTCGAGCTCCGTCACCGTTCCTTCATCAGACCGTCTCGTGATGAGAGATACCAGGCTTGAACAGAACCGCGAGATTTCGTTGGGGCATGGCAATCTGTATCTTGGGTCGAATTGGCGATGGGTGTCGAGAGGGATAGCGATCGCATCCACCGCTTCTTGGACTGTCAAGGGCCGGTCCGAGTAGGTCAGGAATTGGAGGATTCGAATCGCCTTGTCTCTCCGCCGTTCGGGAATGCTCGTAAGAATTCGGGAATAAGTTTCGTTCAAATCTCGTGGCAGAGAACGGAGGGCGGTTGTAAGCTCATCGTAATCTAGGCACCGCTCGAGGGTATCAAGCTGGCACGCTGCCCACCTGAACCTGTTCGAGGAGTCAGCAACCGCGTCTAACGCCACCTGGCTGTACTCGTCAGGCAGAAGAAAGAAGAATGACAGAGCTAAAGAAAAAAAAGATGGAAGTCAAAAAAAGAAAGATGACAGCGACCTACATTCCATCAGCCCGTCCTCTAATGGCGGACTCGATCTCTTCTAGCACAGAGGGCATTGAAGCCCATCTCCTCTGAAATTCTTCGCTCCTCTGGAGCCTCGCTTTGACGTAGGAGCGTATATCCTCGTTGACGGAATCACTGTCTATTTGGATCTTGTTGTCGTCGTGAATCCATCCGCCGAGACTGGATTCGAGCTCCTCTTCTCGCCTGCTTGTGGCGACAAGGTGAATATGTGTGAGATCAAGCCCAGCCAGCGTTTTCATCCAGTCTAGCAATTCGGCTCTGGTGTCGCACTCATCGAGAGCATCTAGTATGATCTGAAGCTTCTGGGGATGCTGCATCATTCCATGAACGGTCCTAGACAGTGATTCGGTCGCTGGTTGCTTCCGGCCGTTATCGCAGGACGTGAAGAGGGAGTCGAGGTCTTTCTGCGCACTAGGACATTGCGAGTACAGCTGGAAAGCAAGCGAGCGTAGCAGGTTGTCTAGGTGTTGCTTGTCTCTGGCGCGGAAGTCGAAGAAGAAATTGAGGCAAACACACGAGTCGGGTCGAGCGTCGTGCAGATGGTCAAGGATCGTCGACGTGAGCACCGTCTTGCCACAGCCAACCAAACCGTGCAGCCACAAATGTCGGCGCAACCCCGACTTCCACTCAAGGAAAGCAGTGCTTGTGACAAACCAGTTCCCAGTGCCTTCCTGCCGCTTCTCCTTTGCCGCATTGCGATTCGTCGAGGGGTCGGGAGGGGAGAGCCACATCTTCAGCTTGTCAAGATGACCGCTCGCCTTTAGAGTGTCAACCGCCGCATATATGTTGCTTATTTTGGGCCTGAGATGTTGCAGTTCTTCTTCCACTACTTATGATTAGATGACGTTCCAAAAATTGGAACTGCATTACTAACCTGAACTAAGTACTTCGCCGATCCGCCTTTCCCCCTCGACTTTATTAGGCGGGATCTGACGCAGGAGATCCTTCGCATACGCCGCCGCCATCATTGCCGCAAAGCCCTCCCACTCCTTGTTCTTGTGCGAGTCCGAGTAGTCGCAGATGCCGCGGATCACCAGGCATGGGAAATGGTTCATCAGGCCAGCCGCCTCCATCTCGAAGCAAAGGACGCCCTTGTCATCTGCTAACTTGTCCCGGATGCGCGCATCCTTCATCAGTTGGTTTGCGCTGGCGATCGATCCGTAGTGAATCGCGGGATCGTCGTCCTCTTCATCTCGTGCGTCTCGGACCACCAAGAGAGCCTCATCATCGCTGCACGCGACGTCGCAGCCGTCGGACGAGTGGAGAGGATGCACAATGTCGGCTTTGTAGAGCCTGTCGCTCGCTGGAGGGGGCCGCGTGTACTTTTTTCGCTTCTTGATCGTCTTCAATGCCTTGTCCACGTCGTCGGCAAGCTGATGGCCATTCTTCTCGTACGTGCCTCGGAGCGCGCTCACGGCGGTCCGTAGCACCATGGGTGGTTGGTTCAGGAATCCCGTCTCTTGGAACGACTGATTCTGGATGGTCTTGCCAAAGTCGTACTGAAACACGCCACCTTTCCCGCCATCCCGGCTGCTGACTACGATATCCCCGAGTCGGACATCATGCTTCCGGCTAGGCGCACCGCCTCCGATGCCGACCATCAATCCGATACGCACGTTCGGAAAGCTGTGGAGCAGGCTTTGGGCTACTACCGCCGCGGACGCTATGCCGTACTCTGCATCAGGCAGAACGGCAATGACGACGTTGTGACTGCCGATCTTGCCTAGGACATAGCTATTGTTGTCGTGCTGTGCGACTTGGCAAGGGCCGTCGTGTTCTTCGTCAAGGAAGGCCCGGGCTGCCACAGATTCGGTGGTGATGGCGCAGATCCAGCCGACTGTGTACTTCTGGGGGTCTGACATGGCTGGCGTTCGACCCCGAGTGGAGGGAAGGTGCGGATGTTGTCGGCGCGCAATTGCTTGTAACAGAGAAAGATGCTAAAGTCGAGGAGGAACATGAAAAGAACAAGATCCCTAAGTTAATGGACAGAAAGAAGATCAGGCTCTCACCAGGTTACGAGCTGTAGGACTGTTGCCTAAGGGCGGGGTTGTGCCTAATAGCAATGCTCGATTAGTCCCTTTGCCGCACTTGCTGCATTAGCCTGAACGGTTCTGCGGCGTAGCCGGCTTCACCGTTCTTGAAACGGCCAGTAACTAACAGAGGCAAAGAGGCGCCGGTTTTAGATGCTGAAACCCCCATTTTTTTTACCCCTCGCGCCCCGAGAGATGAGCTTTTGAGGGCCAGATTAGTGGATCCTTGGTTTTATGTGTTCGTTTTTGGGGGCTCAAAGTCTCTTATTCCAACTTGTTGGCGTGCTGCGTGCTTAGCGGGTCCTTCCGGCCTTTTCAGCGGCGCAGCGGCGCAGCGGCGCAGGGGCCCCACTGTGGGTGGGGTACGGGGCATCGATCCGGTCCGGGCAAGGCCCCGATGACATGAGTCGGGACCAGATCCACACTCTAGTGTTCAACACGTTCGTCTGGATGCAAATCGTCAACCATTGGAAGTGAGTAGATGTTTATTAACCCCTATCACGGATGACGATACTGCGAGTAGTGGCGGATGTTTTGGCCCTATGGTTGTTGACCGTCCTAAGGCCCTCATTAATTACCTCTTCTTGCCCCTGTCCACCTGCTTCTCCCAAAATCCCCTGTAATTACCGCTTCACTGCGCTACGGCCGTCCTCTTCACGCACCCGGCCCAGCCACTCCTCGTCTGGCTCGCTCAGAGACCAGCAATCCGGCTCTGATCCAGTCTCCAGCAGCACCTCGACAATGTCTCAGTAGCCCCTGACGATAGCTGCGTTTAGGGCACTGTGGTATTCCCCGCCTCTCAAATTGACATCTAAATTCTTATGAATCAGTAGCCGGACCGTTTTGGTCTGGCCCAAATACGCTGCAGCCTGCAGGGCGCAGCCAAACAGCCCCCCACGTGGAGGTCTGCGCGTACTCTGCTGTGTAGTACAATATCAGACTCCTTCAGTTGAATTATAGAGTTCTTCTCCATAACCTCGTAGCCCCGTAATCAGTCGAAAAACTCCTTTCGGAGATAATTGACATTGCCAGTCCAGTCATTGACGAGAAGTGTCAATAATACGCCCTTCGGCTTGCTGTACAGGTTCACACCGCAGCCGGAAATGAACTCTCTGTACGGCCAAAACCCACTGATTCTTCAGACTTCCATAGTGCCCACTCATGTGGTTGGCTCGCAGGGCGTTCTGTCGGGCACTCTAGGCAGGTCCGTTAAAACGGCTACGGGAGCGGCTCAGGAAGTGAACGTGATCCTCCAGAGGGATGCCGACGGGAAGTTCACTTGCCGGCTCTGTATTACTGTATCGCGTAGCAGCATTATTCATTACTGGTTGTAATTCGATTCGTTCGCGACAACTGGCACCGTACTGCGTAATCTTCTCGTGTCCGTTACGATCTGGCATCACTCTTAGTACGATGTTGGTGATGTCACCGATCCCTCCATAAGCTTAAAGCTGGCTGTTGCTGTTCCAGTTCCACTGATCTATAATGTCTTCAACCACACACGCAATCATAGGAACCAAGAACCCCCCTAACGAAAGGGTAGTCTACCTAGCGTTGAGAAAGGTGTTCTAAGGACCCAATGCCGGAGCACGACGGCAGTCGGTAGTCCGGAAACTTATCGTCGGGAATCAACATCACGAGGACATCGCAGCTTTAATCCGCGCACACAACATCGACATACTCTGCAATACAACGCGCAAATTGCTCTCGGAGCAGATATTCGAGTCGACACTCAAGGCGAAAATTTTGTTTCTAGAAGTTTTTGACGTCTCGCCAGCCCAAAGCGCCGATAGGGAAGCCTCCGAGGCGGAGGCTGCTAAGAACGGTGCGAAAGCGATCTAAGACGCGGTTCAAGGTCATCTAGAAGGCCCCTCGAATGCTACGCAACTCGAAGCAGATAATACCAGTGAGTGTTATTCCCTTTTGACAGCTAGGTACCGCCTAATGATGGCTACTGACAGGTGGCTCCGTCCAGTCACGAACTGGGAGAATCATTAGCCGACAACGTCCGAAAAACAGCACTGCATCCCGTCGCTATTCCCTGTTTATCTTCCATTCAGAACTCAGCATCGCCTCCTCGTCAAGGTGCAAGCGATCTTGGAACAGGCATGCTTTGAGTTTGGACAGCGTAAAATGCCGGATGTTCTCCGAAAGCATCGATGGGACTGTCCCGAATCTTGCGAGCTGAATATCTGGGCCGCAGAATTTCTCGGGCGCCAGAGTGCGTTTTCCGAGAAGGTGCCCAGCATTGGCAAGTCATTTGCGGACCTCTTTCGGTCGGTAGCCGCCATCCGACATACCGCTGTCCACCGCCTCCGCCTTCGCGCAAGAGGGGTGGAAGAAATTTTGGTTGATGCCGAAGAGCCTCGCGACGCTCCTAAAGCACGAGGAGAGTCTAAAATTGATCAAAAAATTCCGGCGAGACACGCAGTCAGCCATCGAGGAGCTGGAGCGCAACAAGCACGTCCTGATCTCGAGGTTGGGGGATACTTTGAAGAGAATAGCCGCGCAGCGGGCTGAGCTGGGCCGACTGGAGGAGTTGGCTGTGGCTGAGATGGTTAAGGAGGATGGCGAGTACGAGGTGTTTACTGGCACGAACTTGGAGCAGGACATCGAATACTCGGAAACAGACGCCATTGTCGTCTCCCAACAAGAGATGAAGTCTGAAATGAACGATGTAGATAGTGTGGAGGAGATTTATGAGTACCGGGGACAAGGCACCAAAGGGCGTCTGCGGCACGGTCATGAGTTCCGGCTGCGAGAAAACCGCGAAGCCGTACGAGAAGGCCAGGAATGCGTCGGGGGTGGTGGCGGTGAAGTCCGATTCCGTGCCATCTCCTGGCCGGGCTTCACCCCAATCAACAATCCCGGACTCCTGCTCAATATTGGCGGCTTCGAGCTCGGCTTTGCCCTGGATCGGGAACTGAATCCTCACGGGGCCGTTTCCCGGTTCTTCCCATCGCTGTCAGAGGCGCCGGCGGCGCGGCTTTGCTACCAATGGCCCCAGGCAGTAGCCGTATCTCCAGTTCTCTGGGCCTCTTCCCCCCAACCTTCTCCAACACCCGCGAAAGAAGACCCTGTAAGTAGTTATAATCTGGCTGGTCCTCGAAACCCAAGCCACGGACGTACTCGACTCCTCTGGTCCAGAGTGGCCGATCGCTTGCCCTTGCCAATTCCCGGGGTAGTGTACCAGGCTTGCCGGCCGATCGGCTCACCCCTGCCCATGGGCCGGTCTTGAGGCCACTCCTTACCAACAATTCCTCGCTGGCGACAGGCTTAGTGGGGGGAAAATGCCCGCGCTGGTCCAAAAGAAAGGGCTTGAGACCGGTACAGAGTAGGGCTAGGGGATATGTGGGGGTGGCGGTTCGTCACCGCTCACCCCCGGAAGCGTCACTTCGAACCAGTGGACAGGCGGCAGCATGCACTGGCTGTTCTGCAGGTTGGGGTGGTTCGTTGGACAAAACGCTTTGCTGCAGCAGAACGAGGGCCGTTGCGGCCACTTCCGAATTGAGGCAAAGTCGAGGGTCGCCTCGAGGATATGCCCAATGGGGCCGCTTCCTCGTCTTCATCTGACGACGACGCACTCCCAATACGGCGCTTGGTGAGCCTGCACCCTGGAAAGCACCTATCTCGGGCGTTTCCATCTGCGGGGGCAGCTCGCCCATGAGCGTCTACGCGACGGCCAGGGCTGACTTGGTGATGGCCTCGAGGTTGTAGCCGCCCTCTAGGCAAACTGCCACCCCCGCCGGCGAGAGGCATGAGCATGCGCGTCATGCAGGCGTAGCACCCAGGCGAGACGAAGCAGGCACCGAGCGGGTCTCCCGTGGCGGCGTCGAAGCCCGCCAAGATGATAACCAGGCCCGGATTGAACTCGCGGGCGATGGGCATGACGATGTCGTCGAAGGCCGCCATATACTCGCCGTCGCCCATGCCCTGGTCGTGCCAGCCGATGTTCACGTTCATCCAAATGACTCTGAACTTTCTGCTGGTCTCGGCGCCAGAGATCGGCGAGAATATTCGCTGCTGTACCGTGTTGTGCCGCTCTGGGACGTGACGGCGATGGTTCTCTTCTTTCTCGCCCTCTAAAGGCGCTAGCAATGGCAAACGAGAGCGAGGTTTTGCCAGTTGTCTCTGGCCGTTCCATTCTCCAGCCTGCTGCCTCGGTTTGTTGAACAAACAAAGAAAAAGAAAAGAACTAACGTTAATTCTATCTTGATTAATCAGTTGCGGATTATCCATCAGCCCTGATTACAAACCTCCATTTTTCCCTCTTCTCTCTCACAACAAAAAAAGTTCGAGTTCCCTAAGCCAGGGGTCAACCCGGCGGCGAGACGCCAAGTAATACGCACTCGCGCCCGCGGGACAACCACGATTGAGCCATGCATGATGGAACCCAACGTCAGGCCCGCAAACCGGCCAACCAGACACCCCCGTCAACCCATCCCAAATCCGTGGGTTCGGGCACTTTTCGGCAGGTTAACTAACAGAGCGTATTGGATCTGAACAATTATCCTGCCCCCCCGTCCCCCAGTCATACGTTTCTTGCGGGGGGGAGGGGGGGAGCTGTGCAGAGACAGACAGCGTGCGCGGCGGCGCGGGCCTTGTGTGCGTATTGCTGGTGCAGCACCGTACACGGCCATGATGAAATGAAGCAATTGGTCTTGCATGCGCCTTTGGGCTGAGCCGCTTGGTTACGCATCCCCAGGATGTAGGATGAATGCTGATCATGATGATGGTTCAGGGTATACAGCAGATTTGACGCGCGTAAACGGTTGTGGCGGTGTCGGTCCCGCCAAGTAAGCTTAACAGTAACATCCAGGATCAGAGGGATAGCGGCGTGGGAAGAGAGATGAGATCGGTTTCTTTTTTTATCATTTGACATTAGCAGTACAGGCTGCTGGGACTCTCGCTAGGAGAGCTTGCGCTCAAAGCCAGCTGAACGCGTGTCCAGCGTGGGTGTTTTCTGTCGTCGTGTTTGCTCCTCCCTCCTCCCCCTTGTCGTGCCGTGGTCCACCAACACGCAAGGTGCGGATTGCCAAACCAGACGTGCCTCCGTGATTTGGTGTCGTCCACCGGCCGTGATGCCCATGCAAAAACAAACCCATGTTCAACCCAGCCTTCCCCCCCCAGAACGCCGCAAAACCCCCGATCCCGTAAACCCAAAGCCAAAAAAGCCCCCGTGAATGTTTTCAATTCGGGAAGAGCGGCCGTAGCGGGTCCTCC
>FTCU01001062.1_pt1 | contig 12057 bp, 15 predicted proteins | sample 1639521 | NCBI WGS metagenome assembly FTCU01 (sample SAMEA3914864, study PRJEB12502) | metagenome | biome: forest; material: soil | place: USA | collected 2012-03-12 | depth 0.3 m
ATGTGGGACACCGACCACAGAACACGAAACCAAAAAAAACATACAACACCGAGGATTCCCCAGTCGTCACCGACCTGAGTACTGATTCGGCTCTCACGAGTTTGACGAGGGGAGAGCGGACGGGATCCCGTACTTTCTCGTGGATATGGTCGTATGTGATTGTTTGGTCTGGAAGTTTTGTTGATATTCGACCGTTCTGGCGCAAAGGACACAGATGGCGGGAAGGAAGGGTTAGGGTTGGATTCGCTCTGCCAACATTTGCCTCAAGGAGTCCGGAGATGGGACGGCACATACCTGTTGGAAATAAATAAATTTTCGAAGGACATCAATTCGAAGAGAGCTCCATATCCCTCTCCTCATCCTCTTATCACTTCAATCGCGAGGTCTGCCCAAGTCAACGCCGATTCCCGGGCCCGCCACAACTGCGCCACACCCCATTTAAACGCCAGGCTGTGCGGCGGGAACAACGCGTGACGCGCACGGCCTGATTAAGGAGGCGCGACTTGGACGCGTCTGGCCAGGCTCGCACCACAGCTCAATTTACCCAATCAATCGCAGTGGGTGGCTTGTTCGTTGCCTTCGACCCTCGCTCGCCAAACCAAACAACTCCACCCTCGACATCCCAATCCCAACTGCGACCGAGCCAATTCAGCCCACCAACGCCCACCCGCAACCACTCCAATCGATCAACGATTGCTACGTGGCCATCTGCGATTTATTCCATCAGCCTCTCGACCGCTGCTACCTCTTCTCGTTCTCCCCGCCTCGTCTCGTGTGCGGCCCGTTGGACGAGTGGGGTCAGCCTCCCAATGTCTCTCCTCGCCATGTCTACCGACGTGCAAGACCGGGACTTGCCCGGCCGGAAGAGATCGCACGGCGATTTCTTAGGCCAAGAGTCATGCGGCTCTGTCGCCTTCCGGGACTCGGAGCACATCCAAGCCGACCTGTCGTTGAGTGACAGTAAGTGGCAAGTTTATCCCCTTTCGAAATGACACTCGCTGAGCCCTGTCCCTTGGCTCTACAGAAGAGAACGACGTTCGCAGCGCTTCATCCCAAAAGTCAAGCTCCGTATTGAGCGACCCGCCCTGCAGCCCGCTGAGCAAAACCTCGCCCTCCCCGCACCCAACCCTCGCTCCTTCCTCCAAGCCCACCACATCAACACAACCCGGCTCGGCCATGGCCAAAACCCCAGCCCCGAAAGCAGCCGACGAGCCGCCGAAGAAGAAGCGGGCCACAGCCGAAGAGAAGGCGGCCAGGGATGCGGCATTAGAAGCCGAGAAACTCAAGAAGCAGGAGGAGCGGGAGAAAAAGAAGCGCGAGAAGGAGGAGGCGGAGAAGCAGAAGGCCGAGCAGAGGGCTGCCAAGGCCGAGCAGAAGGCTGCTGACAAGGCGGAAAAGGATCAGGAGAAAAGACAGCGTGCCGAGGAGAAGGAAAAGAAGAGGCGCGAGAAGGAAGAGGAGGAAGCCAAGAAGTCGCGCAAACAGATGAAGCTCACCAGCATGTTCGGCCGCCCAGAGACAACTCCGAAGAAGGAACCCGCGACTTCCAAACTGGACGAAGCCCAGCCAGCAGGGCTAACGCCGAAGCGCGAGGTCAAGGAGACGTCGCTATACGAGTCGATGTTCAAGCCGTTCTTCATCTTTCCACACGTCCACCTCGCCAACAACGGGCCAGTACTGGATGAGGAGACAAGAGAGGCCAAGGCCAAGATTTTGGACGAGTACATCTCGGGAGAGCGCCAACACCTGGCAACCACCTTCGATCCCTTGGAGGTCCTTCAGATCCCATACAAAATCCGCCGTGGGCGGGTCTACCCGAGCGTCAAGAACATCATGGCTGACTTCAAGGGCTTTTCGTCCAACGCCCTGCCCGATCTCACCACGGAGTCGCAGAATGCGCAGATTCGGCAGACCACGGAGGCCCTGAAGCTAGTACCGATGAAGTCGATCAAGTTTCGGGAGGACGTGAGGCCGCCGTACTTTGGCACCATCAGCGGGCTGCCGACCGGTGTCAAGAGCCTGCAGAATCTCGCGCGGAAGCCCATCTCCAAGACTCTTCCGCTGAACTACGAATATGATTCGGAGGCAGAGTGGCAAGAAGAGGAGGGCGAGGACGTGGACGACCTGGACGACGACGAGGAAGAGGCGGATCCGGACGAAGACATGGGGGATTTCCTGGACGACTCGGAGGATGCCGGCCCCGCGAGGATTGGCTTCTCCGGTTCCATGGAGCCCGAGAGCACAGGGCCGTGCTGGGAGGACCGCAAACGGAAGACGGAGCCGAAGCTGTACAAATTCCGAATGGAGATTATCCTCGGTGAGTCACGATCAGCTCCCCCAAAACAGCGACTTGCTAACGTACCTGTAGAACCCCTGGAGCACCGCCACAGCATCGATCCCTTCTCGACCGCCTACTGGAAGCCGCCCAAGCCGAAGGCCACCGCAGGTAACGAGTCGTTGGCCGCATCCGGATCCACGTCCACATCCGCAACGACTGCCGGTGCTTCGAGTTCTGCCCAGGACGCGCGTGCTAACGCAATGGCCCCGCCACCCGCCCCATCAGATGCTTTCCAGGCCCTCAACTCGGCCGCTGGTGCCACCGGTAACAAGAAGTCGCAGCAGCCACTCCCACCGGACATGCAACAGAAGCTGAAGGATCTGGTCCGCGCCATGCCGAATCTCAGCAAGGTCGGCATCATTGAGCTGTTTGCCTCTAACAACGCGAGCTGCCTGCGCGGGCAGATCAAGACATCATTTGACGCCCTGCTTGAGAAATCAGGCAGGGGGTGGAAGGTCAGGGGGGACTAGTCGACTTACTGGTGTGATCAGGCTGAGCCGCTGGAGGCTCAACGTTCTCGGGGAGATGAGCATCACTGCGAGGATCTGGAGTTGGCGGAGTCAAGGGACAGCCGGTTGATGTACGGGTTGGTGTTTTTGTCTTTCTGTTCTCTTGACGATGATTTCTTTTTGGGATGGGGGGGTTTTCCTTTGTCGTTGCGGGCATAAAAGTTCGTTTGTTGCTGGGCCTGAGGAGCAAAGCAAACGGATGCCGACGAAGCCTCAACTTCTTGATATCTGACACAGATATCTGGACGGACGCAAAGGGCACTGTTGATGTGTAGTATCTGAAGGACAGCGGGGTGTAGATAGAGGCGCATGATCCCAGCCGGGTGGGCACTGGTCTGGGCTGGAGTTTTCCATGGCTTGCTTGCTGCATATATACAGAGGACCGATGTTTTGATGGCATGATTTTTCTCTTTTCGCGATTTTTGCCTGGAATTTGCGATCCTAGTCAGTAGGCGGACACATTCCAACCCTGCCAAGGGTCGAACTCGAGACATGATTGCAGTGATACTCTGGCTCGTAGCTCGTATTGGGCCACATCCGTCTTTCTCTGCCATTCTCGCACCCACAACACCATTATCATGCTCTGTCCGCATCCGCAACATTACCGACCCGTGCATCATACATACAAAGAAAGGGCCAACACCAGGTTGTCCCTAGACAAACAAGACCGCGGGTATCATCAAACTCATTATTTCCGTCCGTTCTCAACGCCTTGCAAACCCAAATGCCCGCCCCAGCCTATGTCGGCGCCCCCAGTAACCCAGAAATGCAGCATCGGGGCCCTAAAACTTGGTGGGGATGAAATGCTGCGAGTCCTCCCTCTGCTGGGCAGCGGACTGCGGGAACGCGGCGATGCCGGCCACGATGCCGGCGGCCATGAAGCCCAGCGAGATGATGGACCAGATGACGCCCCAGCACTGCGACGATCCGCCGTATCGCTTGGCAAAAACGGACGCGTCGGAGCTGTTGACCTTGCGCAGGATGAGGTCGTCGCACTTTTGTCCAGTCAGCACTCTTCACCTCAGTCAACCCAACGCAGACAAAAGAAAAAAAACTCACGATATCCCACACGCTATACAGCGAGCTCATGACCCCAATAAACAACACCACAAACCGCAGCGCCTCAGCATGCGCAATAAACCAGCACCCCACCAACAGTCCCACCGCAGCCAGGATCGTCCCGATGGTCAGCCAGTCGCGGCGGCCCCACCACAGCGTCAGCAAAAAGCACACGCCGACGACGATGCTGGCGATCTTGCTCGCGTTGATGTTGAACCCGGCAAAGGTCAGCAGCGCGCCGATCAGCGACGAGCCCAGGTAGCCCGCGGGCAGCGTGATGGCGTTGCGCCCGCCCTGCATGTGCGTCACGCCGCCCTCGCGCGGGTCCAGCGAGATGGATTTGACGTGGCCGCCTGTTATGACGCAGGCGATGGCGTGGCCGAATTCGTGGAAGGCTATTACGAGCATCTGGACGGCGCAAGGGGTTGCTGTTAGGGGAGGGTTCTTCGGGGGTTGGGTTGGGGGGATGGACAAAGGGGGGGCGTACCTTGAAGGGCCACAGCACCCAGCGGACGTAGGGCAGGTTCCACAGCAGGGCGATGGCCACGACGTAGGCGCCGATGATGCCGAGGGTGACCTTTTGGGCGTCGTTGACGGACAGGTCGCGGCGGGAGAGGACGACGGCCGAGCCGGTGGTCGCTGACAGGCGGGCGACGTGCGGGGCGGCGGAGCGGACCGCCGTCGCCAGCCTGCTCCGGAGCGGCACGGGGAGGTTAGCGGTCGGGGGCATCGTCGCGGAGGCTAGTCGGTTTCGTTTTCGGGTATGGTGAGATGCGGTGGGGAGGAGAATCGTCAAGGGTGCGCAAAGCGATGTGAGATCATGGGAGAACTAGCAGCGGCACGGGGGATTTATGGGTTGGCGGCGCAGCGGTTTGTAGTTTGGTGAGCCTGTGACAGGCTTGCGCGTCTGCTTTGCATGCTCCTTGCTCTCCTGACGGTTCCATACAGCCCGAGGGGTGGGGCCACAGGCCCATGGATCGTGGCTTGGCCCGGGAATATTTTTAGCGGCCTCCTGTCAATCCTTGCGCTAACGTTGCATGTCGCTTGCCAAGTGCCGGGATCTCCCCACGAGGCGCGATTGAGTTTTGTGGAGAGCCCCTGGCGTGGCTGGGATGATGCCGGCCTGCCTCAGGGCAGAGCCATTCTGGACTTGGACTTGAATCAGTTGAAGGTCCTAAACATAGCGTGTTGTCATTGTGATCTCAGGGCGACCACATCGCATCGCATCACAGCCTCGACTCCAGGCTGGCTCGTGAGCACCATGTCGCTTGCTGCCGCCCACGTGCGCATTGCGCGCCCGACCGACGACATCGACAAACTGTTGCCCTTCTACCGCGATGGCCTGGGGTTCGAGGTCCTGGGTAGTTTTGCCGACCACGAAGGCTTCGACGGTGTGATGCTGGGCCACAAATCCGCCGGCTATCACCTCGAGTTTACGCGGCACCGCGGCCATGACGTCGGCAGAGCTCCCAGCGAGGACAACCTCCTGATCTTCTACCTCCCGGACAACGACGGCTTCGCTGGGGCTGTTGCGCGGATGGAGAGTTCTGGCTTTTCGGCCGTTGCCAGCTTCAACCCTTACTGGGACCGGTGCGGCAAAACATTTGAGGACGCCGACGGATACCGAGTGGTGCTGGCCAACGCGAGCCCGCCGCATCTGTCTTCCGCCTGAACCTCTGGCAGCGGCTAGATACAACCTCCGTGCTTCCCAGTTTAGTGGAACGAGTAATGATTCGGCGGAAAGGGTGACGGACGGGAAAGCAGGTTCTGATTGCAGCTCGATACTCTGGGTGTTGGCAAGCACGAATTCAGGTAGCTGTGATGGAAGCAGGAGCGCCAGCTGGGGTCGAACTCGGTATCAATCGTTGGCTCGAACGCCCCATGTGCAAAATGCTCGTTTCTTTCAGGCAGATCCTGGTTGGCCATCGCCGGTGCAACAATACCTGACCTGGCACTCTCATCATGCAGTATTTTCAGCAATAACTCTACACCCTCAGCATCTCCGTCCGCTTCCTCCCTGATCATTGCCTTCTGCCTCCGACCCAGATCGAACCGACATCAGTATTCAACTCAGCTTACGCTTTGTAGCTCACGCGGAGTCAAGTTGCAAATTTAGCCGACACCATGGGCCAGGAAGTGGGCGACTAGGAATGGAGCTACTGGGAATCGAGCGATCGGGAAGAGAGCGACCAGGAAGCGGACGATGAGTCCCAAACAGCAGCCACGGAGCCAGCGCCCGGTCTCGAGGACGAGGAAGATGATGAAGACGAGGAGGAGGAAGAGAAGGAGGAAGAGGCAGAGGTGCGGCTCGAGGATTGCGCCGTCGCCTCTGATGGATGGGGCATACCACTACCCCAGGGTGTGGACGGACGCAACTTGACTGTCGTGCTGGCAAGACGACCTCCATGCCCGCGGAAATTCCATTGGAGGCAGGCCGCCGAGATGATGCTGGCCAACGGGCGGCAGCCTTGGAGGAAGTCGTTTTCCCTGACACCCCAGGAGCGCCACCACGAACCTTACCGCGAGATTGGCACCAAGGTGTTTCGCTATATCCTGGTCGGCTTCGCTCTGGTCAGAGTGGAAGCGGAGTTCTCCAGGCTCGCTCCGTCCTTCCAGAACAAGGGAGCAAATGCAACAAATGCTTCGGGTTGGTGCGTCGCTCCCGCGACCATCATCCCCGACGCCGAGGCAAGGGGGGTTGTCATGGTTGTCGCCAAAACGGGCACAGCGGAGAACCCACAGCGACGAGCACGTCTCTTCGCCCTATTGGAACCGAAACACGGCCTTTGCACCCCCTACAAAATATACGCACCAGAATGTTTCTATCTCCCCATGTTTCGATACCTGCATCTGGCGACCGGCCGTGTCACTCGGAAATGGGAGGCCTGGAACGTGATCGTGCGGTATGCCTCGGCGCTCCCTCCGCTGACCGACCCCGCGGATATTCCCCAAGCGGCCGAAGGGTCCGAACTTTTTGCCTTTCTGAAACTTGTCCAGCCAGAAGACAGCGACGGCGAAGAAGATGCGGCAAGCGAGAGATTGGGTATTGGGGTTGTGGGCAGGAAGAGGATGGGAAGCGACGCGAGCATAATGCATGCACAGGTCAGGGAGAGGAAGAAGGGAGGGAGCAATAGCAGCAAGTAGTAGAATTTCAAGGACATTGAGCGGTCTTTGCCGTCTCGGTCATGGCAGACGGGTGTGGAGTTGCCGCTGTTTGTGTGTCCGAGATGGCGGTTTTGTCCCGCCGACTGACTGACTTGAAAGTAGAGAGTTCTACATACCCAGCGACGACTCAGAGAATCAGACCTCAACCACGAAGACCATCTTACGCCAATTCAAGCCTTTTTCACGTCGGTCTTCTGGATCTTCCTGGACCTGGTGGCGGCGAAGAGCATGGCGGTGCTGCTGACGTCCATCTTACGCCAACCCAACCCAAAACCGCCTCCAAACACTCCCCTGGCCAGATGGATCAAACCGCGCGCCCAGCTTCCACTTATTCCCCGCATACTTGCGCTCCTCCTCCCGTATCGTCTCTAGCACCCTCCAGTCGTAGATCGGCACATACTCGCGCTCGCCATTGCGCCGCTTCAGACCGGCCGCCTCGATGGACTGCAGGAACGCCACCGTCGCCTCCTTGCGCCGCGTGTCGACAAGGGCAATCTTCATCCGGCGGCTGCTGTTGGCCGCTGTGGAGGACGAGGAGCCGCCGGGCGGTTGGGTGCTCGCGGTGAGCCATTCTTTGGGGTCGCGGAGAAACTCTGCTACGCCGTGGGACGAGAGCAGGTCGTCGGTGACCCAGGGGAAGTTGGCGATGCAGGGGGAAAGGATGATGGAGTAGGTTGGAAATTTGCACGTGTCGGGGAAGTGGCGGCACTTTCCATGGGCGGGTTCGGTGGGTGTGCCACATGGCTGAGGGCTTGGTTCGTCAGTCCTTGCAGGGTTGTTGTTGATCTGGCTTGGTGTGGACGCCGTGAGTGAGTTGGTCGGGCCCTCGCAGAACGACACGGATGTCTGCATGGAAAGGCTGACATCACCGGACTGCTTGCCCTGAGATTCGGTTTGAGGCATTGAGATTGAGCTTGCCAGCCTGGGCACGGGTAGATTTGCCTGGGTATTCCGCCGCGATAGGCCAGTCTGCATGTCCATGAGTGGCAGGCTGTGAGTCGTCGAGGGCCCGGGCCCGGTGTTGCTTGGCAGGGGAGCCGTCGGGCTGATCTGCTCCCCAGAGCGCCTTCTGATCTTGCTCCGCTCTGGGATGGTGTTTTGCGTTGGTGATTCCAAGGCTCTCTTTCGGCTCAGCGTGACTCCGTCTTGCTTGCCATCCTCGCCGAGAGCCGTCGATTCGGTCATTTGTGCGGCAGACGACCTCGGCGGAGTCAACTGGCCGCCGGCTGGAGCAGGGCAACGACGCGTCAGGGAATCGGCTTTCGGCTTGGTGGGTGAGTCCGGAATGGCCGAGTTCTGCCGCCGGCCTGACCGCAGCAATTCGGGTGACGGCGTGGGGCCGGGAGTCGTAGAAACGGTCGACTGGCTTGTTTCGACAGCCGATTTTGGGTCGGCTTTCTCCAAGGCCGCAATCCAGCGTAGAAGCTCTTGGCTGTCTTCCGGGGGCGGCGCTTCCTTTTCTTTGATGGCCATCTCCTGCAGTTCTGCAAAGGAGATGGCGTCGTGATAGGTCCTGTCGCAATGTACTTTGCTGACAGAGGGGAACCGAGGGCTCCAAAAGCCTGTGTTGCCTTCCTTGTTGAAGGAAAAGCAGCGTAGGTCGAACACCGGGGGCGTGGGGAAAATCACCGACGGGTGTTTCCCGCTATCGATCCCCGGTTCGATGCGAAGAGATATTGCTGTGTTATCCTCTGGCCGGATGGCTTCCGGGTTGACCGAGGACATGAAGGCCGCGAGCTGAGTTTCGTTGAGCTCCACAACGTTGGTGACGACGAACCGCGGCTGCTTTCCAAACCGTTGAACCTCGTCCTTATTCTCGAGGCACCCCACGTAGAAACGAGTCCACTTGATCCTGGGGTTGTTGTATGTGCGGGCTTTCGCCGCATCCAAGCGGGCACCAACAACGGCAAAGTCGCCGATGTCTCCAAAATTACCGATATACTCTTTCTTCAACTTGATTGCGCAGCACCTGTAAGGCTGCCACGTGGTCCCAAAATCGAAATACGGGTCATCCCCTTTGAGGACGAGCCCTTCTCCGCGCGCTGTGATGCACTTTGCAAAGGCCCGGCGCAGGTCAGAGACCGCAGAACGTCTCGTGCAGTCGATCATCTCCCGCTTCACAATAGCTGATCGGCCCAAAACCGGAGTGATCAGGTTCCTGAGGCGCTGAAACCGTTCCGAGTGCCTGACAGCCAGGAGAGATTCGCTGTCCACCATGAGCAGGTCATAGTAGACAACCATCAGATGCTCCCAGGGACTTGGCTGGGAGTCTTGATCGGTCCCCAGGAACACACCGGATCTCGAGACGTGTTTCCTGATCTTGTGAAAGTCCAGGACCTTGGCGTGCTTGTCGCTATATACCACAAGCTCGCCCTCCAGAATGCAGCCGGTTTTCACAGGGCAGGAGGGCTGCCCAAGCTGCAACGATTTTCGGATCGAGCTGCTGTCGGTCAGCCGCCTGTGTCACTTAACGGAGCTCGGAACATACTCATGCAAGGCCACACGGTCCCTTGTGCTGTCCTTACCGCTCTTTGAGAAGATCTGGATACAATCGTGACCTTTGCTAAGATCAATGTGGATCTGGCAATACTCGCCATCCATCTTCTCCTCGCAGCTTATCCGACCCTGGGACATGGACAAGCAATGTTTGATGCTGCGACCCTTCATCCATGGCTGGCGGCCGATCTTGACCCCGAGTGTGGGCTTGAGGTATTCTGCAAGCTCAGTGTTGCCGGTGACGGTCTGATCACGCCTCAGGGTGTCCAGAACGCGGCCAGCAACAGCCAGATCGTCTTGGACTTTCAGAATTGCTGTGAGCATAGGGTGGTAGGCTGCGCAGACAGTTTGCTGGCTGAAGACGACAGGCTCGTAGTTCTTCAGGATGAGGCGGGTGAGCCATTTGGCATCTCGAGCAGACGACCGCTGATACAGCTCGCCGAGGGAGAGTTCCTGGTCGGCTGGCCGGTTCTCAGATGCTGAACTGCGCACAGCAGGTGAGCTGAAGCGGCAGGCAGCTGCGATGCGGTGGAGGAGGCGGTCAATCTCTTCTACTGTGACAGGGTGATGAGCTGGAGAGTTTGGCTGTCGGGTATTAGTGTCGGAGTATCAAGAGAATTAAGGCAGCACCCTACCGTCTGCTTCAAAATGCTCTCAACACAGTCGGCCAAGTCGACACGGGCCTCAGGGTTGTTCCATCTTCCCAGCTCTGCGATGCGCGACCGACCCAAGCCCAGCGCACGGCCAATGATGATCTGAAGCTTCTTTTCGCGAATGGAGTAAACCCGGTCGGTTCTCTTCTCAGGGAGAAGGGCAGAGAGCAAGGGGGCGCTGGAATGGTCGTCGCGCCGGAGCCGGTCCTGGTGTCCTCGGAACCACTCCTGGATGATGGATGCGTTGCTTCTCAGCCCTGACCGAGCGAATTGGTTGTCCTCAAGACGTTGCAGGAGGTCGCAGACATAGGAAAAGTGAAAGGGCATGATTTAATGCGTGCATGGGTGGAATTTGGTGTTGATGTTCTCCCAAAGCTGGGGTTGTGAAGTTGTGGTTGTTCAAGGCTATCAACCCCGCCGAGGGTCGGTTTAAATGTTCAAAAGGCCGTGGCAGGCAACAGACAAACCATCTTGGGGTGAGAGCCAGACGAGGCCTGGAACCCACCAAGGCCTTCGATTTCTAGGCTGTGCAATGATTCACTCAAGGCAGGCAGGAAGTGCCAGGAACAGGCACGCTGGATGCCATCAAAGGTCTTGGCACGCGGCGCGTGAGCACGTGGCACAGTGTCTGCGACTCCACAGACTGACACATCAGCATCCTCCAAGCTGAGGATCCCACGCTCATGGCTTGAGGCATTGCGAAAACAAAAGATAAACTGTCAAACGAGTGATATACAGAGGGATTAGGTTTGCATCTGGCTTCGATTCTCGAAATATTTTGACCTGAGAGAGCATTCACCATTAGTGACGCGAGCCGTATGAATTAGATAGCCAGCACTGTGGTCTCTGTTCCTCTTTTCCCAGCAGTCCAGTCTGGCTTCCCGTCAGCAAAAAAAAAAAAAAACAGAGACAAAGAGATTCTTCTTGGACTTTTTCACAAGAAAAGAAGGATAGTGGGAAAGAAGAAGAGAAAAAGGAGAAAAACTAGTGGGGAGCACTGACGAAAAGCCGGCCCAGGTCTGCGGGCAGGCCTCGAAAAGACTCAACCATTGCATCCCATGAGCAATGAGTGTGTGGCAATGACTCTCTTCCACGCCCTCATCCGCACCCACCACATCACCTCCCGGAAGAAAGTTGCCCACCTGCGCAAGGCGGCCAGCAAGTACGACTGCTACGCTCTTCTACGGAGTGGCGGCTGTCCGGGCATCATGTACTGCAAGGGGAGCGAGGAGGCCGTCAAGGGATGGGTCGGAACCGTCCAGGTCAGTCGCGGAAGCCACCAGGAGACTGTTCCGTAGTTAATGGCTTCCAGAGACTACGTTATAAAGACTTCCAGCTCGCCTCGAAGCCCGCGCCAATTGAGTCCGGAGTGGTCCGTCCAGAGCCGCGAACCGGGTTGTTCGAGGTGGAATCCGTCCAGGAATTCGCCGCCGCCATGGAAGAAAGGGGCATCTCGGAGTGGTGGAAGAAGGGCATGGAGTTTGCGTGACCTCGGTTACAGAATACCCCTGAGCGAAACACAACACACAGTCACCGCCTCCCCCGAGTTAAATGTTTACGCCCCCCTCCGCACCACCCTCCCCAACCGCCCTAGCACCCCCGCAAACCACGGCGTCGCCCACAAACTCCCCACAATCCTCACCGGCAACAGCACCTTCGTCAACGCATACGCCAACCCAACCTCAACAACAACCCGATACCGCCCATCCCTCTCCCACCGCTCCAACAACCCCCCATCTTCCTCCACCCCCTCCTCCCCACCCCCCTCCCCAAAACCAAACCACCCCTTCCTCCGAAACCACCTCTCAAACCTGCCCACCCCATCCCTCACGTACCC
>FTCU01002772.1_pt1 | contig 12054 bp, 8 predicted proteins | sample 1639521 | NCBI WGS metagenome assembly FTCU01 (sample SAMEA3914864, study PRJEB12502) | metagenome | biome: forest; material: soil | place: USA | collected 2012-03-12 | depth 0.3 m
CAATAAAATTCAAATCAATCGATCTTGTTTTTTGGCTAGCTAAGCTGCCCTGGCCCTGCCCGCGCCTGTGCCCGCGCCTGTGCCCCCGCCTGCGCCCGCCCTGCCCGCACCTGCCTCTGCCTCTGCCCGCCCTGGCCCTACCTGCGCATCGGGTGCTCAATTGAGTACTGGGAATAGTATCATCGACATCCAGCCGGTCGAGGTCGACGTTCTCCTACTGAGACGGCGCGCAGCGAATTAACAGGTGTAATGGCGGCGACAGTTGAGTCCCTGGGACCGTAATACCTTGTGGGGCGATGTGACTATAGTGCGAAGAGCCTTTTTCATCGTGCGATTAGACGGCCCCATTATTTTTGGGTTGGCCATGTGTGCAACTGCCGAGCCGCCGATGCCTGTCTCAGATCTCACGTTGCCCTCTGACTTCCATCAATGATCAGCTGGGAGATGGCATTCTGAGTTTTCCGGTCCCAAGGGCGTGACATAACGTATAATTACACTCCAATCCTTGAATACTCGCTAGCTCGTGACCTAGAGACCGGGGTCCTGATTGAAAGCTCTAGCCCAACGACAAAAAAAAAGAGATGTTGATGTAAAAAAGAGAAAAAGGTTGGTATCATCTTTCTGAGTACTTCGAGATATTCTATTTGTTTGTATTCTAGACGGTCACTGAGCTGTCAAAAGAGAAGTCTTGAATTGAGGACTAGGGCCCTGTCAAAGTGTCGCGCTAACAAGTATTCAGTCATTGAACTGTATCAACGAGGAAATAGTAGGATTTATTCGTGCAGCAGCCAAATATTCTGTGCAAACACAACTCCAACTCGCTGTGCTTCTTGGATTCTGTGTTGGATCTCCCCTCCACCAACACCACAACTTGCAATAAAATCCAAACCATTACCTCACAAGCCTCACACACCATCAATCTATCAACACAACCCCGCCACCACCCCCTCCCCCCTCTCCACAGCCCCCAACCGCATCTCTCTCCTCCCCCTCCTCTTCTCCAACCACACAAACCCAAGCAACGCGCCTCCAACAACCGCCCCGAGCACAACCAACACCAAATTCACAACCTCCACCGCAACCTCATCCAACGTCGCCATCCAAAACCCCGCCAGCCCCGCCACAAACCCCATCGTCCCATACACCCTCCCAAACCTCCCCACCCCAAACACTTTCACACAATAATCCGCCACCGCAGCATAGTAACACGGACGGTAGACCGCCAGCATGGAAATCTGCGCAACTGCCGCCCAGGGTGCGTCACTGACCAAGCTGAGGAGGTTGAGGGCTGTTGTTGTCGTGACTAAAACAGTCAGCGTCGTGAGGGTGCTGGTGCGGGCTAGGAAGGGGCGGGTGAATGGCGTGAGGAGCAGGCCGGCGAGGGGGACGGCGAGGTCGAAGATAATCGGAGGGGTTGTTGTTTCTGTGGCGGGTTGGAGGTGGGTGTATTGCGTGTGGATGGCGGTGAGCAGGGAGTTGATCCGGGTGGTTTGGATTACTGCTGAGATGATTAGTATATTACTAGAATGAGGTCTGGGCAAAGCTTTAATTGGAGATTCTGCGTGAGAAGAAGGGTGGAAGCGGCTTACCGGTGAAGAGACACATCAGGATGAACCAAGGGGAGCAGATCTGGGCTGTGATCGAGTAGCCGTGCATGACACCCCAGACGCCCGAGACCTGGTTTATGCTTTGCGCGTGATGGATTTGGTCGGCTGCTCTAGATTCGACGCAGCCCACGACAGATTGGATCTCTTCAATCAGGACGGCTTGGTCTTGGAGGCGTGCGTCGTGGAGCAGGGCGGTTTCTTCGTCAACAGGTTGCTCGTCTGGGTGCTGATCTAAGACTCGGAGTATCGCTTCCAGCTCCTCGACGAGCTGACCCCCCGTTTTGCACGGCTGCGCTGGCATGAGAGTGAACTGCAGGACGGCGATAGCGATCGGGATGAGCAGAAAAAGTAAGAAAACGCGGCGACTGGTCAAGGCGCCCTCGATGACCTGGTGGTTGAGGCGATAGAGCATCAATATCACGCTCGACGCGTCAAACGCTCCGGTCAAGAGGGCGAAGATGCAACCCGAGTGCCGCGGAAACCCGTACGAGAGCTGGAGCGACGAGATGTAGACCAACGGGCCTCCCAGCGCCAGAGACATGTAGCCCACCATCAAACCGTCGGCAAACGGCAGGGTGTCCTTGAGCGCCATCAGCAGCGCCCCCGCCGCGAGAAAGGAGCTTCCGATGAGACCGCAGACCCGCGGCCCGAAGTGGTCGAGGATCACCCTCACCAGCAGCGCGACCATGTTGGTCACCACGGTGGTGACGGTAAACACCAGGTCAAGGCGCAACTCCACACATGTCTCCTCGATCCCATGCGAGCGGACCACACAGCGATTCTTGGAGGCATCTTCTGACCTCTGCGCGGGTTTGATGGCGGCATAGCCAAAGACGATGCCGACCGCGAAGAGACAGTAGAGAATGCCGGCCATGACCTGGCCTATTCTCGCGGCGTAGTTAGCATGGTGCAACAAGAACGGCAGTTGAAGCAGAGATGAACGTACGCAGTCGCTTGCACCTGGGCGCATGGAACGCACCAGTCTCCCACGACTCGTCGACGGTTGGCGAGAGATCCCATTCCTCCGGCGGGGGGTTGGAGGCCAGTTCCCGCACTCGACTGGACGCGTTTGCGGTGCCCCTTGGTTGGAGTTGCGGGGCGCCGGTGGCAGATGCTTCGATAGAGGGGACGCGATCCATATTGAACCGTCTTTGGTCGAAGCTTCAAGACGGAGAGAAGTGCTGGGAGATTGGGGACGGGTAAGACGAGGACTAAAGCATCGGTGAATGATTTCGCAATATTATCACAGTGTCATCGATGGAGTTGAAGATTAGGCGGTAGATAACTTGAGACAGCTGAGAGTTTTGAAAGCAGAGTAAGGAACGCGTGTCGGCCTGCACAGGGGGAGGGAGTAAACATGCATGCGAAGCCATCAGACGACGATTCGACGGACGTCAGGTCACCCCCGAGACACCGAGCTCCTGCAGACGTGATCTATAAAACCCCGAATTGGGCTGCGCGGCAACCAAGGGGTACTCGCACTACTAGCTGTAGGCAGTGAAGCCATGTTGCTTCCTAGATCCTCACTTGACGAACATCTGAACTCGCTGGTCGGTCCTGGGGCTTGGTCCAATGGGGGAAGGGATAAGCCAGATGCCTGTTCATCCCAACAACCCAGTACACCTGTGAACAGTCGAGGACCGAGGGTGATGTAATAGTTGTAGAATCCAGATGACCCGCCTAGCTGCATGGACGGCTGGTCCCGACAGATAGCCCCACTCCGGCCCGCATCGGTCCTCGGTAGTGGGGCCGTGAGTCCGGATCGGATGCGGATCCTTTCGAGCCAATCAGCCGGTCTTTTTGTCAAGCCCGTTCTGTCGAGGGACATGGAATGTGATCCCACCATGAACGCTTCTCTCGTGGCTGGCGGCGGTACATTCATCCGGTATTGGTGAAGTGGTCCTCCATTGATACACGCTCAATACTCCATTGCGTCTCCCACTCCCTCCTCCCTGATCCTCCTCAACCCGTCATTCCTCTCTTCCTCTTCTTCTTTCAACCTCGCCTCCACCTCATCTCTGATGGGCCCCAGATCTGGAGGGATGATCTGACTCTGCGCGCTGGGGGCATGTGCCACGAAGCGCAGCTGCTCGTGCACGTGGGCGACAATCTCTCGCAGCCGCTTCTCCGAGTTGCGGTTATGGCGCGGCTCGTTCATGCTCTGCTCGAGCGTCGGGAACAGGGTGTCGTGGATGAAGTGCTCACGCCAGGGCGTGTGGTCAGGGATCATCTCGGGAATCTGCGTATCAGCGCCGATGGCGATGGATGTCTCGTAGGCCCAGGCGCGGGCCACGTTGCGCGGCGTATACCCGCCCCCGCCGAACAAGATCATGGGCAAGCCCAGGCTCTTGCAGTACCGCACGCACGCGCCATGGCCCTGCACCCGCAGATTGAAGCGCCCGAGGCGGTCGCCGGCCAGCGAGTCGGCACCGCACTGCAGGGCGATGGCGGTCGGCCGGTAGCGTTGGTTGATGGTGCCAATGATGTTCTGAAACAGGGCCTCGTACTGTTCGTCCGTGATGCCGTCCTGCAGCGGCACGTTGATAGCGTGGTGAGCTCCGGGGTTGTGCTCATTCTTGGGGCCGTTGTCCTCGAGTCCGCCCGTACCGGGGAAGAACTGGTCTGGCTGGTATTTGTGAAACGAGACCGTCATGACGCGGTCGGTGGAGAAGAAGGCCTCCTCGACGCCGTCGCCGTGATGAACGTCAATGTCAATGTACAACACGCGGGGGTGGGTGCGCAACAGCTGCAGAATGGCGAGCACAATGTCGTTGATGTAGCAGAAGCCCGAGGCCTCGGACCGCTTGGCGTGATGCAGCCCGCCGCCCCATGCAATGGCAATGTCGGACTGGTTGCTGGAGATCTTGCGCGCGGCATCTAATGAGCACCCCGCCGACATGGAACAGTAGTTATACAGGCCATGAAAGAGCGGACAGTCACTCCCGCCGAGGTTGAACTTGACTTCCTTGTCGGGATTCTCGATGTCGCGCGGCTGGTCCTCGGGGGCTGCTGTCGACAGATAGTCAAGGTAGTCGCTGGAGTGGAACGAGTTGAGCTCCTCGTACGTGGCCTCCCGCGTCGCGAAATTGTCCATGGCAAAGGGCATGCCATACGCCGAGACCAAGCTCTTGGTCAGAGTCAGGCGCCACGGCTTCATGGGATGCGTCTGGCCGAAATGGTGCTTCTCCATCTCGGGCGTGCCGTGGAATGAGACGGTATAGCCCTTGGGCCGGACAATTCCGTACTCCTGCGCAGCAAACTTCATTTTGTTGAAGAAGACGGCATTTTCGCGGTCATCCGCCTTGCCGAGCGGGAGGTAGAAGTCCTCCACGATGGGCTCGTCGACCTCCATGTTGTGGGGGAGATAGTTTGGCTTTGGAGGCCGGTACTGGTAGGCGGCGACGTCCATGGCGGCGACTCAAAATGATATGAAATGAGAGAAAAAGGGCGTGTTGAAGAGCAGACGGGGTATCAACAGTGCGGGTGAAAATCGGAGAAGTCGGTGGTGTAGAAGCCCGAGGCTGGGAAGCGCAGCTTGACCGAGCTGCGGCTCTCACGGCAATGTTGACGTGCTGCACGGAGCTGCGTGGGCGTCAAAGCAAGTCGCAAGCAGTTTATCTGGTTGCGTATAGTGTAGAGAATGTGCAGAGAAATATGGGAGGCCTTGCAACGGCATATACGATGTGGCGGCCTTGAACAATGATGTGAAATCGACGATGGCGAGGCTGCTTGTTGATTTGATGCTGGAAGTGAAAATGCAGTGGATCTCGAATCGCGCGGCTGCAGCACCAAAGCCCGCGTCGGCCTCGAAGTGGCGATCCCGCCCGTGTTTCTGGAGTCCGCTAGGCCTGATACGGCTAGCTCCCTTGCCATCCCCTGCGCACAAGTTCGCCGCGAACCTCAGGCTGAAGACCCCGCTCAGCATTTTGGTGGCTCTTGATTGGGCAAAGCGAAGAACCGAACTTCTTCCGCTGTGAAACAAACGCGAGTTCTGGCAGCGACTGGAAACAGCCGTGTGTTCTCGCTGCTCTGCTCTGCTGCTCTCGGCTCTCCACACGAATCTGGCGTCGCCTTCCCAGCAGCTCGATCTCATCAATCTCGCTCCAGCTCTCAGCTTCCGCGTGGGCGACAGGGGTGGGTGCCAACCGGGGAGTTGCAAAAATAATCTCCCGTTTCGATTTCCGAGAGGTGAGCGACGAGCCTCTGCTGTGGAATTCTCCTCTGAACCCCATTTCCACCGGTCCCGTTTTGCGCTGCGCCGGGCCACTCTGCGTCATCCACTTCATCTTGGCTCCCCGTTCCACCCACCACTTCATCATCTCCCTCCCGCACGTTCGCTTCTGTTTCCGAGTCCAACACCGCCCGCCGCTCGACAGCACTGCACTCGCGTTGCTTTCCCGTGCTCGGTGCCATGACTGTGCTGCGTGCGGAATGCCGGTGCACAGCAACAGTCTAGCGCGTTGCCCCGGTCAGGATTTCGTATTTCCTGCGGTCCGCTCCAGCCCGGACCGGTCCAGTCTGTCGTCTGTCCGCGTCGTCTCACAGTTGATTTGACTCGGAGTGGGGCAATCCTCTGATTCCTCGCGCTCCTTTTCACTTTCTCTCTCTCTTTCTCTCAAGTCTCAGCCTCGCCTTGAGTCAACGTGCCATCTTTTCTGCTTCCTGACCGGGTGCCACGCCGGCAGCGCGTTCGCCGGACGGCGGGTTAACAGCCATGCCTAGAGACGATCTATCCATCGACTTCGTCAGGAAGATGCCGCCGGTCGAGGCGCTCGATCCCTCGCTGATCCTCGACGAGTGGATCAGCAGGACCCAGAACCTGCCCGAGGAGCTGCGCTTCCTGCAGGACGAGGTAGCAGACAAGGACCGCCAGTATGACAAGCTGGTGCGCGAGATCGACGATCGGGATGCCCGCATACAGAAGTGGATCAAGGCCCACGGCAGCCACCATCCCAACCCCAAGGAGGAGGAATACCGGACGACCATCCGAAACAACTTCGCCCTGGCCGAGCAGCTGTCCAACGAGAAGCTGGCCCTGACGCAGAAGCTGCAGCAGATCATGGACAAGCACACGCGCCAGCTCGACATGCAGATCAAGATGCTCTACGACCGCGGCGAGCCCGGCTTCACCGACCCCGACGAGCTTCCCTCCCTCGTGCGAGCGAGCGCCGCGAACACCACGAACGGAACTGCCGTCCTCCGAGGCGTGAATGCCACGAATCCCGCCACATCGGCCCCAGGCAGCTCGGCAAATGGCCCGCAGGTCCGGGCGACCAACGCTCAAGTCCGCAACGCCCAGGCACAACAACACGTCTCGGCCTCGGCGCCGGCCACGCCAGCCGCGAGCATGATCATGAATCGCCAGGCACGCGAGAGCTCGGCCGGCCCGGCGACCAAGCGCCTGCCCCGGTCGAACAGTGGCTTGGGCAATATTCCCACGACGTCCAGCGGCTTGGCACGACACTCGTCCCTCGGCCCGGGCACCCCCAAAGGCCACCAAACCGCTCCTGGCGTCCAGCGTGCCGGCAGTGCCGGCCCCCGCGCAACATCTAAGGGATCGCTTGCCGGTGGAGCCCGTAAGGTCGGCACACCGTCTAGCACGGCAGGGCGCAAGAAAGGCACCCCGGCGCCCAACAAATCCGGTCTCTCCCGTGTCAAGCGTGCCGCCAAGAACTCACCTTCCTCGGCGGCCGAAAGCGAGCTGTCGTCGGCCTCCTCAGGCAGCGACGACGAAAGTGACGCCCGCACCACTGGCGGCCGCGGCACCCCCGCGGTCCTGTCCCGCTCCGGCTCCAACCAAGCCACACTCCCGCCCACCAGCGGCAGCAGCGGCCGCGAGCCGGGCTCTCAGCACAACCGCACCCCCTCCCTCAACAACCCCAGCCATAACGGGCCCGAGACGGCAGGCACCAGCCACACGCGGCGGCCGAGCCCGCACCCGCGAACCACCATTAAGGATGAGGACGACATGATGGACGTGGACGACGACGAGGCCGGCGACGACAGGAAATACTGCTCCTGCCAAAACGTCAGCTTTGGCAACATGGTTGCGTGCGACAACGACCGCTGTCCCTACGAGTGGTTCCACTGGGGCTGCGTCGGGCTCAAGAGCGAGCCTAATGGGACGTGGTATTGCCCCGAATGTAGCGAGAAGCTGAGGCGGAAGGGAGGCGGCTAGTGATAGATCTCGTGTTTATATCCTTGGGTTTGAGCTTGGGCGTTTTGGGCCATGGTATGGCTCGCGGATAAGGACAGGTCCGGCTCAGCGGCATTCGTTAAAAATCTGAATATGGCTGCAGGGCATTCTCATGTCCAACACCAACACAAAGCTCCATCTCAACTCTTGCTTTCTTTTTTCTAGCACGAACACCTCACCGGTAACAGACAGCTTCTGTACATTCCCTCGCCACTTCCAACTCCCCCTGGCTGATTAGCACCAGCACAACCTCCCAACCCTTCCTTCCCTAGGTACTTTCTTTTCCCAAACCTCATCTCCATCAACAATCACACCCCCAAACGCTTCACCCACGCCCCCGCAAAACTCCCAAAGAAACTCGCCCCCTTCACAACCTTCTCCGCCCCCACCACCGTCACATTGCAGTTCTCCGCCCAGTTGCCCTGCGCCGCATACTTGTCTGCGACGTACGCAGCGTACTCGGCCATCGGGCACGACTTGCCCGGGCCGGACTGGCACGACGGGAGGGGGTAGACTGCGTCGTTGAGGCGGAGGCGGATGAAGGTTTCGTTTCTGGTTTTGAGAGTGCTGGTGGTGCGCGGGAGGAGGGTGGGGCAGATTGTTGTTGTGGAGGTTGTTACTACGGTTGTGATGCGCGGGGGGGTAGAGGTGGTGGTGTTTCGGGTGGCGGTTGATAGCGTGGTGCCGGTGGCGGTGCTGGTGGTGCTGGTGCTTGTTGAGCTGGCGTCGTCCTCGGCAACGAGGCAGTTGAGTCGCTCAAAGGCGATGGTGCCGCGCATGGTGACGAAGCGGCTGGCCATGTACAGGCGGGCATCGTCGCGCACGGCGGGGACGAGCGGGGCCTGATCATCGAACACGCCGATAGCGTTGGCGATCTCGGCGATCTGGCCGTCGTTCATGAAGGCCATGATCAGTTTTGGCAGGGCGAAGGCGGTGCCGTTAGCAAAGGTGCCCGTGAGGTTGGCGGGGCCGTGGGCGAGCAGGCCGCCGACGAGCGCGTTGACGAACGGCATCATCATTGTCGATGGGAGGGCGGTGCCGGGCCCGATGCCATAGTAGTACCTCAGGTCGTTGTAGTACTCATACGACTTGAGCTCGTCGTCGGTGAAGACGCCGCACCACGGCGACAGCCGGCCGGTGATCTGGGACTCGAAGCCGCAGAGATAGGGGATCTGGAGCACATCGGCGTCCGTGAGCGTCAGGTTGCCCGTGATCAGGGCCTGCAGGCGCTGCTTGATGGGAGGCAAAAAGACGGCGGTCCATTCGGTTTGCTGGGTTGCGCCCTGGGTGTCGGCAAACTTGGGGCACATGTCGGACGGGGACAGCGAGTCTCCAACGGCGCCGGGGAAGCCGGTCGAGGTCACCGAGATGACGTCCCCGTTGAGGGGCGCAAAGGGTCCCAGGTAGCCCCGGACAAACATATGGGCGGTTTGCAGCACCCGCGTGTAGTTGTTGGCCCAGACAGGGAAGTACTGGCCGTCGTTGTACAGGTCGGGATACCGCGTCCGTAGGGTGTAGCCCAGGTCGTGGGACTCCTTGTAACCTGTGGGGCTCTCCATGGCGATCTGGAGGGACGGGTTGGTGAGGACAGTCCTCCACTGCGGCAAGAAGGAGAGACTGCCCGAGGCCGTGTAGTCGTTTTCGGGCGCAAACTGATACCATGAGGTACCTCCAGTCAGCGGGTTGAAACAGCGGCATCCGGGTTGAAGTGGGTGAGGAGGCGAGTACTAACCCTCTGCTGCATAGACACCCAGCCGTTGTAGGCCCCGGTGTCCGGGTACCGCGACCCGTGCCGGACTGCATACGCAGCTTGCTCGACATAGCAGTTCTCGGGCACCTCAGAGTCAATGCCGTTTACGTCGGGGCCTGCGAACCACGGGCTGTTCGCACCGAGCCACTGGAGAGGGTTGGTGGCCGTATCGCTGGCGGTGTCGATGAGAATGTCCTGAACCGGTGCCAGGAGGCGGGACTCGGCGAAGACGGGGGCCACGACGGCGAGGGATGCCGCGATCGACTTGAGGCACGGCATGGTGTTTGCTTAATGAGTGGACGCCCGCGGGCAGTAGTATTATTGGTATAATTAAGAATTACGGGACGAAGACGCCTGTCTTGGATCAGGAGATAGGATGGCTGGCTATGGCTCGGGACTTTGATTATATACTACATCAACGCTTCAGCATCTTCAACTCTCGGCTGCGGTGGTCACGTCACCTATGCAGTGCCAACTGATGGGGAATCAGGCCCTGGGCCGGGATTTGTGCATGGCACCAGGATCGCGTACGCGTGTGCTGGCTCTTTCTTCAGTGAAGAAGAGATTTGCCACGTGGTAGCAAGCTTCCTCGCTGTTCGTGCTGGGGAACAAGGTTCCATTTTCGTTCGAGAAGTGTGTGGAGGCCCGTGGGATCTTCGGAGATTGGAGTCCCCATTGAGATCTTACAGCCGGCAGAGCAGACCAACGCGTGTTGCATTTGATTGGGCAGTGCATCTCTACCTCGAAGCACAGGAATACAGCACGAACTGCTTTCTTGATCTTGATACCGAGGGAGCGGTAACCTAGTCCGGTTCCATGGAGACTCGGAGCCCGAGTCAGATTCGCATGAAGTATGATGAACGCTCCCAGTTTGGAGAGAGCCTTGAATAGCTATCCCGGGCAGGTTCCCTTCATTTGTACCAGGCTCGAAGAATGGCTACCAAGCTATCGCGCGGCTTGCATGCAACTATTTGATGATGATTATGGAGTATGAGTACAGTACAACTGGGATCTAACAGAAGAGAAAGGAGAACAGAATTCAGGAGAGCCGCGGGCTTCAGGTGATGTGTGTGCGGGCGCGCGCTGGAAGGCTTATCTAGCCGGGCACGGCACGTCCTCATACTCGAGCTCCAGCGGATAGTAGGTATACGCAGGATCAGTGTGCAAGCCCCATTTCATGCCGAGCCAACCTGGTGCCAAGGCCAGCGAATTTTGTCCAAGTGGCGAATACAGAGGCTCGGGGAGACTCATGTACGAAAAGCTCCCCAGAGTGCAAGTCAGGCCCCTGGAGCACGGGTCGGCGTCTTTCTTGCACGTGGCGTACACGTAGTAGTAGTTAGGGTCGCCGCCGGCCGCCAGAGAGTTAATCAGGAACGGGCTGAACATCCACACACCGTTGTCGCCAGAGTTGAGGTAGAGTGGGACAGTGCCTAGGAAGGACGGCCCGGGGTTCTCTTCGTACGACTCGTATGAGACCAGTTTGCCCGTGCTGGACAGGTAAAACACACTCCCATCGTTCTCCAGGAGGTCGAGCCCAATGGCTGTCGCGACCCTGTAACGAAGATACTTGCCTTGGGCCCAAGGTAGGTTGCCGACTTTGATTTTGAAGCAAGAGTTTGTGGACGACGGCGGGACCACCGTCTTCGTGGCCGTCCCTGCTGTTGTGATTGTGGTGACGCCCATGTCCTTCGTCCAGGTCGAGGTTGTCCTCTGCGTCACAAGTGGGCCTAGCGAGTTGCTGGTGATAGTGGACGTTGTGGTGGTGACGCCGGACGACGTCGTGAGCGGGACGGTGAACGTGACTGTGGATTTGCCCGTGGCAATCTGCCTGCACGCGTACGACAACTTGGTGGCATCCCATCCGGCGGCCACGGCTGGCGTCGCGATCGCTCGTCTCTCAACTGGAGCAGAGGCAGCACTGGGCTCTGCCAGATCCCGCTTGAAGTTTTGCGACGGGAAGCTCGCTACCTGGTCACTTGCCGTCACCGTCACAGTAGCAGCAGCCGCGGTGCTCGTGGCCCGGGTCTCGTAGCTGACATTGATCGTCTCCGTCACTGTCTTCGCGGACAAGATCACGGTCGTGGTCCAGGCCGTAAAAGTGCTGCTCGGCACTACAACCGTGCGAGTTGAGTAGGATGTCGTAGTCGGGACTGGGTAGTTGATGTAAGAAGTGCAGAATGGGCCGCCCACAGCGCTAAGCGTCTGCATCTCATTTGGAGTGGGAACTCCAGCAGGGACTCCGAAGCACTGGCCGATCGCGGCGCTCTGACCGTTGTACAGTGGCAAGACAGTCCCGTCGCCAGGAGAAAGGCCGTTTGTGGTGTTGACGTATGTATTTACCGCCAGCGTATTGGCGGGGCAGTTGTACGTCCCAGCACTGAACGAGTACTTGGACTTGAGACCGACAACGGTTTGCGAGACAAGCGAGGGCGTGATGTTGATCGTGTCGTACAGACTGACTTCGAGGCTAACAATCCACCTCAAGAACGGTGTAATGCTGA
>FTCU01000631.1_pt1 | contig 12046 bp, 15 predicted proteins | sample 1639521 | NCBI WGS metagenome assembly FTCU01 (sample SAMEA3914864, study PRJEB12502) | metagenome | biome: forest; material: soil | place: USA | collected 2012-03-12 | depth 0.3 m
GGCCTGGGTTTACGCTTGGGTCCGGGGCGGGGGAGGAGGTTGAGGCGGTGTTGGGGAAGTCGGGTGGGGGGTTTGGGCTTGGGGAGGCGGGGGGGGAGGCCATTGTTGATGGGTTTGGTTTGGGGGGGTCGTGCTGGTGGTGGTGATGGAGGAGGTGGTTGTTGGTTGCGCAAAGGGTGGTGAGGTTGTCGTCGTCTTGTTGGCGGTCGTCTTCGTCTGTCGTTGGGCTGCGTGCGTCTGACATCATGATGAGACCCTACTTCACCTGCTGGACTACTCCACACAATGTGAGAAGAAGTCTCAATGAGAGGGTCACTCCGCTGTTTTGTAGCCTCCTTAAAACAATGGCGCGGGCATGCACCTGGCGTCGGGTCAGGTAGCTCAGGCTTGCCGTGGGAAGGATGTCCAGAATCGGGCTACCTACGCGAGAGTGTTTGGCATGTTTGAAGTGGGTTCACTCGGAATCATGTTGAACCAAGCTCGATGAGAGTGGGAGCTTCTCTTCAAAACATAAGTTTTGTCCCCTAGGAGAGTCTTTAGAGGAGCCCTTTCACGTGGTCACTGACGCTAAGATGCCCCAATTGTCAGCGAGAGTTGAAGAAAACAAAAGACTCAAGAAAATGGAGATGGCAAGATTGAAGACAAGGTGGTAAGGTACCTACCTACCTACGTAGACAATTACTCACAGGGCCTCTACTATGGGGCATCTGTATGAATTGAGGAAGCGGAGAGTCAAAGCGGCCGGATTACACGACTAGTACCTGGAAGTGACAGACTTGACCGTGTGATATCTGAGGGAAGATAGATGTCTCCGTGTATGGTGTAGATTTTGGTCTGATCATCAGATTCTTCAGACGGGTTCATACGTGGAATGGAATGGTTCGCTTTCTGTTCAGTGCCTTAGGTGTTACGCGCCAACCGACGTCGAGCGGACCAGCAATGGCCCATTTCGACTGCCGACAACCTGCTGTGCTCTAGGTCCTGTTCCTTCTTTGACGAGGATGAGAAATTCTCTGCGACGGCTGCAGTCTGAACCCTGAGCTGGGAAGACACTACGTTGTTGCATATCAAGAAGAGATGTAGGAGAACGAACAAGCATGTATGCAGTAAGCCGGCGGCAGATGCTATCCTCTGATGATTGGTTGGGTTCTGTGGCTTAGCCATCGGGCTGCCAGCTGGCAATACCTCCCTCCTCTTCACCTCTGCCTCAGTATCGTTTCTGCCTCATGGACCTAGTCGGGTATGAGAGCCAACTGAACTAACTTGCCATCTACCTTAGTGGAAGGTTCAGATACATCCCACCCAGACTAATAGGGCCTACTCGTCCCAGGAGCGCCACTGGTGAAGCCAGAAGGTGGTGCCGGCTGAGAAGATTTGTGGAGGAGGAGCAGGAAGCCGGATTGCTTGCGGAGGAGGGAGAATTGGCAAGAAAATGGCGGTGGTGAGCTTGGGGTGGCAAAGAGGAGACAGGCTGTGTGTTTAATTCGACTACGGCGTTGCTTCTGCGTTTATGTTTGGGCGTTGTCGTTTGTTCGGTTGACGATTTTCTTCTTTCGTTCTTTCTTTATTTTTCTTCTCTTTTTTTTTCCTGGAGCAAAGGTTGTCACTTCCGGCTGTTGGTGGGACAGGAACGAGAAATTTCGGTAAAAGTAGGGAGGAGATCGGGAATGAAGCTGTAATAGTTTTGACTTTTAAGCTGAAGATGGGGTAATTCAGGCATAGTCACCTACATGCGCCATTCTCGTCCCATGCACACGAATCGCTTGTCCCAGTCTATGCGTTGTTCGCCCCTGGCAGCCGTAACTGGATGTGCCTGAGATCGGCTTTTCTTTGTGGCTCTTCCAGTCCCTCGTTCGTAGTCCTCTTAGCAGGTTCACACCCGACCCAGGACAAACGCCATTCTAGGAACTCTGCATCCTCACGCGCCCCCCGTCTCCTCCACCTGTTGATATTTCTCCAGATAATGCCTCTCCCTCAGCTTGTCCCTCTGCTCAGCGGTAAACAGCCCATCGCCGCTCTTCTCCCCCAACTTTCCCTCGTCCACATAATTCTTCCGCAACCACGACAACGCCGCCTGGCTCTTCAACCCGGGATTCCTCTCTAAATTATGCCGCTCCACCCTCGCAATCGTATCCAGCCCGACCTCATCCATCCGCTCACACGGGCCCTTCTCAGCATGAAAGAAATCCCGAAACAGCGCGTCCACGTCCTCCGGCTTGGCCACCCCCTCCGCCAGCACCGCCAGCGTCTCGCGCTTGCACGCCGCCCAGATGCGGTTGAAGACGAACCCGCGCGACTGCACGTCGCGCGGCACCACGACGGGCGCGAAGCCCACGCGCCGCATCTGCGTCGCCAGGAAGGGGAAGATGGCCGCCTGCGTGGTGCCCGACGACATGAGCTCGACCATGCGGTTGCGCGGCGGGATGAAGTAGTGCGTGTTGAGCAGGCGGTGCGGGAACGCCAGGGGTCCCTCGGCCGCCATCTCGGCCGTCGTCAGGCTGCTGCTGTTGGACGCGATGATGCAGTCGGCCGGCAGCGAGCGCTCCAGCAATGCTAGCATTGATGTCTTGAGCGGGAGGATCTCGGGCAGGCACTCAATGGCCAGCCAGGGGGCTTTGGTGTGCTCCTGCGGGGTGACGGCTCCTGACGAGTCGCGCTCTGGGCTGCCTGAGGTGCTGGTCGCCGTGCGCAGGTCGCTGGTCGTGCTGACGTGGCCCGGGTGGGTGCCCCGGTCGGTGCAGTAGCCGGCGAGGTTGTCGGTTAGGTATTCGGTTGCCGAGCGGAGCGCGTCCGGGGAGATGTCGTAGATGGTTACTGGACGGCCGTGGGAGGCCCAGACGAGGGCCACGCGCCGCCCGATGTTGCCCGCCCCGATGACGAGGACGGGGCGGTGGTCGAGGCTCTCTTCCGAGGGGGGGAACCACTTGGGTGGCTGGGGTTCCTTGTTGGGCTCCGAGAAGCGAAAATGAGACGTGGTGGTGATGGGCGAGGATTGAGTTAGGGGCAAGCGGCGATGGTAGGTGTTGAGAGGAGTGAGACATGAAATTGGCCGTAACCCCTGACGAGCCGGTGCTCGGATTGGCGATGCGCAGATTGATCGTGGCGTTCTCGAGATTGCGGTGGTTCTAACGGCGGGGGAGCGCCCCAGGGCCAGCCGAGGTGAGCCGCTCATGATCAGGTTTGACTTCCAGATACGGAGAGGGCGAGGTCTTCAAGGAGAGCTAAATTGCATCAATGGGGTGGGTTTGGGTATTTCCTGCTCTTCGTGTGACAATAAAGCATGACAGACGACGACAACGGTTATTTGGCGAGGGAAATGTTATGCAGACGGCGATCTCTGCCTATCGCAAACGCCGAGAGGCCTTTTCGTGTTTGTTAGGTGATGACGAGCATCTGACGATCTCAACCTGTATCTGGTGTGGCCCCTGGTGGACACTCCACACCAACCATCCAACCCCTGAGCCGCCTACGGGCCTCGCACAAGACACCACACTTTATTAATTTTGGTGTTTCCACTCCCTGACACTTTATCACCGAACTGTGTCAGTTGGCGAGTTTGGCCTTGATGGCCCTCGAAATGAAGCTCACAACCATCCTATTCAGGGGCTATTACCCGGAGTTTGGGTCCAGCAAGCCAACGGCACTGCAACTTACATCATGTCGACTCAACCTTTCCCTTTTGTTTCGTGTGCTTCAACCCCCTAGCCATGCGCCTAGCTGTTTTCTCTCCAATGCGCGTTTGCCCCCTTACGTCTGACACTAAGCCTGCGACCCAGGATAAGGTGGAGGGGGGTCACTCGTAGTCCCACCAGTTCGTGCAGCAGGTAGCGATGCTGGCATAACGGCAACAACGGTTTCGCGGCGCCGTGTCTCCTCCCTTCCTCGTCCGGCCAGTTCGATGATGGCTATAGCATGCGACGGCCCCTGCGGACTTTGATGGCGACTCGGTGAACTGAACTTAGTCCGCTTGGCAACTCCAGCAATGGCCATCGTGGCGATGTGCAGGATTCTGTTATCACCAGTCAGTCTTTAAAGCTATCCCCACAAACATCATTCACTTAAAGTACATATCTACAACGATAATGAAGAGAAGGGAAGAAACTTACAGCAGCACAACGCTGAATGCAAGCAGTGCCGGCCTCAGCTGGGCCTGTGTGGTCCCGTAATCCATACTGATAGAAAAATCACTGCCCAAGAAGAAAAAAGCGGCCAAGTAGGGTGGGCACAGCATCAAGTCCGGCACGATGTTGGTGGACAGGGAGATATGGTGGTGGCCGTAGCGGACGACGGTACTGATGATGCTGTTGGCGAGGGACCAGATTGCTGATATCACAGCCTGATTACGAGGGGGTGGTCAGTTAACTAGAAGGCAGGACGGGAGGATTCGAAGGTAGGAGGAAGAGACTGACACATGGAAAGAGGGGGATTGGAAAACCCCATGGCCTGGGCGAGGAGTTGAGGTAGGCAATGCAACTAATGATGGCGCTGGCGAACACGAATTGCGCGATCCGGAGGCAGAGCTTGGTGACCCATACGCCCCGAGATTCGACTGGAACGGTCATCTTGCTGCTGAGGTGATTAGAAGGTGTATGTCTTGAGAGTCGGGGTGGTTGTTGAGCGTGTGACGATCCGCGATTAGACGGTTGGGCGAGGTGTCGGTGAAAGGAAACATGGAATCGATGGGCCAAGTATAAAACCCGTGCTTGATTGCCAAAATACGTCGTCGTCGACGGTTGGAGAGGCCTCCGCTGAGGCTCTGAGCGGCCACGTCGACAGAAGGAGGACTGTATGGTATTGGCGCTCTTCACCGCATTTCCGTTGAGAGTTCACCAATGTAATTGAAGCGGCACGTTCCCCGGAACTCTTGTGGCTTTAGACCCTATTATGCCTGGCCCAGCTGAATTGCAGGAGAGGAGAACCCGATGGTTTGCAGTCAGGTACATAGTGTAGGTACGTGATGTGTCTATCACAGGCCTCAAACATGTTAACTCGATGTTTCAGTAACTTTTACTTGCTTTTTTACGAATTCCCCTCAATACTCGATCGAGCTATGAACGTTTCAGCTACGTGCGGTGCGGCGTGCCGTCATGAACAGACTGCTATGTAAATCAAAACTGGTTGACGAGAACTCAACGAGTGCTGATGTGAGCTTCAAGAGAAAAGAAAAGAAAAGAAAAGAAAGTCCTAGAAGTTGGCGGCCTCATTTGATAATTACTGGAGTGCAGCAGAGGGGACACGCTTCGGGGCGCATCATGCAGGACGCCCCGTCCAGGACGCCCATCCAGGAGTTGTGATAGACCATGCCAGAGGATGGTCAGGGGTTGCCAAGACCGCTTCAGGCTTTGACAAGGTGTGGGGGTCAGCTGTCGGCCTGGAAGTTGAGTTACACACCGCTACGTACCCAGTCAATGTAATATTGCTCCACGACAAAGGCTTTTTTTTTTGGCCCAGCAGGCGCCACGTCTCCAGCCCCGAAAATGTGCAGTTCACGCACCCACATCCCAACAAACGCTGGAGTCATTTTACTGGTAGCCTTGTCCGGAATGCTGGACAGCCACCCGACAGCCAGGGGTGACAGCCTGGTTTCTCGATAAGAAGTTGACTTGTCGTTGAGAATCATATAAGTGAATCTGTTGCTGCCCAACGGGGGGTCATGCGTCTCTGAATCATCATATTATCTGTCAGCGCTTCTGGCCTCTAGTTTTCTTTTGAGAGTAAAGGCTCCATTCAAACAATTCAACAACAGGTTCGAAAAAGTGCTAATAACAAGACGTGAAGAGTCTTGGACTTAACTCTTCCTCTCCCAGGCTCTGAGTTTGGAGACGCACACCTGCTCTCTCGGTGCAAGCATCGAGTCCCGAGCAAGCAGCCCGAGCAAGCACCATGTAATCTGGCGCCCTGCCACCCGGGCTGCCCTGTCTAGGCCACCGACATACGTGCCGTTTGAGGCCCAAGGCGGAATGCACACTCGAAATCTGCCCCGTTTAAGACTCCGTCTACGGTACCTGGCCCTCGCTTGCAGCCAGCCAACCTCTGTTGCGCCTTGTGGTTACACAAGTTCGCTTGCCAGGCCAAGCGTCCAACCTCTCATGATATTTTCTCTCTTCGTAGGGGCGTCTCGTGAGCAGTCAACGGGCCGAGCTCGTCACTCTGGATTGGACCGGCAATATCTCTGCCGCGATGCAGCTTGCCGCGTAACTGTATGAAGGAAAGGCATCGGAGATCGGGCTGGATCGAGCTAGGGGTTTTTACTAACCGAAACTAAGCTGCCAACTGCATGCGCTCAGGCCCTCAGGGAGGTGCTAGCCGGAACGCCTCGAATAGCAGCAACCACTTATTCCTGCAGGAACCCTTGGCTGACCTGTCATCCTGCAGTATGCATTTACATGTGACCTCGACTTCATGAGGTGAGGATCGTGTCTCCGACGATGCCACAATGGAACGGCTGTGGCTGGCCTTGACAGATGGCGCTTCCCAACCTCAACAGGAGAATGGCTCTAACGCGCCTTGGGAAAGCACGCCGTCTTGGCATCTCGCGATGTGTGAGTGGGTTCGCTAGCGAGTGGACCTTGGCTCACGCGGCGTTTTGAGGTTAACCTGATGGAGTCAGCCCCGCCAAATGTCACCGAAGGGAACCACACGGAACAAAAGGACCGGCTGGCACCTTAGCCCCGGGGCGGCGGTGACAGGTCTGGAGAAAGCGGGGGAGGCTGCGCGATCGATGGTTGACATATGGATTCCGGGGGCATGGTGCAAAGTCATTCTCGCCATTCCAGTCCCTCGTCCTTTATTTCTTCGGTGTGCCTAGCCCAGGTTACCCATTCTGCCTGAGCTCAGCTGATTCAACCTCTGGACTGCTAGAGGACTGAAAAGTCTCAAGATCGGGCAGGACAGTCAAGCAGATGTTACAGAGTTGAGAGAGTTCATTCCAAGAAACCTGCTTGAGCGAGCTTTGCTCTCGGGTTCGGGTTTCACATGCCTTGCGGCCCCTGGCTCCCCGGGCAGAGCATCCCGACTGGGCATGGCTCCCACATGGAACATGGACAATGCAGCAGCAGGGTGTGCACGGGCTGCCCTAGACATGTCAAATGTCAATGGAGTCCGGCGGGCATCGACGGATTGGGGTCTTCCCCTGTTTCCCATCACACTTATCATAGGAATCGGGCTAGAGCTCATGCACGCCACGTCGGGTGTCAAGCCAAGTATGGTTGGGCATAGCGAGAATGATGGGAGTTTCGAAGGTCGGGTGTTTGACGCTACTCGCATCGGAGGACAGACAGTCTGACAGTGTAACGTCAGGTAGCACTGAATATATCTCCCCTGGCTCACTCCAGGTTATTGTCCTCCCTTGATCCAAGCTCCATCCAACTCCTCATATCCACCGCAGCATCGGGGTCTTGGTTGATGTAGCACCGAGCGAGCAACAATAGCACTTGGTACTATTACCTCGTCCACTGTCTCTCTGTTACACCCCTACCCCCATTCTCACCGTCCTCAGCCCCGACAAAATGAGGCTGCCGCCTCCCGAAGTCATAGCGTCGTGGCCGACGCCAAATTACCTCAACCCAGAGACTCGGGGTCCAGCTCTCAGCATCGTTGTGATCCTCGCCTTGTCGATTGGTGTTATATGCCTCGGCCTGCGTCTCTACATCCGAACACGCATCTTGCGTAATGTTGACTGGGACGACTGGCTGATGGTCGCTGGAGCGGTATGTATCAGCACTACTAATCTCACTATCTCGTCAACTTGGGCTAATCCATCTCGGAATATCTAGTTCCTCACGCTTGGAGTCACTATTTGCGTCGTCTTGGCCTCAACGCATTATGGCTGGGACCTTCATATCTGGGACTTGACTACGGCCCAAGTGATAGCGAGCCGCAAGGTCTCGTTCGCAGCTCAGTTCTTGTACGGCCTAGCGACAATGGTAATCAGGGCCTCAATTTTTGCCAGCTATCTGCGGCTTGCGCTCATTGGCTCCTGGTTCCGCCGCTTGGCCTGTAAGTCTACTCCTCGTGAACCGACGGAAGCAAAGGATAGGGGCAGGGAGCTAACACGCAAGACATGAAGTCATTGGTATCTGGGCCTCCGTCTTGACTATGACAAGTTTCACGGTTGCCTTCTTCACCCAGTGTCGGTAAGTCAGACTCGGAAATGTGGATTTGCCATCCATCGTCTCAAGCAAGCGTCGTATGCCAGGGTTGCTGATCATCTGGATGTTCTGTTACAGCCCTCTTTCGAGCTACTGGAACCTCGCATATTACTCGCGTGATTGTTTCAACGAGGCTCCGCTGGTGATGGCTTTCTCCACGATAACTGCCACACTGGACTTCTTCGCGTGGGTGTTGCCGCTGCCGACTTTTTACAACACTCGGCTGCCGCTCGCGCAGCGGCTTGCTCTCGTTACACTCTTCAGCTTCGGCCTGGTCGCCGTCATTGCCAGCTGCATCCGCATCTACTGGGCCCACTACATCTTGCAAGAAACGTACGACGTCACATGGTACGGCTTCCAGCTGTGGATGTGGATGGCTGTCGAAGTCCAGCTAGGCCTCATCTGCGGCTGCGTCCCGTGGCTCAAATCGCTGTTCAAGCTCTGGAAGACGGGGCAGACCGTTACGGGCGGCAGCGGTGCAGCACACTCGGACGGACAGCGAGCGGCAGGATCGATGCGGATTTCGGCGGCACGGATGGAGAATCTGGGGTCTGGAAAGGGGGAGTTTATCGAGCTCGAGCGGAGCTCCGCCGGCGGCGACTCGCAGACTGAACTCCACGTAATACAAATGGGTAAGTCAGCACACTCTAGAGATGGAGATGTGCGTTGGGGTGGATGATGGAAGCTCTGCGAAGTCGAGACATTTCAATTCAGACCTGTTATATCTGTGGAACCATCTAAGGACATCCATTTCTGGACTCGTGATCCCACCCTTGCTCATCTGCTCATGAACCCCGCAAAAGTCCAGCCATGCACGCGTCGACGCGATAGTGTGCCGCGTGCGGACTACGGCGTAATAATCCCTCCGTCACGAACCAAACACGAAGTCAGGTGCAGCCACCCTCAGGCAGCAGCGCGATCCATGATGAAATTCGGCCGATACGATTGGGCCACCAGGATCCCCTGGGTTCTGGTGGCTTGAGCCCTGAGATGGTTGGTCTGGTTCAACGAGTTGAAGGGAGGGGAGAAGCCGATGGCTTGCAGCCAGGGCGCATGTGTCTAAATTATAAGAAGCCTACACAGGACCTCGACTCGCCGTGTCAAAACTCATTCTTCTTGCTCAGTCACAAAGTTCTTTCAGCAGACAATCCACTTCCTAACCTCAGATATCATGGCTTCTGACAAGAGCAAGGTAAGTCCAGCCTGAGTCTTACCCCTGCACGAGAACCCAAGGATGATAACGGTGCGACGATCGCAGGAGACCAGGGAGTTCCCCAACCTCGGCGAGATCTGTTGGCTGGAAGTGCCTTGCAACGACGTTGCCCGTGTTGCCTCGTTCTATACCACCGTGTTGGGCTGGAAGTCTGCCGACCCGGCCTCTAGCCCGCCGTTGCCTGGTGCCATGGAGGGCAATGATGCGGTGCACATGTTCTCGGGCGGCAAGCTGAACGGTGCCTTTGTCAAGATGAGCAAGCCCGAGGACGTGGCTGCGGTGGCGGACGCTGCCCACCCTGCCAAGGCAGGTGTTTTGGCGTCGTACTTTGTCGCCAGCATCGAGGAGACGCTCAAGAAGGTCGAGGAAGCGGGTGGGCGGGTTCATGTGTACGTGTTTGTTAAACCATGGCCGAGACTGATCTCCTGAAACTGACTTGTCGGGATCCTGTAGACCGAAGACCGCCATTGCCGGGGGCAGCATGGGGTATTTTGCACGTTTCATCGACACCGAGGGCAATCTGCAGGGCATTTGGGCTGCCCCAGGCAAGTGAAGCAAAACTTGTAACCGTCTTCGGTACTGTCGAAAGAAACCAGTCTCCCTGTTGCTTCAAGGCACAGGTAGCAACTGATAGATTCTGTCACATGAACGCTGTTTGCACCATGTCTCCCCTGAGAATAATGCCAAGATGTTGACGATGCTTCTCGTGCGTTCGAAACTTTTAAAATTACTTACCAAGCATCGGATTGTATAGTTCCAATCAACCATCGGCCACTTTAAGCGGGAGCCGGGGACCCAAGTCACGACGTGGAGCGGTGTAACAAAAGTTGCGTGAGAGGCATAGGGAGAGTTGATGGTGAACTTCGGGGAGTCATTGAACCCTAGGAACGTTGACATTGGCTAGGATGAACATCAACACTACGGAACTCCTTGAGGCCATGACTTCCTACCCTACCAAGATACCTAAGCAACCAGCTCGTACTTGAGCATAACCTCGTATTTGCTGGCAGATGATCCACCCGTAACAGAATTGAAGGTCGCGACGTTGCCAACGGGATAAAGGCGGCCAGCGACACGATAGAGGTAGATGGGCGACGGGATGGTTCCATCCTTGGCGATCCATTCCCATCCGATCACCGACGTCTCCGTGTTCAGGGTCCACTGCAGAAGTGTTAGCCGGCGTCTCTCAATGTTGCCTTCTTTCGAGGCCCAAGACGTACAATATCTGTTTCGACGACGTAAGAACCGGATGTCACCGGAACTGAGCCGGGTGGTGCTGCAATAGCTGTCAGTGGACGGGTGGCGTTGAATCGGAGGACCAAGTCACTTACTCGGTGTATTGGTGATCAGGCTGCCGTAATAATCCTTGAGCTCCTTGCTAGCAGCTACATTAAATCCCAGGGCATCGCTGCCTCCTGCGGGAGTCAAGCGGAGCTTCGATGCGCCGCCCGTCGAGGTGATATCCACCGTCATGGCGGTATTGACATCGGTAGTAACAGCCGGGCCGTTGCTGAGGTATAAGTAGCCGTCTCGTTGTCCGGTGCTCACCCGATACACCGCAATCTTGACGTGTTGCGGAAAGGGGTTCGCCGTCGGCGTCGGTGTCGGCGTAGCTGTCACTGTCACGATGCCGACGGTGACGAGGGTGCTGGTGGTGGTCTCCGTCACCGTTGCCTGCTCGGTGACAGTGACAGCCTCGGCGGTGGCGCTGACCGTGATGGTGGTCGCAGAGGGGGCGATGCTGAGACATTGGCAGGCCGAAGAGACGCGGGAGGTATCGTATGTCGAGGGCAACCAGTCGGGATATTCGATGGACCGCTTGGCTTTGATTTTGGGCGTGGGCGCAGGCTCGGAGGCGGCGACGGTGACGGTAACGATTTCTTCAAACACGGTGGAAACGTCGGTGACCACGACGGTCGTAGTAATCGAGGCGACGCTGTTGCATAGCGTGGTGTTAAACTCGGTTCGGAATGTAGCCAAGGCACGGGGGGAAGAAGGGAGACAAACTCGGTAGGGGTGACGGTGACGGTGGCCTCGACAGTCGAGGCTTGGATGCCTAAGAACGTGGCGCAGAAGGGTGCAACCTCGGACTGATCCTGCTCTCCGAGGAGCACCAGGAGTTTGTCCAAGGGGCTGCATCGCGTGCACCGAGCCGCGGCGCTGGAGATGAGGGCGGCAGCCTGCAACAAGCGCAGGCCGCCCGTCTTGAAGGACACCATGTCTAAGAGGAAAAGCTTTGTAAAACGAGTGACTGAAGCGAGCGAATGGAGCTGGTGGCTGGAACGGCCGAGTGCAACGACCGACTTCAACGAACGGCTACCGGGAACGACGAGGGAGGGAAAGCATCTGGTGGAGAAGCACGCTGGTGTATCATTATTTATTATCGAACATGAACCTGGCACGGAGTCGAGACCCAGAGAGCCGGGTATCCGTGATGCCAAGCCGATTCTCTGATCCTCGCGGACTGAAATTGTATTTCGATTGTCCAATTGGGTCTAGAACGCGTCCTTCCCGCTCTCAGCTGAGTGCTGGGTTTGGACAAGCGGTTCCATATTTCGTCAATAGCGTTAGCGCTTGACTCGTTGGACCCACGACGTGGCGAGGATCCTGCCCATTTCCGATCACGGTACATCCAACTTTCTTCTGTTTTCAACTTCCCCTCGGGTGTCAGAGCTGGAATACA
>FTCU01000315.1_pt1 | contig 12045 bp, 14 predicted proteins | sample 1639521 | NCBI WGS metagenome assembly FTCU01 (sample SAMEA3914864, study PRJEB12502) | metagenome | biome: forest; material: soil | place: USA | collected 2012-03-12 | depth 0.3 m
CCCTTCACACACCGAGAAAGTAGGACACGAACCCGTAACCACGTTTGTGGATGTCGGCGAGAATCTCCTTGCACCAGTCCAGCTCCTCCGCGCTCTGTTGCCCTCCTGCCTCGAAGATTTCGTACGCCGTCTGGAGAGGGAGGGACACCGACGTCGGGCCAAAGAGCTTCATCTTGTCCTGCATCAAGTACTCAATGCTTTGGCAGATCATGACGGAGAGGCTTTTCGCCTCCTCAAAGTGTTCCGTCTTGGCTGCACCATTTGCTGCTTCAGGATCGCACAATCTCCTGAGCCGGTCGATGTTGGCCAGACAAATCGCCCGGAACGCCCAGAGATGGGTCAAAGCACTCGCTGCGGTGATGTCCCGGAACCAGATGCGCTGTCTGCGGCCGTCGCCGGATGGAAGGAACCAGAAATGAAGAGAGGATGCCGGCACCGAAGAGCGGAAGCTGTCAGACCACGCATCCAAGCGGCCAAGAACAGTCTCGAATCTGCGCAAAGCCTCCCCCGAGACAGCCCCGGCACCGTCCGCGTCCATCTTCTCCAAGATTGCGGGTATCTCAGCGGCATCGCTCATGAGTGCTTGCATTGGGGACGGTGCCGTTTCGCGAAAGGGGGCGGTCCTCCATTCCTCGAGAGCCAGGAATGACGACTTTCTCGACACCAACGCCAGTATAACCTGCGAGCCCAGTTACCACCAAAACCTCTCAAACCTGGAGGAGCAGGGAGCCTACAAGTACCGGCCGCGCTCCAACAAAGAGTCTGTGTGGAATGCCAGACGAATACACCTCGGGTCTCGACAGCTGCATCAGCCCTGCGAGGCCTTCGAGGTGTGCAGTCCAACTGCTAAGCGATGTGACGTGGTAGAGTTCAGCCAGGAGCAGGCACATGACCGCCGCCGCGATCGCCACGGGGAAATCACTATACGGCGACCGGAGCGCCTCGTTGACCGAGATGAGAGCCTTGTTGTACGCTTCAAGGCCCTCGGCGACCGGAAAGCTGCGCTTCGGGCCCCTGCTCAAGATGGACAAGGCGAAGGCTCTGACGGCCGAGGCCAAGGCCGTGTCGGTGTCATTGTCGACAAGCTCGGGGAGGACCTCGACCCAGGATCCGCAGATCCGGGGAGATGGCTCGACCGTGCTGTCTGGCGGGCCAGCCTCGCTCTCCGGCACGTAGCTGTCGATGATTGCCATCATCAAGTCATGGAGGTGCGCCCCTGTCGACGCGCCGACTGGTCCGAGCCTCTGGATGGCCTGAGCCTCAGTGGTCCGGGAGCGGTAGTCATCGTTGACTCGGCGTGATGCTCTATTGGAAGTCTTCACCTTGCGGTTGTGAGGCGTGGTCTTGGGGACAAACACCCAGTCAACTGGATACCCAGGACAGTCGAGGCCACGGAAGAGACATTGACTGCACGCTGGCTTCTTGCCATCACACTGCTCGGAGGAATTAGTCAGGTTTGAACCGGATTGCGGACGGAGATGCAAGACCCACGCTGATCTTCCCGTTCCTACAGCTTTGACAAGTGGTCCTCTGCTTGACCTTCATGGCCTCGAGTCCCGGCCGATCCGATCCTCTGTCAAGCCCAAGTTTCCTCGGAGCTTCGGGATGAGCGCATATTTTGTGGCCTTGGCGGGTTTTGTGTCCGCGAAAGGAATGGCCATGTCGGACAGATAGAAGCCCAGATGCTCGGAGGTTGGGTTGTGTCTTTTAAACGACGTCGGACTGTCCCCACTCATCTGATGTTCCCGATCAATCTAACCGCATGCGGAGACAAAACCCGCCAAGGCTCACTGCGTGGTGTTCTGGAACACCGGGACTGGGCCCTCTGACAAACTGCATGGCACTTAGTAAGTCCGTTGTCTCTGCAGGACCAGAGTGCCCAGGACGCATGGTACCGTGGAGGGCTTATTGATCACTTCTTGGGGTACATCAGCAACACAGAAGTCCCGTCTCGATTGGTTGACGTCAAAATGCCATGGCTTACAAAATCAGAGGCCATGCGTCGACAAGAGTTGAGAAGTATATAGATCTCATCTCAACCCATCTGTCTTCTGCTCTCCGCCTCGCAGAACTCTCTTCACCACAAGTCTTCACACAAAACTCGACACCGCCATGGCTCCCAAGATCAACTTCGCCGCGCCCCTCGCGCTCACCCACATCGGCACCGCGACGGCCATCATCCACGTCGACGGCGTCAACCTCCTCACCGACCCGTTCTTCTCCCCGGCCGGCAGCGAATGGGACCTGGGCATTGTTATGCTCAAGAACACCGACACCCCGGCCCTCGGCCTCGCGAACCTCCCGCCCATCGACGCCGTCCTCCTCAGCCACGAGGACCACCCGGACAACCTCGACGAGCCGGGCCGCGCGACGCTCGACGGCCGCCACGTCTTCACGACGGCCGACGGCGCGAGGAAGCTGGCGCCGCGGCCGGGCGTGAGGGCCATTGCGCCGTGGTGCGTCTCCTTTTCTGGCGTCTTCTTCAGTGGTAGTTGCTGACATTGTGCTTGTCCTCAGGGAAACGCTGCCTCTCCGGATCGGCGACGAGGAGTTTTCTGTCACTGGCACGCCCTGCGAGCATCTTCCTGGCGGCGAGGTGACGGGGTTCATTGTCACCGCGCCGTCTTTTGGTGTCACTGACGGGAAGCCCAATGCTATCTACTTTTCGGGCGACACCATTTACTTGCCTGAGCTGGCCAAGATGCGGGAGCAGTACCGTACGTGACCCCTTTTACTCAGTTTTTCCCTTTCTCTCTCGTTTTACTTTTTTTTTTTTTCTTCAATTCTTTTTCTTCACTTTTTGGGGGGCAACAGGGTCGTGACATGCATTGGCGACGGCAAATCACTAACCGCAAAACAGACATCTCGGTCGCGCTCCTGAACATCGGCAAGGCCACGGCGCCGCTGCCGACGGGCCCGCTGCCGATCACCATGGACGGGGCGGAAGCGGCGCGGTTGTTCCGCGAGATTGGCGCCGACGTGCTGGTGCCGATGCACTTTGAGTCGTGGGGTCATTTCGCCGAGAAGAGGGAGGCGCTGGCAGCGGCGCTGGAGAGGGAGGGCGTCATGGACAAGGTGCTGTGGCTCGAAGCCGGGGAAAAGACGCAACTTGCTTGAAATGCATTCGGGCGAATGATTGGTGTGCGGAATAGGCGGTGCTGCCGAAGTCGGGCTGCATGGATGGATCCCTTCGGGTAGCTGGGTAGCAGCTCCCTGGTCAGTCACAGAGATAGCAAATAGATTGGCTCTCGGCCATGCAGGTCGTCACGGCCCAACTCTCCTGGATGTTGGGGGTTCGTGGGGGAATGCCTGGATGTGGCTCAGCTGCAGATGACGAATCATCGCAAGAGCCTGCCCGCTCGGGTTCGCCTGCTGCAATCCGCTGAGTCGCCTGATTCCGTGCTACAGGCCTCCGGGCCGAGAACCACATACTCGGCGGGGTCGTCCCGACATGGACTGGGCAGCAGCCTTTCCCCTCTTTCTCCCTACCCCTCTCCATCTTGTCCACGCTGGTTGAGTAGTTTCCATCGTCATCGCCATGGAAGCCGTCGGAGCCGCATCAGCCATTCTCGGCCTTCTTGGCTTCACGGCAAAGGCCGTGGCACAGATCTATGACATCTACAGCGCATACAGGGACGCACCCGAGACCTGTTTCGAACGACCCGCGACCTGCGGGACTTGTCGCGCATCTTGGAGCAGATCCTCGACATTCTCAACGAGAGTCGGAAGGGTGACACCACCGGCGACAACCCGCCCGGGTCCGGGTCCGGGTCCGGGTCCAGGACTGGGCACGGAAAGGCAACTCACGCCCGCGTCTTGGAAGAGTTGCTGACGAGAGACGACAACCTCGTGGCTGCTTGCCGCACCGAGATTAGCAGCATCGTAAAGCTGCTGGATGGCGCTCCGCGCCTCACATGGCCTCTCCGAAAGAAGGATCTTGAGAAGCATCTGGAACGCATTGAGAGCTTGAAAAGCCAGCTCACATTGGCTGTCCAGTCGCAATCCATGTAAGTCACAATGCATCTTCTTGAGCCGCTTTTAATTTCTGACGACATTTTTACCAGGGCGACCTTACTGGGAATAGAGAGAGTCCTCACCTCACAAACCTCCCTGCTCAAGGCACACATTCAAAACGGAGCTGGGCAGAGTGCCCTTCAGTGGCTGGGGGCCCCGGATGCGTGGAGAAACTTGAGAAACGCCATTGAGAAGCGACAGCCAGGAACTGGGGAGTGGCTCCTTTCTTCCCCTGAATTCCAAGCCTGGCTCTCATCGCCGCAGTTCCTGTGGCTCACAGGCATCCCGGGCGCTGGAAAGACCATCCTGAGCTCGAACGTCATCGCGGCACTGTTGTGCCAACATGAACACTCCGGCAATGCTGTGGTGTTCAGCTATTTCGACTTCCAGGACTCGTCAAAGCAGCAAGCCGACACCCTCCTGCGGGCTATTTTGGCCCAGCTGGCCGCCCGCAACTCCGAAGCCCTGAAATCCCTCGTTGAACTACACAATCAATGCGCCGGTTCGCGAGCGGCATCGTCCGACGAACTTCTCAGGGCCATCGCGGCCTCCTTGACGTACTTCCCCAAGACCTTCATAGTGGTGGATGCCGTCGACGAATGCTCGGATCGGCGGCTGCTCCTGAAACACTTGCGAGCTATCTCAGAGCTGCCAAACGTTCACATCGCTGCTTTCAGTCGAAGAGAGACGGATATCGAGTCGGCACTTCAAGGCATCGCCCGCGAAATTCCTCTGGCTGCGGCGGCCGTCGACAACGACATCGCCATGTACGTCAAGCACAGGATAGAATCGTCCGACGACATGGCGTTCTGGGCCCCCGAGGACAAGAACAGAGTCCAGGAGAACTTGACATCCAAAGCTGATGGCATGTAAGTTGGATCTAACTCTGGATGGCAGGGCTCTTGGGCATCTGATGCTAACTACTTTGGTCTACTTGGCAGGTTCCGATGGACACAATGCCAACTCGACACGCTCGAGTTCTGCAGCAGTTCCGAAGAGATCGACCAAGTACTACAGTCCCTCCCTGAAGGTCTCCCAGCAACCTACGAGCGGATCCTGGCCCGCGTCGAGAAGAGACAGGTCAGGAGCGTTTGGCTCGTTCTCATCTCGCTGGCGTTTGCACAGCGGTCCCTGACCATTGACGCAGTGGTCCACCTACTTCGCATCGACCCTGTTCTCAGGCCGCCCACCAAAAACATCACCATCTTCTACAAGCGCCTCTTGGCCACCTGCTCAAGCCTGGTATCTACATTTTCGAACCCCGAGGAGAGCAAAGTCACAAAAAGGCCTCCCAGAGTTTTCCTGCGCCTCGCACACCTCTCAGTGAAGGAATATCTCGTCTCGGAAGAACTCAAACAAAGCTCAGTCGGCGGCTTTTGGATGTCCCACGGCTTGGGAAACCGCGTCATGGCAGAGCATTGTGTGAGCTGTCTTCTTCAGCACGACGATGTCATCTCCTTTGGGTCTCCGGCGCTCGACATGTTTCCTCTTACAAAGTACGCCAGCCGCAATTTTCTCCTCCATGCCAAGGAGGCAAATGAAGAGACCGAACGAGGACTTCTCGACCACCTCCTCTTTGACTTTTCCTGCACACCGGACGTTTACGTAAATTGGGAACGCGTCAATGGCCGTGATATTACCCTTGAACTCCCAACTCAAGGTGAATTCCCGCTTCCCCGCGTTGATTATCGTCCAGCTGCGGTCTCTGCGGTCCCTTCACCTTCACCTACTATTCGTTTGGAGCTCCGGACGGTACTTGCAGCTCTTGTTATCAGAATACAGCATGCGAGTCTGGTATTTGCCACAAAGTACAACGTCTGGAGACTAGTCACGGCGATGCTTCAGGAAGCGCAGCCAGGGAACAAAACGATGGACAAGGCCATGACTGAGGGGTTGGACCATCAAGCATATGACTCTCTGAAAGCGCTCGTGACTATCGGGAAAGCGGATATCAATTCGCGTTATGGCGGATGGGGACCGACGTTACTGGAAAGGTGTATAACCACAGACGGCATCCGCTGGTTGTTGGCGAACGGAGCTTCCGTGCACCCCGACCCGGATCGCTTCCGGCACCCGCTTCACTCGTTCTGCGACCTGGCATTTTATGAGCGGCATTTTCACCAGAGAAGGGATTCAAGCATCTTGGCAAAGTACTTGCTGGAATTGGGGGAAGACCCGGACACGGCTTTTGAATACCCGTATAATCACAGGGTATGGCTTTCCACCCCGCTGCAAGTGGCTGCGTTCCGAGAAAACATGCAGTTCTTGGAGCTGTTATTGGACCACGGTGCAACTCTCAATCTCGTCCAAGGGAGAGCGGGATCCAGCCTACACGCTGCGGCCCTCGGTGCTTCTACGGCGGCCTTCTCTTTTCTCCTCTCCAGAGGCGCCGATATCCACCCTGTCAGCGAGCAGTACGGAACAATGATATGGTCCGCCGGTTACGGTGGAAGCGGGGCCATCATTCAGACTTGTCTTGAGCGAGGCCTGTCCTGGGATGAATTCATTGACACGGAGCTCGAGAGCGCCCGGGGTCGAGAATGGGGGACTCTCGACGGCAAAACACAAAGCCAGCTGATTGCTCGTATTATTCGGGTCTCCAGGGAGCGGCAGTGCAAGACCTTGGGCGAGGCCCTGGTTTTGAACCTGCTGACTTTCAAGGAGGCAGAACAAACTTGCGCGAACGCATGGTGTCACGGATGAAGAGTTGGATTGCACAGATATGATGCGGGGCGACTGCCCCGAATGCTTTGGCGGATCCTACTGCTTAGCTCGGGACTGGCCACTTCGCAATATTCCTTTCGATGCCTCTGTTAAAGTGGATGGAAGTACTTGCCCGGGGCCCTCGTCCGAGTTGAAGACAACTTGACTTGGTAATTAATTACATGACTGGGGAGAATTGAGAAACCGATCTTTTTTTTTTAATTCATCCGTTTCCATTGAACAAGGTGTACAAACAATCCCATTCTCTTGCCTGATTCCCAGCCACTCAACTCCAACTCTTCGATCAATTCCCATTCACCACAACCTCCGCAGCAGCCACAACCTCCACCCCCTCGCCCTGCTTCACCTTCTCCTTCACCCTCAACCCCTCCACCCCCGCCACTATGCCCGTAAACGGACACACCCCGGCCTTCGCAGCACCTCCAGAAGAAGCAGGACAAGCCGTCCCCTGACTGCCCTCACTCCGCTCGCTCCCCTCCCCGTCCTCCTCCTCGTCATGGTCCAACACCTTCCTTCCACGCAACCACCCCTCCTTCTCAACCATCGCCTCATAGTCCATGCCATCCGTAAACTCTTCGCCGTCATGCACATACCACTTCGTAAACAGATCATTCTGAATCCAAATGACCTTGCCGAGGGCCTTGACGACAGCAATCTTGCGGGCGAGCGGGAGGCGCGGGTGCGAGAGGATGGCCTCGGACAGGATGTCCTGGATGACGGCGAGGGCGGCGCCGATGTGGACGTACTCGATGTGCAGGGGGTGGGTGCGGCCGATGCCGGTGTGCATCATCCTGGCAGGGAGTGGTTAGCCCAACAAAATCAATCAGAAAAGAAAAGAAAAGAAAAGAAAAGAGCAAAAAAGGAGAAAAAGAAAAGAAAAGGCGAGACACATACCCAACCTTGTCGAGATACTCCCAAAACTCCATCTGGGTCGGGTCGGAGCAGAGCTTTTTCAGGTAGGCGCGCAGGAAGGACTTGCGGTGCAGGATCTGCGGCGACAGCTCGTCGGGCTCGTCGTCCATGGGCCCTTCGAAGGCCGTGCTGCGCGTGCTGAAGGCGCGGGCTGTGATGTCGTACTGCAGCAGCTTGCGGTAGACGATGTTGACGACGGCGGGAATCAGCGCTTGGATGTACTTGGACCCGGAGCGGAGGGCTTCGATGTCGGCTGGAGGTTGGTGGTGTTAGTGAAATTGGGACGATGGATCAGAGTGTCGAAGAGGAGGAACTGACTGGCGCCAAAGTCGAGAAACGAGTGCAGATAGCGGATTCGCGCTTCGAGGTTGGTGTACAGCGATTTGCGGTCGATGTGCTGCATCGGCCTGGTTCTTGCTGTCGACATGGTGGCGGTCGTGGTGGAGTATTGTTCGCGGTCGGTAGGGCTGATGCTGGCGTCGTCTGGGGAGGATTCAGGGGTAAGGTTCAGGGGTCGATTCAGGGGTGTTGGTGTAAGTGGAGCAATTGGACGAGTGACGACTTCAACGACGCAAAACAGATGGGAGCTTTGGATTTGGCACAAGTGAAGGAGGAAGGAATTGAGAGCTTTTGAAGCTCGATCGGATGAACGTCGCGTCGTGCCTGAAATCTCGCGTCGGTGGTGTGAGCATGACACACGGAGCGGGAGTGGTCTGATCCAAGACAACATCGAACCATGACCGTTGCTCGATTCGCGGACTGCTGATTGGCCACATCGTCCATGTTCCACCACTTCAGGAAAGCAAACAACATACGACTCCAGCAGCAAATCCCGCCATCCTTGCAACCGGGTTTCCCCGTTTTCGAGCTGCAATGCACATCGTGACTTGAGGATCTTGAAGCCGCACGCGACAGCCCTAGTTTCCCCGATGATCCTCCACTGATCAGCCAGGCTTTTGCTTTCGCTCTCCTCCGTTGCATGTGGTTCGTGTTGTTCGAAAATCAGCCTGCATCTGACAAGAATCAACGGCACATCTAGTTCTGGCTAGTCCGGGTTGGCAGCTTCCACTCGGATTCTTGTTGGGAATCAAATGCAAGGATAAGAAAATGCGAACCCAACTCTGACCAGATGTTTGGCTCTCATATTAATTACGACGAGCAATTTGACCTCAGGGGCTGAAGCATGAAAAGAACAGGAAAGGGTGGGAGAGGGTTCTTTGGTCTCAACAGACCTGCTCCAGGCAACAGCAGGCAGAGCTTTGGCCAGGTCCGGCTCACCCCAACAATGCCTCAACATCGCGCCTTCCGCACCGCGCGGAGCAACGAAGCTGTTCCGTCATTCGGGCACCACCCCTTCCATTTTTGGTGATGGAACCACTGGCAAGAAGTCAAGACCCAAGCCTTGGCCAAATGAGGGAGGGGAGTGCCAACCGCTCCCAGGTTTCCACTCCGGCTCCCAAACCAACAGCGCCACTCCAGCCGATTGTATCGACATCGATCTCCGCTTGGTTTTGCATTTTCAGCAACCACTGCTCCTTGCCGCTTCATCATTGCATCGATACCCGCGTCGAACGCACGGCCTTTTATTTTTTTTTTGCAGCCGACCAACAGTTTGCTCGATCAACACCATGGAGGGTCCCCCGAACACCCTTAGCCCCATCGGCAGTTTGGTCCTGGTAACCAACGGCACGCAACCGGTGCAGTTGCAAGTCATCAAGCAGCTTCTCGAGCGCGGCTGTCGGGTCCGGGCCACGTCCGACTCCAAGGAAACGGGGTACTGGCTCGACAACCAGTTTTGCGTGGAAAAACGCTCGGGCCGGTTCGAGTACTTCAAGCTCGATCCTGGGAGCGGCCCGGGAGACAAGCAGCAGCTCTACCAACAGGCCGTCGCGGGTGTGGACGCCATCGTACACTCTCCGACCATCGGCGACCTCGACCAGCCGGTGAAGGAGGTGTGGGCGGCGGCTGCCGAGAGCGTGGTCAAAATGTTGGAGGCGGCCAACGCCGAGAAGTCGGTGCATGCCTTTTCCTACGCCAGCTCCATCGTGGCCGTGACGCCGCTCGTGTCCGAGGACCAGCGCTTGGTCACGGAGAATTCCTGGAACGCAAAGGATCCCATCCTCGCGCTGAGCGGCCAGAATGAGCACCACCTCGTGCACAGCTCGAGCGTGACATACGCAGAGCAGGCGCTGTGGCAATGGGCCAGAACGAACTCCCCAAAGTTCAAGATCAACTCCATCTGCCCGTCGAACCTCATCGGCCAGAACTTTGCGGCCGAGCGGACCACGGATTGGAAGAACTGGATCTTTGAGCTGTACCAGGACGGCAAGGCCCAGGAGGTGATTCCCGGGGCCGGCCCGACCCAAGCCCGTAAGTCTCTCTGCTGACTCGACTCTCTTGTATTCCCAGTCTGACGCGCGGCGGGCAGATTGGTACGTCGACGTAGCCGACGTGGCGCTGCTGCACGTTGCAGCCATCTTCGACCCCGAAGTTGCGGGCGCCCGTATCCAAGCTTGGGGATGTCACCGGGACTGGAACGACGCCATCGCGGTGCTGCGGAATCTGGAGCCTGGCTATCCGGATGCCACGCAGCCCTTCTTCATCGGCCACGACGGAGTCAAGCGCGGCCAGCTGTACACCAAGTTTCTCACCGTCACGTCGATCCTGAAGAAGTGGAAGAACGGCGCCGGTTGGAAGTCGTTCGAGGAGACCATTGCCGAGAGCGTCGAGACATTCCAGCACATGGGCTACACCGCCGGCGCGTTCAAGGGGTAGGCTGATGGAGGGAGCTTGGTGCTGTGCCTGTCTGTCTTTTTTTGTTAGTTTTCAGTTGATCAGTAAAATACAGTTTAGCCAGAAGCGTTTGAAAGACCCTTCCCTCTCTCGCTGCTGGTGGTGTCGGTCATTGTCGGTGTTGAAACACCGTCGTGCACGGAGCTGCAAACCCATTGCCTCGGTCAATGCCGAGCTGCACCCGAGGTTGTCCGCGAGAGCAGGAGGAACAGGATCGGCAGGCCAGCGCTGCCCAGGAAACATGGCGTAATCGGATTTCTAATGGAATTGCATCCCCGAAACGAACGACATCACGTCTGCCCGCGTGCTGCCTTTCTCACTGAGACTTTTTCCAGATGCGAGAATAATCCGCACACCAAGCCACAGGGGTTGGTTCAGGCCTTCAGGGTGGCGCACAGGGCTCACCCCACCAAACTGCAAGCCTCCAGCGGCCGTTACACGGGGGAGCAGCAGCTGAAAGAGGAACAAAGGTCATTCCTCCGACAAAACTTTTCTTCAACAACACCGTGGCAGCCAAGGGCCACCCCACTCACTCCTCCCCGTGCCTTGCAGCGATCTGCTTCCCGGCGTGCTGGGTGGGAAAGGTAGGTAGGCAGGGAGGAAGGAAACCGCGCAGCAGCCAGGGAGCAGACCAACAAGGGAGGATGATGAGCGATGAGCGACGGAACCCGTGGGCCCAGACCCCGGACCCAGGGCGCAGCGCCCAGGTGACCAATGACTGTGTGGGGGTTATTCAGAGGAAAGGGCTGGCCAATCGGGGCAGGGCGATAACCATTTGTCGCCTCCCCCGCGGAGGGGCAGCGGGAATGCAGCATCCATGCATGCGATGCGGGCCTGGGAAAAGAGGGCTGATGCGTTGCGTTTGTCTGGTGGTGCATGTCTTATCTGCCCCCGCCGGGCCCCTCCAGAAACCCCTCCAACCCAACCGGGTAAAGCTGGGGGAAGGAAGGGGGTACGTACACATCGGGCTGCGGCGGCTTGTCTCTCTCTCTCGGCGGCGCGTGTCCGTCGGTGTGTGTCGTGCGAGGAAAGGGAGAGACAGTGGTGGCGCGTTTTTTTTTTGTTTGGTGCTTTCGGCGGGATGGTCGCCCAGCCCTCGGGAAAGATAAGCGGGTTTCTTGACTCAACCTTTTATCAAGAGGGAAGATCGGCCTGCAGTGCGCAGGCGCACGTTGCTTATCGGCCGCCGCAGGTGCCCGGCAGCAGCTTTATATCTGGGGGCAGTTCCCCGCGTCATTTGCTTTCTCGAGCCCCTCGATCCCGGATCTGCCAGTGTCACAGACACAAAATCTCTTCTCCCTTCTTCTCCATCTTCGCCCGATTCCCCTGAATCCCTGGGAAGGGTAATTGGCCTTCGTCCCATTTTGCAATCGCATCTCTTCTTTGCTTCGCCACCTCAGCAGCAGCCTTGTGGATCCGTCCAGCTTTCGCTTCCCGTCGCAGCCATGGTTCGTCTGCCCCTCCCTCCCTGCAGATAATGGAGAATCGGTGGTTTGGCGAGCAAGGCGACTGACAGCGGCTTGGCAGGCTACCTTCACCTCCCAGACCGGGACTGTGAGCTTTCCCCAACCCAAACCCGAGAGTGGCGGTGTCCGGCAGCGG
>FTCU01001535.1_pt1 | contig 12042 bp, 8 predicted proteins | sample 1639521 | NCBI WGS metagenome assembly FTCU01 (sample SAMEA3914864, study PRJEB12502) | metagenome | biome: forest; material: soil | place: USA | collected 2012-03-12 | depth 0.3 m
GAAGGAGTGAGGGCAGCGCGAGCGAGCGGCCAAGGGTGTCGGGGGTTACGGGCAGGGTGCTGGGCGCGAATGGCGGGCCGGTGGTGAGCGAGGAGGGGATGTCTGAGGTGGCGTCAAGGAATGGGAGGATGAGTAATGGGCTGGCGCAGGACTATTTTGGGCCCGGGCTGGCGATCGGGCCGTACTCGGAAATGCAGGGCATGTTGGGCGGGAGTGAGAGGGTTGGCGGTGTTCCGCTGCAGCCGCGCGATCCGGGGGATATTGCGGTGCCGGTTGAGATCGATTCGCGCGCGAGCCAGGCCAGGCCCCTGCCCGTTGATCTGCCCATGACCCCGTCGCCGCCGGCTGTTGTGGCTACGCCGTATGTGGAGGAGGACGTCCAGGAGAGGTTCGAGCTGGATGCGTCGGAGATTGGGCAGATATCTCCTCCGCTGCCGCTGCCGTCGCCACCGTCCGAGGGGAGGCCGAGCCCGTTGAGTCCGCCTGATGAACGGCCTGGCCAGCACTAGTAGGGGTTTGTTAGGGCTTGTTGGTTGAGATTTCGCTTGTATATATGTATATGTCTGGTATATGATGATGATGGAGGAATAATGAGGACAATGATTCCCTAAGCCATCACGGGCGGTGACCAAAAAGACAGACAGTCGACTTTCATGGTGTTCAAGTTCAACACGCTCAAATTCAACGACGTAGCTGCCCCGCGACAATGGTATAAGATCTACACCGCAACCCCCACAACGAAACGCCGCGCCTTCTATACGAATATCCGCAACAGGATACTCCAATCATAACCCCAAGCCATGCCAGCAGAGAAAAAACACCATGCAATGCGACGGCGGTGGCACAGCCTGCCCCAAACAAAGGCCTGCTGCTGTCCACCGCATGAGAGAGAGAGAGAAAAACACACACCAAAGGAAAGAAGAAGCTCTCGCCAGGATTACAATAAAATGGGTCCCACAGAGGGGAAAGAAGAAAAGAAAGCCAAGGAAAAGAAGGAATGAATGCCGTGAGTGAGGAAGGTAGAGTAAAAAAGAGAATGCGAGAAAGAAAAAGGGTTGGCCAGCTTTGGCCGGCTACCCTCAGCTCAACACCCCGCCAAACGGCTTATACGTATCCAGATCCTCCAACAACTCATCCACTACGCCCGGCAGGTATCGATCGACGAACTGCTTCTTCGCCTCGACGGACAGCGTCGCGCCGCTCTCGCTGCCCGGCCTCTCCTTCTCACCACCACCGCCACCACCAAACACTTTAGCCAGCTTACTAGGGCTGCGCTGCAGCAGACCGGGGGCGGCGGCGCTCAGGCGGGCGTCGGCGCGCGGGATGGAGGGCGTCTCCGGGGTCAGGTAGAAGTAGAGGAACTCGGTCAGGCGGAACTTGACCTCGCGCCCCGTCTCGCGGCTCTTGAAGAGCGACGTGATGGTCAGCAGGCCGTCGAGCTGCTCGAAGACGCGCGTGTTTTGCGGGTTGTCGAGGAGCGCCACCACCAGCGTGATGATGGTTGCCGATTGGATCGCCGGGCAGTTGATGGGTTCGAGGAGGTCGAGGAGGAGCTGGGGACAGCAAATGTTAGCTGGTGTGTGCTGCCAGGGGAGAAGAAAGCGACGTACGTTCATGTGCACGCTCCGGGAAAAGAGGACTTTGCTGGGCGGGTGGAGCAGGAGCACGCCTTGGATGAGGTCGAGCGCATTGACGATCAGGAGGTCGTACTGCCCGTCGCCGCCGCGGACGACCAGGAAGTCGAGCGTCGTGAGCAGCCGCTGGGCGATGTTCCACTCGAAGCCCTCTTGGAGTTTGAAGAACTCGCGGAACGCCGGGTCGCCCGAGACGTCGGCGAGCACCTTGCGCGGTGGTTGTTCACGGTCCCGGTCTCGGTCTCGTCCGTGGTCAACACTCTGTTTCCTCGGGCTGCTGGGACCGGACAGGCAGATCTGCGCCAGCAGGCCCTCGACTTGTTTTAGCCCTTTCTTGATCTTGCCGCCGTCGAACGACGAGAGGTTGTCAAAGGCGAGGGAGAGGAGGGTTTCCATTGCAATGTGGGTTTGCGCAATCGGGCGGAGGAGAGGCGTTGTCGGGGGAGGGAGAAGACGGGTCCTGATCGAACAGTCGGAGCGATCCGTCGAGAGTCGAGTTGGCCTCGTTGGAGCGCTGCTCCGCAGCTGTTATTCTAGGAATCCAGTTTCTAACCGAAAGCAAAAATGTATGTATGCGGTGTTCGTTGTTCGTGTTGTCGAGAGAGTCTCTCGCACGACGGACGGGAGCGCGCGGGCGCCAACGGGCAGACGGGCGCAAACGGGAAGACCGAGATTGTTTGTGGAGTCGGAGAGGGAAAGTCGTCTCTTTTTCTGGCGCGCGGACGAAAACAATTGAGAACCCAACTCGATCGAACACCAAAAGCATGCAACTAATTGGGAAGGGTATCACTGGCAAGAAAGAAAATCAGAGGCGCAAAGAAAGCAACGGGGACTCGAAACTTTTAGACGAGCTTGTCGAGTTCAGGGCTCCATTGACCCAAACCGGCGGGTTTTGGACTCGATTTCGGGGTATTTGGTTAATCTGGGGCGATGCCACAGCAACGGCGCCCCAACGGTGCCGCCGCGACAGGACCCTGCATCACATTTAAAGTGGAGACTTATTCAGATAGCAGGGGGCGATAAGGACATCAAACCAAGGACCCACATTTGGCGGTTGGAGGATCACCACCAAATGTGGGTCTATTGATTTGCTGGTCGATGAGGAGCTTGGCCAGAACCCAGAGCCATTGTTTCAAGAGTGTCAACAACAACCTGGAAAGTGCTGCCTAATTACGGCAGGTTTGCTAGCAAGGACACACACCTGACCTCTCGTGCCATTTATGTCCAGCGTTTCAGTTTTTCGATCTCAAGTTAGACTGCCAGAGTCTTGGGTGATTTCCATTCCAGTTCCTATCCCGGCACGACAAGCATGCGGGATAACCGAATCAAGGCCATCGCCAACCCCTACCGCAGTTGTGCCTGCATTCGACCCCAACAAATCTAGGCTAGGAGGACATACAATTTGCAAGAAGCCGTTGAGGCTGGCCAGGCTCTGAACGAAACTCTCCATCAAAAAGCTGGGTGCCGGCTGTCGGGGGCGGAATAGATAGACTTGGTGACTGGTCCAATGGTGTTCATTTGTTGGTTCCTGGTTCGGTGTGTTGGTGCCGCCGAGAGAAGCTGAGGAAATCTGAAACATGAGCCTTGCTCTTTTGACAGACAAGATGATGGCCCAACTCTCCCCTTATGCATAGGTATGTAATTATATTCATATCTCCGCGCATTTCTTGAACACTGCTGTCCACCCACATCTTCGAGTTCCTCCAACTCCCTTTTCAAAGCCAGCGACACTCACACTCTGGCCCACCACCCTCGCCTTTCGTCATGGTTGCCTCCGGAATCCAGGAGACGCAGGGAGAGTCCGTCGCTGCTTTCATCAAGCTCATTACCACCAAATCAGCACAGCTCAAACAGAGCGTCAAGCCCTGGCAGAAGGTGGCCAACGACGAGTTGCTTTCGAGGCTTTAAGACAAGGAGCGGATTCTCAACTACGCTGCGGCCCTGCAGCTCGTTTCCAAGAAGACGACTATCCCTGTTCCTCGGCTGATTGACTTCGGCGAGAACGACGACGGAACGTCGTGGATCGAGACGGAGCGCACTCACGGCGGTGTGTGGTTCGACCTCGTCAGAGATCAGTGCCGGATGCCAGCTGGGAAGAAGCACGTCAGCGACGGCGGCGAGTGCGACGAGTGCGACCGCATTGCTAAGGCCAACGCCCGTCGATTCATTGCCAACGAGGTTATCCCCCAGCTCAACTCGCTCACCTCGGACACGACAGGACTCAACGGGGTAGTGATCCCGCCTCTCTGGGCCCAATACCACGACAAGACAGTCTGCTGGCCACCCAAGAACTCCGACTCCCCGGAATACGTCTTTTTCCACGGCAACCTGCATGGGCATAGCATGCTGATGCATGCTGAGACGTTGCACGTTCTCAAGATTGTCGATTGGGACGAGGCTGGATACTTTCCTCCCGAGTTCCAGGTCTGGTCGGTGGAGAGGGCCGATTATGAGGCGCTGTATGAGAACGACGAGCAGCGCAAGAGGCTGACGGATTTGATGCTGTAAACAGTGCCTCCTCCTGTGTGTGGCAAACAGGCCAGAGTCCTCGAGAATTGGGTTCAGTCATTTTAGTTTCGTCAGCGACATGTATTTTAGTTTGCTGTAGAATTTCACCAGCTTCATTCGAACTTAAGGCAAAGAATACTAAGCTGGCTGTGCAATGTATTGAGTTCTTGGGCTGGGTGCTAATTACAATCAATATATCCTCAATATTATCTCCTCCAAAGCGAATACCTCTGAAAACTGTCGAACAGGTTCTTAGCCAATAAACCCCCTTCCCTTCTGCCCTTGCTTGTGGCTTGCAAACTTCCTCCTTTCCTAGTCCAAGCCTGAGTCGGAATCCTGCTCGGTGGAATCCTGCTCGGTGGAATCCTGCTCGCTGGAATCATCTGTTGCCATGTCCCAAAAGTCTTGGGGCTGCGGGGGAAGGCCGAGATCGAGTTCGGAAATGTCGCGATTCCTCTCGCCGACATGGATGCAGCTGCTGTTCCCATCAAAGTAGAGGGGCAGTTTCAGAGTCTTGACGACTCTGAAATAAAGGCCCCTTCTCTTGCTGTGAGATTCTTCAAGCTCGAGACGCATGTTGTTGCCAGACCCATGCAGCGTCAATCGAAAAATCCAAGACCCTTGTTCCCGCCTGCCCAGATCGACGAGGTCATACGACCTGCTTGCGGCGACACGGTCTCGTTGATTGCTGGGTAGTCTGCCGAAAAAGGGATCGCAGATGAGGCGAAACTCGTCACCTCTTCGCACACCATCAAGCACGGTCGTGCGCGTGCGATTCTGCTCGGATGAGAAATATTCCTATATCAGCCAATCTGTTCAAGAACAAGTACGGTCCTGGGACTCACCTTGCTCAGCAACACGTTTGCCGAGGCATCCCACTCCCTGATTGCCGTCCTCGGTTCGCCCCGATTCCGGGCCTGCCGCATTTGCAACCCGATGGCAGCCCCACGGTGGAAGAACTGCTCGACTGTGAGGGTTTGGCTCACAACGAAGGCTGCGGCTGCTGCGACCTGAGCCGAGCTGGGCGAACGAGCCCCGGTCAGAATGGATACATTGGCTCATGATGAAAGAGAGTGCGACTTACATATGGTCAAGGGGGACATCAAAATCATGGGTAAAAACCACAGGAATCCTCTCCTGGGTGCACAGGGTTGTCCTGAATGATTTCACATCCGGGTTGCGTGCCGTCCCCCCCGAAACGACGACAAGAGGGGTTGACACCGCCCCTTGTTCCACATATTCGGTGAGGCGTGATACCTCGCGCTGGGCAGTACGAAGCGGCCGGTTGAGACCTTGATCTCGGGCCTGACTCACAATATTCGGGGTCAGGGTAGCTCCCCAAAAACCGGCGTTGGGCAGAAATAGATTGATGTCGATCGTCTTGCATGAGTCTGCCGTCCTTCCTTTTCGGGACGGAATCTGCGGAGGAACTGCTCGAGATCGTCCGAGGAAGGATGAATGCGCGTGTCTAGGAAGCATTGAGTGGAAAACCACTCAGCGATGTAGTATTCCCATTGCTCGGATCCGCCGCCAGCACCTGTGGGGGACTTGGTCAGTATGATAGGTAAACGAGAGAAAGTGCAGAGACTCGTACCGAAGGGGCGCCCGACTCTGAAAAAGCCATTTCCATCCGGGCGGTCTTAGTCCCGAGCAACGCCAAAGAGACAACCGTTCTGTTCGACGCCAATGTTAGTGAATCAGCCACAACTCACGCAGAAAAGCACGGCTCGTGATCTTACCATGTTGTGACCCCCAAAGTCCAAAAAGAGGATCGCATTATGTTGGCCATATGGATCAAGCTCGTGTGCATGGGATTTGTACAGGTGCCTTGATAGAGCCTCTGCCTCGGTAAAGAAGTAGATTTGAGATGCAGCCATCTCAAATACCTCGGTGACTAGGGCACTGTAGACCTCTTCGAACTCGAGACCCCATTGCACCGGTATGGTAAGGCCGATCTTGCAGATGCGGAGCCGACGCAGACGACACACGGCGCAGACGGCGTCTCGGATGGCAGAGAGCAACGCGATCAGACCTCTACGAAGCTGACCACGGAACTCTGGCTCATCCTTCCGCTCTTCAAGATGGTGAATCAGGGGATATTGCTCGAGCAGTGCGTCTGAGGCGTTCGCAAGGGTGTAGAAGACGTACTTTGCCGACACCCATTGCCGGCCCGTGTCATCGTCGCCGAGGAAATAGACGTCCTGAGAGATGTTGTCGAAGAGATAGAGAGCCGAGGGAAAGTCGCAGGGTATATTGGAGTTGCTGAGAGTGAAGTATTGTGGGTTCTGGACAACGAGTTCGGTTTCGGTGCCTAACACCCGGATACATGCGCGCGTGCGGTGGCTGCCAATATCTATACCCAGACAGCTATGGGTCAATGTTAATTAGAAGGATGGCCATGGCATCAGGAATCGAGGAGTGGGTAGGATGGGCGAAGCTTACGCATCCTCAAGCTCCACGGCCGTGCTGGGGGCATGGCGGTTCACAGGTCGGCCTGCAGCGGGCGTAGCCACACCAGGCATCCTAGCATGAGGTGAGGGGACAGCAGAGCGGTGCCTGGTGCTGCAGGGGGTGCAACAGGGCGAGGAATGAAAGCGATCAGCTCGGCTGCGTTGCTTGCCTCGGCGCAAATTCCCGGGTCGAGGAGAATATGGAGGCAAAGTTGTTGGAACGAAACAAGTTGCCTTGCACTGGAGAGAGCAAGAGAGGGCGAGGTTTCAGAAAAAATCTCTCTGCCTGGCCACAATACCTAGGTACCTATAAAGGGGGGGCTGTTGGCTCCCTTGTCCATGGTGCAGGCAGGGGTTAAATCTTTGCTCGACGCGCGCCACCACCAAGCTGAATTTCCTGATCAACATAAGCAAAAGCAATTGTTTTTCTCCTTCACCGCTCTTCAGCGCTGACGGAACTTGTCGAGTTGACAAGTGTTTTGCCTTTCACTGGTCGTGCTCTTACCCTTTCCCGCTCTCCTCGGCACTGACGCGGGCAATACGCCGCAGTCTGCTCCAAACCCCGACACGATGGACAAACAACCAGCTAGGGAGACGTCCTTATCTACCAACGCGCCCATCCTTCCCCCCCCGGTTCCTCCGGCAACATCCGAATCCGCCCTCGAGGCTGAGTTCAGGACGAGAATCGAAGACATCGAACGGCAGCGAATCGAAGAGAATGCGGAAACGAGCGATTTGCTCCATTTGTTGGTCAAACAACACAAGAGGAGGGTCCAGTCCTTGGTCGACCAGCACGCCGAGTGTATTGAGGAGCTTTCCCGCCGCCTCCCTGCTGTCGCCAGGGCCCGGCCCTGGGCGAAGCCCTGTCTGGGGGTTCGTAAGTGGGGGACCTTCAGTCAAAATGGACTTGACATCAAGTACGGTCCCTCCATACGTATCGGCTCGTCTTCTCCGACCAGCGATGAGGCCGAACGAGAGACCGTGACAGCCAGGAAACTTCCAACCCCCACCATCACAACAAAGCCCAAGGATCCTCGGTCCAGATCCTTGTCATCATCTTCCCCGCCCTCCTCCCTGCCGCCCTCGCCGCTGTCCAGTGTCCTCTCCGAGCCCATCTCCAAGCCGGCTCCGGATACTTCAGAGACACGAGCTCGCAAACACCCCAAACGGCCACCGTCGTCACCAGACGAGCTCGCGTTTGGCTCAAGTGCATTCCCGCCTCTAGCTGTGCGAAAAAACACGAAAGGGTCTCGGACCTCACAGCAAGAACGCAGGTGCAAACCGCTGCCAAGCCACGTTCGGAAGAAGCATTTTGCACAATCCACGCAACCCACGCAATCCTCGTCGACGCCTCCGCAGAAGCCGTCACCAATGTTGCCAGCGTCCCTCCCCGTCTCGAAGGCCGGCCGGCAGCCTGCCTGCCTCGAGTGTCGCAGACGGAAGACGGCGTGCTCCCGTGGCAAGCCCCGGTGCTTGCGGTGCGAGCGCGACGGCAGAATGTGCAGATACTAAGTTGCTCAGTTTGTTGGTACAGCTCATTCAGAGTTTCGAGTAGCTTCTGAGCACATCTGAGGCAATGTGCGTGCTTTGTTCATCGTCTTGGAGGTTTGGAACCTCGAAGCAGGGTGGATACCAAAGATGTTAATTTATAGACCCTGCCAAGCAAGTGGTTCGTAAATAGCGGCAGGTTATGTAACTTATTCCTAGTGTTGATATGAGAAGCGCAGCGTTCTATTTTTTTTCGAGACCATTTCCGGACTGGAGGCAATCGACCTCCCGGACTCTTAGCCCCACATACCCACATCACGTATCACACACCACCTTTTTGTCTACAACTCTGGTTCTGGCACTCTGGGCACTCTGGCACTCTGGGATTCTGATCTCTGGCACTCTGGGACTTAGAGCGATGGCTGAAAAGCGCGATCGCAACTCGAGGAAGATTGCTGCTGACTAATCAGAACTGGCTCGATGTACTCTCTCCTTGCTCTTTTGTGCCTTGCTGCCTATCTTGTACACAGTTTTGACTGTGCAGCTCTAGATGTATAGTTGCATATTGGTTCAGGTGTAGAAGATCAAGAAATGAGGTAGATTACTTGATTACTTGGCTTGGTGGATGTGGAATTGAACAGGAATTATTGCTGGGGTACTTTGCATTGTAGGGCTACAGTCCGGGAGGTCGATTGCCCACCTACAGTCCGGAAATGTTGTCTCTTTTTTTTTCAAGAAGTATTTTGTTTGTTACAGGTGTCACATGATCATAACGCATGAACACTGCGTATTCCTAGCGGCATGATGTTTCGAGAGTTAATTAGGCATAGAGAGACTGCTGGACGAAAGGGAGCAAAGGTGTATCAGTTTTGTGAATACCGAGGTAGAGGTCACACGCAGGAAATATCCGTTTCAGTCCTCTGCTTGTAGCTGATCAAGGTCCGAGGAAGCTGCAGACTCGACGCATTGTCTCAATACCCCCAAGGCCTCATCAGCACTCTCCAATTCTTCATTCCAGCACTTCTGTATCACCGGGCTCGCTATGTTGCCCACAAGAGAAGGGAACTCCTCCCGCGCATACCTCGCCTCCACCTCCTCATCCTCCAGGCCCTGGAAGGGCCGCTGCCAAGCTGTGATTTCATAGATCGCGGATCCCAACGCAAAGAGCTCTCGTTTCACTGGCGCCCTATCGCCGAATCGTCTCCCGCGCAAAGGCAACTCGTATTGGCTCTCTTCGCAAAACGTCGGCTTGAATTCCCGGCCTTCGAGAAGCGACGCGCCAAAGTCGCCCAGCTTGACACGGAATCCGTCAAAGAGGAACAGATTTCGACAGCTCATGTCACAGTGCTGCACACCCTTGGAGTGGAGGTAAGCGACGCCTGTCGCGGTGTCGAGAGCTATCTGCAACCGGGACCGCAAAGGCGGTGGCTGATCAGGATGCTCGGCAAGGGAACCAACGGAGCGAGCTCCAAGCGGAGAGAGTGGACACCAATGCAGTGTTGTTCGAGGCCGAAGAACTTGAGAATGTGCTCGTGATCCCCGAGTGGGCATAGATGGTAGCCTCCCTGGCTAGATCGTCCTCGCAGTCATCTCGGCCGATGTAGAATTTGCCATCTCGCCAGACCTGGTGGCCCTTCAGGACCGTCTTGTTGTCAGTTCCGTCACGTAGCTTGTGTGGCCCAGAGGCCAAGTAATTGGCAAGGCATCCAGGATGCTGGTGTTTCTAATTGAAGCGGATCACAGTGTGGAGAACGAGGCGCAGGCCATTACTTAGTCGAGTCGTGATCCTTCTCTAGCGGTAACAGGCAAGCAACTGTCAGAAGGACAGCCTCGACCCCCGATAGAATGACTGGCGTGTTGACCTCGAGGCTTGGTGTGCGGCTCGCCCGGCGCGGATGTCCAAGTGAACGAGGTCGTTTCGTCGCAGTCATAAAATAGCAGATAATGAGCGGAAGTGCCACGAAGGCGGCACGTGTGCCTGAGTGGCCAACGCGGTGAAAGCATAACACTTTGGCATAATATTAAGAGTGGAAGAAACCTGGAAGTTCTGAGACTCCGAGGCGTACCCAAGCAAGGGAATGGCGGTAAGAAACGGCAAAAACTCAGGTGCTGCTTGCACGTCCATCACAGGGTCTCGGACCCCGTCCCAAAACAGCACTCTGCTGCGCTCACAGCTGCAGTCCGGGCTCGGACGGGCATGCCGCGCCTATCACAGCTGCCTCGGCTCGTGTGCATCAAGCCGGCGTCCACGCCGACCTGTTAGGTTCCGGCTCTGGTCCATGGGGCTGCATGAGAACAAACAAGTCTCAAACGGCGGGCGGGTCCCAGCCTTGCACAAAAGCCCCCGAGAATCCTGGGACTCGAGCACCGGGCATTTCTGAATCTACCGACCTAAACAACACACCAGTTTCACCCGATACTCGAGCAAAATCTGTGGCGCAGAGAAAGCAAGATTAATTGTGTAAGTCTCCCTTTTAAGTTTTTTTTCTTCTTATTTTTCTGTGACCGCCTTGCATCCGTCTTGAATCCGACGATTCGGCATGCAGCTCCGACAGCAGACAAGGCAAGGCGGTGCCAGCGGTCTGGAGCCCCGCATTCGCAGCGGTCCTCCCCCACCAAAATCCAACCCACATTCCCCCAAGTCCTGCAGGACAGAGCGGCCAAAGACCTCCCTCGGAGTCTCGGCAGATATGTCACGATTAGGACAACCGGTGTCAGTTCTCGACGATGGACGCCCCTCGGCGACATTCGGGCGTCACACAGCAGCTCATTTACCCTCTCTGACGCGTCCCCGAGGAGCCAACGTTGCCATTCACTAATTTGGGGTCCGGGGAAGCGCAGGGAACTGGGAAGCTTTCGCTGGAGCCTGATCGCATGTCGTCACCTGCCTCAACTCCCGACACGAGACCCCACCATAGCGGCGCCGCCAAAGCGTCCAAAGCAACGAAACTTGGCGGCCGGGCTGCGACATTACTTTAGGCGGCCGCTTCCTTCGACAGACCGCCCGTCCCGTCCATATGCTGAATTTCCGACGGCCGTCCAAAAAAGACCCGCCTGCCATGGCCGCCCATCCCTCGACGTCCACCACCGGAACAGCCACAACGCCCGCCGTCCTCTCCCACAGCGCCTTCCTGCAATCTCCCGCCGCAATCCCGCCACGCACTTCGTCGACCCAGTCGGCCGCCGTGGCAGCTGCCCTCCGGAGCGTCCCCGAGACCGACGGCCCATCGACTCCGCCACCCGCCCCCGCCGCACCGGGCCACAAACGCCAGCGAAGCCGCAAGGCCTCGGTCGGCACAACGAGCTTTCCGTCGACAACCATGGCTGCCCCGTCACACACGCCGCCCGACCCGAACCGGTTCGCGACCGAAGACTTCTTCCTCAACACGCGGCGGACATGGACAGAGGAGAAGGACCGGGTGCTCACGGGGCCGTTCGACTACCTCAACGGCCACCCGGGCAAGGACTTCCGCTCCGCGCTCGTCAAGGCCTTTGACGTGTGGCTCGAGGTGCCTGCCGAGAGCCTTGAAGTTATCACCAAGGTGGTCAGCATGCTGCACACGGCCTCGCTGCTGGTTGACGACGTCGAGGACAACAGCCAGCTCCGCCGCGGCTTCCCCGTGGCCCACACCATCTTCGGAATCCCGCAGACCATCAACTCGTCCAACTACATCTACTTTTGCGCCCTCCAGGAGCTCCAGAAGCTCAAGAACCCCAAGGCCGTCTCCATCTTCGCCGAGGAGCTGCTCAATCTGCACCGCGGGCAGGGCATGGACCTCTTCTGGCGCGACACGCTGACGTGCCCGACCGAGGACGACTACCTCGAGATGGTGGGCAACAAGACGGGCGGCCTGTTCCGCCTGGGCATCAAGCTGATGCAGGCCGAGTCGCGCAGCCTGGTCGACTGCGTGCCGCTCGTCAACACCATCGGCCTCATCTTCCAGATCGCCGACGACTACCAC
>FTCU01003122.1_pt1 | contig 12039 bp, 22 predicted proteins | sample 1639521 | NCBI WGS metagenome assembly FTCU01 (sample SAMEA3914864, study PRJEB12502) | metagenome | biome: forest; material: soil | place: USA | collected 2012-03-12 | depth 0.3 m
GAGCCACCCGGACTCCGATGACACATGAGGTGGACGTCAGTGCCGGCGCAGCGGGAAGAGCCGCATGGACCGGGTACCCGACGGGCTCCCGGATCCGCCTTGAGATGCTCTGGGGGTACAGAAGCTCCAGTTCTGCCCTACGGATCGACTTCTTACTGGATTGGGATGGATCATGAGGGTTCAAGGACCGGATTTGTGAAGCTGTATCTAACCCGGGGTCCGGGTACCAATGCCATGTCCCATTCATACTACAGAATTGGGCATTCTGAGTGCCCAAAGGTCATACCTCACCTGTGACAAGGCAAAAGAAGCTTTTCCTTGCACCTGAAGGTCCAACTCGAACCGAAACCTAACTTCCAAGTCCAGACAGCTCAAAGAAAAAGTCTCAAGTCTGGATAGAGTGAGTGAAGAGTGAACCCGAAGAAATGGACCGTTTCCCCAAGGTTGGAGCACTTTGGACAAACCCGCATGCCAAACCAACCCCAGTGGGAAATCATGCCCTGAGGCCGGCCCTCAATCAGTCGAGCGAGCCAAAACAAAAGCGTCCCAACACCTCAAGGGAAACGGGACTGGGTTGGGCATGCGAGCCAAACCGAACTGCGTGCGGCACTGGGCTGTCAGAGCATCGAGAAAGCTGGAGTGAGTCAACCGACTGGATCAAATCAGTCAGCCATCAGCTCCGGGCATGAGCAGAGGAAGATGGATGGCGGGTTGTGATTGCGTTGGAAACACCCATCCCGGCCGGCCATTGTTTTGGCCAGGCGCGGTTGCGGCACCAGGCAAGGAAAGGAAAGACGGGTGCGATTATTTTCTGAGCCGTGGGTCATCAATCAAGCTGATCACTTTTTTGGCGCGTTGCGAGGGGGCGCTTTGATTTTAAAGGTTTGGGCGGGGAATGCAAATCCCCGCAGCAGCCAATCATTGGGCCCCTGCATTTGCCCGGTATTTTTCACAAGGCGCGCAATCGCAACCCATGCACACGGCCCTTTTGGGACTAGTTCCAACAGCTCCGATCAACAACTGAGAAAGGCGCGAGTGATCCGTGATCTTGCACCCTTACGCGAAAACTACTTAACCCGCGCATCCCCCACCAGCGCTCAACTTCTTCCACTCTCCATCAACAAACTTCCGCTCTTCCATCAGTAACTGCATCCAGCACGTCGAGTCTTTTCTCGCCCTCATTACCACGTCAAACTACACGTTTTTCCCACAACCCAATCAACCTTCAAAATGACTGGCGGCGGCAAGTCCGGTGGCAAGGCGAGCGGTTCCAAGAACGCGCAATCGTGAGTGCTTCTGTCGCGTCCACTTTCCGCGTCTTGTTGCATCTTGGGCTGGTGGCTCTCGCCACGCCACCCTCGGTCTCGAAACGCGCTTTCAATTCACGGTTTACTAACTTTGCATCCTTCAGCCGCTCCTCCAAGGCTGGTCTGGCGTTCCCCGTCGGCCGTGTCCACCGTCTCCTCCGCAAGGGCAACTACGCTCAGCGTGTCGGTGCCGGTGCCCCCGTCTACCTGGCCGCTGTTCTTGAGTACCTCGCTGCCGAAATCCTCGAGCTAGCTGGCAACGCTGCGCGCGACAACAAGAAGACCCGTATCATCCCCCGCCACCTCCAGCTCGCCATCCGCAACGATGAGGAGCTGAACAAGCTTCTCGGACACGTCACCATCGCCCAGGGTGGTGTCCTCCCCAACATTCACCAGAGTATGTCGCCTCCCAGCCCGCCTCGCCTCGACGCGTCGCTAACTCTCGCTTTCCAGACCTCCTGCCCAAGAAGACAGGCAAGACTGGCAAGAACTTGTCTCAGGAGCTTTGATTTTAGGGGTTGTTCTTTTGCTTTTTCCAGGCTGGCACGTTGGGTTCATGATATTGGGGTCACGGTAACGGGTCATCGGTTGCTTTTTCGCGTGTTTGGGCTGTACATTAATTCCATGATGGGCATGGTCATGGTCATGAATGAGAATATCCTCTGAACAACCACTTCTTGTTCGAAATGTCGCGTGTTTTCGCTTTCCTTTTGACTCCTTGGGCTCTGAGCGTTGCCACGTATTATTTCTCTCCTACTTGTACTCAGAATCCCACATCCAGGATTCTTGTCAACCACTTTCTTCTACAACCGTCGAACACCGCTTTTCCGAACATGCACTGTCTCAAGAGTCTTATATTCCACAAAGATTTTGAATCCTATATACAGCCCGAATCCATCACACAAACGCCCATCAAAACTTGAGCGGCGGGGGGGCTGCAGAAAACGTGTCAATCAGCAAGGCGGGCGAACTGCGGCGTGGCGTGGGACACAACTTACGATCCAGATGCGGAGCCGGAAGGTTTCTCTCGTACTTGGATCCTGCACGGTTAGGTTAGCTCTGCGAACCCAATGCTGCAGCGCAGGATCATGGCAATGCCCACCTCCAGGCGCAGTCGGGTGGCAGTAAGGGTCCGGGTGCTTCCAGTGTTCCAGCAGCTTCTCCGTCTCCTTCAGCAGTGCCTGCGCGGGTTGTCCCATAATGTCAGCCTCCTATCCGAGCTTGCGGTTCCTCCATCCGGTAGAGAATGTGTTGCGCACCCGTTGTAATCTCGGGTCGCTGACATCCCGATTGTTCTCAAACAACGAGCGGATGTAGATGGCCTGGCCGCGCCAGAGTTCGCGGTGCACCGACCAGTCGAGGGCGAGCTTCAGGGAGCGGCGGTAGAGGGACCTGGTTTCCGTGTCAGCGGTGCCCGGCGGCCCGTCGTCGAGCTTCGGGGTGAATCTGTGACTGACAGCGCAGCCTGCCTTGAGGCCATGGTGGGCGGCTTGGTGTGGTGTGTTGTCCTGCCGGTCCTGGCACTCTGTCTCCGCGACTGGGACCTTTTCCGTGACCTTGTCGGATCGTCGGTGCCTGCTCCCGGATGCCAATTCGCGCCAGTCCCGGTCGAAGTGCGGGGAGGCGGGGAGGGGATGCCGGGGATGCCTGGATTGTTGTCGCGGCGTTTTGGTGGTTGGCCTGGTTGAGCTCAATTGACGAAGTGGATTGGAGAAGCTCGACCCGAAGCACTTGCTGCCTGAGGCTTCAGCGGGCCCGAGCTTGGAAGGTTGATGGAGGAGATCGCTTGTGCGGGGCGGATCAGCTTTAGTCCTCACAGCCGCGCACACCGGCACTCAAGCCTCAGGCAACCACAGAAGTACCGTTCTCCCCGGGGAACCTCGCCGTTCGCTGCCAGCGTTAAGTCCCGGGGCGTTCCGTTCCATGTTGCCGAGCCCCAGCAGGTATCCGTCTGCCTCCCTGCCGGTTGGCAGCTCGGCAGGGTACCTCAATCCCTGTGACCGAGCTGCTGCAGGCTGAGGTCACCAGACGTGCTGAGGCTGATGGCCGCCGGCGTTCCCTTGCAACCCTGGCACGATTGGACACCGCTGGATACGATTGGGGGACAAGCCGGGATTCTGACTGTTGCCAACGAGCTGCTTGTGGCTATTTTTTTCCTGACCTGGATATGCTCTGGAAACGGCGCATGCAAACACCATCTGTTGCCTCGTGTTTTCTCTCCGTTTTCATTTTTGTAACCAAGTCGAATTGACTGCCATAGCCTTTCCAGTATCAATTGGGCCTGTCCTCCCCCTATTCCTCTCTGGGACGTGTCTTGTTGCGCTGCATTGCCTGCAAGAGTTATCGACACTGCTGCAGACCCTGACTGACGCCCACGCCGTCCGCGTCAACGCCCGAATTCCCGCAGCGACCCTGCCGAACAACCCGACAGTCATTCATCACACATCGCCGACATGCTCTACCGAGGACTCCGGCTCGCGGCTCGCGCTGCTCCCAAACTCTCGCTCTACGGCAGCACGAGCTCGGCGCTGCGCCAGCTCCCCCTGCAGTTCCAGCATGTACGAACCTACGCCGACGCGATCGTCAAGGTGCCGACGATGGCCGAGTCGATCAGCGAAGGCACCTTGAAACAATGGAACAAGGCGGTTGGCGATTTTGTCGAGCAGGACGAGGAGATTGCGACGATCGAGACCGACAAGGTAGGCGTGTCCCCATCCCTTCCGTCGCTTGCCCGCCCTTGGCCTGACACGCCGTGCTACGCTAGATCGACGTTGCCGTGAACGCGCCGGAAGCGGGCGTCATCAAGGAGTTCTTGGCCAACGAGGAGGACACCGTTGTCGTCGGCCAGGACTTGGTGCGCATCGAGGTCGGCGGCGCGCCGTCGGGCGACAAGCCCGCTGCTGAGCCGAAGGAGACGCCCAAGGAGGCGCCCAAGGAGGCGCCCAAGGAGCCGGCACCGGAGACACAGACCGAGCAAGCGAAGGCTCCGGAGCCCAAGCCCCAAGAAACCAAGCCGGCCGCGCCGCCCGCGAAGCAGGAGGCTCCTGCGCCAAAACAGCCCAGTAAGCCGGCGACCGCCGCCGCCGAGGGCCCTGCCACCCTGGGCAGCCGCGATGAGAGGAGGGTAAGTTGTGGCGCGTCCATGCGCTGCACGCAACCAGGCTGACAACCTCTTGCAGGTCAAGATGAACCGGATGCGCCTCCGCATCGCGGAGCGCCTCAAGCAGTCGCAGAACACGGCCGCGTCCCTGACCACCTTCAACGAGGTCGACATGTCGGCGCTTATGGAGTTCCGCAACAAGTACAAGGACGAGATCCTGAAGAAGACGGGCGTGAAGCTGGGTTTCATGAGCGCCTTCTCCCGGGCCTGCGTCCTTGCCATGCGTGACATCCCCGTCGTCAACGCGTCGATCGAGGGTCCCAACGGCGGCGACACCATTGTCTACAGGGACTACGTCGACATCAGCGTTGCCGTCGCCACTGAGAAGGGTCTTGTCACCCCGGTTGTGCGCAACGTCGAGTCCCTGGACCTGGTTGGCATCGAGAAGTCCATCGCCGAGATGGGCCGGAAGGTATGGTTCCCCAGCTCCGCTCACTGCTACCGTGTCGGCTCTGACAAGGTGGATACAGGCTCGTGACGGCAAGCTCACCATCGAGGACATGGCCGGCGGCACTTTCACCATCAGCAACGGCGGCGTCTTCGGCTCGCTGATGGGCACCCCCATCATCAACCTGCCCCAGACCGCCGTCCTCGGCCTCCACGCCACCAAGGACCGCCCCGTCGCCATTAACGGCAAGGTGGAGATTCGGCCCATGATGTTCCTCGCCCTGACCTACGACCACCGCCTGCTTGATGGCAGGGAGGCCGTGCAGTTCCTGATCAAGGTCAAGGAGTACATCGAGGACCCCCGCAAGATGCTTCTCTGAGCGATGGCTCCGGTCTGGTTCTGTGTCTCCAGGGTGGATGGCATGGTTGGCTGTCGATGACGGGAAAGGGTGTGAAGGGGGCGAGAGGAGGGGCGTTGGTGGCACAGTCGCCTGTGTAATATCAAGTATCGAGGGCTTTCCCTCCTCGTACACTGCATCCTGGGGGCGTTTCCAATTAGACTTGGGCATCTTGATTTGTAATTGCGGTCTGTGAGATGCGTCTGTTGTACCACCTCATGTTTCGCTCCCGGGCAGAGTAGTGGTATTTTGTCAATCAATTTCCATTTGGACATCTGCTGTTGGTCAGTATGTGGCAGCAGTGCTAGTGATACTTGCACGGCCACCCTTATTGGGTGAAAAGACGTGCGGTGTTTATTAACTGTGTGACCTCCTGCGTCGTCCGTTCGCGGCTCTTGGCCGTTTGAGTCGGGCTCTGCTTGGCCTTTGTGCATCCCTCTACCGATGAGTAAATATGAGCCAGGTGTTAGTAGCATCTTGAGCTTGTGGAGGGAAGACCGTAATACGCGCCATTATCCCAGAGCCCGGGATACAGTTGCGTATCATGAAACTGGTAATATGCATTCATGGTGGTTCTGTTTCGTCCCGCGTCTGGCGACAACCGCTCCCGGTTTCCAGAGCGCAATTAAATATGTTTCCTGGAATAGGAACGTACGTGGTGGTGGGTTTATTCGGGCAGATAAAAAAAAAATCAACTAAGATAGGTTCTCGGTATATAACCGTACCTGAACGTAAAGTGTGACATGTTGCCTTCTTGAAGTCCAAGTCATAAATGTAGCAAGGACCAGCACACAAGGGACATAAAAACAAGAGTACATAATCGTGCTGTCTACTCTGTATGGTACACGCAGGTGGCTAGTTCGTCTGTCGATTGAACCCGAATCCAGAAAGATTGTGATTTATTAATCACTTGTTTCCCCCGTGGGATATACGATTGAACGAACGTCTACCGGAGAGGCCAAGCCCAATATGCTATGCGAGGCTGCATCAGCCACAGGCTGCACATCAGCGTAGAGTACATACCAGCTACTTTTCAGACGTGCAATTGCTAGTAACCTCGGGGTCGTTGGGTTGCGAAAGAGGTCGCAGAAAGATTCGAGCTCTGATGCTTCCAACCCCCTGATCTCACTTTAATATCGTCATGTATATTCGCACAAAGTATAAAGACATGATTAGTTATCAACTGTGCCAACCAGTAGAAATGTCCGCTTCACACCGAGAATTCATCAGCCCAAGGCGGAATATCTAATTACTGTCTGGCTCTCGTAACTCATTCTGATCGCTTCTCCGTAGATGAACAGATTTCTGGCCGCACAACAGGCATTCATAGGAGGCGTGTAGACCATATTGATAGCATCGAACTTAATCTACCCACTCGACAAATATGCACTGGTCGTATGCAGAGAGAAAACAGAGTTTGGGTATGAAACCACATCTATTGACAGGAGTTTATAGAAACCGAGACGGGTATTCTTGCTGACACGAAGCGCCTCCGTAGAAAAAGGAAAACAACAGAACTAAACACTCTACTTAGTCCATACCCAAACCCACTCAAGGAAAACTAATACGTTCTCCCTAGTAAAGGCGTTGTCTGGAAACTCGAGCCTCCCTTTCCGCTTCGGACTCGTTGCCTGCACCGTGTTGCTCAGGTCGCCGGACTTGTCGGTCCACCAGTCGGAGAACCTCAACCCGTGCTTGCGAAGGTTATAACCGATGATGAGTATCAGGAACGTTGGTATCTACACACATTATCTATGTTAAGCCGGGGACCAAGGAGGCGAGGCGGGAGAGATCGAGACTCACGCTGATGTATGCTGACACAAACTTGCGGACGTTGAATGGCTCGATAAAGGCGGCCACGCCGTTGAAAAGAATCAGCACGATTAACCCCACGAGGCCATAACAGGCCTTCAGCCACTGCCCATGGGACTTGTACGGATACAAGGGGTGATCACGGTCGTAGCTCGCAGCCTGGGACTCGGAGTTGTTGCCGTAGAGCTTGGCATCTTCGAGCCTGGGGGTTGTTAGTCCATACCCCCTGTGTAGCACATGCGACAAGGGACAAAGAGAGAGTAGGCGACGTACGTCCTGAAAAAGTAGAGATATGTTGCGCAGATCGCTGCGTAGACAACGAGGCACGACACGGTGCAATTGTTCGCGAGTTCGTCGAGCCGCTATTGTTGAATGTCAGTGCAACCCACCCACAGGGGAGGGGAGGAAGCGGTTCAATACTCACGGCGCCCGGGGCACCGTAACGTCCCATGTATGCCACCATCATCACAGCACCGGTGACCAACACCGCCCTAACGGGCACACCAGATCGGCATGCGCGAAGACGCTTCGTGATGAACTCTGGTCCGGTCTGCCCGCGCAGAGCAAGCGTGTGGAGAACCCTTGCAGCAATGTACATGGAGTTGATGCCACAGGTGAAGGCAGAGAAGCAGAAGACTGCGTTGAAAAAATGGGCAACCTTGGGCATGCCAGCCTCGACCGCGGCGATGATGAAGACAGAGCGGGCACTCACGGACGATGCCTGGCCGTTGATGAAGGGGTGGTCCATGGGTACGACGAAGGAGGCAGTCAGGACCGCCAGCGAGTAGAGCGTGATGATACGAAGGTTGATTTTCCTGGCGGCCATCTTCATGCTTTCGACATCGGCAAGTGCGCGGCTCTCGGCTGCGGTAGCGGCGACGATGTCCATTCCGATGTAGGAGAAAAGGACGCTAGTGAACGTTGTCCTGTCGACAGGCCACGGAGGTCAGGTCAGTGGTTTCATGTGACGCTCGTGGGGGGGGGGGGCATTGGCGTACCAGACACCGAGAAGAGTTCCGAGAGAGCCCGTAAAAACATGACTGACTTCAAGATTCTCATCCGTGGCGGTGTATGTGGGATTGAAGAATGAATATGGCGAGTTCCAAACTTCACCAGGGTCAGCCTGTGTTATCACTCGGGGAAGTGCAGGGGATATACATTTCGTCCCCAGAGGCTCGTGGTAGTAAGCTTCTCCACGGGCTGTATGGCACATTTGTCAGGGACGAGACGGAGAACCCGAGGGGGCGGGACACTGACGCTGGAGGACGGACAGGAAGAACATGAACTGCAGGTGGCGTCTTTGGTTAGCTACCACTAAGCAGCGGGCTTACAGCCACGGGGCTGCGTCAGGACAACATACAAGGATGAGCATGACGATGAATATCAACTTGATGCACCCGAATATATACTCGAGCTCGCCGAAGACCTAGATGGGCACGGGGTCAGCGCTAAGAATTCATGGATAACACTCGGATTGAATTTTGAGCACTCACCCGGACAGGGAACATGTTGAACACAACGACGAGAACCAAAAAGACCGAGATCCAGACGGCATTATCAACTCTCTCGCCGACTGTCCAGTGCAGAGAAGTGATCCCATCCTCGTAGCTAAACTTGATTGCGTTTGAGACAGCAACCAGCTGCTCGCCCGCAAGGACAGCGTAGGCAAACCTTATTCACAGTGATCAGCAAGTCCCAGCCCCGGGACAAACGAAGCAGACATTGTGGGGCTGTAGTGGTGATCTTACCAATAGAGCCAACCAACGGCAAAACCGACACCACGGCCAACGAACCGACGCGGGAACTCCATGACTGGAGCGTTGACAGGCATCAATGCTGTCATCTCGCCTAGACAACTAACGACCGCCGATATGACTAAGGTAGTCGAGACGTCAGCCCGGCCCCCCCGAAACACCAAGCCAGAGACTCTGGGAGGAGTTGCTCACCTGTGCCCATCAGAATGTAGGCAACGACAGCACCGCCTGGTCCGGCGCTTGCTAGCGAGCGACCACTCCCTAGAAACAGCCCTACATATCCCATATCAGCATATTCCCCGACGGGGTGGAGAAGAGTCACGAATGACATACCATTCCCAATTGTACTGGTGACAGATGAAAGTTAGCTGGCGATGATGTTGAGGCGGGGTCTCCAGGAGCCTGGACAACAGTTCACGTACCCCGAGAAGGCAATCATCTTAACCCATCAAAGGCCCAGTCAGCATATTGCCACATCTTGTCTCGTTAAGGTGAGAGTATGGTTGTTCCGCACATTGATATGCCGCTCATGGAGCACTCGCCTATCGCCGAGGAGGCATAGTTATTAGCACCGCGACCAAGAGTGGAGGCCAAATAGTTCCCTGCACGGGCGTTGGGAGCATACCAGAGACTGTCGCCACGGTACTCCCGCTTGTCCTCGGGGACGGGCACCGGCTCGTCGAAACCGTGGAGGGTGGCCTCGCCATCGGGCTGCGGGCTCTGATGGCCGGTAGCATGGTAGATTTGCGGGTTCAGGGCCTCGGGTTTCTCGTAGTCCATGATGCAGGCTGCCTAGATTCTGCCGATATCGAAGGTGGGAGAACCACCAGCTCTGGGATGGGGTAGAGTTCATGAAGTGGAACCCGTAGGGCAGTAACCAGACGGGGCCGGAACAGACGGAGGATGTCTGAAGCACATATACTAATAAGGTAGCATCTTGGAAGCACCGCTCTCTGCACCATACTCAACACCCCCCCAGCTCGTGGAGCTGTTCATGGGGACCCCTGCGGTGGAGCATACAGATCGGCCGTGGTAAAAATAATGGCTAATCAGACGGCAAGATCCCCATCTAAACCCATGCCGGCCACGCGGGAAGGGTGGAATTGCCCTTGCTCAGCCCGGCCCCAAGCTTGTGGCCTGTGGCATACTGCATTCGAGTGTGGCAGGCACCTGCACCCGCCCTCTTCGGCAAGCTGGTGGTGTGCTGCACGGCATGGGCGGAAAGGGTGGCTCGGTCGAAAGATGTCCCATTTCTTACATCCCGTCGTGGCTTGCCATTGCCTGAAGAGCCGCAAGATTTCCCCTCCCACGCATGTATGGGGCAAGGGAGTAGGGCTGGCGCCGGAACGGGAACCAGGGAGGCCGTGGCCGGGGGCGGCCAAGCTGCCCACCTGGGGTAAGGCTGGCAGCCGGTCAAGCATGTGTGTCTGCTCAATGAGTGGTGCTATTCCCAGTCCTGCCCCTCCACGACATAGCCCATACGACCTTGCACGGAGAAGTGCAGCGCTCTCGGATCGCTACCCAATAACACGAGGGTTTGTGAGCGACGCGAGTGGTGTCTCTCTGCAAATGTAACACACTGTCGGGGAGCTAGGTGCGCAGTGTGGCTGGCCAGCCCCCTCCCCGCCGGACATGCGAGGAACGGGTTGAGGAAAGACAGTTTCAATTTCCATGTGCCGTGCGGCCCTGATGGAGAGACAGCAGCAGCCGGGGTAACCTTCGCTATCTACGACTTGTATGCAATATGTAGTAGAGTGGATAGTGGAGAGTAGGCGGTGCGTCCTCGCTTGTCCGATGTTGGAACAACACACCCACGAAGAGAGCGTCTGTTTGGACGGGAAGCATCGACAAGCAACGCCAAACGGGACCGACCGCAAGCCACAGGAGAGATTGGCCCAGGACCCCGCACCCAGGCTCGAGGTCCACCCCCAGTCCTCCCTTGATAGAAACGATAGCTGCCATCCCTGCGCGCACTTTGGCGAACTCCACCACCAAGGCACCAAGTCTCGTTGGTGTAACCTTATCTTAGCGAAAGCTTGGCCCAGCTTGACGACTGGCCGTCTTCACTCTTCATTGCTTCCCAATGCCACCCCTCCCCGCCCGTTTCATTCGACCCAGGCGGCTCGCACGGGAAAAATGCCCCCCTGCTTGGCCTTGCACGCACACGCAAGCAAGCAGGTGGCACCACAGAGAAAATGGCATCCTGGAATCTCCAGTGCTCAGCCACTGATCGGGCGCCGAGAGCCCGCTTCTGCGTGCGTCCATACTCCATATGGACGGCGTACTGTGTACAGAATACAGAGCCGGCCAGGTGCGCGCATCGTGCCCTGTTGCACGCTGCCAGCCAACGGCATGCACGCTCAGCCACGCCGTCTATTGCCAGGCAGAATGACTCGGAGCGGCTGAGGAGCTGGGAGAGCAACCTGAATTCTCCCAGAGCTGGCCTTGTCCCTGCCACTCATGTAATGTCGCGACTTGCCTGAACTGAGGCCGAGGGGGGGAGGGGAGGGATGGAGGGAGGCAGGGGGGTGGGACGCTGGCAGCTATTATTTGGGCTCGACCGACCTTGTGATGCGGGCCGTGTCGTTGCTCTCAACCCGGCATGGCTTGCCGTCCCTAGCCCACACAGGATCCATCGCATTCCCCTCGACAGGACACCCGGATTCCGGGAGCCTGGACGTTGACGTTATCCTGCCGATACGGCGTCAAGCTTGTGCCTGCCACTGCCCATCATTGCCCCATTACGGGACGCGGCAGCCTAAGGTGCTTGCCCGGCTGCCCCACCGTCGGCACTTCTTCCCCGGTGGTGATTTTTTTTTCCTTTTTCCAAGTTCCAGGAAGACGGAGGAAGAGAGGGTGAAAGGGAACGCAGAAAAGGGACGCGAAAAGGAAGCCCTGAAGCTGGCGACTCCCAACCTGGCCGCGTGAGAAGCCTCGCTGGCGGTGCCCCCGCACCCGCCAACCCCCTCCCCGCACCACCCCGCGAAGCGACACGCCCGCAGACATCGACGGCCTTGCTGGACCAAGAAGTTACAGGGGCGCTGCCCCCGAGTGGTGTCGCGTGCGATGGCCGCCCCGACGCCGTCGTCTCTTTTCCTGCGCCTGGCCAACACGTGGAGACACCTTGCCCTCCGGAGCGACGTCGACGACATCGTCCTGGAGCTGCTGGGCCGCTTCTCGCTCGACAAGATCTATGCCGGCGCCGCCGACCGGGGTGCCTA
>FTCU01002723.1_pt1 | contig 12036 bp, 10 predicted proteins | sample 1639521 | NCBI WGS metagenome assembly FTCU01 (sample SAMEA3914864, study PRJEB12502) | metagenome | biome: forest; material: soil | place: USA | collected 2012-03-12 | depth 0.3 m
GGAGGTCAACTTGTACCCGGACAACCCGGTCAAGGTGCACGTCGTGTACCCGGCGACCATCACGAGCCCCGGGCTGGAGCGCGAGAACCAGACCAAGCCTGAGATCACGGTGGAGTTGGAGAAGGACGAGCCGCCCGAGACGCCCGACACGGTGGCGCGGAGGGCCATCGCCGGCCTGGAGAAGGGCGAGTACTTTGTGGCTGTCTCGTTCCTGGGCAACCTGATGCGGTGCGGCGTCATGGGCGGGTCGCAGAGGAATAATTGGGTGTTTGATACGCTGCTGGGCTGGTTTGTGCCCATCATCTATTTCTTTGTCTTGAAGATTATGAATGGGCAGGTCAGGGGGTGGGCAAAGACGCATGGGCATCCCGCGAAGAGTGCGAAGACGACTTGACGGGGACGACTGGACGGCGACTGGGTAACTGAGATTTGTAGGTAATTATAATGAATGTAAGATGCCGTCCTCCGAAGCCTTTTTCACATCGGGTTGCAAAAGCGTAGGGGAGAGGGCGACGGCGACGGTGTTGGTTTTGCTTGTTCCATTCATGGTAGTTTGAGGAAGACTGTCGCTGGCAAGCTGTTGGCGCTGTCTGGTCCTGACGCCAACTGTTGCCAGCGCAAACCGTGGCAGAGGGAGAGTCATTGGCAATCAAGGTTGGTCGGATACTGGGGGTACGTAAAACACTGTTTCACCCTCACACTATAAAGCCAAGAATCCATCCCTGGGCAATCCATGGTCGAGAAAAGGATCAGTGAGAGGCTCATCAACGTTCAACACATCGCCAAATCCCGGGTTCCACATCGCGTTTGGAGCTCCACAGGCAGACCGCGCACAGATCCCCTCACTCAGTCGACAAGGCCTTGCGATTGGGCAATTCTGCAAAAAATTCTCCGCCGGGCTGCCCGCGCCCTCCATCGGTCGCGCTCCAGCTCTCCCGTCAATCAACCTCACGACCCAAAAATACCAACCTTACCAGCTGACGACAGCTGCTCAACACCACCCATCGCTCCGATACCCACGGCAGCTATCACGATCCGCCCCCGGGCAAGGTTGAGATATCCCGTCCGGGCACGAGCATGAAACCGTCGGTCATCCGCTCGCAGCGCGGCCGACCAAATAAGGTGACGAAGCCGGGCCCGACGCCACGCGGACGCGCCCCGCGCCAGCCGGCAGCACACCTGGCCGCCCTCGACCCCCACTCACACAGTCACGCTCACGGCCACGACCTGGAGGACCATCTGAAGGGCGTGGACCCTGGCTCCGTCTTTGACGACGTGAGGATGGGCGCCGACGACTATGCCGCCGCGGCTGCCGCGGCTGCTGCCATGGACACAGACCTCACCGAGGACGCCCATGGCGAGGCCGAGGCCGAGGCCGACATGGACGACGACGACGACGGCACCGGCGACCCGTCCGGCCTGCCGCCCCATGTCGATCTCACAGCTGCCAGCATTCTCGCCAACGGCGGAGGCGTCGTCGGAGGCGCCATGTCCCAGCCCGTCCAGGAGCAGCTGCAGGAGATGCAGCAGAACCTGGCACAGGCCCAGCATGTCCACCAGCACCCGCACGCTCACCAGCACCAGCCTGCCGCCCAGATGGGAGCCCCGCATCAGATGCAGCCCGGCCACTCGGTTATGGACCCATCCATGGTCAAGACCACCGAGGACCTCGCGCGGGACTCCGGGTACGGTGATCTCAACGTCGAGAGCGCTCTGGCCAAGCGGTTGGCACGCGAGCCCGGCCAGCGCCTCGCCCACCAACGCCGGCCCGAGCAGGCTCTCAACCTGGCCCGCCGAAGCAACGTCGAGGCCTTGTTTGCCCACATCGCTGGCGAGCCCGCGCGCATTCCCTGCAAAAACTGTCACAAAGGCCACGGCCCCTGGACAAGCTGCATCATCGTCGACGGTCAGATGTGCGGTAGTTGCGCCAACTGTTGGTTCAATGCAAGCGGCGCGAGGTGCAGCTTCCACGGTAGGCCCATTTACCAAGCCCCAGCAGGAATTGAACACGCTCTAACTCCCTTCAGAGACACGCAACCCCCAGGTCGTCCCACAGCACACCGCCATCTTGCCGGCGTCCACTGCTGGCCTTGCCAGCGACCCTACCTACCGCTTTGCCCCCTCCACCCACCCACTTCTCCAGCCCCATGGCACCGCGATGGGAGGCGTCAGCCATCCCGCTGCGTTGCTGACCAACAACCCAGTACTCCAGCAGATGGTAAACCGCGCCATGGTCGATGTCCGCGCCGCCGACAAGGCCACCCGCCAGCTCATCCAGATCGACATCACTGCGAAGCAGTTAGCACTCCAGATTGCTGAGTACGAGGAGATGATTGGAAACCAAGAACCGCCCGGCCAGCAGGTAATGGACGACCCCGGCGCTTAGGATCTTTCACTCCTTTGGATCCGCTTTCCACCTCTGCTTCAACAAGTTGGATCTGCTCACAGAGGCTCGCCCGATGATCTCTGCATGAATGGACGGCGCTGGATGCGGCAAATCACCAGCATGGATCTTTCTTGGCTTCCCGGCTTGACAGTTGATGGAACAACTCAGCAGTCTGCGATACCATGGACGCCTCTGTCCCAAGCTGCTGTTCAGCAGCACGAGTTCTCTATGTTTCCTTTTACACTCGGGCAAAGGGCCCCGGAACAATGGTCTGCGGCATGGATGCCAAGCGATACCCCTCATGTTTCTCAATGGCAACAGCCATACCTCCTCCCAGCAACAACCCCTTTTTACCTGCTGCCTGGGCCTGCAGTACTACCACTTATTAATACACACCCTCCTGTCATCAGCCTGTTTCTTTTCGCGTATCTGCTTTGATTGAGGAGGTTAAGACAGGCTGTGTCGTCAGTAGCAAGCAGAGGGACTACATGAGGTGCTTGTACGGGCTGAAACCAGGGACGATGTAAGGGCACAGAATACTTGAGGCAACAGTAACACAGCTCGATACCGAGAAACTTTGGCTTTTGTAGCAATGGGATGGTATTCGAGGAGAGAGCGCCTGGTTGGGCCGTTCCGCCGGAACGCAACTTGATGTGTGGTAACGGCGGATAGAGGCGGTGGTCCGAGCATCACCGGTCGGTAGAGATCAGTTATCTGTATTCCGCGCGGAGGCATCGTTGCAGCGTGGCCGTTGCATTGATGGCTCCTGGTGTCTACCTATGGGACATCACGGAGTTGGTGATTGATTGTGGTTGCCATCGGTTGTTCTCAGTTCTGCTCCTTGTGCTCGAGGCTACCGGACAACTCGCCCAGCGCCTTCACAACGCCAAACTCGCCTCCTGCCGCCGGAATGTCTGAACAAAACCACCAGCCAAGATGGTGCACCCATGCGGTTCAATCCCTCTCCATGCTCACCACTCACTTCCATGATATTCGCCGGATAAGCCGCCCGTGGTCAGACAACCCGCTCTCCGATCAGGGGCCGCCCTCGACGTCCCAGAAAGCCGGGTAAACCGCTCCCACATATGCCTCCCCACACACTCTCAAGAACCGGATCTGCAGCCGGGGTGTCAAGACAATATGCGCAGGGCTGGACGGGACCACGCGAGGTCGATCATTTTGGTCTTGTCGCCCAAAGGGACGGGGCCGGCGAGGATGCCGTTTGTTTGATGAGCCTCGAATTGGATCAAAACCAGCCAGACCAAGGCGAAGAATCCCCGAAACAGTTGGTTTGTCATGGTATCTAGTCGGGGGTAAAAAAAAAAAAAAAAGACGAGGCTCAAAGTCTTGACTAATTAGTTGCGAAAGCAAGAGATACTAGCGTCCCCCTGAATTTGCGCAACAAAGAAAGGAGTAAACCTGCCAAGACCTAGAACACCCATCCCTTTCAAGACATCGGTCAATTTCATGAAGAGGCAGACCTGCGTCTACAGCATAAAAGTAAGAAAACCAAGGCCACCTTGTGCTACTACTAAGCATCTCGGGCACTAAAGCCCAACACAGCCTCTGGCTGTTCAAAAAGTGAGGAGACACCAGAATAACAGTCGAGTGGAACCACCATCCCAGACACAGACTTCGCCAACCCACATTCAGCCTCACAAAATCATGCGTGCAGTGGACATAAACAGTAAGAGTGCAAGGCATTTGTTTCTCTTCGCTTTTAAATACAGCTACAGTAAAGATACCAACACACCGCCACACCAAATCACTCCCCACCCACATGTCGACAAGGGGAGAAAGGAGAGAGGGGGAAGGGTAGGGGTGAGTCCCCTTAATTTCCATATTGCCTTGGTAACCCGCCATCCACCACGCCAGAAAGACCATCCAGACGCGAAAAAAGAGCAAGACGAGACCGAGAACAACTCAACGATTCAACAACTAGCAAAAATAAATAAGGGAATCAAGAAACAAAAAACAACCCGACTGGTATATGCTCGCACCCCGCCGCCCGCCCGCTTTGCCTGCCTGCCTGCCTGCCTCCCACTCTTCCCTCGCTCACGGGTCATATATCACACACACACACACCACACACACCCCAGACCCAACCGCATCCCCTTCTGTCACCATCCCTTCCACCTTTCCATCACCCATCATCACCGCTGCCGCCACCATCTGCCAACCCCCATGCCACCCTCCCTACCAACCCCCATCCCACCAGAAACCCAAGAATGTGCTTTGCTCACGCCGATATCATCCAGCATTGGGAAGGAAAAAAAGGCAGTTCTCATGCTGCCTTGGAACTAGTAAAAAATAGACACAAAGGAAAGAGAGAGAAAAGGGTGGTGGGATTGAGAGGAAGAGGAAGAAAAGAACAAAAAAGCTCATACACGATTCAAAAACACCAACCAGCAACGAGATTCATTATTAAACAAGATATTTTCCCTCCCCTCCCCAATGACAAATACGGCGCAGTCAGCTCATGTCCCTTAAAAAGATCGGCGGCACAAATTCCGATTCGATTTTTTCCATGGTGATCCGGCCAGGGGTGGTAAAGAGGAACGAGTAGTGGACAGGCCCGGGGTGCATTGAACGGGCGAAGGGGTCATGATTCCGCCAATTTCCAAATGGAGCCCGGGAGCGGGGGTATCTTCGTGGGCGAAGGTATCAGCAGAGGGTGGCGCAAGGTTTTCGTTCTGAAAGCGCGACGGCAACGTGCGACTTGTTGCGACGACCCGCTCAGATGAGACCGCAGAGGCGGAGGTTCTCCTGGATGATGATGTCTAGTTTTTGCGTTAGCACACAGCGCAATGGATTGGGATGAGTGCCGAAGCTTACCGTTCACGGCGGCCATGACGAAGCGGATTTGTGTCGTATCCGTGGCGCAGGTGAAATGTGTGTAGATCTGCTTGCTCTCGTGTTGGTTCAAGCTGACGAAGCGGTTCAGGATGTAGTCGCACGCAGCGCCGTAGTCGTCGCCGCCCTCGTAGTCGGGGAAGTAGTTCTTCATGGGGCTGACGGGCAGCTTCTCCTTGAAGCGATCGATCTTGTTGAGGAACAGAATGATGGACGTCTTGATGAACCAGCGAGAGTTGCAGATCGAGTCGAACAGGGTGAGGGCCTCCTGCATGCGGTTGACCGTCTCGTCTTCGAACAGCAGCTGGTCGTACTCGGAGATGGCGACCAGGAACAGGATGGTGGTGACATTCTCGAAGCAGTGGATCCACTTCTTCCGCTCCGACCGCTGGCCACCGACGTCGAACATGCGGTACGTGAGCTCGCCGATGATGAAGGTCGTCTCGGTGATACCCGTCGTCTTGACACGCGACCGCAGAACGTCCTGGTCGTTGGGCATGTAATCGGGCGCCGCGATACGCGCGATGTTATCGAAGTAGCTACCGAAAGTCAGTACCGGCGGACCAGAATCAAGCCATGGTGCAGGTGGAACTTACTACCGCGCCGAGTCGTTCAATTGGTATTCCCTTGACCGCTTGAAGCAGCTCTGGACACCGGCATCCCTCCACAGCGCCTCAATGGCGTTGCCAACCTCAGGCGGGAGAACGTCGCCCTCGATCTGCGCTGGCTGCATGAAGATGGTCTGAACGTGGTACTCCATCCTTGAGTCGGCCAGCGGCAACTCTAGCGACTCCATCGCCTCGAGGATGACGCGCATCGACTGGACTGTGTTGCTGAAGATGATCTCCTTGAAGGATTCCCGCTCGTCGCGTGAGTAGCCGCCCTCGTGGATCAGCTTCATCTGCTTCAGAATCGTCGACTTTCCGGATTCACCGGCACCTGTTCCATAATTGTTAGACCCCTATCCCGTATGCGGCTGCGCCGTCCCGCCTGGGGGCGGCGAGCCAGCGACTCGCGCGGCGGAGAGCTCCAGACGTACCCAGAAGCAGCATCTTAATTTCATTGCGCTGTTGCATGCGATCCCTCTTCAGCTGGTTCTCGATCTCCTCGTTCCGGGCCTTGCCCTCCTTCTCCTCCGTGCTCATTCCGCAGCCCATCTTGGCGATTTGTCGAAGACGAAAATAATTGGTAGAGAGTGTGTGCTCGGTTGGAGGAGGGTATTAAGATAGTTCTGCCGATGACTCGCGTTAGTCGAGCTGCATGGCGGTCAAGTGAGAGATGGGCGCGACTCGTCAGGTCGCAGGGGGACGGCCGACAGGGAAAATGCCGCCTCCCGCGACCGGCCCATGATGGTCGAGACCGGCGACGAAGATAGAGGCGTGGTACCACTCAGCCAGGTTGGCGGCGATACACGATCCATCATCCATCACCAAAGGTTTCAAGTGTTCGGGACGGTCGGAGGCGGGACGGGGCGGGCGTGTTGCTCAGCTTGGGGGAGGCGAAACTCACGTTTGCTGCGGGAGGTGGGCGCCCGAGACTTTCTCGGCCGTCAATCGAAAGCCGCAATTAGGAGTCCAAGACGGAAAGAATGACGAAGAAAATAACAATCTCAATGAGGTCGATCGCGACGACAGGAAAGTCGTCGCCAAGGCAGTGAAGCACGAGGTTGAGGGCTTCGCTGCTTGCAGATTGCGCGAGGGTGTGAACCGGAGGTTGAGGGAAGAGAGGAGGCGGGAGGGCTGGTCTCTGTTAATGTGAGGAAACGCGGAGCCATGCACGCTGAATTTCGGGGGATGCAGGTGCCCTGCAAGCACTGTCGAATCAGGAGCCCGGGGGATGCAGGATAAAGTGGGTACATGATCCCTGGCCGGTGGCCAATGAGCCCGGATCATGTTCTCGCAAGGTGCGGCCCCTGCCAACCCTGAGACCCTGCGACCATCACCGCCTTTGCTGAGCCAGGAACCTGCATTTCGACAGTAACGGTGCCCACGGCTGTCGCCGGACTGGCTGACCTTCGCTGTGTCCCGTGGCCGGCACGGAATTAGGCACATAGTCTGACCTGCCGGTTTACACCGTACATGGTCTGCAGAATCCTGCACACCGTAGACTCGAACCGAGGAACCGCAGCGCCGGGGAGCCACCCACGGTCAGAGGCTTCCCGAACGAGCCAGGGACCAGCATTCCACTCACCCCTGGGCAGCACCAGATTTCAGTGGCGCCGTCGCTAGTGAGGACACCACACCAACTAACCAAAAGCAGCTCCAGAGAATGGATTCTCGACCTGTCGGAAATGTTATGCGTCGTGGGATCGGGGCAGATCAGCAAAAGGAAAGCCGACCCGATTCCCGTCGACCTGATACACAGTATATTAGTATTGCTGTTGCAGCCCGGTTTCTGTTCCTTTGTTCCTGGTTCGCTGCAACCCTCCTGACGACGGCCATGAGTCCCGACAGCCAGCCCTCCGGTCCTTCTGATGCTCGACACATCGAAAGCTTGAAGACGGACGGCTTTCACCGGATTCCCGCCTCCTCCGTACTCCTGCTCGGTGCTGCCGTCGAGGTTGGACATGGCCACGCTCTCCGGAATGCCCTGTGTCGTGTTCGGCGCTTCCACCGGGTGACGAACATGTTGGACGGAATACGGCATTGTGCTGCTCTCCTGCAGAGCTCAGGAAGCAGGCGGTTGCAAGCGTGATCAGCAAGCCTGGCTCCAAGGAACAGCCAAACCCGGCTGTTTATGGGGTTGTGGGGTTTGCTGATCTACATTGCTTGTGACGACCGCTCCCGAGTTCAGCTTGGGGCTTCAGGAACCAACTACGGAAGAGCAACTCTGGGATACACACACGGATCACATTCTGGGCCATTTCGCCGACGGATGCAAGCAGAATCACCACAGGAGCTCAACTTTCAACGGGGCATGTTCAGATGATGCCACCCTGATGGATACGTGGGAGCTTGGCAAACAGACCCCCAATTCTGAATTTCCGCGGCGAGATGGGATGGACCCTGGTGGATCCCTGACTTTCTCAAGCCTTCGAAAAACATTGACAAAAAATGGCACCGAGTCTGGCCGTAGCCACGGGCTCTTTCGTGGGCAACCACCGGCCTGCCTTTACTACCATAGTACGGCACTCGAACACCGGCAGCAGCTCGGTGAGCCTCTTGAAAAACACCGTTGACAGAAAAGGAGGCGGGGGAGGGGGAGGTTTCGATCCGGAGGTGCCCGTTTGAGGAGCATGCAACCATCCCGCGCCCCCTGGGTTTCATGCTTCCCATCTGCCGTGGCCTTCTGGCAGTCAGGCAGTCATCCAACCTTGTCTTTTGCTGGTTTCCGGGATTCTGTTCTCGAAACCCGTCATCCGTGCACCATAAGACGAATCCCACGAGTTTATGCGACCTCTGTGATCTGAGACGCGGCCATATTTAGCCACGCCGTTGCGAGGCCGTGCCATTTGTCTACTAATGATGCTTGTCAATAACTACTGCAAGATGCTGCACGGTTGACTGACAGGACTGATGGGTTTGAGATCTTAGCAGCCACCTCAAAGCTGGTCTCTGCCGTGTGGCGTCGGCGGTCTCTGCGAGATTCAGTGAGGTAGCGAACCTTATTCTCCGCCTCCCCTGGCGCCTCCCCGCAAATGGGATCGACAACGAACGGCCGATCGAGCAAACAGCGATCACAGCCACACCTCAGCTGGCGGGCAGGCAAACCGGCTGCGAGCTGCGAGAAGTGCAGAAACCACACCCGAAGCTGCCTAGGAGCATCTCCTTTCTCTATCCTCCTTCTCCCCTTGGCCACGAGGTCCGACGGCGATGGCAATTTCACGACCACGCAGCGCTAACGTTAGCCTTCAAACCTTTCCGATGCTGGATTATTGGTGGGTTCACGCTAAGCTTGGGGATCCCCCTTGCTTGAGCAGATGGAGTCTGCTGTGGAGAGCAGCGCAGGAGCCACACCACCCACGCCACCCCGCTCGTCCCTGGTTCCTGAGCGGAACCCAGATGATTCGACATCAGCATCTCGCCGCCGGGACGTGGGAACCTGGAAGCTGATGGAGGGTTGCTTTTGGCGAAAGCGCCCCGCGGCACAACCCCCCCATCCCGCAACCCATCTGCCGGATGGCGGCGGGCTTCGGCTGAGGGAAACTCGGCGTGGCCGTCTGCGCCGCTCTTTGCGGCACCTCAAAGCGCTTTTAGACACACACCAGCGGCAGTTATTGCGTGCTATGTCCGGAATACGGCGCGCAGAATGGAGATGGCAGCTGAACCGGTCCGTTTGATAAGGAGCTGAGCATTCATTCCGCGATGCATGGCCCAGTCCGAGCGCCTACCAAATAGCACCTGACGAGCGGTCCGTTCGCTTTGGCTCCCGTCGTTCCCAAACCAGGGTGGTGGGTTGACGGCAGCATGGCACGGGTGCTGCGGGAGGCGAGCTGCAGGACAGCAGCCGCTTGCGCGATCCATCTCATCATTCAAAGACCCCGCCGCCAATGCCCGCCATCGCCGCACGGTGCCGAAGCATGGCGGATAGATGGTGCACAGGAGAAATATTCATCTCTTTTGCAGGTGACATGCAGAAAATGATGGGTCTGCCCCGCCCGCTCGCTTGGCGGCCGCTAGGATGGAAGAGGTAATATTCCAGAAAGCTGGGATGCCAGTCCACAGCGGACGGAGCGGAGGGATGAGATGAGATGAGATGAGATAGGATGGTGTGGCATACCTATGAAAGGAGAGGAAGAGAACGGGCGGGGCGGCCGGGATGGTGGTGTTACGGATAAGTTAGAGAGGACAGGACAACGTTTTGTGGGCTCAACCAAGCACACTCATCCAACGCGTTGCTGTGTGAATGGTTGAGTTTCGAAACACGATCCACGCTGGAACTTGCAACGTCTCCGAGGAGAACCCGGGAGGAGAAAAACCTGTAAGTTTGCACAATCCTGTACAGGATACGGAAGACAGACTATTCTGTAGAAACTGCAGATTGCAGAATGATGAACAGCGTTGCGATATTAATTGTCCGTTCGTCTGTCAACACGTCTGTCACCTCAAACTACAACAAATCGGGATTCTTGGCGCAGCGGTGGCTGGCCGAGACAGGGGTGGCCAGCTCACCACGGCGATCGTTTGTCGGTGGTGCCGGTCCCCAGATCTGAGCAGATCCTCCCAACACCAAAGACGACGCTTCTTTGGGTCTCTCGCTACTGTGTAATTACTCCGTAACAACAACCCCTTGCTCCACGATGGCGTCCTCCGCTATCCATATGTCCCAGCTTGGCGCGCGCGGTACGCATCCCAACCATCTCAACCTACCCTCATACCCCTGACCGCTCTTCAAGAATGGCACGGACGTTTACGGTCTAACATGTCCTGGTCGACACCATACAGCCTTCAACCACAACAGCAGCCAGGATGCAGAGGCCGAATATGACCGGCTGCGTGACCTAGCGCGTGCCGAGGGCGACAAGAAGAAGTCCTGCTTCGATCGGGTAGGTTAATTATGCCGCGCCGCAGGGCACATGGATGGACACCCCTGCTGATTTGCCATGAGCGTGCAGTCTCACGAGGCCTATGAGCGTGGCGATGGCGCCGGCGCGAAGGAGCTCTCAAACGAGGGCAAGCGGCATCAGCAAAAGCAGGCCGAGCTCAACAAGCAGGCCTCTGAGTACATCTTCCGCGAGAACAACGCGCCTGGTCGGGTCGCCGAGGATACGATCGACCTTCACGGCCAGTTCGTCGAGGAGGCTGAAGACATCCTCGAGGAGCGCATCCGCTATGCCCAGTCGACGGGCCAGTCGCACCTGCACGTCATTGTCGGCAAGGGGAACCACTCGACCGGCCACGTGCAGAAGTTGAAGCCGCGCGTCGAGCAGCTGTGTCGGGAGCGGGGACTGGACTTTGCGACCGAGGACAACGAGGGCCGCATCTACGTCAACCTGAAAGGCGACCGCGTTGACACGGCGCCGCCTCTGCCGCAGCAGCCTCACGGCTACCAGGGAGGCTATGGCGGTGCGGTTGGTGGTGGCTATCAGAGCCCGCCGCCCCAGCATCACCAGCAGCCGTACTCCCCGCCGCAGCAACATCACCAACAGCAGCAGCATCACCAGCAGCATCAACAGCAACAGTACCAGCCACCGCAGCAGCAGCCGCAGCAACAGCAGGAGGACGACATCTTTGGCTGTCTCAAGGCTTGCTGTCTGGTCATGTAGACGATCATGTTTGGATGACGAGAGGGGGTGTGCTGGGCGTGCTGTCGTTGATAGAGTGGCGTTTCGAGACGGGTGGTTTTGGGATGTGGGAGGAAAGGGAGGAGCGGTGCTTGCGTGGCTGGTTCTACGGTGTGTGGTGGCTCAGACACCTCGTCGTATTGTTCCTGCTTCACAGAGCGTGTCAGTGTTTTATAAAGAGGCAATACCTGTCAAGATCTACTCCTACCTTTTGTGCACACCCGCTTCCTTTGCGCCTGGCCATGTAAACTTAAACCAACACTTTCCGGCACCATCCAGAGCCTCTACTAGGTCTCTCGTTTCAACCTCCCATACACTCCCATCAAACCAACCTGCCGTGTTGATTTTGGCCCTTATTCAACTACTCTCTTACCGCCAACACAAACCAGCCCTAGCAACCACATTACCCACACACCACCATTAACAACACCAAAAGAATAGCCATCTCTCTCCCCGAGATTACCACGACCATCAACCCCAAACAGCTATCCCAGCCTTCGATCAACACCACCGCAGCGCAACACAAACACCACACCAACAACCATGAAAACCCACCGCTCCCGCCCCCGAACCC
>FTCU01000743.1_pt1 | contig 12025 bp, 7 predicted proteins | sample 1639521 | NCBI WGS metagenome assembly FTCU01 (sample SAMEA3914864, study PRJEB12502) | metagenome | biome: forest; material: soil | place: USA | collected 2012-03-12 | depth 0.3 m
AATTCATGCGGGAAACCCCCGAGCTGTACGGTCTGAGACGTAGCGTATGGTTATGTCCCACCATCGTCGCGGCGTTCAAGAGCTGACAATTCTTTTCCAACAGTCGCGTCCCGTACAACGGCGGAAGGTCGTGAGTATCGCCTGCCTTCAATCGCTGTAGGTTGTGTGAGCTGACAGCCACGAGCAGGTCGATTCGGACGACGAAGATGGATCCGAGTCTGATGCCACTCCGGCTCCACGGAAGACGGCGGTCAGCAAGCGCCGCCGCGTCGAACGTTCTCTGCCGGGTACGTGGAGCCGTATCTCCGGAATCTGGCCCTGTCGCCGGCGAAATGCTAACCTCTCTCTTCGTGACAGCCTCCAAGCGCGGCACGCCGGCACGCCAAACTTCCGCTGACGATTCCGATTCGGATACCTACGGGGGCGCGAAAGCCCGCAGCTTTCGGAAGAAGGCAAGGCGTCAGCAAGAGCTACAGCCGGCTCTGGCTTTGGCTGAGAAGCGCTGGTCCAGCCGTCGCGCCGCCCAAGTTTCGGCCGGCGCGTATCAGGAAAGCGAAGTGGAGGAAGAAGAGGACGAGGACGATGCCACCCCGGGATATTGGGCCGTCGATGTGGAGGACAACTCGCCTTACATCGAGAAGATCCTTCGTCACCGCCCCAAAGACGGGGTTGAACTCTCGCCCGACGCTACTCGCCACGACTTTGAGTACTATATTAAATGGCAAGACAGGTCTCATCTCCACAACACCTGGGAGACCACCGAGACCGTCGCCGGCTTCCGCGGGTTTCGCCGGCTTGAGAACTACTACAAAAAGATGGTAGAATACGAGCTTGAGTTGAAGTTTGGCGGCGACGAAATCAGCCCCGAACAACGCGAGCAGTGGTCGTTGGACCGCGAGCGCGAAGAAGACGCCCTCGAGGACTTCACCAAGGTTGAGCGCATCGTCGCCGTCCGCGATGGCGACGACGGCCACGAGTACTTCGTCAAGTGGAAAGGACTGCAGTATGACGACTGCACCTGGGAAGATGCTTCCCTGGTCAGCAGCCATGCCCAGGATAAAATCGACCAGTTCTTGGATCGGTCGTCGCGCTCCTGGCAGTCCGATAGGAAGCAGACGAACCTCGACACCCGGTCGAGGATGACCAAAGTGGAACACCAACCATCCTACATCACAAACGGCCAGCTCCGCGAATTCCAAATGAAGGGCCTCAACTTCCTTGCACTCAACTGGACTCGCGGCAACAATGTGATTCTTGCCGATGAGATGGGTCTGGGCAAGACCGTTCAGACGGTCTCGTTTCTCAGTTGGCTTCGGAACGACCGAGGGCAAGAAGGGCCGTTTCTTGTCGTCGCCCCCCTCAGTGTCATTCCGGCATGGTGTGACACCTTCAACCACTGGGCTCCGGACATCAACTACGTTGTCTACTTGGGCCCCGAGGCGGCTCGCAGCAACATTCGGGATTACGAGCTCTTTGTCGATGGCAACCCCAAAAAGACCAAATTCAACGTTTTGGTCACCTCGTACGACTACATCCTGGCCGATGCCGAGCATCTCAAGGGCATCAAGTGGCAGGTTCTCGCTGTTGACGAAGCCCACCGCCTCAAGAACCGCGAGTCTCAGCTGTACGTCAAGCTCAACGGTTTCGGTGTCCCCTGCAAGGTCCTCATTACCGGCACGCCGATCCAGAACAACCTCGCCGAGCTGGCTGCGCTTCTGGACTTTTTAAACCCCGGCAAGGTCCTCATTGACGAGGAACTGGAATTGCTCTCCACGGCCGATAATAAGGAGGCGACGGACGAGCAGCTGGACGAGGCCAAGCGGATGAAGACCCAGGAGAAGCTTCGCGAGTTGCACGCCGCCATCGCCCCCTTCATTTTGCGTCGAACCAAGGAGACGGTCGAGTCGGACCTGCCCCCCAAAACAGAGAAGATCATCCGTGTCGAGCTTTCCGACGTTCAACTCGAATACTACAAAAACATCCTAACCCGAAATTACGCCGCCCTCAGCGACGTGAGCAACGGCCACAAGCAGTCGTTGCTCAACATCATGATGGAGCTGAAGAAGGTCAGCAACCATCCGTACATGTTTCACGGCGTGGAAGACCGGGTGCTTGCGGGCAGCACCCGTCGGGAAGACCAAATCAAGGGTCTCATCACGAGCAGCGGCAAGATGATGCTGTTGGATCAGCTTCTCGCCAAGCTGCGGAAGGACGGCCATCGCGTGCTGATCTTCAGCCAAATGGTCAAGATGCTGGACATTCTGGGCGACTATCTTCGAATCCGCGGTTATCAGTTCCAACGCCTCGATGGCACGATCCCGGCCGGCCCGCGCCGCATGGCCATCAATCACTTTAACGCTGACGACAGTGAAGATTTTTGCTTCCTGTTGTCCACCCGAGCCGGCGGTCTCGGCATCAACCTCATGACTGCGGACACGGTCATCATCTACGATTCGGATTGGAACCCCCAGGCGGATCTGCAAGCGATGGCACGTGCCCACCGCATCGGGCAGAAGAAGCCTGTCAACGTTTACCGGTTGGTTGCGAAGCAAACCATCGAGGAGGAGGTTGTCAAGCGTGCCCGTAACAAGCTCTTCCTCGAGTACCTCACGATCCAGGCGGGCGTCACCGATGAGGGTAAGGCCCTCCGGGAACAGTTCAAGGAGCGTGGCTTGAAGATGGATGAGGCCAAGACGGCCGAGGATATCTCCATGATTCTCAAGATGCGCTCCCAGAACCTCTTTGAGCAATCTAGCAATCAGGAGAAGCTCGAGCAGCTCGACATTGATGCGATTCTCGAGAATGCCGAAGTCACCAAAACAGACGTCGACGATAAGATCAACCTCAGCAGCGGCGGTATCGATTGGGACAACTGGATGCAGGTCACCGATGTCAAGGTCGACGACCTAGCCCTCGACTGGGATCAGATCATTCCGGCTGATCAGCTTGCTGCCATCAAAGCTGAAGAGGAACAAAAGAAGCACGAGGAGTACCTGGCCAAGGCCGTGGAAGAGAACGCTCCCCGCAAGGCTGCTCTGAAGGGCTCCAAGAAAAATGTCGAAAATGACCGCGCTGAGCGTCTCGCTAAGAAGCGACAACGCGAGAAACAAGAGCTGGAGGAGCTGGAAGAGCAGCGGGCCATGCTCTCTGATCCCCGCCGTCCTCTGAATGAGAAAGAGACGCGCAATCTCATCCGCGCCTTTTTCCGCTACGGATTCTTCGACGACCGCGAAGAAGAGATTGTCCACGATGCTCGCCTGAGCGATCGAGACCGAGACTTCCTCAGGTCCATCATCGAAGATCTGACTGCGATCAGCCGGCAAGCCATGGACGCCAATACCGAGAAGCTGCGGGGAGAGGAAGAGAAGGCGGGCAAGCCGCTGGCGAAAAAGGATAAGAAGGCCGTCTTGGTTGATTTTGGCGACGTTCGCAAAGTCAACGCCGAAACCGTCGTCGAACGGCCGCCTCAGCTGAAGCTCTTGCACCGTGTTCTCCAGGAGCACGGCGATGCCATGACGTTCAGGCTGCCCGATGCGAGCAAATCGGCACAGTACTCGTGCGAGTGGGGAGCCCGAGAGGATGGCATGTTGCTCATCGGCATCGACAAGTATGGCTTTGGCGCTTGGCAACAGATCCAGAAGGACCCCGAGCTCCAGATGCAAGACAAGTTCTTCTTGGAGGAACACCGGGTGGACAAGAAGGAGGAGCGCAAAAAGACGGACGACAAGGGGATCTCGTCGCCCGGCGCCGTCCACCTTGTCCGGCGGTCCGAGTACCTACTCTCGGTTCTCATGGCCAAATACTCCAATGACGCGAACGCCAAGAAGGCCGTGGAGAATCACCACCGCAGTAAGAAGCTCCTGACGAACGGCATCCGCCGCGGGGAAGGCAGTTCTGTCTCGGCCTCTCCGGCTCCCGCTATGTCTAAGAAGCCTAGTCAGCACCGCGATCGCGATCATCACCGGTCCTACAGCAACGCCAACGATCGTGGCACACCCCGCCCGGACAAGCGAAAGTACAATGAGGATTACGACGACCGTGGCTCCAAGCACCGGCGGATCGAGGTCGACGTCAAGCACGAAAAGAAAGCGAAGGAGAAGGAGAAGCCCAAGATGGATCCAGAGACGATGGAGAGATACAAGAGAGACCGTCAAAAGGCGGTTGAGCGGTTCCAGGAGCTTGCAAGGCTTCGCGATGATGAAATTGACAACAGCGATAACGCGCAGCTTGTCTGGTCGGTCCTTCGGCCTTTGAAAGTAAATATGGAGCGCATCATGTACTCCAAGGAGCGGGTGCCCGCTGCCAAGGAACGGGCTAAAATATTGGGCGAGGAGATCCGCACATTCGGATACTTCCTGAAGAGCCTGCGGGCCGAGAACGATTCGGACCTTGACAGCCTGGAACCTCAGTTCTGGTGAGTAACGCTGGCTTCTGGCTGTTTTGGCTCGACAATGCTGACACCTTCCAGGGAGTTCTTGTCCTCGATCTGGCCCCTCGGCGACGTCAAAGTGCCGGGTAAGCGGCTCCAGAAGATGTTTGGTGACCTCATGGAGAAGGACAAGGCCAAACGAGATGAGGACCGTGCCGCCGAGCCGAGACGCGGGAGAAACCCAGACCTGGAAGACGGAGAGATCGCGAGCGACCGCGAGGAACGCCGTCCGCGAGACCCGTACCGCGACGACCGACGCGAGGAGCGCCGCGAGGAGAGGCGTGACGAGAGGCGCGAAGAGCGAAGAGACGATCGCAGGGAGGAGACCCGGCGCCGAGACTACTATGATGGTGGCGACCGCCTCAACTTCCACCGCCATCGCCGGGCGGATAATAGGAATGTCCCGCTCCGGCATTCGGGGTGGCAGAGCCGGAGCCCTCCGGCCCGTCACAGCCCATACTAGGGCTACAGGAGGAGAAACGAGAGCAGAGCCTTGATCTTTGCCGGGAGGCGCGGCCATGTTGACTTTTAAGTCCTCTCTACTTTATTTTATCTTTACCACCGCATCATTGCATGGGTCTGGCGCATTTTTGGAACTTGAAAGAAAGAGGGCGATTTGTTTTAGGAGTTTTGTGTTTTTTACCCCTTTTCCTGCCTGTTCTTGTTGTTTTTGAACCTGTCTTGTTTTTCTTCTCTCACAACCCTTGCGAATCGATAAAGTACATACATACCCTTCGGAGTTGTTGCATTGGTTCATGGGCGAGGAAAGGGTGGAACGGACAGGCCAGGGCATCAAAGTCCCCGGTTTGGGCTTTTCGGGTTGGGGTTGCGCACAACAACTCGGAGCGAATTTTCTGCTTCTGTTTTAATTAGTCACTGAATTATTTATGGTCGGTGGCGGCGGCATGGCGGGGAGGGGATAAAAAGGAGCCTGTTGCATTGCGTGCACATCATTTAGCGTTCTACTTGCCTTTCTTTGGGCGGGGTTGTGTGGGTTTTGGCCGTTTTTTTTCCTTTTTCTTCTCCTTTCTTTGCTGTTACCCTATATTGCATTGCATTGTTTTGTGTCTCTTTTCTCTCTTCCATCCTGTCTGCCGGTTGTTGTGGTGTTGGCCTTCTTCCCAGAGGCTAATTCCGTGTGCGGGGGGTGGCTGGCACAACCCGGGCTGGACTTGGTGCAGAAAACCCAGCGGAGAGAGAGGAGCCGACTTGGGGTTATATATATATCATGGCGAAAAGGAAGCTGGAAGGACGGGGAGGCAAGCTCAAGCAGCATACTCACTGTTATATGTATGTATTCTTTAAAAGTAATGGGAGGTTGCATCCAGACAAAACAGCTTCACGCACACACAACATGTTGGCAATGCTCAGGTTCACCAAACTTGTCCTGCAAACCAGATAACGCTGACTTCTCGAGACGAGATAAAGCCGGTCTCTCGACTCGGGCATGATGATTGATTTTTCTCTATCACAGTCGTGTGCCCTCCTGGCACCAGTGACCTCAAGACGCAAGATTCCGGTATCTTCCTCCCGCCCCAACACCACGCATTAAACAACCAGAATGCCGCCCCTGCGCTTCTACAGCTCGCTATCATATCTCCCAGACCAGAATTATTAATTTCCACCTAAGCTGAGCCAGCTCGAACCATCATAGCACATCGACGCTCGAAGGCCACACATTTTCCACGGGGGGCTCGTTCCCTCCTCGCTCCTGGGTCCGGCCAAAAACTCTCTGTATCTCACTCCCACCCGCTCTCTCAGGTGACGAACACCGATCCTCACAAAACAAAAATCTCAGTCAATAAGATGCCCCATACATCTCGGCTTCGACCCGGGCGAAATCGTCAACACCTTCTCCTGCCCGTCGAAGGCGCTAGTTGTGGGCGTCCGCGGTTCGACGGCCCACGGCACAGAAGCAGGCATGCCATTCGGCGGGCCAGGGGGTACCGTGAGCGGGGCCGGCTTGCTGACCCTGTTCTTCGGGCGGAGGGTCGGGAGGGCCAAGTCGTCGTCGTCGGGCATATCGACCGGGGAGGACAGAGCCGAAGAGTCGGAGGCCGCGGAGGGCGAGGCGGGCCGTTTCTGCGGGGTTTTGTTGACGACGTCCTTGGAGGCGGGGGTGGTGGTTGATTTGGTCGTGCGGAAGGCCTGGTTGAGGGGGTTTTGGTGTTTGGGGGCCGCTCTGTCTTTCTTGGACTGTCGCGGTTTCTGTTTGGGGAGGGCCTTCCGGGGCGCGGGATTGGACGAGCCGCCAAATGTTAGGGTGCTCTGTTTGGTTTTGGCCGGCTTGACGGTCGGGAGGGGGCTCCGGACACGGGGGCTTGCGCTCGGGGTGGGCATGCCGCCGGCGTGTTTGAGGAGCTTGGCCTTGCGGTTGGCCGGGGTCTGGGCTTCTTGAGAAAGGACAAAGCCGTCGTCCTCCAGGCTCTGGGAACGCTTGCGTTCGAGCAGCACGTCGATCCTATCGCGATTCAGGCTCTCGGCGCACCGCTTCTCCTTCAGCTCGTCGCCCGTGACCATGTAGCTCTCGCGGTCGCCAATGTCTTGCTGATCCCAGCGTGGCAGGTTGACCAGGCCGGCGATGTCATCACATTTCCCGCGCACCACGAGATCCCAGCAATCCTTGAACTCGACGCCTTGCGGCTCGGGATCGAGGTTGATCCAGGCGGTAATGCCGTCCCTCCGGCTCCTGGCGAGTTGGCACATTTCCTTGACAATCCTCCGGACGCCGGGAATCTTGAGACTTGTTCCCACGACGATGACGGCGTCGGGGGCCCTCCGCAGATCGGCCTTGGATACGTTGCCAATCGCTTCCTCGTCGGGGTTGTACTCATTGTACAAGACGATCCTCGGGCGCAGCCTGCCGATGCCGTGGCTCCGCTTGCCGGCAAAGGCGGTGCGCACCTGATCCTGCTCCTTGCACTTCTCGCACAGCGGGGGCTCCGGGCCCTCAAACAAGGAGGCGTTGAAAGGCTCCAGGTGGCCGCACTTTGTGCACACCATCTTTTCAAGTCCGCCGTGGAGCTGGACGGTGGTCGGCCAGGGACCCTTGGCGTTCAACGGGACGGTGGTCGCAAGGGGCGGCATTTGGGTATCGAGGGTGTCGATGTTCTGGCTGTACAGGCGCATGAGCCTGCCCTCTGAAGCCACAGATGCCAGCATGTGGTGGAACGGGGTCGGCTTCGCGCTCGACGTCATCTGGGCCAACTCGCGGACCATCGTGTGGAATGATTCGGTCGACGAATCGTGCTTGTACACGGATGCGTCAAAAAGATGCTTGCCGGAGGCCTTGAGCTTGTGCTGTCCGCGCAGCGTCGCAAAGAGGCCGGTTGAGGAGCGAAAATCGGGGACTGTAAGCCAGGGTAAGCCTCGTTTCAGGAACCCCAAGTGGCAGAGGGAAGGGAAGGAGATCAAGACAACATACTCCCTGCAGACACCGAGATGCCAGCACCTGCGATGACCACGATCTTCTTCTTCTTCCGGAGGGCGGTCATGAGCCTTTCGAGGCCCTCATCTTCTTCCTCGCCACGGTTCTCCAAGTCGATGTAGGTGGTGGTGCGCGGTTTGGCGGGGGCAGCGATGCGGCGGCGCTTGGTCGGGGGAGGCCCGTCGGTCCGCACCCGGATCTCGTCGGTGGAATCCATGTCAACCAGCTTCCGAGGCGACGCGCTGCCGGACGCGACGGTGCTGGAGCTGGGCGAGGGGTACCGTTTCGCAATATCGGTCGGCGGGCTGGGCGGTGAGGGCGACTGGGAGAGGACCGAGAGGGGCGAGGAAGGAGGAGATGACTGTTGCTGATGTAGAAGGGACGCCATGGCTGCAGGCTTGGGCTCGTGCAGGCGCATGAGCTGGTGGAGAATGAGGAATCCCAATTGCGAGGCCAAAGAAGCCCAAATCTTTCTTCTTCTTTGGTCGAAACAGAAAAAAAGAAGGGAGGGTGGCGGGTGCACAATGTGTTATATCATCCTGGCTGGACCGAAGTTGCGACCGGAACCCGCGTGGTTTTCCCCCGTTCTCTTTCTCGTTGAGGCTGTCGAGGTGGTTGAAATTTTATATTTTGGCGCGTGAAGAATCGCAGCATTCGCTGGGCAGTGGGGAAGGAGAACAGTTATTCACGAGGTGACGCGTGAGGAACGTTTCGAGAGCGAGAAGAACAAAAGGGTTGCGCATTCGTTTATTCACAGATTGTTCCCGTCGGGGCTGGGCATTGTTGCGGAGGAGTTGGCGTTCTTTGACGGGGCTGCCAGCCAGAGAACCAGTGAGAGCCAGCTACAGGCTGTGCCAGCAAAGGGGGCACGGAAAGATCCCTGAATGGGCTGTTGGCGATTGGAGGCACCGCCGAGTTACAGACCCACCAAGCCCGCAAATCCACCCGCCAATGCACACGGTCATTCCGCTCTGCATCCCAGCCCGTGCCGTCCGCATTAGGCCCAGGAGGTGCCCCGAAAACACGGAGCCCAAGGATGGGCATTCATCGGTGCAATCCTGTGCTTACTGGTGTGCAAGTACGAAGGAGCCTGACAGTTGCCTTGAAATTTGTTTCCGAGGTGAACCATTTGGTGCTATCCTTCGTGCACTGTGTCGCATTTGGCGGGGCAACCCCTTCAGGGGCTCGTGACGTTACAATAGCCAAAGGGGAACGAGGGAAAAACGAGAGACGGGAAATGCGGTCTGCGCTGCTGTGCGCCGTTGCGTGGTTCGCGCGCAAGTGTGCGGTAGCCTCAGGTATTCTGTGCATGCGCCTGCTTGTCGGCAGGGTCACCTGGCAGGTTGGGCAGCCAAGAGCGGCCGAGGCATGTCAACAATGGCATCAACAAGGAGACGCTGATCGAAAAGAGAGCAATAAATTACGGAATCCTCCGCACGCAATACAAACCTCATAAAATGACGTTCCTCGAGCTCTGGCATTTGGGCTCCACTGCCATGCGTTGCTGGGAGACGGAGCCAGGATTCGCATGCCGGCCCTGGGGGACCCGCTTGGATTCCGCTTTGCCGAACGGCTCGGGCAGCTCCACAGCTGTTCTTTGCGTAAGCTGGTCCAGACTTCATCAGCGAACGCTCAAGTGTTGCATCAACCCAGCCTTAGGTAGTCAAGCATGCGGGTCGAAGAATGGTTGTTGACAAGAACATCCACACCTACGAAGTACAACTGATGCACTAGTGGTAGGGTCTGCAGGTTGAATCCTGCTATTGATTTGTAGATTCTCTCAGAGCTATAATATTTCAAGAGTTTTTTCTTCTTTCTTGTTTCTTTTACTGAGGTTGACTTGCATTGACTCCTCCTATCCCCTTCCCTAGAGAAACCATTCTCAGCAGACCGGGGCTCGCAGCCGACATATGCGATCTCTCTTTCAAGGGATGCCATCATAGGGCGTGGCAAGGAGGAGGTCAAAAGGGCCCAGAACCGTCAGTGCGCAAGCCAGGTTTACAGAAGGCTATGTCTTCCGTGAAGACGACGTTACCCTCCTGTGGCACTTGGATAGAGAAGCTGTGGCAAGGGAGGCTCGATGCCTTGTCTCGCCGTCCTGATATCGCACTACCGCACTTTCAGAATCTCATTGGAGTCATCCAGAACCCCGCGTTCGGTTCGAAGCATGGCAAGTATCTGTGTTGAAGAAATGGTTGGCGGATTCTTCAGTTGTTCAGGGAGTTGATGGTGGTTATCAGGCTTGGCGAGCCGAACAGCTCGAAGAAGGACCACTCAGGTGCTTGGATGATCAGGGGATGGTGGGGACTGGGGAATACTCCGTAGGGCCCACATCGCGGGCCGTAGCTGCAGCCTCCGGCATGCCACTGAGCCACTCTCACCACCAACCAAGAGACGAACAACCCTTTCTCACCACCTGGTTTGCCGTGCCTATCCCCAATTCTTTTTTAAAAGCTGGAGATGCCCCGATCCTGAGCGTTTGAGCGTTCAGAATTCCTGGAATGACAGAGTGCAGCACCGCACTGCGCTGCGTTGGACTGCGTTTGCGTTTTGCATTTTGTTGAGTTGGTCAAGGCTCCGCCGCACTGCGAGCGCCCATTGACAAAGCCGGTCCCGATCCGCTGAGGCTGGGGTTGGATATCCGGATTGGAAAAACCAAGTCACGTCACGCCTGGGCCCGTCAGGCGGGCGGCCGAGGGTTTGCACTTTGCAGAGCCCGTCCATCGTCACCAACTGGTGTTGGGACTGTTGGCAGCACTGCGGCACACACAAGAAACACCCATACATGATACAGCACATCCGCAGTAAGCCGATATGAGCACTCACGAGATGGCCCTCCTCCTGGATGACGACCCCATGAGCGTCGACGGAAGCATCCAGGGGATCCAAGGCATGGAGGGCATGCAGGGAATGGAAGGCATGGAGGGCATCGGGGCCATGGGCAGCGCCATGGCTCTGGACGAGGTCGACTTGTTTGGGGACCCCGTGATGGACGCCACGCTCGCCGTCCTGCCACCACGGCCGGCCCCGAGCACGGCGCTGCAACAGCGCCTGGATGAGCTCCGCGCCCGTGGCTGCTGCCAGGGCATCGCCTGGTCGCGCCAGGGCACCATCGCCTCCCTGACCAGGGACGCCATGGCGGTCGAGCTGCGCTCCCTCCACTGCAACCCGGACACCGCCGAGTGGGAGCTGAGCGAGCCGACCACCTGGTCCCCGCCCTCGACCACGCCGTCGCCGCCGCCGCCGCCGCCGCCGCCTGCCAACCCGCTCGGCCCCGTGCCGCTGGCCTCGGCTCCTGCCCCGTTTGTGCACCTGGCCTGGGCTCCCACCGTCAATCCCGAGCTCGCCGTTATCGACGCCCTCGGCCGGATCACCATCCTCAACTTCTCAATCACCGTCAACCAGACCTACCCGGTCCGCCGCTGGGAGACAGACGTCGTCGACGACCTCCACTCCGTCGTTGGCTGCTATTGGCTTCCCTTGGGGCAGCCCCCTAATAAACAGGCAAGCAAACTGGCGTCTTTGGCTCTCCGCACAAGTCCCTGCTAATTCGCTTTCCCCAAAAGTTCCATCTCATTCACGGCCCAGCTACCAAGAACCAGTCCGAATATCGATATGACCACCAACTGTATCCAGCCTTTGGCCCCTACCACCCCAACCCCTCTAAGAGTGCCTTCTTGTCTGTGACGACAAACGGCTCCCTCAAACTGTTCTTCCACCAAAACAACACTCGCCTGGAGGAGACGGCCATCGAGCTAGAGAGCGTGACCTCTTCTGACGATCTCATCACTCATGCGTCCTTGTGCTCGGATAAGCGTAAGAAATCCTCCCCCATCGCTCGCCGCGCAGCCGGCTAATACATGACATGGCATGGCCTTCCAGACACGTTGTTGATTGCCCTCGCAACTGCTTCGAAGCAACTCAGGGTTGTGCGAGTGGGCATCCAGTGGGGCCTGCCTCAGGTCGACAAGCAGGTGCCTCCCGGGAGCGTACCCCTAAGGCCGTCTCTCAGGGAAAGCCATGTGGCCGTGACCAACTGGGTTCAGTATGGTCCCGGCGTATCGGCCATCGATGTCTCCATGGCTCAGCTCTCGCACGTCGAAATCCTGCCCTCGGCCCCTGCAGGGCACTCCCAGCCCATGTCCATGGTTCCCCCGCTCGTGGTGACG
>FTCU01000860.1_pt1 | contig 12013 bp, 19 predicted proteins | sample 1639521 | NCBI WGS metagenome assembly FTCU01 (sample SAMEA3914864, study PRJEB12502) | metagenome | biome: forest; material: soil | place: USA | collected 2012-03-12 | depth 0.3 m
ACGGCGATGTTGACCGTGACGAACCAGATGTCCATGGAGAAGCGCTCCTCCAACTGCTCAATTGTGTCGACGATGCTTTGCACAGCGCCATCTGAGCCTTTGCCGCCGTCGATGAACACGGCTCTATCGAACACGCGGGTGATCTCGGAACCGTTCTCGGTCTCGGTGCAGGTCTCGATGCACACGACGTGAATGGCGCTGTCGCCGAGGCCCACGTTGATGTGGAACAATTCTACAATGACTTGGGAAGTGGAAGTCATGGCGCAACTGATGGATGGGGCGTGTCAACAGAATTGAGGGCTTCAACGGATGATTCCGCGTCAAAGACAGCTCGAGATACCCTTCCTATTCTGTGGCCGCCTCTCCATTCCCTAGAGTCCAGGCTCGCGCAAGCCCAGGGGGCCCGGCGCAAGACTGGCGACGGCCGCGGATACCGGGCTGCCCAGGTTGCGGTGCTCACACCGCAGGCCATCTCTGATTCGCCGTCCGTTCCGTAATTCCCTAGACTGCTCGGGTCCGGGGGTGCCATCGACGTGTCCAGCCATGATACTACAGTGTTCTTCGTCCGGATTCCGGACTATTGAGGGGATCCACCCTTGACCTGCAGCTTTTCAGCTGTCTCCTGGGCGGTGGGTCTTTGATTACCTCTAGCCAAACCTGGCAAGCCCCCAGGTCCAGGGACTTCTTGTCGGGGTACCTCCGTTGAACATTCGACCCTCTCAGGCGACTGTCGAGTGTCAACCCCCTAACCCTCCCCAGTGACGCACTCCAGACCCCAGGCTCAAGTTCGACATCTTGTCCTTGTTTGGTGAACTAGCTTGTCACAGAGTGCGGACAGCGGCAGCCGCAACGACATCCGACGTCAATCAATCATGGCGACTCTGCAGACAGAGGACTCGCTGCCCGGCGGGCTTCGGTTCCTGACGCTCCGCCATGCGTACCAAGTTGCGGAAGCAAGACGTGCAAAGGCGCCGCCTGTCTTGTTGGCAAAAACAAAGGTCACAATCAGAAATGCACCCGCAGCAAGCATTCAGGAGGCCCAGGACCTGGCAGGCCAAGAGGGAGATACCGCAACAGGCGCCGCTGCTGAAGAGGAATCGGGATTCAAGCCTCTGGAAGATGGACACCAGAAGCTCTATTCGTATTTTCCGCCTCGCATGGACGGGGGCAAGCAGGAGATCACCGTCACCCAGAGTATCAGCACCAAAGATGAACCCGACGGCAGGAAGGGGGAGATTATGAAACCCCCGAAGACAACCACCAAGCCTGTAACCGTCGAGGCACCACAATTCTCGCTGCCCGAAGGATGCGTCCATTCTGTCAATCCTCCTCCGGGCGGGTTCGCGCCGGCCGAAACGCTCCCGCACGTGGTATTTACCGACCCCCATCTTCTGTGGGAGAGACGGATCGAAAAACAGGACGATGCGGCACGTCGGGAGCGGATGCCCTGGCTGGCGCTGTTGGTCTTTGCCCAGGAGGAGCTCTTGATCCCCGACGAGAAGCTGCAGGGCGCTTCGTCTCTCTTCGAAGACACGAGTCTGGCCAAGGACGCTCAGGGAGGTGCCGCTGAGATCAGCCAGAGTTCGGTCTTTACCCTGCCGCTGCAGAATTCCGATCTTCAAACACTACGCGCTCAAGGCTCCGTCGCCTCCCCAATCCCTAAGCCAGACTCGGACGACCCAACGGCGCGGACAGCGGCCATCTTCTTGAAACCGGATCTCTTTACCAAACTCGTGACAACGTACGAGCGGCAGACCAAGACCACCGGCGATGGCGGCGGCCAGACTGTGACTGTGGTCCGCCCTCGTGAGGGGCAGACGGCGGCGGATATTTCACGCTTCCGACACTTTGCCCACGTCCGCCACGTCAAGACCAACGGCATGGCGGCGTCGGCGTTGTATGCGGAAGGGCTGTTCAGCGTCATACTATCCCACAGAGCCGGGCCGCTCTCGCATGACCGCGGCACACCTGCCGTGGTGCACCTGGTTTCGCTCGAGGGGTGGCAAAGCATGGCACTGCCCATCGCGCCCGCGGTCGAGTTTGTGGCCCTCTCGTCGCTCTACAGCTGGACGTACACGGCTGCACCAGCCAGCACTGCCACGAGCCTCAAGGAGGCGTTCCGCAAGTGGGAGGACAACATCGACGTCCTTCGAGCCCCAGCTTCAGCCATCGACACCATGAAGAAGGCAGCCGACGCGAAGCTGTCGGCAAAACTGGCCAAGCGCCTTAGCGACGGCTTCACGATGCAGCGGCACCGCACTCGCACCGGCGAGGTCACTGCCTCCTTTTTCCGCGGCGCTTTGGTGCCGATCGTCCCGGCTCCGAATACCTGGTCCTCCATGTCACACTGCGGGAGCGACCTGCAGATTCTGGATCCCGACACGGGCATGATGGACATCACGTACTCGGCGGCGTGGCATCTGGGCAAGGCCATGGGCATGGCGGACGCGGCCTTCGTGACGGCCTTGTCGCGTTTGTGGAACGGCTTGTACAGCTCCTCTCTTGCAGGCGCCAAGGAGGAGAAGCTATCCGAGGCCGGTGCTTACAAGAGCAGGGGGGACGTGTTGAAATCTTTGCGGAATACCGCCGCCATGCTCAGCCAACTTCAGGGCCTTGCGCAGACAGGCGATGAGACATCCCCTGGCGTGGCCACAGCAGCGCGCGAGCTGGCGACACCCTCTGTTGAGCTGGCTGTCGACGACGCCGAGATCCGGGCCAAGAGCGAGGAACATGCGAAACGGAGTATTCGCCAGCTCGCGGGGGCCAAAGACGAGGAGGGCCAGGCGCTCTACAACGAGCTCAACACATGCGTCTCGCCCGAGTGGAAGGTGGTCCTGCGCTGGATCCGGGACCGCATGTTCCTGTTCGGCATCCCTGCGCCGTACCTCATCGCGGACTCGTCCTTTCTGCCCCCCGAAAGCATGCGCTTCTTCCACATCGACCCCAACTGGATCGACGCTCTGATTGACGGGGCACTGAGCCTCGGCTGCCACATTGAACGGAACGACGACTACATCCGCCGCTGCATCAAGGGCGCCATCAACGCCTATCTCAACACACCCGACCCGGCGACGTCGTTTCGGCCGCAGATACCCACCTATGGTGTGCTGCTGCGTTCGGATCTCGTCACGCGGTTCCCCGACCTCACAGTCGAGGCCCCCATCCCGCCGGACGCGCCAGAGCCCGGCAGGGCCCCGATCCTCCGGCAAGAGATCATCGACGACGGCGTGCTGCTGTGTCTGTTTGATCGAGCGCCCCGGAAGGACGAAGGGATGCCCGTCTTGTCCTTCACCCAACCGCCGCATCAGCAGACATTCTCCCTCGGCGACTCTCTCACCCCTGACGACCTCCACATCGAATACAAGCGGACATACACGGTCGAGAAACAGGAGTACGAGTTTTCAGGCCACATCCAGGCGAGGCATGTCGAGAAGAAAAACGAAGCCGTGGGCTCGCCAGTCGAGGCCGGGCCGCCCATCTTCCTGTGGGGGGAGCACGGCGAGGCGCGTTTGCTCCTGGCCGACATCTGGGGGGACGACGTGGTCCAGGTGCTCCGCAGCAAGATGGCCGGCGACTTCACCGACGAGCGCATGACCTCGGCGGTTGCTGCTTTCCAGCTGGGGACACCCATCTACCGGTTCGTGCTGGGGCCCACGCCGAGTCTGGACTCCCTCATCCCTGATGCGAACGTGCCCAGCCGGCCAAGGGGCCTTCAGCTGCTGGACCCCATGCGGGCGGGCGGGGCGGACAATAGCGCAGTCGGCCCGCAGGAGCTGACGCTGTCAACAGCAGCAGCCCCTGCCCGCCCCTCATTCCTCCTGCCCGTGGGCCCCCTGCAAGCCTCCCCGCCGCACCTCGGGCTATCCCTCTCCTCCCGCATCCAAACCCGCGCCTCGCCCCCCGCAGCGGATCCGACCGGTAACTTGAACGTGATCAAGCTTCCGACTAACAATCTCGGCCAGTGGGACTGGCTGCAACCATTTAATGGCGGTGGGAAGGCATTTCCGGACTCGGTAGACGTGAAAGGTTTTGGGGTGAGTCCGGTGGACGAGCGGCCGCGGTTTGAGCAGGGACCATATACCGCGATTGAGGGCTACCTGAGTCTGAAGGCGCCGGCAAAAGAGGAGGAGAAGAAGTAGACTGACCGTTCACGCTTCCCGCTACGGTACAAACCTACTGATGGATCGGTGCAACGTACGAGGACGCAGGCAGTCAGGCAACGCAGTCACGTCCTGTGGGAACGCTATACGCAATGAGCCGAGGATGTTCATCTCTCAAAAAAGCATCCTTTTGTGAAATACAAGATCTCACGATATGTCCTCGGCGTCTTGGAACAGGGCCATTTAACTCTCCTTCACCGCCAACGCTCCATCTGAGGCTACAGCGAACCGAAAATCCCAGCCAGCCGTTTCGACACCTCTCGTCACCAGTTTCCAATACGCATCACCGTGAGACTTGCCGTTCACGTCATTATAAGGCACCGGACCGCCACCTTCAGTGACTTGTGAAGCAAAGTGGAATCTAGGTATCCACGTCTCAACATATGGTCCCAATAACGTAAGACGGGAAACATGGAGCTAAGGAGAGCAAGTCACACTTACCTGAACCCAGCAGCCTTGTACGCCTCCGCTCCCACAGAAATCAAGTAGGCCAGCGCTGCCTTGCCGGAGCCCAAAGTCAGGGCGACGGGACTCGGTTGAAAAGGGGTAACATTCCCAGTCGCGATGAACACAAAAGGGAGCTTGTCCTTGTCTTCCGGTGACTTGGCCTTCAGGGCCTGGAAGCCCTGCACGGCGCGGCGAAGCGCGACATAGGCGCTTGATACGTTTACCGCAAGATCCTGTTCGAAAGACTCGGCGGAGATCGTGAACGGATCCTCGAACTTCGGGGGGAACGTAAGTGCAGCAGCTGTTAGTAGCCAAGTCAGTATCCGAGAGACCTGTAACGCGTGGCTTCGAGCTCCCCTGGTAAGTTCTTACCATTATAGACGATAACGTTGGGAGTGCCGAGCTTCGATTCAACCTCATCAAACGCAGCTTCTATTGACCGTGGGTTTGTGACGTCCAGACTGACTGGCAGGGCGCTGGCCAACTCGGGGGAGCTAGCCGTGTCTTGGGTGTTCCGTCTCCCGACTGCAACCTTGTATCCTTGCTGCAGGAATCTTCTTGCAACAGAGTGGCCGATGCGAGGGCCACCTCCAACGATGAAAAGTACTCCTTCAGGAGGTGCCATTCTTGATAGAGGTAACCGATGGTCTGTAGTGATGGGAAGCGGGTGTGCTTGAGAGAAGTGAGCGACAGGATGTGCCCTCATTGACGTTTATAAGCAGTGCAGCTATGCTCGGTTCATACGACTTCTGTGGATAACTTTGTCGTCTCGGCCAATAGAAGTCTTGGGGGTGGACAAATTGACCCGAGGGCCGATATCGACGTGTAAGCCGGCCAACTAACACCGCGGATTGCTGACAAATTACGATCGGCTCAAGTCCAGGTCACTTCTATTTCAGGGCGGTGGGAGGGGTACTTTCTGGTATACTTTTACTATTGGGACATGACGAGCTCTTGAGATATCGCCCGGAAGCAGGTAGACTTCATTCCTACAAACATCCCGGGAGGAATCCCGTCAAGACGACGTTCAATTTCAGTCTGGAGTTATACCTTGGCTTTCAAATCACGCCGACTCGTAACATACGATATGCCGGCAGAAAAGCCGAGGTCCTTGAGTTATGGATGGCGCTCAACGACAGCTTTGATAATCTTGTTCCGGAGATGCTCGAGAGACTTTTACGGAGGTTATGTGCCGCCGTGATGGGGTGCCCAGAATAAATTGCTGGAGCCATACGTCGCTGATGAGACAGGTACCTGAAAAGGTATACAAGAACCACCTGATTTTCCACGGTGGTTGGTCCACCCGCGGAATAGACTTCCTCCAGCTCTCCGATGCCCGAGTCATGTCTCTTTTTTAATCCACGACTGCTATGTATCGAGTTGAGCACATCCTTAGACATAGTAGTAGATCTTGGTGCAGTTATGGCCAGTGTATCCAGCACCAATCTGCTTGTTGTCCTTGTAGCCAGTAAAGGCCCTAAAGTCGTTCCATCCACCCCTATTCCACAGCGATTAGCCTAGCCAGAATTGACGAACGAGGAACAAGACTCACCCGACTGAGGTGTAGTCACCCTGCGCCTGGGCGTTGGATGGGATGTTCCAGCCAAAGGTCACTCCAGACGGGAACGTGCACTGCTGCGGGCTGCCCTCCCAGATGTGGTACACCCCAGAGGCGCTAGACGTCGACATGATGCACCGGTTCTCGGCGGGGATCGCGTAGCTTGGAGTGCTGCAGTCCGCATCGTTGGCACAGTACTGAAATAGCACAAGAGAGCTGGTCAGCGCAAGTCCCGAAAACGCCTAATTTCTAACAAGGGGACGGAGTCGGGCCGTCATACCGCAACAATCGCTGTCCAAGTCTGGATCGAGCCCGAGCCGATAGAGGGTCGACAGTTAAACAGGTGGACTCCTTCGCTGAAAACGCCCTGCGCGAGAGCGGCAACAGTGGCGGCGAGCTTGAGAACGAGCATATTTGCAGCTCTTGTGTGATCAATGATGGGAACAAAGGTGGGAATGGGAGTGTGGCTCGGGTCTGACTTCAAGAACGTCTATACCAAGAGACAACGTGCGTTATATACCTCACGAACCTGCCGTACCTCCTCGAGCTCGGTATTGACCCACACACTTTTCAAGTCTGCGTATAAATTCGCACTATCCCTTGAGTAAGTCGCCTTTTTGGCAAGCGGGAGGAAGCTTGATGTCCTCTGGCTCGGCGTAAGCACACTCCCTCTCATCCATGGATCTGCTTCGGGACGAGACGCAGCTAAAGTTTAGGGCTGACTCAATGTCTTCCGGTCTTTCGTAGAGGTGCACAATAGTGTGCGTACATGCATTAGGCAGCAGCATGGGGAAATTACAACGGTCCATGTCAGACAACCATCGCGAGCGGAACTAGCACGTTCGCTTCAGGGGGGGCGCTTACACGCCCACTTTGGCCGCGATCGAGCAGACCAAACGTTAGAGACGGCGAGATGATAAGAGGATGCTCCGCGCCAAAATGGGTGACAAGATTCGTCTCACGGAGCATAGCTATTCTACAGAGTCAGGCGATCATGATATGTGGTCGGTGACCGATGGAAATTTTGCCAGCAACTCTGGCGGTCGCTTTCGTCGTGGGGCCGCGGATCTGGGGAGGTCCACAACGCACAAGTCGCTCGGATACGGTGCCGTTCCAGTCAGGTAAATCGGCAACCACCGCCTGATCCATCTACAGATTTGGTACCTTGAGAGAGGAGCAGTTGAGAGGCCAGACGATCATGATGTTTTTTTTCCGAACCGTTCGGCACAGTGGCCAATCAGGCGCTACCATGGATCATGCATGCCAGCTGGAACTGCTGGTGGCGGCCGGCGGTTTGTCGCAACCAGCTCCAACTCCCAGTTGGGGGTTATCGCCTTGACCCTCAGACCGCAGCCCCCCTTCGCGGCGCCCCAGCCAAGTGCCAGTAACCAAGCCAAAGCAGCTGCAAACCGCCACTACCCGTGGCACACTACCCGTGGCAGGGTAAACAAGTCTAAATCGCCGATCTAATATGGCGACCGGAGAAGCGGACGAAAAAGGAGAAGGACGAGCTGAGACACAAGGTCGCGAAGTCGAGACGCCCCGAGGACGACGAAATGCGATGTGGCGTGACGCTGTCACACGGCCAGCCATGCGGCCGGTCCCTGTGTTGCTGCTACCACCGCCATGGAGAGCATCACCGACCCGACTTCCGGTGGCCTGTCCTTAGAGGAGTCAAGGTTAGCAGTGCGCCGGGCGGGTCCGGATTGAAAACCGAGCACTGCCCGAGAACTGGATCCAACAAAACTTTGATTCAACGACTCGCCACGTGTCGCGGGTGGGCGTCTGTTCGTGCCACCACACATCCGCCGCAATGCCATCACTTCGTTAGGTACTCTGCCTCTCACATTACACCGCGCAACACTACCTAAGGTACCTTATCTAGCGACAAAAAATTTGAAAAACGACAATTCTCCCCCCTCCCGCCACTTTGCGACGGCGTCCCGTCCTTCCTTGTCTTCTTCCTGATCTTTGTTTGCCTCAAACCGTCGGTTGGCCCTCAACTTCGACATCAGAGCCATCGTCGTCCGGGAACAAGTCGACGCATACCTCCATGCACTCTCTGCAAAAGCGCCCGAGGGCCCAGTCTCCCACCGGGCGCATAAGGTCCCCCATGGCTAGCACCAGCGGCACCGTGATTAGGTCCACGGGACGGCCTTCTTCATCCTGGGTGTTGCCGTTGTACCCGTTCAGGACCACGTCTTTAGACGCCTTGAAGGGGTACCCGTGCTGCTTGCCCGTGGTCGGGTCAACAAAATGGAACTCCCAACGCGTCTCGCTGCAGTGCATATGCCAATCTATCTCACTGACAACCCTGGCAAGCCGTCTGAGGTCGACATCGAGCTTTTGACTGGGGCGCAGCCAGCGGCCCAACGCCTGGCGGATGATGCCCTCAACGGACTCAACCGAGTAGCGGGCTTGGTGCTTGCCAACCACCCTCAGTAGATCTGCCGTCAGGACCCGCCAGAGTATGCATCGCGCCGCCACTCGCTGCGCCTCTGCGTCCGGGGGCCCGTCGGAGGGCGGGGGGTAATAGTTGGCCACAGCTGGTTATGGAGCTCATCCGTCAGTACCTGGCCCGTTATGCACGGAAAAAATGGAGGAAGGGATCGACTTGCGCTCTATCATGCGGAGGAATCGGGAGTGCGCTTGCCAAACCTCATGGTCGCCGGGGCCGTTGAAGACTTGGTCCACCAGGACGCGCCAGAGCCAACCCTTGAATATGACTATCGATTCAATCCCCACCCCGGGCCCCCGGTCAGCACGCGTTCTGCTCTTCGACAAGCGGAGCCGTTCGCCTACCTGTAGAACCCAGAGGGGTCTCAAGGTACTCCTTGGCCTTGGGTGCCCAGCGGGTCAGCCACTGTTGCGTGTCCGCATCTAGCTGGTCCCAGTCGACCGTGTCGACAAAGTCGTGGCCAATCGCGACTAAGGCGATTTGCAGGTCCTCCCACTGCCCGTCGATATAGACCATATGGGTGTGGTCGAAAAATTGCATCAAGCCGAGGTGGAAGATTCGGAGCCGCTCATCGAGCACCTGTTTGTACTCCTCCCTCGTGAGGCGGCGGTGGCTGGGCCAGGGCGCCCATCCATCTTCCGGCCTTGGTGATGCGGAATTATCTTCCTCGCTGCCAGAGGGCGGCAGCGCGGGGCTTGTTGCTATAGCGCGTCGATTGTCCCGTTTCGAGCCTGGCTGTGGCCGTGAGGATGTCTTGGAGACAGCATTTTTGCACTTGCGCGGCAAGCTTTGCCGCAGCGCAGTGGCGGGCTTGTTTGCGGACTTGGGGGGCATCGCGGCAGAGCTGTTGAGGGGCAGGGAGACAGACAGACGGTGAGAGTGAGTTGGAAGAGGAAGCGGACACGGCAGACAGCAGGGTACCGAACTAAGTAGGGGTCACAATACGCTGCAAACAAAGGCGGCTAACAGGGCTCGGCCGTTTCCGGACTGGGACGGCGTCGCCGGATTGAGCGCCAGCCAACAACCAAGGCCGGCCTGCATTGCAGATTTTCCACTGGCACGCAACCACGAACAAAGAATGGGGAGAAGCGGTCAGGCTGGAAGCGTCAGGTTTGAGCGGGACGGTCATGGGGTGAGAAACGAGCATCTGCTTGTGTTTTCCTGCTTGGCTAGGTGTTCGACAACCACTTCAGAAGAGAGCTGAACTCCGCGGTGGGTTCGGGGTTCCAGCCCTGTCTCGAGGTGCTAGGCCGTTTCCCAAGTTCCAACTTCGCCGGGTGTTCTGAGATGGTTCAGTCGGAGGTGAAGGGTTGCGGCACTGCCTGCAACTCTACATAGCCGCCAAAGAAAACACGACGGGTTTGTGAGAAATGACGAGCGCTACCGACCTTAGGTGCGGTAGCCACGCTCTTCCATGCAGGTACCCGAGCCCAGCCCACTCCATCACATTGCCTGTGCGGAACAGGTGCCTGGCATCAGCAAGATAATCAAGCTCCTTAAATTAGCCCGCCTCCGCCCGCTGCTCGTGTCCTCTTTTCGACCAACTCCCTGCTCCTCAATTTGCAACCCCCCTTGTCTCTGCTTCAGCCCTTCCCTTGCGAAGAATCAATCAACATGGCGGCCGCCTGGCAAACCCCAGCCCCTCACCAGTTTTGCATCGGTATTGATTTCGGCACAACGTAAGTCACCGTTCCGCCTGGTCCCTCTCCAAGCTCCTGTTGACTGTGACTTTGGCCTGGTGCTCCAACAGCTTCTCGGGGGCGTCCATCAGGCCCGGCAACGGGGAGCCCGGTGTGTCCATCATGCACTGGCCCAGCGAGCAACCTGCCAACAACGTCTACCGAGTCAAGGCACCGACGCGGCTCTCCTTGCACCAGCCCGCCAAGGAGGTCGGGCGGTGGGGATTCGAGGTGTCGGACGAAGAAGACTCATTCCAGTGGTTCAAGTTGGGGTTGATGCACCCAGACGACCTCGGCGACCTGTTTGACGACCGGTTTGGCTGCTGGCCCATCCAGCTGAAGGTCGCCGAGACGCTGCAACGCATCAACCACGTACGAGTGGCCGACTTGGTGAAGACGTACCTGCAACATCTCTGGGCGCACATCCTTGGAGAGATTGTGTCCACATTCGGCGTACAGGACGAACAGGTTTCCGAGTTAGAGCTGCATGTGGTCATCGGGATTCCCGCCAACTGGAACCGCGCGGCCGTGGCCCGACTTCGAGATGCGGCACAGGAAGCTGGGGTACCTGGTTATGGCAACCGCTCTTCGTCCTTGAGGTTTTGTACGGAGCCAGAGGCTGCAACCATGGCCCTGGTGGAACACCACCACGTGTCGCCCGACCTGGCCGTATGACAAGACTTCCCCTCCCCCCCAAACCCGCGCCGTAGCACCGTCACCCCGTGTGGTTGCTAACGTTGTTGGCACAGAGAGGAGACATCATCACAGTCTGCGACTGTGGCGGAGGCACCGCGGTAAGTGGCCCCCTCAACAGGCACCACGCCGAACACGTGGATGACCCAGCTCACAACCAAATCCTTTCCGGCTAGGATGCCGTCTCGTACCTGATCGCGTCAACGCAACCCTTCAGGCTGGAGGAATGCGTACCCGGCAAGGCGAGGTTCTGTGGCCCGGTGTTGCTCGACAGCTCTTTCAGGAGTCTTCTCGAGCAGAAGATAAAGACTGTGGCTGCGCCGAACACGTTGGCCCAGGAGAGCATCCAAGACCTCTACCTCTCGTTGTGGGAGCGCGGTATCAAACCGAGCTTTGACGGCCCGGAAACACAGGTTTTGCGACGCATTGCCGTGACCAGAGGAGGAGAACGAGCCAACCTCCGTGCGGGCTCCAGAGAACTGGCGTTCACGGGGTACCGACCAGCCTAACCCTCGTCGTCTCTGAGCCACACTTGTGCTGACCAACCGGTATTAATTAATAGCGGCGAGTTGCAGGAGCTCTTTGACCCCACGGTCCGTAAGATCAAGGAATTGCTTCACGCTCAAGTCGTGGACGTCATTCAAAGCTGCAACAAATTGCCCAAGGTGCGTCCGCTGATTCATGCGCTTTGTCGGGGCCTTTAGCCATCGCCAGGGCAAGCTGACGCTCCCACGCCAACCACCAGTCCGTCATCATCTGTGGTGGCTTCAGTGCGAGCCCGTACCTCCAAAAACGCCTGTCGGAGGAAATCGACAGCCTGAATCAAGAGTATGCCAGCGACCAGCGGCCAGGGGCGATACGATTCGAAGTCGCCCAGCCCATTCCCAGGTAAGACTTGGATCAGCACTAGCAGCCCGAGCCCGTCGAAATGGGCCGGACTAACGCTGTCTGCAGCCGACAGGCCGTGGCGATCGGTTGTGCCATGCAAGCCTTTGCCGAGCATTGCCAAATCGGCACG
>FTCU01000822.1_pt1 | contig 11975 bp, 14 predicted proteins | sample 1639521 | NCBI WGS metagenome assembly FTCU01 (sample SAMEA3914864, study PRJEB12502) | metagenome | biome: forest; material: soil | place: USA | collected 2012-03-12 | depth 0.3 m
GCGGAGAACGCTGAACTGACCGGGCGTCGGACCTCCGACCAGAAACGCGATGAGATTGCCGTTTTCGTCGAGCCCGCGCTCGGAGAACGCGATCAGCGTTCCCGCCAGCGGCTGGCCTTTTGGGACGAATACCAGCCCCTCCAGCCCCTTGTTGGGGAGATAAGGGTCCAGCCATGCCGCCGACAGCGGCGCCACCAGATAGGTGCCGTTCTTCTCCTTCAGAAACTCCATGTTTCTCCTGTCCGCCGGGGTGTCGCAAGTGGCCAGCTTCTCGAGCTCGGCGAGCAGCGTCTCCCCCTTCATCCCCATCACGTCCTGCGTGCGAAGGACCTCGTTTTTGCCGTTGAGCAGCCAGATAGGCGGCATGTACGTCTTCCACCACACGGCTTGCGTGGCATCCGGCTGTTTGCTCATAAACACCTGGGCGGGGATGATCCCGCCTTGGTGGTAGACTCCCATCAAAGCCCCAAAGATCACGTTGAAGATGATCCACGACACCACCCAAGCGCGCCGGGTCTTGTCGTTCTTCGGGAGGCGAATAGAGGAGAGGAAGAGCGGGACGGTGGGGAGGAGGAATCGAGCCTCCTGGTGCTGCGACAGGGACAGCACCACGATTCCCGAAAGCGCTGAGTAGAGTCGCAGGGACCACTCGGGCCGCGTGAAGAGGAGAATCGCGGCAGGCCCCAGCAGTTGCGGCAGGTTCACCAGCATGTGCTGGTACCAGGGATGCAATCCGTGCTTCGCCAGGTTTTCCGGCGAAAGATTGTAGACGAGGTTGTTGAGCGGCGTGAGGACGGGGCTTCGGATGAGGTCGGACCACGAGATCGGGTGTGGGGTGTAGAAGGCAGTGTCGAGCGTGATCGCAAGCGCCGTGGTACAAAGTCCGGCCGTCACGATCGCCACGAGGGAAAGGGGGCTGCAACTGGTTAGCTTTGGTACCACCATCCATCTCGTCGAAGAAGTGTCGTACTTTTTCCAGTAGTAAGGCAGGAGCCGAAGCCCTGGGATCAGCAGAAAGGCGGGGAATGTGATCCTATTGAAAACCCCAAACACAGCGACGATCCCGAGGACCATCGATGCCAGAACCGAACCGCGCTGCTGCGTCGCGTCAGCGCCCAGTTCCCCACATGGGGCGGGGATTGAATGTGCTTACCGGGCTCTCCAAGATGCGCTCAATCAGCACTAAGCTCCATGCCACAACCAGTGTCTCGATCGAATTCGAAAAGGTGTGCGTTTGAAACGTCCAGGTCACGTACGAGGACGCGACCAAAAGCACGGCAAGGCGCCGGTGTCGTTGCGACTGGATAAGTTCGTGGAGGGCCCAATCCTCCAGCACAAATCCAACGATAAACATGAGCACCCGCAGGGTCCAGAAGACTGCGATGGGTGGTATCTCGCCGTCCTTGCCGTTTCCGATCCACAGCCATCGCAGCAGGAGCATCGGAAGCCCGTAAACGGGCCATAGCGGGAAGACGCTTCGTATCGGGTTCTCGCTCGTAAATTCCCAGGTGTGCCGGACTGGGTAGCTGAAGATTTCCCCTGTGCAGCAACAAAAACAGTCAGCAGCACGCTCGCCAGAGATGGGGTGGTTCGCTGTTGCTCAGTGCCGACGAAGCGGACGCTCCGGGGGTTGTCCGTCGCATTGCAGAACAGATCGGTCCGGGGCGACGGGGCGACGTACCGGCGATGACCTCTGGGCCTTGGAAGTTCTCGTCGGGGTGTAGGTAGCTCGGCGACAGCGCAAACCACAGCCGGACCAGGACCAAGAAGAGGTATGTTCTCCGCCACATGTTATTTCACCAACTTGTGCGCCGGCAAAGAGACTTTGCCGCCGCAAATCCGAAGGAGCCGGTGCAGTGTAAGGCAGTGCGCGGGTTAGTTGTTCGCCCGCCTGGGAGCATCGCCAGGAACAACGCGTGGGGCAAAAAGGTTGGACCGTCGAAGAGGTCGAGGAAGGAGGGTCATGATCGGAAAACCGAGATGATTGTAGGAAAAAGCAAGAAATCAGACGAGCTGGCAAAAAAATGGCCCGGCGCAAATCTTTGGAGAGCTGGGAGGGCCGGCGAGAGCCAGTGGACGACGTGGTGGTTCCACGGTACGAGACTGGCTTATTCCGTTTGCGACAGGGGGCTTTGGGGGGGGAGCCTTTGACAGCTTGCATATCGGGTGCGCCTCCACGTCGCGTCCCCGAAATGGAAATGGGACGATCCCCCTCAAGCAGCTTAGATAATGTTTGCGCTAAGTCAAGCTTCCTGATTGCACCGCGCGGCCATGCTGCTTTTTCAGCGAATCCGTCACACACGAGCTGCGTGCGGCGGAATCGACTGGAATTCTGTCGCCTGTTTCTGGACATCTGACCGTTGCAGAGCCTCGCATGGCAGACCGCTGTAGCGTTTCCACGGCAGCCACAAGACGTTGCAGCAGGCCACAGCTCCGGCCCGGCGCGAAAGGCTGTCGAGAGTTGGCCGGGCAGACGCAGGCCAACAAAGCCCATCATCGGAACATGGCGAATTTGGCTGGTTCGCATAACATTGCCTCACCTTGAGGTCACATTCAGCAAGGAGCGAACGAATATCATCAGTATTAGTGCTTGCTCTTCTCAACAACAAGATATGTTGGTCTTTATTGGCCCTCGATAGCATTGCAGTGGCGGTTTTTTGTTCATCATTCAGGTACCGGAGTGAAACGAGTCGAGGTTCAGTCTGGAGTCTGAGCAAAGCCCGTTTGCGCACCAACCCCAACAACGTTTGCATTGCCCCGATCGGTGATCCCTGGACGAACAGTGCCTGGCGCAGGCATCCGTCACTGTGACTCCACCACCAACCGCAAGTGCATCTTGCTGGTCTGTGCGCAGCCCAGCTCTCCGCTCTTTCGGGAGGCAGCAGCGCCCGCTGCTGCTGCAAGACTTCAACAAACCATAAAGGCCGAGCAGACTGATCAATCAGCCCGCCTTCCTTGCAGCACGCAAACTCATCCCGGAGAATCATGTAGGTTGCCAGCTTTAAATACCTTGCCACCCACTCGCCCTTCCTTCCCGCACTTCGTCCATTTTCCCAAGCGCATCCTCACGCAGCAGATTTCCAGCCAACCAACAGTTCGCTAACCGCCTACCCACAAGCAAGCTTCCTCGTCGATTCCACGACAATTCCTCAACCACCAATCTACCTCGTCACCGGTTTTTCCGATAACCATCAATCAACATGTCGGCCGACAAGAATACCCAGAAGGTCACCCTGACCAGCAACGAGGGTTCGACAATTGAAGTCGGTATGTCAATTTCCCCCGGTCCTGTGCCCCTCTGCCAACCCCGCCTAACCAAATCTCAGATCGCGTGGTCGCCGAGCGCTCCATGCTCATCAAGAACTTGATCGAGGATTTGGGCGACGATGCTATTGCCTGCAGCCCCATCCCGATCCCCAACGTCAATGACCCCGTCCTGCGCAAGGTGGTTGAGTGGTGCGAGCACCACCGCAACGACGCAGTACAGTCTGCCGATGACGACAACGACAATCGCAAGAAGACGACGGACATTGACGAGTGGGACCAGAAGTTCATGCAGGTGGACCAGGAGATGCTCTTCGAGATCATCCTCGTAAGTTCTTCGACCACCCACGCCACCGTCCGTCGCCAGTTTTAATACTAACCGCCTCGCCAGGCTGCCAACTACCTCGACATCAAGGCCCTCCTCGATGTCGGCTGCAAGACCGTGGCCAACATGATCAAGGGCAAGTCGCCCGAGGACATCCGCAAGACGTTCAACATCACGAACGACTTCACGGCCGAGGAGGAGGAGCAGATCCGCCGCGAGAACGAGTGGGCTGAGGATCGCTAAATTCCCAGCCAAACTTGACTTGGACCGCGCTGTTGTTGCCCGCTTCCAGCACGGTCCCTATTTGGTATCCGCAATGGCGTTCTGGTGGATTTCGGACCGTGCCTGTGTGCACGGCTTGCTTTCCTTTGTGGCTTTGGACAAAGCTCCCGGGTCTGTGAGGTGCAGAACCCGTGGCTTTGAGGTTAGGTTAGGACGGGAAACGAGGCAATGACCCAAATGATGAAAACTGATTTCTTCCGTCCTGTTAATGGGTGATTCTTGGACTTCTCGGCATACTTGCTTCGTAGACAGACCTATTCTTCCCGAGGCCGACGCGCTCCCAGTTTCCCTTCTTCTCGGGTAATGGCGACACTCCGAGTCCCCGAGGAGAGCTGTAAACATGATGCCACTTGACCGCCTTGCCGAGCCAAACAACTGATCATCCCGATTTCCAAGCGCGATAACGTCCGGAATCGCGTCATCTCGGACCCGACATGCCAACGCGGCCAAAGCGCGCACGCGTCTTTCCGTGCGACTGATGCTTTTTCATAGCGGCTGGCGCAGAGTTTTCTCGCTTCTTGATCGTCGACAAATTGAGGCAGCATTTCCAACTGAGTGAAAGTTTAAGCCCCTCGTTTCTCTCCACGCCGATTGCAGTTGCCCGCGACACAGAGGTTCACAGCTCGAGGGCATCGCATGCATCATGTGCAAAGGCACCAAATGCCCTGTCTCATTCCGTTTTTCCTCTTGACCCTAAAATGCCATGGTAGACTCCGCTAAAGTGAAACGAGTTTCCCCCATTTACTTCCCACCCAAGCTCAAAAAAGGGAATCCCAACCCGCCGAAAACACTTGACTGTGCCACATCGCCCGTCCCCTCCCTCGCCTAAACCATTCCTCCTCGTCCCAATGTCCCCCGTTCGTCGCCGTTCCTTGGTGGCGCTTGACATGGCATCGTGTCTCTCTGTTCCTCGTACTGGCGGTTCATCAGGCAGGTAGGTGGAAGAAAATGACCATCGGTGGGGTTGACTGGGAGGTCGGTCCGCCGAGACAAGGTGGAAAGTAGCAGCAGTAGCCGTGGGGGAGAGTCGAGTTCTTGTTCGTTGGGGGTCGAAGGAGGAAGGAAGAACGAAGGCATTTAGAGGCCGAGGCGGGTCTTGCGCCAGTGCCTGCGCTTGGCGTTGTACCTGTTGGGAATCACCTGTTAACATCTTGTTGTCTTCTTGATCGTCTGGTGTGTGTTTGGAGATCGGGGTCGGGGAGGAAGGGCGCGGAGAGGAATGCTCGATCGTCATCGTCGGCCGGGTCGTACCTAATGGTGTTGCCAGTGCGGAGCCGAATCCATTGGGGAATGGGACGGTTCTGCTTCTGGGCCTTGGCCAGCTTCTGCTTGATACGGAAAGTCTTGTGGCTCTGTTGGGAAAACGCTTTCGTTAGCGACTGATCGTCACGATGTTGGTCTCGGGGTACCCCTCCTCCGTCACCCAGGCGATTTCTCTCGCAATCGTCGAAAATCGGAATCGCAAGCTGAAATCGCCTAGAATTTGAGGAGGGCGGCGTCACGTACCGGCATGATGACGGTGTTGTCGAGTTTACCGGAGGCGATGTCGATGTCGTGAAGTTCCTCAAAGTGGGTGGGATTCGAATATTTGGTGTGGGCTCAGAAAATGAGCGCGCTAGGGCCGGATGTCGGCATGTGGCTGAGTCACGTGCTATGGGCTTTGAGTGGCTGACCGGTTTTCAAAACGTGGCTGAAGCCCCACTTGGACCCTGCCAATCGAGGACGATTAGAATGGGGCCTCCAAAGCCTCCCAAAGTCGCCCCCAGGGTCAACGAAGTCAACGCTACACATGAACCACCGAAACAGAAAATTTCTGCGAGATACCCAACGATCAAGGCGCTCAGCGAACCTGTGTTGAACTAGGGTTAGGTTGTCCTGCTTTAGGCGTTTTCTTGATACCTTGCGCTCTTGACGCGATCGAGTTGCTGCCTGTTCCTTGGTTCATCATTTCCTTGCCTCGCACGAGTTCGCGACACTGTCTTGCCGCGCCTCCTTCGCCCCTTCGACCACTCTTTTCACAACAACACTCCGGATCCTTTCCGTGACACAGCGACAAAATGGGCCAGACCGTGTCGTGGGTCTCCAACCTGCTCTGGGCAAAGAAGGAGATTCGGATTCTGATCCTGGGCCTGGTTCGCCTCCCCTCTGAACGAACCCCTTCTTCAACGTGGCGCATACTGAACAGCTGGCTCCGCAGGATAATGCCGGAAAGACGACCCTCCTCTACAGACTCAAGGTGCGATATCTTCGGTGTTTACCCGCCCAAGTTGCGACAGCTCACACGAGACCTAGATCGGCGAAGTAGTAACAACGATACCAACGATTGGATTCAACGTCGAGTCCGTGACGTACGGGAAACTCAACTTCAACGTCTGGGATTTGGGTGGACAGACGAGCATTAGGCCATACTGGAGATGCTACTATGCGAATACGGCGGCGGTCATCTTCGTCGTCGACTCGACCGATATCGAGCGTCTGCAGACGGCTGCCGACGAGCTCGCGGCCATGTTGAACGAGGATGAGCTGAAAGACGCCGCACTCCTGGTGTTTGCGAACAAACAGGACCAGCCTGGGGCAAAGGGGGCTGCCGACATCTCTCAAGCGCTCCGTCTTGGCGAACTCAGGGACAGGAACTGGAGCATCATGGCGTGCAGTGCGGTGGAGGGTTCGGGTATCAGCGAGGGGATGGACTGGCTGTCGGTGAGTCGCAGAAATCACAGAATTCAGACGACCCCGTCTGTCGACCCTTTTCTGACCAGGCACAGCAAACCGTATCACAGGATTAGAAGGACGTCCGGATTTTGAGACGCAGGGCATGGTGGTTTCTGTACATGACAAGTATACCTCTTACATCATTCCGGCCGCTCTTGGGTTATGGGCAAGGTGGCCGGCTTTGCGGCGTTTTTCGGTGGGCATCCGACTCGGCTCAGGGGCGACATATCATGCGAAGGCGCAGGCTGCATCAGAAGGGGTTGGGACAGCGATTGCAGTGCATGGATACACGACTTAGACCTTTTAATGCAAGGGACGACCAGCTCCACGGAGCTGGCGTTATGTTCATCATTTCCAATATATTTTCCCAGACCTCCCTACGAGCCTTTTAAGGCACTTCAAGTCCAAACCGATCTAGCTGTCATTCCCTATCCCGCCCAAATATTGAACACGAGGCTTAACGGCAACGGGAACCCAAAAGGGAACAGCTCTCCCGGACTGCAAATTCTCTTTTAGTCTTCTTCCGATATAAACATAGTTCCTAAAAAAATAGCGGTCAGGAGGAGAGTCTGTGTTCCCCTGCCCTTGGAGAACAATGCGTGGGCTGTCGGAGGAACGGGGGAAAGCCTCGTCGCTTTCTTTTCTCAGAGTGGAAGTGTAAGACGAGGAAATCAGCAAATATCGATTCGCAACATACTCAAGTCTGATTCATCGCCCCCATGATCCAGACTCCCCCTTCCCCTGACGATCAAGAGATCTCGTCCGAAGGGACGGCTGGGGTACCCGAGCTCCACTCCTGGCCTCTTAAAGTCTAGACAGCCATGGGACAGGGGATCCCAAGACAACGAACAGAAGCAAATTGTATAGCTGCTCTGCTCTATCGTATGGTCGGCACAGTTACTGTGCTTCTGTCTTTTATCAGCCATCTTGTTGACGTGTTGCGAAATCTGCCCTTAGGAGTTCGATGAGCTGCACCACCTGAGGCCAAGACCGAGTTTGAGCCCCCGAGTCGCGAGAACGTCCTCTCGTCAACTCCGCTACCTTTTCTCACTCGACTCAGCCTCGTTGACCAGGGGCACAGAATATTGTGAGTCAAAGAATATTCTTCCATTTGGAGCGAAATACCTTCGTATCGGCTCTGGTCAAGGGCGCAAGCAGCACCTCTCCTCGATTATCACGTCGATAAAGAACCGATCCGGAGAGAAACTTCGAGGAACCATCATGTGAGCAAATCTTATCAGCGCCGACAGAGCCACCAAGGTAATAAATTAGTTTGGAGTGAATGCTGGCGCATACCTGCCAGGTACCTAATTGTCGGGCAATGCGATCAAGTCGACTACTATGCTCTTAAAGGGGTTATGCATTTAAAGATCATGATTTTCACCCCGCCTAAAATTGTATTGCTCGCACAGTGGGTCTTGGGTTTGAACATCGGTGCCCCGCGATTCTAGGTCTGAGTCAACAATTCTTGGAGAGACAGAGTCAACAGCCCCCAGCAACAGCAACCTCAACATGGCTCCGGCAAGCAGCAATCCGGCGGGGGATTTCACCTCGGAAATCCTCCAGGCCCTGTCACAAGCCGACCCGATTTCGTCGACCGAGACCTTCGCCGATGTCCCCTTCGAGTCGCTCAAGGCCGCCCTCGACCGGCTTGCTTCTCGGTCTATGGTCGCATACGAGCAGGTTGAGCGCGAGGAAGCTTTCTTGGAGCCCGAGGCCGAGGTCATTGTCAGCCATGGCAGCCACGAGGCCCGTGTCTTTGAGGCTGTGCGCCAGGCCCTGGACGGCCTCTCGATCCAAGACCTCGAGAGCCAGATCGGCGACAAGACAGTGACGAAGTTGGGTCAGGGCAAGGCTTTCAAGGAGAAGTGGATCAAGAAGGACGGTGCAAAGCTCGTTGCATTGGTGCGTCACCTTTCTGCTGGCCATCCAGAAAGTTGGGGTTGAGGTGCTGACGGGCCTTGGGGCAGGTTGAATCGATCAACGATGTGACGCGGGACCAGCTCAAGGTCATCCAGGAGAAGCGGACACACGACCCCAAGATTGTCGCCGACCTGAAGAAGCGCAAGCTTCTGAAGATGCAAAAAGTTATTTCCTTCAAGATAAGCAAGGGGCCCAAGTTCGCGCTCGAGATGGTCAAGGAGGAGACGGACCTCACAGCCGAGATGCTGGCATCTGGCGCTTGGAAGACGGCCACCTTCAAGCCGTACAATTTCAAGGCTCTGGGCGCGGATCAACACGCCGGCGCCCTGCACCCCCTGAACAAAGTGCGCCACGAGTTCAGGTCAGTTGTCTCCAAGAACGCTTGGTGTGTGGAATTGGATGGGGGCCTCGCTGACCCCTGAATCTGTTTGCAGGCAAATCTTCTTCGAGATGGGCTTCACAGAAATGCCAACAAACCAGTTCGTCGAGTCCGGATTCTGGGTACGTATCCATGGCTCCTGCGCCCAGGTTAGATTCCTAACTCGTGGGCAAACAGAATTTCGACACTCTTTTCGTGCCTCAGGTATGCTACCTATGCTGGGCCCTCTCATTGCCCCTGACTCACCCTTCTTAGCAACACCCTGCTCGTGATCTGCAAGATACCTTCTACGTCTCAGATCCGCCGAAGGCCGGCCGGCCTGCGCCAGTGTCTGCAGACGATAAGCAGGACTACGAGGAATACTTCCAGAACGTGAGGCAGGTCCACGAGACCGGCAAGTACGGCTCGATTGGGTACAGGTACCCTTGGTCGGAGGACGAGTCGCTCAAGTATAATACCACCTTCACCGTGTTCAATGGCCGCCGCTGACGTTGGAAAGGCTTGTCCTGCGGACACACACGACTTCTGTCTCGGCGGCCATGCTGCAGAAGCTGGCTGGACAGCGCCAGGATGGACGTGTTCCGCCAGCTCGGTACTTTTCCATCGACAGAGTCTTCAGGTAATGGCATTCTCACGCCAGGAAGACTCCAATGCTGACATGTGGTTAGAAACGAGACGGTGGATGCGACTCATCTGTGCGAGTTCCACCAGGTAGAAGGCGTCATCGCCGACTACGGGCTGACTCTGGGCGGCTTGATGGAGTTCATGGAAATCTTCTTCAATGCGATGGGCGTCACCGACCTGCGCTTCAAGCCGGCGTGAGTCAGGGCGGTTCAGCAATCGAGATGTGCGGTGACTGACGGCATCTCGCAGGTACAACCCGTACACCGAGCCGAGTATGGAGATCTTCTCGTACCACAAGGGCCTCAACAAGCTCATCGAGATCGGCAACTCGGGCATCTTCAGGCCTGAAATGCTGGAGGTACGTCTTCAGTCCCCGAGATCCCCCGTGTGGAACAATCCAGAAGCTGACTGAGACATGCAGGCCATGGGCTTGCCCAAGGATATGAGGGTGTTTGGTTTCGGTCTTAGCTTGGAGCGGCCGACCATGATCAAGTACGGCATTTCGAACATTCGCGAGTTGCTCGGACACCAAGTCGATCTCAACTTCATCCAAAAGAATCCCGCGGTGCGGCTAGACAAGAACTAGATAGACGGCCGGCAAACGCAAAAGAGGGCCTTGGGGGATACCAGAGGCATATTCCCCAACCATGTGACGTCGTTGCAAGCCGGGAAATGGCGATATTGACTCCGTGTTGTCGGTTCCTAACAGGGAACCGAAGCAAGAATAGCCTCAAAGGTCAAAGCGGGTGGGGACGGGTGGAATCGGGGGACCTTGGGACCTCTGAGGCTGACTGAAACGTTACCCAACCGCGTTCGGCAAAGCGGTTGGGAGTCACCGCATTTCTAGGCAACCCGTATTCGCCTGATTTGGGATTTGCGAACCACATTGCTCCCCCGCAACGTCGTCCGCATGACGCCGTGCTCAATACGTAAGCCGGCCTGTGCCGTACGCCGACTAATCAGGTTGCCTGGAATCCATGCAGCCCTATAGCGTTTGGGGGACACCTCCCCGCTTCCTGGCAAACAAGGCGTCTGGCGTCCTGCCTGCAAATTGGTTACACGTGGACCCAACAAAGGACCGCATGGGGAAACACGGCGAGGGCGGAGGACCTATCCACACGGCATGGGCGTGCTGACCCCCGAAGGCCACACCGGTGAGTGGTTGACGCTCCACAGGTCCCCCGGCGACTGAGGCAGCAATGTGTGTATCGCCCAGTTGGGCAAATGGGGGAATGGACACGGACGGGCACGGAAAGGCGGCCACTTATGCACGAATGACTCCCAGTTCCTCTGATCGGTTATCTCTCGGCCCTGCAAGTTGAGGTTAGGGTAGGTAATGCGCAGGACTTTTGCGGCTCTTGGGACCTTTGGAAGGTCCTGCTGGTGTTGGTTCAAATTGACCGCTTCCTTTCCGGCTTTCCCATCCCCTTCGTTTTCCCCTCTCGTTTCCCCTCCCTCTTCACTCGTCTCACTGCCTGACATTGTCATCATCGTCGCTTGGTGGTGGCAGTGCAAAACCCTCCCATCCAACCACCGTCTGAATTCGTCCCTCTTGGACCCTGTCGACCAGATTCGATAGTGCTTGATCAGATCGGACCCAGTGGCACGGTAGCTACCCTGATCTGGCGCCATCCGATTTCGCCTCACCACACCTTATTCCAGCACTTAGCCGTGCCTCGCCAACGACAGTCCCCGGCTTACATACATCGATGGACACTGTCTGCCGTGCGCGCGCTCCGCCCCAGCTCCAGCTCGCTGGGCCCGTCAGGGCTACGTCAAGCCCCGTGTCGGGGACACCTCGATCTGCGGATAGCATGGTATGTCCTCTCCTCCCCTCCCGCCGGAGCTGAGAGTTTGTCACGGGCAAGACTGAGACTGACCCGCATGCGTTTCTCCAGAAATCCAACCCCTTTTCGGGCGACTACTACTCCTCGCCCACGTCCACGAATTCGCCGCTGCTCTGGGGCAGCCCGACGTCGCCCGGCGCGTCCCCGGACTGCCTGAAGCGGTCGACCGTCGTCTCTCCCAAGAAGGTCAATGCCAACAGCTACTGCGGCAGACACTCGGACGAGTTCCTGTTTGGCGGCAAGGGGTTTGGAGACCTGTGGCGAGCTGTTACCAGGAAGTAAACTGGCGACGACATCAGAAGGGCGTTGCTGCAGGGCAGTGCGTGAGCCTCTGCGTGCGGGGGAGGAAAAACGATTTAATTGTTGAGAAACGGAGCAGGCTCTGTGCATGGAACCGAGCTGCTGGACAGAAGGAGGATGGATCATGAGTTATGACGGCACCAAGAATGATATCCCGTGATATAGTAACGTTAATGAAGATCGATGTACAATTATCTCCACCCATCTCGGATCACATGGAAATTTGGTGTTTGGTGTTTTGTCGGGAAGCTCTGGCGAGATCCCCACAGCGCCTCCACAGCAGTGGGATCCCCTGCCAAGCTCCTCGGCCGCGGGCGCC
>FTCU01003464.1_pt1 | contig 11966 bp, 8 predicted proteins | sample 1639521 | NCBI WGS metagenome assembly FTCU01 (sample SAMEA3914864, study PRJEB12502) | metagenome | biome: forest; material: soil | place: USA | collected 2012-03-12 | depth 0.3 m
GCCTCTGTTGTTGTTGTGTTTGGTTGCGTCGTGCTCTCTGCTATTGTCGTGTTTGGTTGGGTGGTGGTGGCGGCCGCGGCGCGCTGGTACCACCCCGTGACCTGCGCGATGCGCGCGTACGCGAGACAGGACGGGATCGCGAGGCGCGGGAGATGGGCGTCTACCGCCTTGGGGATGAAGGTGGCGCAGGCGAGGAGGAAACGGGCGCTGCGCTTGTCCGGGGGGTTCGGGAGGGATGTGAGGAGCGTGCCGGCGGGGCGGTTGGCAAGCACCGTGAAGGTGTCGCGCAGCAGAGCCTCTTGGATGCGCAGCTGCAGGCGGTGCGCGCCGAGGTTCATTTGTTGATCGTACACTGGTTGGGCCACGGGGGAGAGCGTCAGGCGCTGCAGCTGTTGCTCGAGAGGGTGTGCCTTGTGACGCTGGAAGGTCTGGACCGCGTCAAAGAGCTTCTTGGTTGGCTGGTGCTCCGCGTCCATCTCCCGGCGCAGGGCGGTGGCCTTTTTCTCGAGGTCTGCGGCAGCTTTGTGCCGGGTTGGCTTGGCCTTTTGCAGGTCGGAGTGCGCAGCGTCGGTGTCCCGTCCCGACGCGACGAGTTCCTCCTCAGCCAAGGCGACAAGCTTCTCCAGCTCATCAAGCCTCTCACGGCCGTTGACCAGGAACCGCTTGGAAGTCTCGTCGAGGACTGCCTTGTTGACGACGCGGTTGTAGCGTCGGGTGGCGAACTGCCGGATGGGGATTCGGCAGTCTGGGCAGGTCGGGATGGCCGTCAACTCCTCAGAGAGCTCCTTCAATCCGCTGTAACCGCCAGACTTGTCGGTCGAGTAGACGCTGTCCATCCCGACCAGGCCATCCAAGGTTTCACCGGTGAAGAAATGACCGCAGCCGAGCACCGCAACGGGGGTCTCGTCCAGGTCAATCTCTTGGTAAACCTTGAACTCCATGAGGTCCACGCGGGCGTCCTTGTGCTGCTGCGCGCAGCAGAGCTGGCAAAGATCTTGCGGGCAGTCCTCGCGGCAGAAACTCGGGCACTGGTGGCCGCACTTCAAGACCTTTGTGCAGCGTTCGTTGCAAGGCAGTCGGTCGCAAGGAGCGGCGCAGGGCAACGAGCAGGAACCCTGATGTTCACATGACCAGGTGCACTTCTCAATGCAGGGTGCACACGGCTTCTGGCATTCCTGTTGACAGCGGGAATGGGGGCATCGGACCTGAATGGTGCCGAGTGTTAGCTTTGGGCAGAGACTTATTGGCTAACCTCTGACTGGGCACGGGACGGAAGCTGGAACCCTGTATGAGTTGGCCGCTTGGGAGAACCACTTACCTCGCACGTCTTGGAACAAGTCCCGCATCCCTTTCCTCCATGGCAAGTCTTCGAGCAACGATGGTTGCAAGTGCCAAAAGGCCGATCACAGACCTTGCTGCACTTCTGGTGTTCGAAGGTGATCATGCCGTTGCCGTCCCGCTTCCGACAGCTCCCGCACGAACCCGGGCACGAGTGGCCGCAAAGGAGGAGCTTCGTGCATTTAGTCGGGCACTTGAACGAGGTGGATGCGACGTCCTTGGCGGAACGGCAAGCGACAGTCACCTTGTGCCCGCATCCAGGCACCTCCTTCTCGACCGGGGCATCACACCGGATGGAGGCAAGGTCCAGCGTTTTGTGGCATGCCACCTTGTTCTGGATATGCCCACAAGGGAGCTTCACGCCATCAACTTTGACGTGGCACGGCCCGCATTCTTGTCCGCAAAGCTTCGGACAAGCATGGTCGCAAGTCGGGCGCAGACGAGGACACGGCTGCAAGCAGTCAAACGCGTCGTGGAGGCGCTTCGAGTGACAGGGGGCTGGGCATTTGTGTCCGCAGGGGTGGAGCCGCTTGTCGCAAGTCAAGGCGCAACCGCCTTCGGGACTCTTGGTGACAAATTCGCCCGGCTCGGAGCAAAGGATATGCGTGTCGGGGTGGCGAGGACAGCAGAGCGCGATGGCAGTGCCGACCGCGTCGCGCTCGCTGAGCTGTCTGTAAACATCTTCCCACATACGCACCTTCTGGTACGTATTTCCGTTGCCGATGAGATACATCCCATGCTGCGCGCGGCTGAGCAGCACGTTGATTCGATTCTCGGTACGGAGGAAGCCGACTTTCGACTTGTCGTTGCTGCGGACAAGTGAGACGACGATCACCTTGGCTTCCTCGCCCTGGAAGTTGTCCACAGTAGCGAGGCGAATGGTGTGCAGGAGCTGCTTCTTTTCGACGGCCTTCCTCGGAGCAACAGAAGCCTGCTTAACCTCCGCCTCTGGCGTCGCCTCAAAGCCCTCGTTTGCCAGGGTCTCCAGGTCACGGTCGCTCAGGAAGACTTCAAAATCCTTGCTCATTGCGGCTCGGAGCTTCTGCAACTGGCCGGTGTAAGGTGTCAAGAGCGCGATGTCGGTGCTCTTGTATTCGCCCTGACGGACCAGGTGGCGGATCAGAGCGGCGGCCATGGACACCTCCCATCCGTTACTGTGCGACTTGACGCGGCCGCCGTCGTCTTGGGAGTCCTCGTGGTTGTCGTGGTCGAGCCAAAAGAGGTTTTGGCGCATGCCGATGACTGCTGGGAGATTCTTGACGCAGTCGTGATCAAGAAGATTGGGATACACGCTCCGAATGAGCTGGGAGATCTCGGGCCGCATGCGCCGTTGGACGTTGAGCTGGGCGACTGGCAGAGGCGGCAAGCCCGGTTCGCCAACTGCTCGACGCTCAAACTGGCTCCGATCAAGTTGATACGCGCTCCCAGCTGGCGTCTCCAGACTGAATTGCAGGTAGTTTTGGATCTGCGGCCGCAGCTGGCGATGGTCGCCAATCTGGACGAAATGTTCAACGCCTGGCATGAGGGCAGAGACCAGGTGCGGCTCCATTACCTCAGCCGCCTCCTCGCAGATGATGATCTTGGTTCCGAGGTTGCGAAGCATCTTGATGTTCCGAGCGAGCCCCGTCGTAGTCACAGCGACAACATCGGCCTGCAAAAGCGTCCGACGGCTTACGTCGTCGTGGACTTCCTGGATCCGCTGCCGGTGGTCCTTGACCTCATCCATGAGCTCGAAAATGTGGTCGCTTTGCACTTCGGTCCAGCGAGCAACCCAGTGGTCAGCCAAAATCCACCGCTCTTGTCGCGTGAGCGAGTTGACGTTTTCTTCGGCTCGAAGGGAGAGTGCCGCCACATCGTCCTGCTCGCCAACCTGGGTGCGGTCTGCCCCCGAGTTGGCTGCCACACGCCTCTTTCCCAGCCACACTTGCACCGGATCACCTCCAACCAGTTCGAAACCGTCCTTATCATGAGCCCGAAACTGGTCTGCAATTCTGGGGTAGTGGCGAAGCAGGAAGGGACGGAGAACCTTCCAATCAAGTTTGGCCTTGCAAAGCTGATGAAGTGGCTTCAGGCGGTTACCCGCATCCTCGAGACACTCTTCCAACTCCTTGTAGTTGAGGCCAAGAATTCGGTTTTCTACCGGGGTCTTGGGCATGCCACGGCTCACGACGCGGAGATTCTTGCCTTCAAGCTCCTCGGCTCGGCTTTGCCCTCCGATTCGGATGATCTTGTTGATGCCCACATCCAGAAGGTGCTTCAAGAACTGGTCTAATGCGTGGTTTGTGTAGCAGCTGCAGGATGACACGTCAGTGGCTGGCACAATCACTCGCTCTCGTGATCCTCTAGGACTTGGACTTACATGACGAGAATGGGCCCAAGGTCTGCTTCGTCCTTGTGGTCCAACAGAACCCTCACCAACTGCACACCAACGTAGGATTTTCCCGTTCCCGGCGGTCCCTGAATGAGGGCGTACTCGCGCGTCAGGGCTGCAATCAGGGCCTCGGACTGTCCGCGGTCCAGGCCCGTCGCATCCTCGAGAATCTCCGGGCTGACGCTGTGACCAGAAGCGACTGGATCAATGCTGATAGATGCGTGACCACTCCGAAGAATCGAATCGAGCCGAAACCGGAATCTAGGCTGACGCGCGTATGCCGGTGGTGAGACGTCCGTCAGGGCCTGATGATGGTCGGGATCGGACTCAGACGTTGGCAGAATCCAACGACGAAAGGCCAGATCTCCGTCGCGCATCATCTGCTGCAGATTCTCCAGAATGGGGACGAAGGTGTCGGGAATCAAGCTGGGCAGCTCGATGAGGAGCCCTTCTTGCCTGGCAACGTACATCCGGTGGAGGCTGGTCACGTTTTCCAGCGACTGGGAGGCAAGTCGTGCGGTGACTGCTGGGTTGTAGTCTGACACGAGAGTGCTCTGCATCTTCTCATCCTGCTGGGCATCCTTGGTGTTCTTCTTTGTGACGATGAAGAGCAAGAACGACTTTTCTCCGCCGTCGCCACGGCTCGAGACGAAGCAAACAAGGTTACCGGGCTCCAGCCGTGATGATTCCTCCCACCAGCGTCGACGCTCTGGTGGTTGAAATCTGCGCAGTTGCGGGGGCTGCGCAAACGACAGGATTGCCTCCAATCCGCCGTTGACCAGGACGTGCTGAATGAAAGCCCTGGGGTAGCGGTGGGCCCTGATATTCCCGTCAATGAACCGACTGGAAGTTGAGGCATCGGCAATGTTGGACTGCGCCAGGACAGCGCCGACGACGTCCTTGAGAGGCCCGAAGATGTCGTGCCGCAGCAGGCGAAACGCAGAGTCGAGGTGACGCTGGACGGGATCATCCAGGAAATGCCGCTGGGTCAGGTCTGTCATGGGCAGGTATTCCGCAGCGTCGCTGGTGATCTCGCCGAGAGTGGGAAAGATTTGGATCTTGGAGATGTCGGCAAAGTCGTTGTCATGCCGACCCCCGGGAACGACCACCTCCAGGGGGAAGGTTGAGTGGACAGGGCCAGCGTCCCTCCCGTTGGTTGTCGCGGCGACAGAGTCGCCAGCAATGCGCCCACGAGCGCCGTCCATCATCCTCTTCATTGTTCCAATCCGTACTGTCGTTGCATCGAGATTGGGGGAAGGTGCATCGGCATCCCCGATCAAGACAGCAAACTCAGTGGCCTTGGACAAGAGAGCGTCCAGCAACTCGGGAAGGGCGTCGTGGAGCAAACACTTCCGCTCCCGTCTGAGCAATTCGTAGAGCGATGACACGACCAGGACGAGGTATGTTTTCGGCGACTCGAAAATCTCTGACAATTGCAAGGTCAAGGTTGAGAAGAGGTCGAGGCCTAGATCGCCGTTGCTGCCGCCGATGACGCGGTAGATGGTGCCGACAAAGCTGTCGATGGACAAGGACCGGAGCAACGAAGGGTGAGTTATTGCCTCGAGGAACGGCCGGACAAAGCCGATGTCGGCTTTCTTGGTTTGAAAAGTAGCGCACAGGCGGACGGTCCTCTCGACGGCGGTCAAGCCACCCATCTCGTCGTCAGTCAGGTCCCGGGCGACAGATTGGTGTAGCTCTCGGTTGGATGCGTCCAGGACCTGGGTGGCCAGAACCCACAGTTCCTGGCAATCCAGTCGTTGGGAGGTATTGACTTTGGACGCCCCGAACTGGCGCAGTTGCCGCTTGAAGTCGTGGTAGTCACTCCGAATGCGAGCCGCTTCAGCAGGCGTGGTTGTGCGTCCGGAACCTGCCGCGTAGTCGTTCTCCGTCTCTTGTTCGTCGTGGGAAAACTTGCAAGACGCGCCGTAGGTGCATCTTCCTTCGAGAAAATATTGGCAAACGCGCCGAGTGCGAGGAGTTGAGAAACCACCTCCGCGGTTGGAGCTTGCGCCAGCAGGCCGTCGGTTACGACCGCGGTCTGCACCACCACCGCGCCAGCCGCCTCGTGCTCGCACCATTGTTTAGGGTGAGAGAGGGAACCAAGGAGGGGATTGTTGGCGAGATGGAGGAAATTGTCGACGAGAAGAAGAAAGTTGTCGAGGAGAAGGAGAAAGTTGTCGACGAGAAGGGGAAAGCTGTCGACGAGGGGGAGGGAATTGTCTACGAGAGGGAAGGAATCGTGAACGAGATGGAGAGAAGGTTTTCAGAACGCGCCGTCGAAACAGTCGCGAAGAGGGTTGCGGAGCTGGGAGAAAAGACATAAATACCTGTAGGCAAACAGGCAAGAAGCAAGGAAGGGAAGGCACCGCAAGCCCGCAGGCACGCAATCCAGATGGACGACTGGAAATTATCCTGCGGTTGGTGGAGGGGATGGGGATGGAGATGGGGAATTCGAAACTTCGGGAGAGGTTTGCATTCGGCGCGAAAAGACGGGCAGAAAGGCCTTTCGCAATGCAGTCAACAAAATGCCGTCAAACAAACAACAGTCCGTGAGAAACAAGGCAGGTGAGAGAGTGGGGGCCCGGCATGTTCATGGAAGGGGCCAAAATTATTCTGATTCCGGGCGTGGACCAAACAGCCAGCTTCAAAGGCACAGTAGGCCTCCTGTCTGCCTCTGGCCGGGCGAAACGGCCGCTGGCAGGCCAAGTTCCTGTTCACGTGGCAGTTGCACGCAGTAGGCCTCAATCCTCTCGAGTCTGGTTGGTTGAGGCGGAGGATGACACCAACAGCTGATGCAGGGAGGCAATGCTGGTACCCGATTGCCCTGCAACATTCCTGAGCATCGGTGAGTGCTTCATGCAAAGTGTCACAGCCCTGCCTCCGTCTTCGGGCAGAGCGGATTCAGGCTGCACAAGAGTAAAACAACCAACAGGAAGGAGCCTTTTCTTCTGTTTGCTTTTGCGTCGACCCCACTCGTCTGTTTGGAGTCAGATTTTGCAGAGAATAGCAAATCTGAAATTTGTGCAACATCAACACCCAAAGTGGAGATGGAAAAGCAGCAAGACAGACGAGACCGATGAAGCAGGTATCACTTCTAGCCATTGATAATCAGCAAGTTCTGGAATAAACACCCAGATCATCATTGCCTTATGCGCCTCCGTGATATGACCACCCATGATCCCTCCCATGATGATCTACTTGCCCAGTTACCATACAAACGCCGCCCTGACTTCCGATCATGCACCTGTATGCCGCAATCCGATCTTGAGATCGTATCCCTCACTTCTCCATCTCCGCCTCCACCGCACCACCCTCAACAACCACCACCTTCTTCTGCTTGTGCACGACCTCCTCGACCTCGGACTCCTCGGCCTCGGAGCGATCATCCTTGGCCACGCCCATGACGACAAAGCGGTAGGCGCTGCGGAACAGGCAGTACAGCCAAAACACGTTCAGCCCCTGCAGCGCCGCCAGCAGACAGAAAGTGCCGATCTGCGCGAAGCGGCACTTGAACTGCTCCGCCTCCCAATCCAGGCCAAATGGACCGATGGTGCTGTACTCGGTGACGATGGAACGCAGGATGTCGAGGTTGATGTAGTGCCGCAGGTAGATCCAGGCCGCGATGCACAGGGCGAACGAGTAGGACTGGGCGGGATGGTCGAGGTAGTTGAGGGACTTGGAGATCTGGAGAAATTCATTTGAGCAAACTTTGATTACGTAGAGGAGAGAGAAAAGGGAGCTCACGGCCAGAAAGTAGTCCGACAAGTCGTGCGTGACGTACACAGCGATGCCGATGTAGGTGAAGTGGAAGCGGTAGCTGAAGAAGATCAGGCTGATGGTGATGATGTGGTGGGCGATCAGCTCTCGGAAGTCCTTGCGCGGCCTCTCCAGGCCGAGCAGCATGACAATGGCCTGCTGGACCCAGAAGGCCGCCTGGAACAAGTAGTAGAATTTGAAGACGGCGTCGTGGGTCGTGTGCGGGTAGGTCTCGTACATGCCGCGCGTCTCAAAGTACCAGAGGCCGGGAGTCTCCTTCATCGTGTAGAGGCCGAGGGGCCCGATGAAGGTGATGTAGCAGACCGTGTACATCTGCTCGGCGAATCGCGCCTTCTTGGCACACGACTTGATGCCGCCCAGCGCGGCCAGCGGCCGCAGCATCTCGCTCATGACAAACTCGCGGGTGAAGAACAGGAAGATGGTGTAGAAGCAGACGAAGGCCAGGTCCCACGGACCCTTGCCATACTGGGACCGACCATCCTGGCCCTCGATCCTGTAAGAGAGGAAGAGAAAGTGGTACGCCACGTTGGACTCGGTTGGGTTGGCGGCAAAGAGCGACACGATGACGAACATGAGAACCAGGGGGGACAACCAGGCGCTCTCGAGGAGTCGATCCATAATGCCGCGGCGGGTTCGGGCCCGGCAATACTGGAGGAAGTTCTGGCTGGCCGGCAGGGCGCGAGCGCGGGCAGGGCCGACCGAGACGACGACCGCGACCGAACCTGGGACGGGGCTCAGTTTGGCGCGCCGGCCGCGGGAGCCGCCACCACCATCCTGGGCGACCGATGCCATCGCCGTCGCCTTCGAGGGGCTAGTCGAGATGTCGAGACGGGGAGAGTCTTTGGGAGTCGCCATCTTGAAGAGAGAGGGTCCTGGGAGTCGAAGCAGAGATGGTTTGGACGAAATGAAAATCGTCTGAGGCTCTGCAACCAGAATGCGGGAACAAGAGTGGAGAGCAAACTGAGCGTGACATGTTGTGTTCAAGCTTGTGCCAGGAAGGCATGGTCTGTCCGGCCTTGGCCCGGACTAAGAGAACAAGATCAGCCGGGAAGCGGCGGGCCGCGGGCACCGAACGGCGACGGCAGCCAGACCCGTGGCGGGGCGTGCGTTAATTCCGCGTATTTGCGTGTTGCACCCTGACATGTCACCATGTTTTTTGTACGCCGTGAAGGCTGGTTTTACAATTCTGAATGAGTGAATCTTGCCTGCAACCACTTAAACAGATGAGACCATCAAGGAATAAAGGCGTTCTCTGTCGTAAGGAGTACAGCCTAACACTCTCAAGCATCTTGCCCATGGATGCCCCTGAAAACCTTCCGCGTATTACCCTGAATACCCCTGAATCCACACAACCACCAAAAAAATAAAACAGCTCCTCTTCCCAATTCTCGCGAAGCAAAAAGTCATGCTTATACTGCTCCAAGAACAGCATCAAATGCAATTGCCTCGCCGCCTTATTCACGTCGATGTCCGCGAGCCTGGCCATTCTGTCCTTCTCCCTTCTCCTCAGCACTGGTCGAGCACTTTCCGGCGTGCAGCGCGCGGAAGAACTCTACGTGGACGGAGTACATTCTTTTCATATTCTCCTGGGGCTAGATCGGGAACCGATGCCAGCAAAGCGCGGAACATCCTGCTGCCACCGATATTGCAGATCGATGAGAAGCTGCAGCGGGGTAAAACGACGTATGTCCTTCGGTTGGCTTGGAACTCAGTTAGAGCTCAAGGAGAAGGAGGTCCGCAGGCGGTTGAGGCATTAAGATGTGTCGCATCGTTTCTCTCCATTCTTTGTCAAAGCCCATTGTAAACCTGAATGAAGGCAGGCTACTGAGCCTTCAGTCTGGTAAACGAGGCCGTCAACTCTGCCGGTGAGAGTTGCATATTATTGCCCAGCTGGTCCCTCTCAACGGGAAAGCGCCCGCGGTAGGTGCAAATCTTGAGTAGGGCGCCCAAACGAGGAGTTTCCTCCTCGGCACGCACTATCCCGAAGGGCGAGCCCCCCACCCTCCGTGAACAAACCCGACCAGACTACACCCATCCAGGGCAAGCCACCGGCGTCTCGGGCAGCTTAGTAAAGTCTCTGATATGCTTGATAAACCTGGATACAAGTCTTTGCAGCCACATTTTGGTATCCAGAGCGGCTTCCATATCACCATGCCCACACACACACTCACATTTCTCCCCCACCCACCCAACAGCTGCCGGTGCTGTGATGTAACGCCACGGCAGCACCCGGAGCGGAAACTTGCATGCTGACGGCAACTCCCTCCAACCAATTCATAGAGGATATGCATGCAGTATTTGAACCGTGCAGCATTCGAACCCCGCAGTCCTACAGGGTCGTCTATCATTGCTTCAACCGAAGACGCCTCTTCAATAGCTTGAAGCCCCATGCAGATCGCATAAGGTCGCACAGCATGGAACCGAAGTCGCTCACAGCCGTACACCCCAAGGTTTGTGTCGCCGAGATGCCCGCGGAGCCGGATCCGGGATCGCGTTCTCGTTGTGGCTGAACACCATGCTACCATACGACACCACAACATGACGCTTCGCTACCGGTTGTCTTCTGATAGGCCCAGGGAGCTAAGAGAGGGAGGAGAAGCTTGAAACTGAGCTGGGGCTTTGGCCCCCCGCCCAACGGCACTTATCGTCATGCTGTGGAAGGGCATGCTGTGGAACGGCCATCATCCTTTGACAAGAGCACCGGGCATATAATCGGCGCTCACCCTGGGGGTCGGCCACACCCACGCGTTCTAGTACCTACGCAAGTTACATGACCCAAACCATTGTCGTGTCCAGCGCGCTCCTCCCGTCACTAAGGCGAAGAGAACCACGATGGAGTCACTTCATCAGCTCTGGAATATTGTCGTTGCTCTCCCCTCTCCCATTCTCATCTCCTCTCTCGTCGGCTTCTTCATCGTGGCAAATGTCGTCCACAGAATTATCCGCTGGCGCCGCCTCCGTCACATCCCGGGACCCGCGATGGCCGGATGGACCTCGCTGTGGTTGACTGGCGCCTACTTCAGGGGCGGCTTTCTTGAAGACTACGAGGAGCTCTCGGCCAAATACGGCCCCGTCATCCGTGTCGGGCCCAACAGGGTGCTTGTCAGTGACGTCGACAGCCTGTACCGCATCTCGGGCGTCCGGTCGCAGTACAAGAAAGCAGAGTGGTACAAGTTGTCCAGAGTGTCCAAGCATGGCGACAACACCCTCTCGATTCTGGAGCCGGAACCACGACGCGAGCGAAAGAAGCACATCGGCCCAGCTGTGAGCGATCCACTCCCGTGCTGCCAAAGGGAGTTCATTACTGACCCAGTTATCCGCACTCCAGTACTCGGGCCGAGGCGGCGTCAACTTTGAAGACGGTGCCGACAGAGCCCTCAGCGCATTCATCGACATGATCGAGAGAAAGTTCGTCTCGACGCCCGGCAAGTTCATCCCAGTGAACTTTGCCGAGAAGATCCACTACTGGGCGCTCGACTCGATTGGCGAGATCGCCTACAGCAGCTCATTCGGCATGCTCGAGAACGACGAGGACACGTACGGCATCCTCGAGGCCAACGACAAAACCACGCCCATGGTCAAGCTGCTGAGCAACCATCTCTGGATATGGCGGCTGCTGCGCACGTGGCCATTCCTCTATCTCCTGCCCAACGACGGCGACGAGAGCGGCCTGGGCGCAGTCATGGGGTACGTCTGTCCTCCGTCTCCTCCTCTTCCTTGTTCTTGTTCCGTTAAACTGACCCACGAGCCCAACCCAGCCACGTCCGACAGCTCGTCGCAACCCGCCTCCTCCCGACCACCCAGCCCAAGCCGGACATGCTCCAATCCTTCATCGCCCACGGCCTCCAAGGCCGAGACCTCTGCCAAGAAGTCGGCATCCAATTGTGCGTTTCCCTTCCTATCCATTCCCCCCTACCGTAAGTTGGTAGGTACCTGACCTATTGTACTCACATCCATGCAGCTTCGCAGGCTCGGACACCGTCGCCTCCCTGCTACGCACGACCCTCCTCCTGCTCCTCACTCACCCCTCCGCCTACCACACGCTCCAATCCTCCCTCCCTCCGCCTCCCTCCTCAAAGGAGGACAAAGAAGACTGCTCCACCACCATCATCCGCGACGCCGACGCCCGCGCCATCCCCTACCTCCGCGCCGTCGTGCACGAGGGGCTGCGGCTGTTCCCGCCGGTTGCCATCACGCCGTTCTGGAAGGACGTGCCGGTGGAAGGGGATGTGGTGTGTGGGGTGGCGCTGCCGAGGGGTACCCTGGTCGGCACGTCGCAACCGGTTTGGATTGCGGCGAGGGAGAGGGCGTTTTGGGGCGGGGATGCGGGGTGTTTTCGCCCAGAGAGGTGGTAAGTATACTGGTTGTTGTTTGGGGCTGGTTAATAGGAGGCTGACTGGGTATCTAGGATCGAGGAACAGGACGAGGCGAGGCTGGCTCAGATGCAGCGAAGGGTCGAGCTGGCGTTTGGCAGCGGCCA
>FTCU01002388.1_pt1 | contig 11961 bp, 15 predicted proteins | sample 1639521 | NCBI WGS metagenome assembly FTCU01 (sample SAMEA3914864, study PRJEB12502) | metagenome | biome: forest; material: soil | place: USA | collected 2012-03-12 | depth 0.3 m
GGTGGCTGGCAAAGAGCGGTGTAGGTTCAGGGGTGGCCGAAAGGTGGGGGTGGCCGAAAGGGGGGGGTGGCCGAAAGGGGGGGGTCTTGACTTACCTAGCAGGCGCTAGCAAGTAGCAACAGGATTAGGGACTAAGGGGCAACTTACACACTCACCACCAGATGTCCACCAGCCGGGAGTTGCCGCCGTCCTCGCCGTCACATGGTTCTGCTACCGCGCCCTCCATTTTGTTCAAATACCCCAATTCCCTCTCCATCCCTCGGCTAGAAAGGGTAATTAGTCGGTCACGGGCGCGCCCGAGGATAAAGCTAACTTGATCCTTTGGGTTGTGGTGTCGTGGTAGCTCCCCCCATCGACTCCAGTCGTCCCAATCCAGACTCTGTAACGTTACGCCCCCCCTTATCTCGATGCTCCCATGGGTGTGATCAGGCATCACCAGGGTGATGACGGGGCTCTCTACCGCACCAAAAGCCCCAGGGCGCGTGATCCCACTCATCCCAAGCCCGACTCGCCGCCACCCACCGGAGCAAAAGAGGTGTGGATGTCGCCGCGCTTCAAAGTTGCAAATCACCGTCTTCCCCACTGTCTCAGGGGCAGCAAGATTTGGCATCGTGCGTGCGCAATGCGCCCGTGATCACGTCCAATCAGATGGTCATTGGCCATTGTGATTTTGGTCGCAGCGTGCAACCCCCAATGGCCCCTAGTCCGCATCTGGTAACTCGAGCCGTAAAAGGAGTTAGTCGGTGATCGGACGCCGCGATCGATCCAAGCTTGAAGCAGGGAATTATCCGCGGCATCGCGGGTTGTGGCTTGGTGGACACTTCCAGCATGCGCGGGATTCTGATGCCCGGCTAGCATAAGGCTGACATTCACACAAGTGCCGTATTTCCAAGTCTTAACCGCGACTCAGTCCTTAATCTTGAGAGCTTTGAGGCTTATGGACTCTAGTGTTGAGTCGAAAGACACCGGGTGATTATTCAAGGGATGTTTCGGGCCACGTTATCACATACAGAACTCCTCGTTGACAGGGCCATGTTTGAAAGAGCCCCCTTTTTCACGTTGTGGGTCCTCACCCACGGCCTCGGAGATTTCGCGCTCTCGCGCTCTCGCTCTATCGTGCTGAGTGCGACGGTAGCACAAAGGTACGTAGTAGTAGCCGTCACAGTCCAGCCCCTTTTCGCTCATGACCTCAATCTCGCACGTTTCCAGTTCTCCGGGTCAGAAACAAGTTCGTGATGTGTCTTGCCTCGCTGAGAGTTTGAGACAGAGCTCGCGATTACTTGTTTCTCGGAAAAAGTCCGGACAGGCTGACGCCGCCGCCGCCACGAGGGGTTCACCAGACAACCACGGTATCCGGGCGTGATCATGTCTGAGACGCCCCTGGATGGAACATGTGATTTGCAACGTCACAGCTCACTGGCAGGTTGATGCTGGTCGGGATGGGTGGGAGCATGGAGATGGAGGCAAACTAGAGGCGCCGATGCTTCCCAAGGAGAGATGCCACGATGGCGCTACACTGGAATGAGCATGCCAACCGTGAGATTGTTCATGCCTATAAGACTGTCCATCTGGCAACGGATTTGTAGAAGAAAGGGTAGGACTAGTTCTCGGTAAGGATTCTGTTCAACCATCTTCTTCTTGTATTGTACTGTTCTTAGTCACTCCTTCACTCCTCATTTTACAACTCTTGCTTGTGACTATGTCGCTTCATCTTCTCCTTCTGGCCCTTTGTGGCCTCCTTGCTTCTGTCCCTACGGTATCAGCCGGCTTTGACGCCGGGGCTTCGAACAACATTGAGATCTACTGGGGTACGTAGTCCACACAGCTAGCAACTCGGACCTCGACACTAATTAGACTAGGTCAAAACTCCGTCAACCGCGTTGGCGGCCAGCAGCGTCTTGGAACCTACTGCCAGAGTAATCACACTTCCGTGCCATTCACTTAGCTCCCGCTGACACCCGACACAGACACCGCCGTCAACATCATCCCCCTGGCCTTCCTGGTCGGCATCAAGAACCCAACCTCGGTCAACTTCGCCAGCGCAAGTGACAACTGCACCCTCTTCCCAGGCACCCAGCTCCTCCGCTGCCCCGAAATCGAGTTCGTCTTCCCTTTTCCCCTTTCCAACCCCCACCCCTAACCCCCCAAAACCAGACAAGACATCCTCACCTGCCAATCCCTGGGCAAAACCATCCTCCTCTCCCTCGGCGGCGCAACCTACAACGAAGGCGGCTTCACCTCAGCCAGCGAAGCGACCACCTGGGCCGGCACGCTCTGGTCCATGTTCGGCCCGCAGACCAGCGGCACCACCGTGAACCGCCCCTTCGGCGCGGCCTCGGTCGACGGCTTCGACATGGACTTTGAGGCCGGCACGTCCAACATGACGCCCTTCGCCTCGGCGCTGCGCTCGCTCATGACCGCGAGCACCTCCTCGACCGGCAAGAAGTACTACCTGTCCGCGGCGCCGCAGTGTCCGTTTCCCGATGCCGCCATGGGGGATATGATCTCCTCGGTTGGGTTTGACTTTGTCGGCGTGCAGTTTTATAATAATTACTGCGGCGCTGGGAGCTATGTTTCTGGTTCGGGTAGCCCGGGGAACAACTTCAACTTTGCGCGGTGGCACCAGTGGGCGACGACTGAGAGCCCGAATAAGGGGGTCAAGGTGCTGCTTGGTGTGCCGGGCAGTGCGTCCGCCGCGGGGAGTGGGTATGTCAGCGGGGACCAGCTGAAGGCGGTGATTCAGTACTCGAAGACGTTTTCGAGCTTTGGGGGGGTGATGATTTGGTGGGTGCTTTCCTTTCGGCTGTTAGGTGTTGGGTTAATGTGGCTAATTGGGAACAGGGACATGTCGCAAGTCTATGCCAACTCAGGGTTCTTGGACAGCGTCGTGGCTGACCTGGGCGGTTCGTCCCCTGTCACCACTCCACCGGCGAGCACGACTACCCGACCTGCGACGACTCTTACTACTATCACGACTCCGTCGACGCCGACGAGCAGCGCGCCAGCTACAGGCACGCTCGTGCCTCAGTGGGGTCAATGTGGCGGAAACGGGTACACAGGGTCGACACAGTGCCAGCCGCCGTACAGGTGCGTCGCTCAAGGTGCCTGGTGGTCTTCTTGTGTGGTGTAGGTTGGTCTGGAAGCGGCCCAGTTGGACGTCGGTCCAGTTACATTCGCTTGTATCTATTTTGGTCTATTCTCTTGTCCATACTTTGTTCTCTTCTCTTGTACCTATTTGGTTACACTCGTTTATACTTACCTACTCATCACGTTCCTCGACATCTGCTCCGAAGAATTCAACCTTCTTCAGTGGCAGGTCTAGAGTTAAATTCCTATCAGAACTATTATCATTCGTCTACATGATCTGCCACCGCGTTGACAGTATGGCAACCCGGTGTCAACTTTGTTCTCGGACTTTTGAGTTGCCTGGTAGGAATTCGTTTTGCGCACGCCGACTTCCTTGACTTCTGCCGCCTAGCCGCTCTTTTACAGCGTGTACAGTGATCTAAAGATTCAAGAACAGCCTCGGGATAGGGACATGCACCGCTCGGATGAACTCGGCGAACCCTTTGCCAAGCGAGTCCAGCAAACGAGAGCTACTGACCCCTCTACCCAAGGGACCATAGATGACAAAATGCACGGCTTTGATGAGCGGCATCTCGACGCGCTCCACAAAGTACGAGTCCTTCCAGTCGGAACCCATGAGCTCCTGCATCTTCTGGCGGGTCATGAACGAGCGTAACCAGTCCCACTCCTTCTCGGTGTGCACGAAGATGCCGATGTTGACGTTGGCGCCCTTGTCACCCGAGCGGGCGAGCGCGATGTCACCCAGCGGGTGGTCGATCGTGGGGCCAAAGCTCGCCACGTCGACCGGGTTGGACGTCTCGTAGTTGTCGCGGGCGGCGAGGCGCTCGGTCTTGTGCGGGGGGCCGACGACAAACCTCTTCACTTCCTGGGTGGAGGCGTCGATGATGTTGATGCTCTCTTCAAGCTCCGCCTGCTCGATGATGGCTGGGTAGAAGGCGTTGAAGGGGATCGGCCGGAGCTGGCGCATGTCGAGGGTGCTGTGCATGCCTAAGAACGGTCTGTCAGCAAGGCCGGTCTATCGATTTGGACTCTAGGTAGGGTGTATCAAGACCCACCTGCAAAATGGGCCATTCCGTTATACATCCAGGCCTGTACGAGTTTTCCGAGCGTGGCGGCATCCTTAGCCTGTGCAAAAATGCGGAGAGACGTTGTCGACTCGAGCTGGCACCGAGGGTTCTCTGCTGGGACACCTAATCGCTGGAAGTCGAGCGTATCAAACTGCTCGAGCTGGGCCCATTCCTGCAACTTGGAGCGGATTTGTGCCTCTTGAAGCTCGTACTTCTTCTCCGTGGCGTAACCCGTGGCGTTGATCGTGACCTCGCACTGGAAGCCTCCCTGGTAGAAGACGGCCAATTTGGTGGTCGGAGGCGGGGGGTATCCTTTGGCACCGCTGACGTGGACGCGGTTCTTGGACTCTTCCTTGACCTGGATGTGGGTCATGTCGGCTTTGACATCGCTGTTCAGGTAGATGTTGCCCTGGAGCTCGTACAGAAGCTGGCACTTGACGGTATCCTCGGTGACAATGCCCGGCAGAGCTTCGTGCTTGGTGACGATACACTCGCCCTTGGAGTCAATCTCGACAATCGGCAAGCCGAGGTTTAGGAGGTCTTTGATGTCGTACCCGTAAAAGCCGGCAAAGTTGGCGCCGGTAACGTACGTCGAGCATTCGATCAGGTGTCCCGCGATCAGTGACCCGGCGAGTTCGTCGTAGGCCGAGTCGGGCCATCCGTGCCACCAAGCCGCGGCGCCCATGACGGGCGAAGCGTCTGCAACACGGCCGCAGATGATGATGTCTGCCCCCTCTTCCAAGCCACGCCTGATGGCACGCATGCCGAGATATGCGTTTGCCGAGACAATCTTGCTGCTTCCGGGGCTGTTCAGGAAGTCGACGGTACCTTCGGCGAGGGTGACCTGAGGGTTCTCCGCGTCCAAGTGCTTCAAACGCTCTTGCTTGCTGATAAGCTCGTGAACACGTGGTAGCAACTCGTCGCCTTCCACATAGGCTACCTTCAAGTCTAGCTTCTTATCTTGGACCTAAAAATCAGCTTGTTAGTTCATGAAGTGTCAGGCGAATGGTGCATTTGTGGGGGTGGGCTTGCTAGATTCTGAGTCTTCTCGGCCAGCCCACGCGGGTTCAAGCATCCTCCGTTGATGACGACCTTGATCCTCTTCTCGTTGAGGATTTCTATTGACTTGCAGAGACCGTCCCACGCGGTTGGGACCCATCCAGGGTGCTGCCCATTTCGATAGGCCTCGGCGTCATTGGCGATGTTAACCTCTGGGAACGGGAGGGTTAGTGTTAGGTTGCGGTGCGATGCAGCAGAGCCATCCAGACTTACCGGCGAGGTAATCGCCGGTGATGAAGTCGACCGGGCCGTACTTGGCTTGATTGTACATGTGATCACCCGGGTCGCCTGTGGGTGAACAAAGCTGTCAGTTGTTTCTCGACGTCGAAGCCCAGCGGGATTCTCTTACTCATAGCGCCCGAGCAATTAGCTATGCAGACAGCTCGTTTGGTCATGTTCAATAGAGGTCAGGGTAACAAGGTGGTGGTGCGAATGATAGATTCACTTTTTGCAGTCACAAAATTGGATACGGGGCGTCCAGGAGTGTATGTATATATCTGTCACTCCGCAGTATGTCTCGGGCATCCGGAAGTCGACCTCTACTCCTCCCACGGGACGGCCAGGCCTCCTCAACCTAGCAAGTATGCCTGCCGGCGCGCCGAGGTGACGTGCCTCGCGAAATCTCAGCTGATAATGCACTAGGCAACACCTCCCAGTACCATGCCGATGACACTAAACGAATAAGTGGTCTGGGGCAGTGGTTGAAGGAGCAGAACGACGAGTGACGAGTCAGTGGTTTGGGGCAGTAGTTGGAGCAACAGGACAATGAGTGACGAGTCAGCGTTCTGGTGGTGGGGTGTCCTCCGCATTTACACCTCCGCATGTACAAGCAGATGTCAGGGCTGGTCTACCAGTGACAGAGGATTCACAGCCCTCGAGTTCCTGCGGCATTCGGGCTAACGTTAGCCAGCCCCAAGTTCCTAACCCAGCTCGCAGTTGCTCCCCAACACCCCGCACCCGAACCCTGCCAGGGGCTAGTGCACATCGTGGGATTGGTTTGTGCTTTCGGACTGCTCGGGTCCAGTGCCAAGGGCAGTGCTCCACATGAGTCTCCGATCTAACCCACCGCGAAAGGCACCGAGGACTGCATATAACCGCTGACTCGTTTCAGGGGTCACGACCATCAACATCATCATCGCCACATCCGCTACAGAGATCTCACCGATCTACTGTCCCACCTTATCGCCGCACTTAGAACTTGGCTGTGCCTTTCGGCATGGCCGACTCCGGCATTCCCGGCCACGCGGTGACGGCATTGCGGGCCGAGACTCGCCGCCCACATGCCCGCAAGTCAGTCGGTTCGATCGACAAGAAACGCGAGCGTGACCGGCGTGCCCAGCAGAATCTGCGCACCAAGCGTCAAGAGCGCATTCAAGAGCTCGAGCAGCGCCTCTTGATTTTCGAAGACCAAGCCCGGAGATCCCGCTGCATTTGTGACCGCCTGTCATGGGAGAACAAACTCCTGCGAACGCGCCAAAACGCAATCCGGCACATGGTCGCTTCCTGGGGTCCCGAAGACTGCCTCTTTTCGGAACCAAGCTTCATTAGCGCCGAGGCCGCCTTGGGTGATGCTGGAAATGGAGGCCTTGTGCCTGTACCCCCGCCCGCGGCCGTCATATCGGAGCCAGAGTCGGCGGCCCTGACCACGATCGGATTGGGCCGAAACAGCCCGGAAGGGACGGCGTCCCCACCGCCCTCCTCTCCGACGGAACCTGCTATTCCTCGCTGGCAGGTTACACCCTTCCACGAGGATGGCGATGCGATCATGACCGACTGCTTCGGATTCTGGCTGCAGAGGCCAGACCTGGTCGAGTCATCTCCGGAGTCCCCTGCGCCGCTAGACCTGCTTTACGGGTCGAAGATAAACTTCCTGGCCAACGTGATACACGAAGCCCTTCGCAAGTGGCCCTGCCGGGACCCCGAGCGACTGGCCGGCGGTTGGCTGTGCTACCACTTCATCAAGTGGATCATTTGTCCAACCCAAGCGGCCTACTCACTCCTGCAGCCATGGCAGCTGCCCGTCGAAGAGCAACTCCAGAAGAAGCACCCTTACTTCATCGACTTGCTGTGGTTGCCTGGTCTGCGGGCCAACATGATCAATATGCAGCACCGCTATGACCTCGCTGATGCGTTCGCTCTCTTCACATGTTGCGTCAAGGTGCGGTGGCCGTGGGGCAAGAACATCCTCGAACCTGGCGAGGACGGCCAGTTCCGGATCCTGCCCGACTTCTACAAGACATTCACGAGGATCGATGGATGGGGTCTAACAGACGAGCTCATGACGCGGTATCCGGCGATTGTGGACGGGTTAGATATTGAGTCGATACGTTTCCAGGTTGCCTGAGAATTGAAACCGCCCTTGGCCATTGAGAGACCGAACCAGAGTTTACAGTGTCAACCTAAAAGCTTGGTCATAGAATGGATGGTGCCACTACTCAACCCTCTCGACGCTGGGATTCTCAGGCCACCTTGCCTCATCTACGCCGTTTGTCCGAGCCCCGACATCGAACCCGAGCTTCACCTCCTGGCCGGGGAACTGCAGTATCGGAGCCACGATACGCATCGTCTTGCCCAGAGACTTTGCAAAATACTCGGTAAAGAACTCTCCTTTAAAGAGCTTGTCGGCGCTGCTCTTCTGGACTGCCCCAAGAACCCTCGGCAAGAGGTACTGCATGGAATGATGGTGCCGGAAGACGGGCGAGCCGTTACGCTGCCAGACGTCCTGCCATACCTCAGTCGGATACATGCCACAGCTGTTGACGAGCCACTGGGAGTAGTAGTTCAGAGCGACCTGTGCTTGTCAGTCAGTAGGTTCTAGGACTGAATGAGGTCTTTGTGTCCCCGTTGGTGGTTGGGTACGGACCTTGACCTTGTACGAGCCTCCGTCCTCGGCCTGGCGAAGTAGCGCTGTAATGATACCAATCACTCCGCAAACCCCGGTGCTAATACCTGTCAGAACGACTTCAAACACGGTCTCCAGTGTGGCACCTACCAATAGTCCGAGTTGGGAAACACAGGGGTGACAGGCTCGTCATTGCCCATCGCCCTACCAAACTCATAGGACACGCCGCAACACTGAGTACTGGCGTTAGCACGAGCGTCAATCAGAGAGCCGTCGGAGTCTATCCTTACCGCATCACTGATCTGCTGCCACCCCGAGCGCCCCATCCACGGCCCACGCCACCCGTAACAATTCTCAGAACAGTACACAATTCCCCTACCACGAGCCTCACACATCCCAATCACATCATCCTCACCAAACCCATATTTATCCAACACACCAGGCCGATAGCCCTGCACAAAAACATCAGCCCCAAGAATAAGCTCCCGCAGCTTCAGTCTATCCCCCTCCTCCCGCAGGTCAAGACACGCATTCCATTTCCCGTGGCTCAGATCCGGGTGCAGCGCCGACAGGTCCGGCAGATGCCGTGCCGTGACGCGCATAACGCTGGCGCCCAGCTCGGCCAGGCCGCGCGTGATGGCCGGGCCGGCGATGACGCGCGTCAGGTCGACGACTTTGAGGCCTGCCAGGGGGCGGGTCGCCGAGGTGCACGGGGCGGGGGTCCACCAGCCGGGTTTTTGGTTTGGGTTGGGGATGGCTTCGATGTCGAAGAGGCTGGTTTCGGCGTTGGCTTTGCCGTGGGAGGTGGATTTGAAGTCTTCTTTGGTGTGGCAGATGGTTCCTGCTTGCTTGTGCGAATCGGCTAGAGTTTGGAGCTCCTCGGCGGTGTAGTTGAGGACTGCGTTCTGGACGTGGGCGTTGGCTTCCTCAGGGGTTGTGAAGTCCATGCTTGGTGGCAGGCCAATGGACTTGAGCGTCGGTGCAGGGTTCATAGAGCCTGGAGTTCGGCGGTCAGTTGATAATGGCTTCCTATTAATCTCGGTCCAGAATCGAGCAAGCAGGACTGACCGTGAAGATGGAAGAACCTCCCGTCTTTAGTCTTGTAAATGTTGGTCGCGGCATTACTGTACCAGCTCCCCGCGCTGTCGAACTTGTCCCAGGACGGGAAGTGCTTTTCCAGCTCCGCCTTCCCGGAGGGTTGCATGATAGAGGCTGCGGACAGTTTCAGGCCGGTCGGGTCGAGGACCCATAGCAAACAAGACATGATGAATAGCTGGGCATGGTCCCTGATTATCGCGTTAGTCTAAGCCATCCCGGAAAGGGGCTTGCAAGGGTCAAAGTTAGAGGGATGCCCTACGTATCAATCGTCACCGGAACGGGCTCAACGCCGTACTTCTTCTTTAGAAGCACGCCGAGTACAATTGCTTCATACCCCTTGAGCGCAGAAATGCTCTCGGCGAAACGCCAGTTCACCGGTAAGCTTGGAGAGTCACTGCCCACGAAGGTCACCTTGCTAGCGGCCTCAGCAGCGCCAGCAGGGAGGTTCTTCTGAATCAAGGGGTTTGCTAGAATGCCCTCTTGGAGCAGCTTCGCGGCCTCGGAGGGGATGGAGTAATGGACTGCCATAGTGAACAAGAAGGTGTGTTATAGCGGCCGGAAGGTCTTGAGTCAAGATGGTTGTGAATGGGCATACCAGTTGACGGCACAACGGGAGGGTAGATAGCGCGGAAGAGTCGGACCGATGTTGCACAAAGAGGTTTTATATCGAGGCGCCTATGTGTAGCGTCCGGCCGGTAATAGCGAGTCTTGGGCACAAGTGGGTCGTGGTTCACCTTGACAACTAACCACTGACTCAGCGGTAGGCAGGTTATACGCCAAGCAGCCTCCCCTTGCTTTCCCCGCATGGTGTCGCCGCCGATCATTCTGAGCCCGTCAGCCCATCCAGCGAGCTCAACCACCCCTGAGCATCACCGAGCCAACGACCCATTGTCAGACTGATTGAATGGGGTTTTCCGGCGCTCTGGACAAGGGTGCGGCAGACCTGAAATCCGGCATTTAACTAAGGCCAATCCCGCCCCATGCTGCTGCGAAGCGGAGCCCGTCCCCGCCAGCCAGACACTGTCGTCGACCTTGATCCATCGTCGGCGCACCAGCGGGCTCCTCCTCCTCGCCATGGCCCTTCCGCTTGCGACTCACCCTTCTCTATACCCACTACCTCGGCTCAAAACACCAGACCATGTGATAGACCAGCTGAAGGCGGCGGTCGCGGCCGACGACATGGTGACTTTCCGGGAGCGACTTGCCGCGCCGCAAACGCACGCCAAAGAGCTGTCGTGCATCATGAAGGAAGCCTTGGCGCGAGACCATGCCGGCGCCGCATCCGAGCTGATACGCCACGGCAGGGACGTAGGTTATTTTGATGGTAAGGCCGCCATCGCCGCCCGTGCTAAAAACTGTCTTGCCGTGTTCCTCGACTCGGGGTGGGACCTCAACGAGGCGCTCAGCCACGCCACGCCCTCAGTGCTGAGGTATGTGCCAGGCTGCTATGTTGCTGGACAGCTTTCAGTGTGTCGGATTCCTCCCAGCATGTTCTCGAATCTCCCTTCCCTGATGTATTCTCGGATCTACCTTGCTATTCTCACAAAATGCAAAACCGGAAGACGGATTTACCCGCCTGGCCTTGCTGGCTTACCTTGTGACGGGCGGAGGAACGGTTCAGCGCGCTTGCTTACATGAAAGATGCTAACATCCTCCAGCGATGCTGTCGCCGATCGAGAAATGGTCTTCTGGCTCCTCGAACGCGGCGCCGACCTCAACAAGTCTCCCCACATCGATATCACACCCCTATCATTCGCCGTAGAGAAGGCCGCCCCCGACCTCCTCCAAGAACTGCTAGACACAGCGGCGACGTGAAAAGAGGCGAAGTACTACAACACGCGCTAAATCGACAGACCGACGTCGTCACCATCCTCAGCATGCTGCTGGACAGAGGCGCGCCGCTAGATGCCGTCATGTACGAAGACCACGGCGGGTCCTTCCAGCTGAACTTCTTCTTCGAACGGCACACACCGCTGTGCAAAGCGGCGGCGATCGGGAATGTCGAGGCGGTACGACTTTTGCTAGAGCGGGGTGCGGATCCCAGCATTCAGAATTCCAAGGGCCGGACCCCCCTCGAGTGTGCCGAGCGGGCGGGACACAAGGAGATTGTCGACATGTTGGCACAGTGGCCTCGCTCGAGTGATGTTGGGAAACACCTACCAAAGACACCGCTGCTGATCGAGCGTCATGAAGTGTGGGTCAAGACCGAGAACTTGGCGCGCGACGGCACCATCGTGATGGTGGGCGATAGTCACTTCGCCGGGTTTGCTGCAGATGACCCGCGTGGTCGCCGGCCCCCCGCAACTAGTAGTGCTGGCGTAGATTCTGAGAAGACAAAGGAGTTATCTTGGGATAGATCCGGCCCCGTAGCAGGGGTCCAGGATGCAGAAATGGTGGGCGATGACGGAGTCGCTGGGGAAGTGGCAGATGGCTCGGGCAGTGGCCCGCCCGCAACAAGTGATGATGGCGTGGAGTCTGAAAATGCGAAGGAGGTATTGCCTACGGAAGACCCGGTGGATAGGAGCCCGGGGTGTTTCGGTTGGATGGTCCGATGGAAACGGAAGAGACGGACTGGCAAGTCGATGGGTACGACAGCATGATGGCCATATGGATAGGAAGAGAGGAGTGGTATGTTGATAGATAGGATGGAGTTCCGGCGTTGATGGCCCGATGGCCCGATGGATAGCCAGCTGTGTACGAATGCTTTATTCCGAAGGTTAGGCGAGCTAATAAGCGAACATGCCACAAGGGGTGTTCCTGACTCACGCGGTTGCTGACCACCCTCGCACGGTCTCACGATGAGGTCAC
>FTCU01001565.1_pt1 | contig 11952 bp, 9 predicted proteins | sample 1639521 | NCBI WGS metagenome assembly FTCU01 (sample SAMEA3914864, study PRJEB12502) | metagenome | biome: forest; material: soil | place: USA | collected 2012-03-12 | depth 0.3 m
ACAAGGCGGGTGATTGACGGAACGATGCCAGATGCTTACCGAGGCAGGAACTCCGAAACATATCGCCTCCTTTCTGCCTTTGTGTCCACCGCCTAACTCTACTCCTGCGAGGGAAACCGATTGAACTTTCATGCGGCGATCCTTGCGTACTAGGTACTTTGGGGTAAAAAGCCAACAGCATGGACTCCGGCTCTCCCACGACCCAGTGCCCTTCCGCGCCCTGCTTTGAGGTGACACCACTGCTCTCGATCCAACCCCCGCTGTCCCGGCGGGGTATTGGGCCAGGCCTAGTGCTGGTCGTTTCAGCCGCGCTCAACCTAAGTCGGCATGACAAAACTCTAGATCCTCCCCCGCTGTGGAAGTGGGCCGAGGAGGGCTACGCAGTGGCTCAGATCCTTGTCAACGATCGCGTGGATGATGTTGCGGGGCAGCTGGAAACCGCCGTGGCCGAGCTGGAGAAGCTACCGGAATGCTCAGGGGACAAGTTTGGCCTGGTTGGTATGGACGCCCTTTCACCTCTCGGTGCTGCTCGGGTGCAGTGGGCCGCGCTGACAAGTGCCAAAACCGAAAGCGATGACCGGCGAGAGCGCGTCGGGTAGCACAACGCTCCTCCGTGCCATCGGGGCTCACCCACAAATTGTGGGCTCTATCTTCTACGGGGCCTGTCCAGATTTGACAGGCGCGAAAGTTACGGCCCCGATGATGGCCCACGTACCAGGGAGCAACCCGTCGCCTGGGCAAGAGGCAAAATGGGGCAAAGGCCTGACCGTGAACTGGTATCCGGCGGCGGCCGGATTCTTCGCCATCCCAGCGCATACCAACTACCGCGCCAACACGGCCGCAGTGGCACACACCCGGTCTCTGTCGTTCTTGAAGCCGCTGATGGGAGGCCCCTATTTCGACCTCGAAGCGATTTGGAACGAACATACGCGCTACGAGTTCGCGGACCGCAGCGTCGAGGAAACCATGGCCACCATGGTCAACGAGCCCTATGTCAACCATGTGCCGACGCTGACGGGGGGGATCGGGCGGGAGAAGCTGACGTGCTTTTACCGGGACCACTTCATCTTCAGCAACCCAGACGACGCGGCGCTGGAGCTGGTAAGCAGGACGGTGGGAGTCGACCGGATCGTCGACGAGTTCCTGTTCAACTGCACCCATGACCGAGTCATTGACTGGCTGTCAGAACACCCACTCATCCACCCATCCATCCGTGGAACCCATCTGACAGATTGCAGAGTCCCCGGCGTCCCCGCGACGTTCAGACATCTGAGCATCCCCTTCACCAGCATCGTCAACATTCGCGGAGACCGCCTCTACCACGAGCACATCGCCTGGGACCAAGGCACGGTGCTTCGGCAGCTGGGGCTGCTCCCGGAATACCTGCCATTTCCATACGCCCTCCCGGGGGGGGGAGAGCCGGGCGAGGGACGGCATTTCGAGTACCGCGTGCCGGTGGCGGGCGGGGAAACGGCGAAGAAGCTGGCCGACGAAAATGCATGGCCGTCGAACAAGATGATTGGATTTGCAGTCAGAGAATCGAGGTCCACTCCAAGTGCCCAAAGGGAGTAAACAATGGAAAACAAACAGTCTGAGAGTTCCCATCCACAATGAACAGCGACGAGGGCCGAGCCCATCAGCCCAGTAAACAATGACGTGATGTGTGCGGCGTATTGGCTTCATCGGCAACTTTTTTGTTGACAACGAGAGAAAGAACGGAGTATGAAAAGTGGAAACAAGGCGACGAAGATAACCTGGAAACGACGACATGGACCAAGAAGCGGAAAGGAAAAAGAACAGCTCCTGACCTCATGCCTCCTGCTGCCAAACTGGCGCGAAAACCCGAAGTCGCGGTTTGCCACTGAAACGCGGACAGTGTGCGGCACGCCCTGCAGAGCGCCTTCCCGAGTTCTACGCACTGTGCCACAGGCCACTTCTCGTCTCGCCGGTCACGAGTCAGGTCACGTTCCGCCCCAGGTGGGTCTAGCTCGGCATCGAACTTTCCGCTGGGCAGGCGTGCACGACCTCGTCAAAACGAACTTTGCAAAAAAGGGAAGCTCTGTCTCCTCGCAGCCCCGTCAACCCAAACCTCGCCTCCGCGAACCACGAACCCATCGACTCTGCACCACCGCACACGCATCCTATTTCCCCCTCCCACTGCATATTCCACCGTGCGGCAATTGGCCCTTTCCGACTTGTCGCCCGCACGACTCCAACCACGCCATGCCTCAGTTAACATCGAGCTTTGCCTCCGCCGCTGCCGGCCAGAACCGAGACTCGAGAGGAAGCGGACGCAGCGATTCTGCCCGCGGTGCTGGAAGCGGTGAATGGTGAGTTGCGCCCTCCCAGACAGACCCCTACCGCCGTCTTGATGCTTTGTACGCGATGCGGCGACGATGGTGCGCACTCTTGTTGTCTGGCGTCTGGTTTGGTCACAACTCGCCGGTTCTTGAATCGCGTGTTGAATCACACGAGGCTTGGGTTGGCGACACGAGACCGACAGGACCAAGCCACTTGCACGCAAGCAAAGCAAGCATAGCCAGAAATCCGGCAGAGCATGCAAAGCTAGCGACGCAAACATGGAGGACGCGGAAAAAACCACCCGTGACCGTTGCCGTGACCCAGTGACCGCTCGGACCTAGACAGTGCTAAGCCTTGCCACAGGCCTCGCTCAAACGGCACCCGAACCTTCCGCCGAGCCTCTACGACCCCTTTCAACCAGTCTTCCGCCGCGAGCCCGCCCGACGTGTCACACCCTAGTGCCCACGACCTCCATCACCTACCCGCCAACCCCCCGCCCGCCTTCGATGCACACAATCCCCTCCGCTACACCAGGGACGAATTGCTTGAGATCTACAAGGAGTATTTCGACGCTTCCCAGCTGGACACATCCGGACTGATCATGCCCGGCTGGAACCCTGCACAAGCAAACGGGAACCACCCCCGGCCCTGGGGCAAGCCTTCCGACTCGGCCCATGTGCCGCAAGACCCGGGCGTATGTTGGGATTCGAATGGCGCCGTGAAACCCGTCAGCTTCGAGGGCATGTCGGCCGAGGAGCGCGACATGTTTGCCACCGATGTTAACTCAACCTTGAAGCCGCCTCAGCAGAGCAAGGAAGGGAACCACCCGGCAACCGGGGCCGTCAACGGCGGGCGCAAGACATCGGTCAGTGTCGGGAACCCCGCCAGCTACCAGACTTCGTCCCCGTCCACTGCCTCCCGTCCTGGCACCCGCCGGCGGGAGACGGCAGACACGAACCCTTTTCCCGGCATCTCGACGGCGTCTCCGACGGCCAACCGGTTTGCGCGGGACGAGTCGTGGCTTCTTCGCCGTAGTACAGAGCTCAAGGAATCCATATCCGACGAGCCCGAGGAGGAACAGAATGTTGCTCACGATGCTACGCTAGCCCGGTCCCAGCCTTTTCCCCTGCCGCGCAGCAATACCGCCGGCAGCCAGGGTTTCGGAGGCCAAGGCTCCCTTTGGGGACCCGGGGCTGCCGCGTCCACGGGCGGCATCGGAGCTTTTGGGAGCTTTGCCCTTCCCACACCAGGCATCGGCGACAGCAAACGTGTCGGTACCGGCGGCAGCCGTCTGGCCCACCTAATTCCCAAGGACTCGGCCGACACCGCAAGCCCCAAGGCCAGCGATGCCCCGAACTGGCGCCCCCGTCAACGGACGGATACGGACCCGTTCACTGCTGATGATGGCCCTTCTGGCAGCGCCATCCTCAGTGGAGGCCACGACAACAGCCCTCCCGCCACGGCGGCTCAACACCAGCGCGGCGGGGCATTCGACACTCCTGTGAAGGGTAACGCCGGCGACTTCGGCATGGCCGGGCTCAACCTCGGCGGCCAGGGTGGCGGCAACGGCCCAGCAAGCCCGTCCGAGACCAATCCTTTTCGCAGTCCGCTGGCCGACCGTGGCGACGAGGGCCACGGTGAACACGAGCCGGATCACCATGCCCAGTCCGGTCTTAATTCGGACCAGCAATCCAACTTTGGCACGTTCCCCCGGTCCTTCGGTGCTGCAGCGTTCGATGGGAGCGACCGAAGCCAGACCTCGAGCGTTGGGGCCAAGGGCTTCGCGAGTGTCAACCCTCTCTCGGGTTGGCCTGCGGGGCCTTCGGTCGGCACGCCAGACCGCGAGCGGGCCCCGTTCCAGCATACGTTTGGGGGCAGCATCTTCAGTCCCCTGGCTGACCTCCCATCGCCTGGACTTGCTGGGTTGGGCAGTGTGTTTGGACCCCCCAGCGCCTCGAGACTCGGACGCGGCAAACTCGAATCCCTCTTCCCTCCGGCCATGCAGGCGCAGATGCATGGGCACGATCAGGACAGCCTCGGCGACTCGGTCCCAGACCTTCGACAAGCCAATCCCCTCGGCGCCATCGGCCGAGGCACAATCGGCCTGCAGCGTGATACAGACAGTCCGGTGAGGTCGGGCAGGGGGGGTTTCGAGGATCTTTTTCCCGCGTCCGAACCTACTCGGTCGCCCTTCTCCGCCGCCGAGCAGGCCCAGCCCGGCCTTACCTCAACCGCCTCCCAGTCTTTTCCCGCGACAGCCGGCGGCGCCTCTTTCCCGTCCGCCCAGCCGGCACCGGACCCCACCGCCGTTAGAACCATGGTGATGCCCGATAGGATGCGCTGGGTTTACCTGGACCCCCAAGGGACGATGCAGGGACCATTCAGCGGCTTGGAGATGAACGACTGGTATAAAGCAAACTTCTTCACGCCCGACCTTCGTGTCAAACGGCTCGAGGACCCCGACTTCGAGCCTCTCGGTCAGCTAATTCGGCGCATTGGGAACTCCCGCGAACCTTTTCTTGTCCCTCAGATGGGCATCGCCCATGGACCCCCGCCGACCCAGGGACCATTCGGTGGGGGTGTGGCCGATGCCATCCCGCCGCTGCAGAGCGCGTTCCCGTCCTTCGGACGGACACTCACCGCCCAGCAGCAGAACGACCTCGAGCGCCGGAAACAGGAGGAGCAGATGTTCCATGCTCGGCAACGGGAGATGGCCCAGCACCACCATCCTGCCTTTGGCAGATTGCCGCCTATCCAGCCAGGTGGGCCCGGCGGTCTGCATCACCACTCCAGCGCTCACAGCCTCCAGAGTCAGCCCAGCTTTGGAAGCATGACCTCCCCGATCGGCATGGCGTCTCAACACCCACTGGGCCCTATTGCCCCCGCCGGCGGCTTCTTCGATTCAGCTGCAACCATGACACCCGGCGCCGCCCAGGCGCCTATTGGGCCTGCAGACCTCTACGTGCCGGAGCTGAACTTCAGTGAACGCCAGATTCTAGCCAACATGCAAGGCCCTGTCGGCGTTTCCGGGGCATATCCCTCGGCCCAGGCTGTTGGCGGCGCCCCCGTCGGCGAAGACAGCGGGCTGCGCAGTCAGCTCCCCAGCGTTGATCAACTTCGACGGGACTCGGAGGGTTTCAGCGAGAGACTTGAGGAGTTCCACGAACTGCGTGCGCAATTTGATGCCGAAGAAGCCGCTGTCGCTTCCGGCGCGGCAGGCCCCATCTCGGAGGTCCTCAACCAGGGCAGGACACAGCACAGCGAGCAGATCGCGATGGCTGCGCGTGCGGCCGAGGCCGCGAGCGCCGCAAAGAGCACTCCTCTCCCGGCGTCCAGCGCTGCCGAGATCAAAAAGAATGCTCAAGCACAAGCCGAGCTCACCCTTACCGAAAAGGTTCGCAAGACCCAGGCGGACAACGCGAAATCGCCTCAACCAACCCCGACCTCGGACCTCCCCATGCCGTTCCCCCCACCGGCCCAGGTCACGCCCCTCGCAGCCCCCACAGCCCAGCGTCCGGCCTCGAATCTGCCGCAAAGCTACGACGACCGCTCGGGATCCGGCACCCCGGATACGACATCTGAGGGGGCGTCGCTCGCGCCGCCCCCTGCCGCCCCCTGGGCCCCACAGCCCGGCGCGGGGATGCAGAAAGGTCCAAGTCTGAGGGAGATCCAAGAGGCCGAGGCCAAGCAGGCGGCCAAGAAAGAGGAGGCCGCCGCCGCCGCCAGGAAGGTTGCTTTGGAACAAGAGGCTGCGGCCATCCGCGAGCGCGAGAAGGCGGCCGCGGCCGCGGCGAACCCAGGTCTGCCGGCCACCAGCACTTGGGGCACTGGCTCTCCTGTGGGTGCTCCTGCTGGTAGCCCTTGGAAGCAACCTGCCGTTGTCAAGACGAGCACGGTTGGTGTTGGCTCCGTCGGCAGCAACTCCAAGAAGACGCTGGCCGATATCCAGCGCGAGGAAGAGGCCCGCAAACAAAAGGCCAAGGAGGTCGCCGCCGCGGTCAACGCACAGGCCGGCCTGTCTCAAGTGTCTTCCGGAGGCAAGCGGTACGCGGATCTGGCGAGCAAGACATCAGCGTCGCCGAGCCCCATGGCAGCCGCCCTGGCAGCCCAGCCCGGCCAGATCGGCGGGTGGGCAACCGTTGGTGCGGGCGGCAAGGTCAAGGTCCCCACGGGCCCTGCCGTGCAGAGCCGCTCTGCCAGCGTCGCCAGTCTTAAGGCCACCCCCGCCCCGGCGGCATCGAAGTCCGTTTCCAAGCCCGCGGCGACATCACTCAAAGATGCCAAGAATGTCGCCATGGAGGAGTTCAAGAAGTGGTTAAACCGGGAGCTGGCCCGCGGCCTTATTGGGGTCGCCGACAGTGAGTTTCTTCCTTTGTTTGCTCCTCCCCTGGTCAAGTCTGTCGGCTGTGATGAATGCTAACACTCCGCGTTTCAGTCGACAGCTTTGCCGCCACCCTGTTGGAGATGCCTCTGGACCCGGTGATCTTGGCCGAGTCAGTGTACGGATACAGCACGACCATGGACGGACGGCACTTTGCCGAGGAGTTTGTCCGGCGCATGAAGCTCGCGGACAAGGGCGTGGTTGAGAAGGAGCCTGTCAGCTCCGCGTCGAGCGATGTCAAGAATGGCGGCAACGGCGGCTGGAGCGAGGTGGCCAAAAAGGGTGGCAGCACCACTGCAGCAGCGCCCAAGGAAGACATCCCCGGGTTCCGGGTCGTGCCGAGCAAGAAGGCCAAGGGCAAGAAATAGGGGGTTCTGCCTGTGACGTGGGACACATATTCTAGAGAGGAAGTGTCACACGCCGAGGCGGACGGAGATACGCCGCTCAGTCCAGTGATGGAGGAGGTGTGATGTTGGAGGATTGCTTGTCGCCATGCTTCGGCCTGAGGGAGGGCGGGGTGGTTCTAGAAGCGAATGTATGACCTAGCGCCTACCTGCCTTATGCAATCGTAGGTATGCATGTACCTCGAGCGTTGTAGCGTGGTAGCGCACATTATGTAGGAAAGCGACCACCGTGTACAGATTACTGACTACCTCACCTCCCGTCGTCTCGGCTCATGTTGTCGTGCTGCCTACGCTAGGTTGCATCTCTACAAAAGCCTCCTAAAAAAAAAACGTCGAGCCAGGGGGCGATCAACTCATCACACACCAGAGCACAACCCCTTCCTTATCTAATCGCAAAACAACCCCGCCATGTCTGCCCCGCTTTATATTTCCATTTTCCGTTTCTCTCTTTCCCATTTTCAGTCGGCCTTGAACTGCGGCGGCCAGTGTTTTGACAGTCATGTTTGAATGAGCCGCCACTGGTAGATTCACGGAACCTGTTATTTTCCAAGTCGTTTTTTTCTTCACAAAACACCACACAACATGGACAAAAACACACAAAAAACAACAATGGCCCCCGCCGTGACCGACTGGCTCAACGCCGGCCGGTATCTCGACATCCTTCTCAGCGACCCCGCGACCCAGCTCATCAGCGAGTTTGTAGCCTCGCTTGAGACGACAGCCACCACCGACAGCAGTAAGAATGACAACGCCGCCACCGCCGCCACCACCGCCAGCAGCGGGAAGGGGGGAAGGGTGTTGCCGCAAGAGAGTGTCGCCGTCGGCCTCGCCGCGCTGAATGCCTTCCTCCAGGGCAACGTCACGGGTCCGGTGCTCGAGGCCGAGGGGCTGCGAAAGGTAGAGGCACGATTTGGCGGGATCCGGAGTGCGTGTCTGCGGTCGCTGGAGGTGGACGGCGTGTCGGTTTATGAGCATGTGCCGCTTGTGGAGGTGTTTGGTTTGGCGAGGTGGGTGCTAGGGAGGGGGATGCTGGCGGGTGCCGGGGAGGGTGCAGCCCGGTCTGGGGCCTGGCTCGCTCTGCGGGTGCATGTCTGGCATTATAAGCTTCTGACACAGCCGACCTTGGGGCCCGGCGCGGTCTTCAACAAGAGTTCACAGTGGTGTGACGTGCCGAGTCTGCAGGGGAAGATTGAGACGGGGCTGGAAGAGGTCGGAGCAGAGGTGTTGGAAGGTGGAGAGGGCTGGAGTGCGCTGGAAAAGGTGCAGTTTCTGGTGGAAAAGGCGAATGTGTGCATGCTGCTAGGGCTGGATGGCAAGGCACGGGAGGCGCTGCGAAGAGCGACCGAGCTGAGCGGGTTTCTCTACGCTCTGTCCGGCGCGCTCGGGAAGCGGACGAGATTTCAAGAAAAGAGCACCAGTCAGCTTGTTGTCTTGGCCAGAAGCGGCGGGGAGGGGAAAGCGAAAGAAGAGGATCAATCGAAACCCCAGACGCTGGCACTCAACGACGACACGCTGCTCGAAGATCTCCAGTTTACCAAGGAGACGCGAGAGGATGAGGCCAAGTCTGGGCTACCGGCTCCGCTCAGGGAGCTTTCCCCGGACGACCAGCCACAGCTGTCGCCGTTGGATCAGATCATCCTGCTTGCCGAAGCAACACTCAAGGACGCCTTTTCGCCAGCCGACACGTTAACTTCGGAAGAAATTCTGCCGTTTGCTGTCCGCGTCATTTCGGACAAGTCTTCCAACTGGCAGATCTATTCGCACGCTCTTCTGGTCCGGTCCAGAATCGAAATGCACCGGAGCAGGACTGTGGAGAGAGGCGTGCTTCAAATGCAGGCCGTGGTGGACCAAGTCGTTGTTGATACCACCCAACCGATAGTGGACGTCCCCGAAGCGGCGCAAAACGGGGACTCGACAAGTACTGTCGTCCCTGAGGTCAAAGTCACGAGAGATGAGGATTCGCCACCGAAACCAGATCACAACAAGCCCACCTCCTTTTTTCCGGCCCCGAAGCCGACCGAATCGGCCCCAGCAGAGGTCCGCCTCGAGTATATCCACGCCCTGAGCTCGCCGCCGCGCTGGCATCTTGAATGTGAGCTTGCGTACTCGTGGGCCAGCGTCGGGTCCCTCGTCTCGGCTCTCGAGATCTTCAAGCGCCTACGCCTGTGGGCCGAGGTTTCCTTGTGCTTCGCCAGCAGCGCGGCCAAAGACGACGAGGACGGCCGGGGAAACAACGGCGAGGCAAAAGCCAAGGCCGTGCTGCGGTGGCGGTTGTTCCAAAAGACGGGCACGCAGGAGGATGGCTCTGAGGCGGATGAGACGGCAGACCTGGACAGCCTGAAGGAGGCCGACTACCACGGCCCAGAACGCCAACCCGCACCTCCCAACGCGCCACGTTTGTGGTGCATCCTAGGCGACATCGAGAATGACCCCGCGCACTACGAGAGGGCGTGGGAGATTTCAAACCGGCGCTTCGCCAGGGCACAAAAGTCGCTGGGGGAGCACCATCTGCAGCAGAAGGATTTGGTCAGGGCAAGGGACGCCTACAAGAAGGCCGTCGCCGTCAACCGGCTCAGCTCGGAGCTGTGGAACCGAATGGGCGACATCAATTTGCGGATGGGTGACTTTTCCGAAGCCGCCGAGGCCTTCAGCAGGGCCATCGCCTCTGCCGACAACCTGGGCGGGGGGGAGGACGCTCGTACATGGAGCAACCTTGGCAGCGCCCTCTACAGCCTCTACGTGGAACGCGTCAAGGAACTCAAGCAAGAAAAGGCGGGGGGCGAAACCGAAAGCTCAACTAACATCCCCACGAGAACCGCCGCCGACGAAGAAGCAGAAGAAGAACAAGAAGATGACACCATACCCCCCAATCCATCAAAGCCGCCAAGCTCTCACCGCGACCCCGCCACTCTCCTCACCCAGTCCCTGGCCGCGTACAAGCGCGGCGCCAGCATCGCAAACGACAACTGGCGCATCTGGGACAACGTTGTGACCCTCGCCTCCCGACTGCGGCCCATCCCCGTTTCCGACCTCCTCCTAGCGCTGCGCAGCGTTCTGCGCATCCGCGCCTCCGAGGACGCCCTTGACATCGACGTGCTCCGGCTACTAATCAACGAGGCCGTGCTGTCGCACGAGAAGCCCGCCGAGCCCGTGAATGGCGGTCAGCAGGCAGATGGGGTGTACGAACCGCCGCGCGGCTCGCCGCAAAGGGCCGTGTGTGAGTTTCTGGAGCGGGATATGGTGCCGCTTGTAACGACTCGCTCGGACTTGTGGGAGCTGGTGACGCGTGAGAGGGTGTGGCGCAGGGACTACGCGGGTGCGGTGGACGCCGCTGAGAGGGCATGGCGCGCTGCTATAGGGGGGGTCACGGGTGCTGGGAGCGCGGGGTTGGTGCCGGGCGCTGGGGGCGGGGGTGGCAACTGGCTGGAGGACAAGGAAGGGTGGCGGACAGTGGTGGAGCGGACGGATGAGCTGGTATCAGTTTTTGAGAACTACGGCCCGGAGGTCCTTGAGATTGGATCCCGGTGGAAGGGAAAGGCCAGGAGCGCGGTTCGAAGCGTCATGGGGAAGGCCAAGGAGAGCTGGGAAGGGAGCGAGGGATGGGAGAGGCTGGTGGGGCTGCTGGACGGGTTGAAATGATTCTCACGGGTCTGTGGTTGCTGAATCAAGCTCTGATTTCGTTACGTTGTTGACGCAACAGACGGGAGATTGCCGTTATGGGCTGGGGGTGGCGTTAGACGTCGGATAGTGCTCGGTGGTGAATGTGTACCACCTGCCTACGTACGCTCTCTTGATGGTCCTCAAAATCGGCAAGACCTTGTAGTCCTTGAGAACCCTGTTGGCCCGGCTGGCCGAGCGAGGCTGGAGACCAAGAGGGCGCAAACATCCCGTCACATGGAGCTTATTCGCATCCCTACATTGCGCACACCGGCCGGAGCTTCCCTGCTCCGAGAGCCCGAGGGGTTTCTCATCAAGTACGCCATTGGTTGGCCGCTTCAAGTTTTCGGGTGTTGATCCCAACATGTCGAGATCGGTCGCCTGGACAGGTCGAGAGGGCGGAACGCCTTCCGATGTGACTGCATCAAGACATGGCGTGAGATCTACTAGTACATTACCTGCCTACCTAGTGTGGAAGTCAGGACATGGCCCGGGGGCTGTAAGTCCCGACGAAGGCGACGTCCTCGTTGCCGACTCTTCGTCCTTCTGCACGCCGCCATCGTCCCCAACAGTTTGCTGAAGTCTATCTGTTCAGCATGAATACCGTACCCACGGGGCATGGCTCATGTGGCGAGCTTTCTCAATACCTCTTGGTCGTCAGGAGTGAGCTGCTGCTCCCATTCACACAGGCCGGTATAGTGTTCCGAGTCGATCGAGGGTTCCTTTCCGATGGCATGGATAACTTAGTTGCTTCAGCCTTCGGTGTTGGGCGGATGTCCGGTCCGGTTCGATGGAAGCGCGGAAAACTCCACACTCCTCTACGGCAGAACATGGACACAGCTGAATTCGGATGGACACCAGCGGCATCAGGATGTCAGTTGATGCCGCCGCGTCACTCGGCCCGGCGTCACGCCGACAATCACCTCCTCCTTTGTCACGACGCCCTGCCAGATTTCTCTCCAACGTTGATTGGCCTCTATGCCGTTCTCTCGGTTTTTGTGGTGGTAGTAACCCTTCTTGATTTGCCACAGCCGAGCCATTATCCTAAGCAAGGCATATGGCTTGGATCGAGCGTGAGGATGCGGGAAGAGTAACATTCTCTATTCTTGTGTCATTGGACTTGGTACATGTAGCTGCACGTTTATCGGCTGCTTATCGGGGAGACCATAACCTCCAGTTGCTCTCTTTCGTGGCCAGTGGATCACGGGT
>FTCU01002407.1_pt1 | contig 11951 bp, 5 predicted proteins | sample 1639521 | NCBI WGS metagenome assembly FTCU01 (sample SAMEA3914864, study PRJEB12502) | metagenome | biome: forest; material: soil | place: USA | collected 2012-03-12 | depth 0.3 m
GGGGGAGGCGGCGGCGGGACGCCGGCCGGGGCGGCCATGGCGTCGGCGGCCTGGGCCTCCATCTCGGCGGGGGGGACGCCGGTGGCGAGGGCCGCGGTGGCCAGGGCGAGGAGGGTGAAGAACTTCATTTTTGTTTGAACAAAGTTGATTGGGTTGGTTTGGGTTGTTTGAGAGTGTTGTTTGGTTGTTGAGATGTGTTTGTCTGTGAGGATGATGGTGAGGAGAGGAGAGATAGGATGGGATTGGGAGTGCCGGAAAAGGGGAATATATACTCGAATTTTCCCCCTGGACCGTGTAGGAAGTGGTTAAATTATGCTTCCGCCCTGCGTGCCAGAGGATGGAAGGGCTTGCGGTCTGTTTCGGTGGTGATCAGGGCGGCGCGAGAATGCGGATGATTAACATGTCTCGGTCGCCCCTTTTCCGAGGGATCGTTTTCGGGACCAGCCCCTGGGATGCCAGGCTGCATGCCAACACCACGTTCCCTGAAAAACACATGGCTAAGCCATCCCGTGCCAGGGAGAACCTCAATACTGCGAACAATCGCAAGGGAAACAGACTGACCTCAAATTCCATCCCGGAAGAATAATCACGAAAACGCCAGGCCCTTCCCCTCTTGAGCCTTCTGCGGTCCAAGACTCGACGTCAACACCCACATGTCCTGATTTAATTTTCTTCTGTGCTGGAATTCGGGATAACAACAGCCACACACCACAACTCGGCCCGTTCAACTCGCCCTACTTAAAACAAGAATGCGCCCAGGCCCAATCGGTCCTATGCTGACGGCAAGTTCCTGAATCCTGCCCGGGTGTCTGTCGCTCTGCCTGGCTCAGCATTCCGATATCGCCTGCCGTTCTCAGAGTCTCATCACCCATTCCATGCTTACCCAAGAAGATGAAAATGGAAATGGGAACGGAAACGTAATATCCCGCTGATTTGCTTCAACACAAACAACCAACACCTGAGAAGGTAGGCCAACAGCTGCGGTCTGTTTGGTGTTGTAAGGACGAGACGACAACCGCTCCCTCATGAAAATAATTGCGTGCGCCAGCCAACACTGTCCAGCTCAACCCGTAAAAGCTCCCAAGCAAAGGCTAAACAAGTAAATCCACGTAGCAGCTCAAAGCCAAAGCCACAGCCTATCCAAACATTACTTCCCCTCCTCCAACAACCGCCTCGCGGTATCCTTGAGCTTAAACTTCTGAATCTTGCCGCTGGCTGTCTTCGGATATCTGTCCACAAACCAGACATGCTTCGGCACCAGATGGCTGGACAGATGAGTGCGAACCCACTCCCTGACGCTATCCCTAGTCAGCACCTCACCGCCGCCCTGCCCGTCCCCTCCCTCGGGCACGACGCCCTCATGGACAATGACAAACGCGGCGACGCTCTCGCCGTACTTGTCGTCGGGCACGCCGACGACGCTGGCCTCGGCGACGAGCGGGTGCTGGAACAGGCAGTTCTCGATCTCGAGCGGGTGGATGTTCTCGCCGCCGCGGATGATCAGGTCCTTGATGCGGCCGGTGATCTCGACGTAGCCGTCGGCGTCCATGCTGGCCTCGTCGCCGCTGTACAGCCACACCTCCTCGCGCCCCTGCTCGTCCCGCTCCACGCACCGCACCTCCTCCGTCCGCGCCTCCTCGCCCCAGTACCCCTTCATGACCAGATAGCCCGCGGCGGCCAGCTCGCCGCGCTCGCCGACGGGGAGCACGCGGCTGCGGTCGGCGGGGTCGACGACCTTGACGCGGGTGTGCGGCATGACGCGGCCGACGCTCTGGGTGCGCTTGTCGAACGGGTCGCTGGGCGCCGTCATGCAGCTGACGGGGGAGGTCTCGGTCATGCCGTAGCAGATGACGAGGTCTTGGAGGCCGAGCGTGGCGTAGAGCTTGCGCATGACCGACTCGGGCACGCAGCTGCCCGCGGCGATGCCCTTGCGCAGGTGGGTGGGGAAAGCAGCAACTTGCTCTGCCGAGAGGAGCGGGTCGGCGTCCGGGTTGAGATGGTGGTGGTGTAGAAGCTCGAACATGGCGACGAACATGGTCGCGACGCCGTAGAGCCCTGTTGCTTGGTGTGCCGCAGCCATGCGGAGCGTGGCGAGCGGGTCGAAGGCCGGGGAGGGGAAGAGAATGCCTGCGCCTGTTGTCGCGGTCGCCATGTAGCCTAGGACGCAGCCGAAGCAGTGGAATAATGGGGGCGGGCAGACGATAAGGTCTGAGGGGTCGAGCCCCATGCGATGGGCGATGAGGGCGCCGTTGTTGAGAATGCTGGTGTGCGAGAGCATGGCGGCTTTGGGGTGAGACGTCGTGCCGCTGGTGAACTGGATGTTGATCTAGACACTGTCAGCGGCCTGCATGCTTTAGGTATCACGGCCCCACGGAGAGTAAATAAGAGTTGAAGTGTAGAGTTTACATACCGTTTCTGAGGGCGACAAAGGTGAGTCCGGGATGACGGCCCGGGCGGCAGAGGCGGCAGAAGAGGAACTAATGGTGGCGAGATCTGGAACCAGAGGAGCGAAGGGCGTGAGGGAGCGGAGTGATGCGAGAGGCGGGAACTCGCTAAGCGGATGAGAGGCTGAGTTGTCGACAACGACTACGGTCTTGAGGGTGGGAATCTCTGGGGCTTCAATGCGTCCTGACTCTAGGTCGGGAACCATGGCTTGAAGGAGAGGCAAGTTGCTTCGGCCGCGGCATGGCTTGTAGGCGAGGTCGGTGACGGCCCCGATGATGAGGAGCTCGACACCCAGGTGGTTTAGTGCGGCCGTAACCTGCTTGGCGTTGAAACCCGGGTTCAGCGGGACGAGGATAGCGCCGAGCTTGAAGACGGCGTAGGTGATGGCGGCGAACTCGGCGTTGTTGCCCAGGCTCACGGCCACGCGGTCGCCCTTCTTGACGCCCAGGGAGCGGAGGGAGTGGGCAATGGCATTGGAGGCAAGGTCGAGCTTCTCGTAGCTGAGGTTCGTCTCCAAGGCCGCGGGGAGGAGGTCTGCCGGAACGTTTGGTAGGGCCTCTGGGTTTGTTGTGGGCGAGCGGCAGATGACGGCTGGGCGGTCTCCGAACTGCGAAACAACAGAGGCAAAGTGCTCCGGGATGGTGTGTGGAAGAAGCGGTGGCTAATAGCGTTAGCAACAAGAGTCTCATGAGCGATCGGGCCTGGTGTTATCCTACCTCTGCTGGCCCCAGGTAGACGCTGCGTGTCAAGGTATTAAGCGATCTCGCCGACTTACCCCCTATCCTGCTTTCAGTGGGCCGCCATGACACTTTGCGAGAAGCGAGGACGGCGCGGCTTCCCCAAAGTCCTCTGCGTAGAACTGGGGAGCAGAGGGTTCTTGTCGTCGACAGTGTTTGAAGGCGCATTGCGGAGGTGTCGTGTTCCTTCTCGATGCTTCCGCTCGTCTTCGTTTCGGTATTCCCAAATAACTCCTCGGTGCAACTCCAACTCAATAAATCCGATCCAGATGCGAATGCAAATCAGTTTAAAAAACCGTCGCTGTTAAAATCAGCTGTCAATACTAGAACAATTATGAGACAAAAAGCGAGAGGAGAAGCGAGAGATGGGCGATAGACGAGGACATGCGAGGGAAAAGACAGAGAAAGAAGGCATCCCATCTCGTCCGTCGCGGGGTTCAGCCCCCAGAGCGACATGAACCCCGAGGCACCTGAACCGCTGAACAAGGAAGGTCCACAGAGTCGGCGTCCTTGGCAGTTGGAGAGAGAATGTGGGGTACATGAGCCGGCGCCGTTCCCCCGCAATTCCGCCCTTGGCAGCGCCAGGCGGTTGGGGGAAGCGGCTAGGTTGTCACTGGTCATCAGCGATCAGGGGCTGACAACAATGGATTGAACGGTTTTCGTTGTTTACATCGGCTTCATCCTGCTTCTTCCCGATCTCGACTTGTACGTCTCTGCGGCCATCTCTCATACATTCACATGATTCCGACAGCAACACGCCGATACCTTCACCTGCCATTGCGGAGACCATCATACTGAATATGCAACCCAACCCCACCCTTCTCCGCAGCCCTCGTCTATCATCGTCTAACCCCACGATCCAAACAGCCGAGGGGAGCCGCAGCCAAAAAGGGGCAGCCCGTTAGCTGCCTGATATCCCGCCAGTGGTTGTTCATTTTGTACCGCCCGCGACAGATATGCACGATTTGGGGCATTGGTAAATAAACCTGACCGAGACCAGGTCGGACCTTGGATGGAACATGCGCCTCGTCCTTGCTGCTGCTGAGACGAGATACAGCGGCTGACTGAGAGTTGAAGCACGCCACAAGCTGGAGGAAGCAGATCGGTGAACCAAAAAGATGAAGAAGAAGATGGAGGAGAAGAAAAAAACAAGGAGATTGCAAATGAAAAACAATCGAGGCCACTGTTCATGGAACTTGGGAGGTAAGGAAATGGTGGAGGGAGAAATTCTCTTCGAGAAGAAAATAGTTGTTAGAGTGTCAATTTACGACTCCATCCCTTCGCCTCAACTACAACACCACACCAGTTTAATCTACCTGCAAAAAAAAAGCTCACCGGCTAGCGCCCTTCCCCGGTGGGAAGGGCGGTAGCCGGCTACGAAAACCCGGGGGAGTCCTCCTTCCTCCCCGGGGTTTTTCTTCGCGGTGAGGGCGGGATTCGAACCGGCGCCCTCTCGAAGGTCAACCACGGACTGGGACCTGCGGGATCCCAACCCCCCCCCCGCTACACCACTTGGTCTTGCGGGGGGAGCTGGTTGAAATGGTGCTGCGGGAACTTCTACATATAGTGCTGGCAGAGAGGGAGCAGGCAGGTGCGTGCATGGACCACTCGTCGCCCATGGCTCGCTCTCCCATGTTGGTTGGCATCGCCATCGACTTCCCGACAAAATGAACCAGGTTTTTGTCAATGCCAGCCATGAATTGTCTACTCTCGACTACCAACCTGTCCTCCTCAGACAGAGTCGACCCAGGCCCGCGTGGCGCACACCACTAATGAAACACAAAAAAAACACCACGGCCCCCAGCCAAAAAAAAAAAAAACCCGGCCGTCTTGCTCCGCCTCCTCCCTGCGGTGTGTCCCTTCTGGCCAACACCCAACTCAGCCGCGTGGCACGATTCTGGTCTTCGCTCCCCACCCCCAGTAAGTCTATGTACAACCACACCCACAGATTCAACATGCAGGGCGTCTTGGGAGACCGACCCTCTTCCCTTGCCTCCAGTTTTCTGTACACTTTCTATCCGCCTGCCCTGCCAGAGAGAGAGAGAAACCCATCTGGGGTTTTTATGGAATGCAAACCCTGCCTGCAGCCACCCGCAGGAAACGCCGAGCCATGCAAGTTTTTGTGTTGTAAAAAAAGAAAAAAAAGAAACATGGGATTAAAACAGGATATTGGGTCGTCGTCGTCAAAATAAGAAAATAAAAAGAGGTCGAGACAATGCCGCCAGAGCAATGCCGCTGTTCATTTCTCGCCGATGTGTCGCTCGTTCTCGGGCTTCCAGGTGCCTGTTGCAGCCAAATTATCAGTTATGACACGGTCCCCGAGCGCGGATGGGCTGGGAAGGAGAGAGATGGCTTACCCTCAAAGTCGTGCTTTACAAAAGCCATCGGATCGTCGATGTCCTTGGCCCCCATCTGCTGGACGCCCGGCGAGAAGCTCGTGATGGGGAGCACCACGACGTCTCCGACCCGCTTAGAAGTCTCCATGCCCGTAAAGTTCTGCCAGTCGATGGTCCCGGCCGACTCCTTCATGTCAAAGTACCGCGGGTCGTTGAAGTACTCAAAGATGATATCGGTCCACAGCGCCGGCCCCGTGAACTCGATGACGTTCTTGTCCAGGATGTTCCTCAGCGACCCCTCCCTCTTCCGCTTCAGCGTCTCGTCGGTGATGCGCTTCACCACCTCCCGCAGCACCGGGTGGCCCGGCTTGCTCTGGACGGTCCACTGGCAGAACTGGATGCGCCGGCTATACCACTCCTTCCAATCCGGGCGATCAGGGTCGGCCTCAATGCCAATCACCAGCCCAACCGTGTCGCGGGGCACGGAATCGGGGATCCAGTCGAGCGCGCTGCGGAGCGCATAGGTGTCGATGTCCGAGTAGATGCCGCCCCTCGCCAGCAGGATCAGGTAGCGGAAGAAGTCGGCCTTGAGGACGGGAAGCGGGAGCGCGTCGTAGGCCTCGACCACCTCGGACACCGACGCGTACAGCAGCCGGATCAGGTGCACGGCGACCTGGTCGGTGATGACCTCGTGGATGAAGTTGGGGTGCTGCTCCGTCCACGTCGCCTCCTGGTCGCGGAAATGGAACTCGCCGTGGGCGGGCGTCCACTTCCACGTCTGCCAAATGTATGCTGGGAACTTGGTCTCGACGTCGTATGGGAACTGGTAGGCGAGCTTCTCCAACAGCGTCATCTTGGACATGTCCTGCATCGTCTGCTGCCCCTGCGGCGCCGGCCGGTTGCGCTGCCCCGCGCCGGCGTGTACGGCATTATTTGTCGAGGCTGTGGTCTGCGAGCTCTGGTCTTTCGGGTCTGCGGCGGCGCCGGGTTGTGCTTTGGGGAATTCGACCGCTAATGACGAGGCTGCCGGTGCTGTCGATCGTGTCGCGAGGAAGATGATTGTGATGAACAATGCTGCCGCCACGAGGGCGCGGCGGAAGCTGAGCATTGTGCCGAATTGCCCGGCTGGTACGGCGCAAATATGTTAGCTTGCTTGGACCCTTCAAGTTGCTGAATGCATGCGCGGCGGCCCGGGATGCAGGAATGGTCTGAAAGCTGACTGCGCTGTGTGCGTCTGCGCCTCGTATTGGTGAGGGGAAGAGTGGATGCGACGAAAAAAACAAGGTGTTTCCGAATCGAAAGAAGCTCCAGGAACGAAGGGACAGCGCAGTCGTACTTGCACAAGCAGTGTCGAAGAAGGGGAGGACAGGCCCGTCGCAAAGCAGGTCGTGGAGTGACGCGAGCCCCTGGAATGCTCGGCAGGGGAGGCCGCGAATCGCTTGGCTCGACCGGAGAAGAATCAAACAGGCGAGGGGCAGGGGAGAGAAAGATGAAATTCGCGGGTCGTTGATCACTCACAATGGCAACCTCGAAAACCTTGTTTTCACGTCAAACCCAGCCAACAATGGGCCGTTCGATAGGCCCCAGGTCGAAGATCTGTGCCAAGAATCTGCGGCAGCCAGGAGATCCACGACGCGTGCCGGTTTCACAGGCGGCCAACCCGAAAATTGATCCTCCGGCCGCATCCACGGCGGGCCCCGATTCGTGGTCGGCGGCTGGTTGATGTGCGGTTGGAAACCCGCTGGGCGTGCTGGACGGATGCTGAATCTGCAACGTCTGTTTGCGAACTTGAATTGGGATGGAAGGAGTTTGCCCAAGCCTTAAGCCAAGGGGCGTGCAGAATGTGGGGGTGCAGCCCTTGCTGGGATTTGAGACAAGCAGCCGTGTCTTGGCACACAGCGATGACGTTGTTCCCGAGCTGGCCTTGTTGAACTCCTGGGTTGCACAGCAAACAATTGGCGTTTGGGATAGGGATGGCAGAAGGACCCCGGGGTAGGAAAGCCGTCTCTATGTAGTAATAAACAGCAATTAAGAATCAGGGGCAAGCAGAGGCTATCTGGTACCGAATAGTTGGGATCGGCCCTCGCAAAGAGACTTGGTGGACACTGCACGACTGCAAATGCGATGCACGGCTCCATAAATCTGAGATGCAGCGTAACACGGGGTCCTCGGCATGAAATTACGCGTCATCCACTGCCGCGAGGCAGAGCTCCCACAACCGGGCTGCGTGTGCATCGCAGAGCCAGGGTCTCCATGCCTGCCTGGTTCTGTTTTTGTCCCTGTATCTACTTGTACATACAGAGAGCGAGGGCATTCAGCAAATTGGTAGGTATGTATCTATTTTCGGAGACCCCAACAAGGGCTCGCCTCAACGGCACAAGCCCGACCCGATACCCCGCCGAAGCACTGCCACTTGAAGTGACGTTTTATTTCGGCAACCTCGACGACGATCGACCCGGCGATCTTTTCCCAGGCCTGGGCCACAGATGGTGGGGCGGCCAAACATGAAACAGTGGTACCCTTGGATCCCTGGCCCCCAGCCAAATATCCGCCAAGCCCCACGCGCCAAGCAGCCATCGTCTTGAATCCTGGAGATTGACGTGACCGATCTGTGGCACGTTTGACATGGAATTCAGGCTGCATGCAGCATGACTTCCACTGACCCCGTCAAGTGCGACCGGAATTGGGTGTTTGCTGATCCCTTCCGCACGTGAGGATGAACTTGCTCCTTACTCACTTTCCCGTCTTGGTCGTTTGAGGTTGACATCGAGGGAGAGCGAGTCAGTGTCAGACTGTCAGACAAAAGAAGAGACAAGAAGGTGATACTGACTCTTTCTGGTTTTGAGTCTCTTGACATGGTCTCAGTCAGACTCACGCTCCCAATTGTTGAATCTTCCACAGCTGCCAAAGTTGTCTTTTTGTCTTGCCGATACTCCCAAGACAATCACGGCAGGCCCCCGTCGCTTTGTGACGCTGGCAATCTGGACATTCAGCCCGGGATGATGGTGGTCCGTTGTGGTTGAAGTATCACCCCGATCATCGTCCTAGATCCCTCTCTTTGTCACTTGTTGTGTAGTCATTTTTGCTCTAGGCTTGGCTTTCTTTGTGAAGATTGCTCTGGTTGTTTTCTCATGATTGTGATCGTTGTCTCTCTTAAGGATAAGCTAAGTACTCACCATGCTCTTCGTGCCCAATGTCAACAAAGGAGGTTTTTTCCCTTTCCTCTCATTCATGCCACACGAGCAAAGTATCTGGTCCCCGGTATTCAAGACGCTCCTAGAGCCATCTAAATACTGCCATAAAACTGGGATGTTGCTCTCCCTGTTGCCGCATCCGTCGCGGTCTTGCTCCCCACCTCCGTAGCAACCCATCAGAAACCCTTTACGATCCCGTCCTTCAACATGATGAATCATTTGACACCGCTGCTCAAGAGAAGGCTTACGGCTAAGAAGGGGTCATGGGAAGGAAGACGAAGACGGAAACCACGCCGAAGAAGACTCTGCCGGAGGATGCAGAGGGCGCGGAGAGCGCGGATGGCGCGGGCGCGGAGACTTCTGGGTGCCGGGCGCATCTTGCAACTTCCCGCCGAGATTCTCCTCGTGATCTTCAACCCGCTTGACTACGTAACAGCAATCGCTCTGACGAGAGCGCATTCCCGGTTCTGGGCCCGCGTCGATCCCGCCACATTCTACTCGGACCAGCAAAAATCCGCCGAGGACGATATCCCATTTGGTCTTGGTTGGTAGTGCTGATTAAGACAAGGGACACATGCCAATCGGGTCATCTGGTCAGTGTTTTGGTTGCCTTATTTTTTCCTGTTGCGACCAGATGGCGTGTGACTTGTGCGGTAGTCCTTGGGCCTCATCTCAGCGTCGGATCCCAAGGTTGCACAGCGCCTGCAGCGCTTCGAGAAGGGCCGTCCACGACCTGCATGTCAGCAGCTCTCAATTCGACGAAATAGCAAAGCGAGCCCGCCGGGAGCGCCAGCATTGTGGTGGCCACCTGACGCCTCATAGCTTGTCGGGCCCGACGAGGCTGGACCGTTTCACAACGCCCGACTCCAGCAAGCCATGCCGCGCCGATCGGGCTCTTCTCATAAAACACTCTAACGCAGGCGACTCATCACATATCACATCACACACGGCGGGTTTTCCAGTTGCCTTATCACCTTCGGGGAGAAAACGCCCGTCGCCGCCGCGGGCGAGATACCCGACAGGCGCGCAAAAAAAGCAGCGCCATGGCGAGGCACCACCCCTCTAATTGGTTACATGTGCAGACTCCGGGTTCATTATCCGACAGAAAGAGCAGCACATCACAGTGGCTATCACCGGTGAGTTTTCTGCCCACCATCACCCTATCAGGTTTCCGTCTCCCTCGTCTGCTGGGCGAAATGTACGCGACATGTACTCCGTACCCGACTCCCAAAAGCCCGAACAGCAAACCTTTTCCTGCACTCTGTGTCACGACAGCATGTACGGCCCTTCCGATTATGCAACACCAGTACACCGGTGTGATGTGTGTAAGCCATTCCGCAGGCGTAAGCAGCTCCGGGCGAGCCGCCGAAAATCCTGCTAGGCGCTCCCTCCGCATCTTCCGAAGCGGAACAAAAAAAAAAGAATCCACCAGAGCGCACCAACACCACACCACACCACATCCGCCCGGCCATGGTCAGGGCCCAAAGCCGACGGAAGTCTGGCTCGCCTCACTCGCAGCCCCCTAATCTTCGCCCAAGGACGACCGGTCAGAGTCTGTCCCAATAAGCCGGACTTACCGGCCCCACACTCCCTCCGGACCGCCGAGCGGCTTGGCCAGCTGACATGACACATCGCATTTTGGATCGCACCGTCGCTGCGGATGAGTATGATGTCTCTTCCGAGCCAGGGCTCGGATAGTTAGCCAGCCAGCGGCGTCGCAAAGGCGCCTCGACGTGATGAAGCTTTCCGAGGCCTGCTGCTGACGTTAGTCATTCCCAGCCGGGCAGCGAGCTCGCGGGTGGAACCGGGCTGACGGAAGAGGCGGTTGCCTTGGCTACGGTTTTTTTTCTTTGCCCCTGAACTGAAGCCCCTGAGTAGATTAGTCCAAGAAAGTTTTTTTTTTTTTATTCCCATTTTTTTTTCTTTGGCCCTGGCTAAACCCATCGCGGCTATCGTGTTGGAAGGAGAATGTGAATGGTTGGAGGGGAGGAGGGCTCGGGTGGTGCCAACCTCCCGTTGGAGGTGGGCGGGAGGGAGGGTGCCGAGTTTCGCTGTGGCTTCTCTCTGTGTGATGGAGGGCTCCTTTGTCTGACGTGCTTTGCCGAACCGGAATGGAGGGCGCGTTGGCCATGCGTCGGATCCGGAATGATGGGATGAGACTGGCTTGGTTTCCAGAGAGAGAGAAGGCGTGCAGCCGAACCAACTGGTTGGTGCTGTGAGTAATAAGGAGGGAGGATGCGACGAGGGTTTGTCTTGGCCGTGGAGGAAATATCTTGTGACAAATCCCCGTTCCTTCCTGCTTTATTAGACTTGGATCGAAACATTATGGATCTTGTGCCCGACAGTGCGAATTTTGTTTCAGGTGTTCACGCCACGGCCAGACCCGAAGCAAGGTCTTGGTCATCCGGGAATACACGCGCCCGTGTGTGCCACGGTCTTTCATGCACGACAGTGTTGTTTCGAAGGGAGGGACTTGTGAAAACGACATAAAATCGATTAACTACCGCAACAAAAGATTTGATCGCAACAATCTGGTAATGCCAGACGGACCGCAGTGGTTGCCGAGCGACTCTTTCATTATGTCCATCGACATCCTCGGCGACACCAACGACCAACGACGGTCTGTCCGGAGAAGAGAAAAAAGCAAAGCCAAGATCTCGGGTACAATCTGGGGGAGATCAACAGGCAAGAGAAAACCTACACCGCCTTTCCTATCAAGTAACACAACGAGAGTAAGAAGCCAGCTGACATTAGGCCAGTGGCAAAGTGAGTGGCGAGATTCCAGCTGGGACTGGGCATGGGGAGTGGCGGGAAAAAAAAGGGCAAAGACGGCAGACAAAAGGAAAAGGTACAAAACTCGGCCTCGGCCCCTTTCCTTGCGTGTTTCCGTATCATACCTCTCTCCATCTCCTCCCCCTTTCATTGTGTTGTCTTGACCTGGTCAGTTGCCCCGACCAGCGTCGGTACCCTGACTGCCGGTGAGATCTCTCTCGTCAATGTGTGGGGGGTAGAAGCAGTAGGTGGCATTGGCGACATCGGCGTGTTGTCCCCCTCCCAGCTCCTCCGACGTCAAGTCGATGGTATCGGGGTATCTGGGGATAGAATGAGGAGTGTTGTACGCTTCACTCGATGGGTCACCGGTAAAGGGGGCCTGCGCGCCGGCTCCGCCAAAGTAATTGTACGGGGGAGGAGGAGAAGCCTGGGGCCATGTCGCTAGTGGCGGTTTGGCCTAAACCAAA
>FTCU01001582.1_pt1 | contig 11943 bp, 16 predicted proteins | sample 1639521 | NCBI WGS metagenome assembly FTCU01 (sample SAMEA3914864, study PRJEB12502) | metagenome | biome: forest; material: soil | place: USA | collected 2012-03-12 | depth 0.3 m
GCCCTCGCCCATGGATTTGCAGCGTGAATGCCGTTGGCGGATGCGGCCGTTGCCTCACACGTGAGTTGCGAATGAAGAGCACGCGAGGCGGCTCGAACGGCCTGTCGTCGACTTGTCGGCTAAGAAAAAACGGAACCAGGGGTGCAGGTGGGCCTGTCCGATGGGGAATCGGCGCTTGTCTCGGCCGTGTCAGCCAGTGTGGGGAAGTGCAGCACTGCAGACCCAGCGGAGTGGTTGCCAAGACAGCGACGTCAGGGCTGAAGAGGCATGAACAAACAAACCCCTGAAACACGAACAACACCGCGTGCAGCAGCAGCAACAACACCACGCACAGCAATAATTACAATATAGCACTTATGACGACACAAAAAACACCAAAAAAAACAAAGACAAAAAACAAATAAGAAAACAAACAAGAAAAAGACAACAAGACAACAAGAAGACAAGAAGACAAGAAGCCAAGAAGACAAGAAGACAAGAAGAAGAAGCCAAGAACACAAGTCAAGATCATCAAAAGGGGTATCATATTTAGATCCCTCCAGGGGTGGATGTCCCTGCACCCAACGAACAGACTAAACAAACAATCTTACAACACCCAAAGCTCAGCGCACCCTCCCTCACATACCCATCATCTCCTCATCGTCGTCCAAGCCCAGATCCACCCAATCCACGAAAAAGCCCGAGTCACCCTCAGCCGCGCCAGAGACGACAGCAGCAGCATCCTCCACGACAGCGACGGGCTCCCCCATAAACGCGTCCTTGCCGGGACTGGCGAGCCGGCTGCTGGGAGCAAGGCCAGCAGGGAGCGCTAAGCCGGCGTTGGCAGCCGGGGCAGCGAAGAAGACAGGATCCTCCACAGGAGACGAGGAAAAGAAGAGGGGGGAAGCCCCGGCAAGGGCAGGGACAGGGACAAAGTCGGGAATCCCGACAGGAGCCGCAGCCGCAGACAAGGGAGGGAGCTTCCCACAGCGCTCCATCTCGTCGGCCACCGCGCTCAGGTCGGGCAGCCAGTCGTCCATGCCAAAGTCGAGGACGACGGGCGGGGCGACAGGAGACGGAGCGAGAGCCGCAGGAGCAAAAGCCGCAGGATCGAACGCCGGATCAAAACACACCGACGGCGAAAGAGGCACCGGAGCGGGAGACGCCGGGGCAACAGAAGCAACAGGCGCCGGAACAACAGGCGCCGGAGCAAAATCCGCGGGAGCAGGAGCCGGGAAAACGGGGGCAGGACCAGGATCCGGGAAGCCAAAGGGACCCTCGAAAGGGACCGGCAGGATGGGCGCACGCACCGGCTCAGGGCCTGGGGCTGCCAGAAGACCCAGGGGAAGTGCTGCAGCCGGCTCATGACCAGCCTGGCGGGCGAACATGGCGGCTTCAACCGGGACCGCGCGGCGACACCACGAATCCCAGCGGGCAGACGTGCCGCGGACGTCGAGATCGTCGATCATCTCAACGGCGCGAGGCTTTGACGCCTGGTGCGGCTGGGCCCAGAACTGGGAGCTGAGCCCGATGGTTGCCAGCGCCTTGCGGATGGCGGGGTCGCTTCTGGGCCGGGGAAGGGCAGCAAACAGGGCGTCGTTGAGCGTGTAGTAGGCCACCACGCCCCAGCGCTCGCCGAAGATTGTGAAGGAGATGGTCTTTTTGATGAGACCATCGTCCTTGAGGCCCTCAATCCCTGCGTTGGCGCGTCCAACGTAGGGGGCGAGGACGTGCATCACGCCGTCGTCCCTCTCGTCCTCCTAACAAGAGTCAGCAAGCGAGGACGAAAAGCAAGTCAGAAAACAGGGGGAAACACACAATCTGATCGGCGTCCATCTGCGCCTCGACCTTTTTAGTCGTCTCCCGGTAGACGTCGAACCCATGACCCAGGGCTCGACGCGGCGTCCAGGAGAGACTGTCCCGCCACCGCTGGACCCTCGGGCCATAGACGATGACATTCCCGCTGTGCGCAAGGTACCGGTGTCCGTGGCGGGTTGGGTGGTGGTTCACCGGGCGAAGCTTGCCCCAGATGACGGCCTGCACCAGGATCGCGGCGTCGACTGTTGTGCCGACGAACCCCCTGAAGGTTGCCTCGAGAGGAATGGCAGACATGATTGCCAAATGTAAAATGTAAAATGTAAAGGTCTGTAAAGTTGTCGACGAGGTCTGACGACAAAGGCAGTGGGCAGCGAGTGAATCAACGAATGTGTAGAAGATTTGCAAAGACTTGACTGTGTCATTGGAAATCTTCGGGATCGAACGGTGGTGAAGAAAGTGGGTGCAGGACGGGGGAGAGAAGACGCGTTTATATAGGTGGCATTGTGAGCATTGTGAGGATTCTGATTGTCGATTTTCTCCTGCCATGCAGACATCGCGATGCTGCATATGAGGAGTCGCGAGGCGTGTTGGGAAAACCATATGAGAATTTGTGATTGTCAATTTTCTCCTGCAATGCAGACAACGCGATGCTGCATATGAGGAGTCGCGAGGCGTGTTCGAGAGCCACGGACGTGTTCGAGGAGAACACCAGGGCAGTCTCGCGTTGCCCATCCTCACCCTCACCCTCACCCTCACCCTTCCTGGTAAAACCAAGGCTTGGTCCCATCGCCAACCAGCTCCCGACCAGGCCATGCCATCGGGACAGGTACCCGGCCGTCAAACACACCCAACCCATCACCACCACCACCGCTCTCCCCCGTGTCGTTCGCCCGCACGAGCACCCCACACTCCCTGTGTTAGAGAGCCGTTAGCCGTCGTCATCGTGCATAATTCCTACTCCCAGAGGAGAGCTTAATCACAAGGAGAGCTTAATCACACATGCAACATACCAATTCCGGCAAGTCATTTTTGGCTTTCCAGACGCGCGGTCGCGCACCAGCCGGCCCCTGAGTTGAGAAAAATCGACAATCAGCCACCTGCATTGCATGATCGGTCGCTGAAAAAAAATAGAAGGTGCATAGTCGGTTGCTGAAAAAAAAAACAAAAGGTGCATAGTCTGTTGCTGCAAAAAAAATAGAAGGTGCATAGTCGGTTGCTGAAAAAAACAAAAGGCGCATGATCGGTTGCCAAAAAAAACAAAAGGGGGGAATAAACAAAAAACAAGGGGGCACGCGACACGCAACACGCAACACGTACCACGCGCTTTCCGACAAGTTCGCGCTGCCTACGTAGGCAAAACAGCCACTCGCGTCTGGATGACTCGCACCGCCATGAGGGCGGATGTACATGACTTTGCTGTGCATCAACAACCCAGGCCTGACGGATTTGCAGTCCCGGAGGAGCTCGCGAGGAAAGGTGGCGGCCTGCCACCACTTGGACGCGAAGCAGACTGTTCCCGCGCCCTATATTGTTACAAATACAGTCAAATATAAGCTCATTAGGTTGCGGAAAAGGGGTGGTAAACACTAACGTCTGTCCCGCCTTTGCTCTGGACGACGGTGTCGCGTGAAGGGAAGAATATCCGCATATGGCGTTTGACCGTCGAGATGGCCTCCTCCGCCGCGGCGTTGCTCTTGCCCCTAGCCGTGCTACGCGATTCGTACTCTTTCAGACCCGAGTCGCCCTGACAGGCGTTGTAGAGACCGCAGAGGAAGCCGTAGTTGAGAGCACCGAGACTCGCGCACTTGGTCCATGTGACGTCAATATTGGTCGCGCCTAAGTGCGCCGCCTCGCCAGAGAGTTCACGGAAGACTCACCACAAAGTCAAGCTCGATAGCGCCCGCAGAACGGAGCCCCATGGCGCTCACTGCCCGGCCAAGGCCGCAGTATCCTGACGTAACGATGTGTCAACGGCAAAGTCATTCCCCTGAAAAAAGAAGAAAACGAAAAGAAAAGAAAAAGAAAAGAAGAATAGAGAAGTAAAGAAGAAAAGAAAAAAGAAGAAGAAGAAATGACAGGCCATACCTGTTCTCTTCCATGCCTCTTCAGCGGTATGAGATCCGGGACTGTCCAGACAGATCAGCTTAGAACCAACCCCTATCCCCAAGACAGAACGGCAAGACCACGGCTGTGCCCTACATCGTGTGAACAAATTGGTATCGAGCCGTCTCGGAAACGTCGTAGTTGCGCAAGCTGGCCAACAGCTTATCGTCAAGTCCCTGAGCCTGGAGAAAGTACAGCATATCCTCGGCAAATGGGGTAAGCTCTTGCGCGTCGCGCTCCTCGGCGGTCTGGAATTTGGGAAGGTCGATGATGAACACCATCTGCCACACACCCCGGTCAGCACTCGCCGCCTCCCATCGACGGCCAAACAAAACACGTACGTTCTCCATGGTCCCCGTCTCGCCCCAGTCATGAGACATCAGGTTCCCCGTCGGCACGACAATCCGCATGTACGCCTCGTACTTCAGCAACTGCAGCTTGGAGTGCATCGACCCCATCTGCTGCATCGGGGGGAAGCAGAACCGGATCCTGTCGCGGGGCACGTTGGCTCGCATCTCCTCTTTCTATTTACCCTCACAAGATTAACAGGAGTCCAATAACCAGGCAGGGGCAGGGCAGGACCACTCTCACCTGCGCCTCGTCGGCCGCAAACGCAATCAGGATGAGCTTGGTCCTCGTCAGGTCGACCCTGGACAGCAGCCACTGCTCGTCCCACTGGAACGAGCTCAGCACGGCGAGCTCAAGCTTGTCCTTCTGGAGGACCTCCTCGATCTTGATGTCGTCTCCTTGCCGCGGCTGGCCGTATGCCCAGGTCTTCTTGACGACGCCCTTTGGAAAGGGCAGGAGGGCCGCTCGCGGGGCTGATGCCGACGCCGATGCCAGTGATGGTGATTGTGCTGCCACTCTGGGCTCCGCTGACCGCTGCTCCGTTTGCTTCTTCTTCCCAAACCCGGCCGTCGATGACGGGGGTGGCACGTGTTCTGTCTTCGGCCGCTGCGTCGGTCTCGACGGCGGCGGTGGTGATTGAGTGGCATCCTCGAGCTGGGAGGCCTTGCGCTTGCTCAACCTCGCAAGGCGTTCTTCTTCCATCTTTTTTCTGTCGAGGCCCAACAGCGACAAAACTGACGCTGCTGGAGCTGGAGCTGGAGCCTGCGCCGGGTTGGTGGTGTGGTTGGCCGTCTGCTGGCTCCCTCCCACGGCCGCCAGACCATCGATCTCGACAATATCGTCGTCGCTACCATCCGCCGTGGAACTACCATCGTCATCGTCCTGCGTGAGATCAACCACGCCAGCCTCTCGGTCCGCGGGGTCACGCCCAAGCGACATGGCGATCGCCATGCGCAGGGCTTCATCCTCGTCTTGGTCGCCGTTTATTTCAGCCGCCCTGTTGTCCAGGTAGTCGGCCATTGCGAGTGCCAATTCCGATTCCAAATCTCCGACTCCGATTCTCGATGGCGATAGCCTGTTGCTGTTGTGGTCCACTCGCCGCCGCGCGAATGGCCGTTTCGTTCCAAACCAACAAGCAAGAGGAAATGGCGAGATACAAAATCCAAGACCCTGAATAGCAGTTCCCGTGGTTTGCAAGCCGGATCGTCTCGCCGCGCGATGGAAAAGCCGGACTGTCTGGGCGTTCTCGGTCCTGGTCGCACCTTCGCCCGAGATGCGATGAGATGCGACGGCAACGATGAGCGGAAGCTGAGGTTCAGGTCGACAGCGCGCAGTCACGTGATGGATGTGATGCAGCTGGTTTTTTGCATGTCTAAAACAAGGACGGGCAAAAGAGAAGAGCATTCCTTTGTGAAAAAAGACGTTTGTGCTGGGCTGTTTGCGGTCCAAGGAAATGAGGATGGAGGTGTCAACAAGCTGGTGACCGGGGCGGCACGGGTGGGGGTCTGCACAGATAACGACAGCACGGAATCATCTGCGTCCCAAAACCAACAACGCCATCACAGACATCAGGAACCCGACAAGTTGGGAAATATCATGTCTTCTGGCATTTCTAAAAACTACCTTAGGTATGTTCCGTCTAAAACTTGTCGATGGCCGTCGAATCCATGATATATGTTTCCCAAAATCTTTTTTTTCTCTTTTTTTCGTTTGATGTTTGATATTGTAGGTCATGTCGTGGTTTGTGTGTGCCGTGACGAGGGCGACCCTGAGTCCGCCCCGCGATGCTCCTCCTGCTTTGTAGACAGGTATAGCCCCCTCCGTGATTTGTCGGATCGTCCACTCTCTCTCCTGCTCAGAAACCTCCGAGCGGTGAGCATCAGGGAAGAGTTTTGTCGAAAGAGAACCGGTAAGGAGAAAGACGATGACGGCACACCACCCGCACCCCCATCACACTCATCCCTTCTTCCCCTCTCATGCTCTCTCAGAGAGCAGCCCAGCAAAAACCACCCATCCCAACCGACCTCCATTTGCAGGCCCCAACTCCCTGCCAGCCCTCGAGACCAGAAAAAAGCTCCAGCCACCGGCGGCAATTGGGGGTATCCGCTAAAACAAAGCACCAGTATGCAGCAGCCCAGATGAGTCCATGCCCGCTCCCCCGTACCAAAAATGTGGAAAGAAACAAAAAAAAAAAAAAAAGAAAACACTCTCTCCCTTGTGCACACAGATACATCGACCCAAAAAAACATGGCCCAGCCCGTATGGCAAAAGCAAAGCAAAAAAGAAATTAACAAACAAGGAGAAAAAAAAAAGAAAAAAAAAACATCTCCATCCGTTCGCTCTCCCGTACCGCTCCCAAGATGAACGCTCATCCATGCCCTCCCTGCCCGCTCGGTATTTCCGCCAGCCAAACCCCGTCTCATGATAACCGATTCGCCGCATCACGTCCAGACACCGGCCCGCTCCCTTCGATGCCACAACACCCAACACCCTGGACAAAACAAGGGGCGAGCCGGTTCGTGACGTTTGAAACGCAAGGATCCAGAACAATAGGGGCGCGGACCGAGCCAATCACAACCCCAGGGGAAACCCCCAATCCACCGCCAATGATGATATGATAAATAGATGCCAGTGAGAAGAAAGGGAAAAAGGGAAAGAAGCTGAAGGAGGGAGAGAAAAGTAAAAGATGCGCGCCCCATGCCCTGTGCCTGACGGAAAGCACAACACAAAACACAAAGTCCCATCCCGATCCGACCATGTCACCCCGCGCTCCCAAGATGCTAATGTCGAACCATAGCAAAGCCCTTGACCGTCCGTCCGTCTGTCTGTCGTCTCCCCCAGCACCAGCCCATTCAACGCCGGGAAGGAAGACGAGAGAAACGTGGCATCAAAAAGGAAGAAAAAAAAGAGAAAGAGCAAGAAAAAGGCTCAATGATAACACATGATTCTAGATCCCAATGATGAGGAAAAGAAACGCCCATGTTTGAACTGACGCGCAAAAAGAAAAAGAAAAGGTCGCCGTAGATATAGCTCGCTCGCTGCTTTTCCGATTTTGCCTGCGAGGCCGTTGGTTTAGGAGCTCTGATAGTGCGTCGGTGGGGGGGCTGCTGGCGCTGGTCCCATAGTAAGCTTCAGCATGCGGCGCAGGCTGTCCTCCATGTGCAGGATCTCGGGTGACCGGCCGGTCTCCGGATTGGTGGTCGTTGGCGGCGACGACAAGCCGGGATGTGTCCCTGCGTTGAAGTAGCCGGGCGCAAATGCATCAGACACCCCGTGGTTTGACGCGAAGGGTGGCGGCAGCCCATCGGGTGCGCCGAGCGGGCGAGTTGCTGCCGAGAAGGGCGGCTGGAGGATGTGCTCCCCCGGAGAAACATGGCGGGGGATGTCAGCAAATGGAGATGCCGCTTGTCCCTGCTGCGGCCCGACTTCGGGCGGAGGAATGGCCAAGAACCGCTTCAACTTCTCGCTCAGGTCCTGTATCCCCTGATCCTGCTGCGGTGGCGACGGAGAACTTTGCACAGGGTCGGCCTGCTTGGTCGTGTTATTGGAGCGAGCCGCCCGGATTCGGTCGTGGTATGGCTTCGAAAAGGCTGGGCCCACAGTGTCACCGGGTGTGCCGTCGAGCTCGCTGGCAGGAATACCGGACGAAGGATTGCGTGGGAACGCGGGGCGGCGGTTGCTAGCGCCGAACAGCCCGCCGGGAAGGGTCTTGGGTTCGGGAGGAGATCGGACTTGGTTGGGAGGAGAAAAGGGTACGGGGTTCGGTCCTAGGATATTGGCCGAGCTTGCCCTACGAGCCCGCTCCTTCTCGGCGCGGTCGGCACGGAAGAAGATGTCGAGAGGCGACTCTTGGCGGTTAATCTCTCTGGGCAGGAGGCGTTGTTGCGGGGTCGGCGCTTCGGAGTCAGTAGCAGGCGGTGACGGCTCACGGCTGGCGTGGTCGGTTTCCTGCACCGAGGGAGAGTCGAGGGCCTTGGCCAGGAAGCTAGGGATCGGAAGGGAGGATGGGGCGGGAGATGCATGGAACGTTGCGCCGGCGAAAGCTGCGGCCACGTCGGCGACGAGCTTGGTCGGTGCCGCCTGTGGAGGTGTTGTTCGACCTTGCTTCGCAGGCCCGGGCGACGAGGCGTGTTTCGCTCGCCCTTTGTTTCCATTTCGAGGCTTGGGCTTGGACTGGTTGTGCTGCGAAGAGGGAGCCGGGCTGTTGGAGGCCGACTTCCGGGGGGTCAAGGGCCCGACGAGCTCGATCGGGAACAACCCCGGTTCACTCGGCACGTCATTCTCCGAGGCATATGTCTTGCGGGCCGGGGAGTTGACGGGCCGCTTCGCACGCCGCCGAGCCGGCGTGTTCTTTTGGGGCGGCTGTGATGGTGGTGGTTGTTGCGGCTCCATGGTTGTGGTTGTGGGTGTTTGTCGGAGTTGTGGAGGAGGCCTGCGGCCGTTCGTGAGGGAAGACTACCTTAGGTTGGTAGGAAGCGGATCGACGATTGAACTCGAGGTTGCGGGTCGGAGAAGACGAGACTCCCGGCGACGGCAAGCGGTGGTGGTCGACTGTTTGTTTGCGCTGGGCGGGGGCAACGAGTCAGCGATTGGAGCAAAGAAAACAAGCGAAGATGGCCGGGCGCCAAAAAAGACACAGCGATGAGGGCAATATTACTGCAAAGGTGTAAGAGGTACTCTGTTTGGCTGTGCTTTCTCTGCGCGGGCATGCTTCTTATGGCGTAAAGTTGGTTTCAGCAGTCAAGGGAGAGGGGAGAATTTGACCAGGTGAGTCGCGATGGAGGCTGGGAGGGAGCGTCGGGCTTCCTCGTCGGTCTGACCCATGGACAAGGCTGAAAACGGAGCCTGCCTTTCTCGGCTCGCAAAACAAAACCCCACTTCTCCTATCGGCAGACCCAGCAGATCCCCTGTGTGCCGGACGAGAGGGGCGACAAACCGTAAAAGCGGATCGATTTCAGGTTTTTGAGGCTTCCAAGTAGCACGAATATTGCTGGCTCAGATCTGTTGCAACCAAAGTCCATTCGGCCAGCGAAATCATGGCTCAAAGGTTGAGGGGTTGGTCGCAAGAGGCACGAGTCTGGTTGGGGCATCAAAGCAGCTGGGTGGGGTGACTATGTCGATAGATGAGCCAGGCATCTGGTTACAGCCTACGGAGTATTCCGTCCTGTGCATTCCCAGGCCTCCCATGCATGCGTCTCGCCTGCCTTGGGATTCTGGGAGCGGGGTATTTGTGCATAAAGTGAGTATTATGCAATTATTCATCATCACACTGTCTGCCTGCCTGCTTGGGAGCACTGGCGTGGCGGGGCACCTAATAGCTTCCCAGACCAACTTGCACTTGCTTGTTCCCGGTGTTTGCGACCCCCAACAGCGCGCCAACCCGCATACCCTACAAGCCAAATCCCCATCCTGCCTGTTTGTTCTGTAAATACATCGCCGACGGGCAGCTCTTCTGAGACAGGTTCGTGTCTGGTGCCGGGAACTCGGCCTCTCGATTGACGTCCCTTGCTCCGTCCATGCAGCGAGACTCCGAACTAACCCACCGCTGCCTAGGATCCAACAAATTCCTTGGCGCCTTGGGAATTGGATCATCCCAACGCTTGAGACCGAGCAGCAGCTGTCCCCATCACACGAACCGACAACCCGTCTCGCCATCTCTAGGCTCCCTACTCCCAAACTTTAGCAAGAAGCGCCACCATGGCCGACGTTGAGATGACCGATGCGCCCGCTGCGGCCCCCGCTGCCACGAAGAAGGGCGCCGCCGGGGACGGCGAGGCAAAGGAAGGAAAGAAGCGGTTCGAGGTCAAGAAGGTAAACGACGGGCTTCCTGCGGCGTGCGCTGGCCGCCTGGACTCATTGCCGCTGACGACAGATGCCTTAGTGGAACGCCGTCGCACTCTGGGCTTGGGACATCGTGGTCGACAATTGCGCCATCTGCAGAAACCACATCATGGATCTCTGTATCGAATGTCAAGCAAACCAGGCATCCGCTACGAGCGAGGAGTGCACTGTTGCTTGGGGCATTTGCAACGTAAGGAGCAACACCCTGCACATACTTGCACCACCGGCAGCCGTGGCATGTTACTGACCCGCCGCGTTGCAGCACGCATTTCACTTCCACTGCATCTCGAGATGGCTCAAGGCCCGTCAAGTCTGCCCGCTGGACAACAGGGACTGGGAATTCCAAAAGTATGGCAGATAAGCGTTGCCAGCCAATGCATAGCGACTGCGGCTGCGGCTGCGGCTGCGGCTGTGTCACAAGAGGGGGAGCACGGGGTGGGAGAACGGGCCGTGACCGTCGCCAGGACGAGGTGCTCCTTGGGGAGCAAGCTGATGCACAGGGTCCCGCCACACGAGGCGTTCGGGCCCAGGTTCATTCGATAGGTGCTCCCATAGGGAGACTCAGGACAGCAGAGACATGACAGCTGCTGTTCCATTACGACGTTATGCAACCGACTCTTTCCGCATCCGTTCTTGCCCTTGCCCTCCTTCATCGAAGCATCTTGTCATCGATCACCAAGTTTGCCGGCGGTGTGATTCCTCCAACGGGTAGCCATTTTACGGGATGTCGGTTGAAGAAGGGCCAGGGCGGGACGACGAGGACGAACACTGCGGCGGTGCCCAGGAGGCCGACGTAGAGAGCGAGCTTGATGTCTTGCAGGAAGTAGCCGACGAAGAAGGCGATGGCCTGAGAACAAGCAGTTAGCCAGGCCGTGTAACGGACGGCGACGACGACAAGCAAGTTTGCTCACCCCAACGAGCGACAAGGCCACGTTGACGAGAAGCTCGACCAGCTTCTGGCCCTCAAAGTCCTTCAAGCCCTGTCAGTAACTGTATCGCTGCACCGCGACACTGCGTTCGCCGGGGAGCGTGACACGGACAATCTGGCCTTCAAACAGGTCGCGGGCCTGCTCCAGCAGTTGCTCCGCCATGGCGATCAAGGTCCGGCTGTGCTCGAGGTATGTAATTGGCAGGGTTGGTGGTCCGGGTCGTTGCTGGGATGACGGAGACGCAATGCGCTTTGGTGGTTGTGCTTGGTTGTTCCGGAATTGGCCAAGAGTCCTGGACCCAGCCAGATTTGGAGCGGGTCAACGTGGCTTCAGACGTGAACCGCTGTTGCCCGCCGGCGCCGCCGACCTTCCAGGCTTTCGCCTCGTCACAGCGCTGCCAACGGATATCATTGGCCCGCATGAGCCCAACCCCCTGTCGAGGGGCGAACCACACCCCCTGTTCGGCAGCCACCGAAAGGTCCCTGGCGACCTTCCAAGGCCTGCGGTGCAAGTGCCGGCGCCGACGCTCAGCCACAGGCATGCATCTCAAAGGTCCTCAAGGTGACAAGGTCTGGTGATTGAAAGAACTACTGCCCGCCCTGTGCAGAGTTTTACATGCATGTGTTTGCCTCTGTCGAGTACTGCAAAAGCAACGCCTATTTTTTCCAGCAATTCTTGTCTCGGTCGACCTTCTATTTCTGTCAGCACCAAGGATGCAGCGCCGGGGCCAGACCGGGTTGTTGCTGGAAGCACCACTGGACCTCCCGGCGAGCGGGACCTCCCGATGACCAACAGAGGCACGCTAAATGGGTGGCCCAACCTCGATTTTTCTCCATTCCATGTTCCAAGGAAAACCCTCACTCGCCCACCACCGTCCAAACCACGTTTTTTTCTTCGGGATCTGGATCTCTGCCACGCATTGCAC
>FTCU01001327.1_pt1 | contig 11934 bp, 10 predicted proteins | sample 1639521 | NCBI WGS metagenome assembly FTCU01 (sample SAMEA3914864, study PRJEB12502) | metagenome | biome: forest; material: soil | place: USA | collected 2012-03-12 | depth 0.3 m
CCTGCGTCCTCTATGAACGATACAGCGCGCCAGGGCGACACGAGTCGGCCCGCGGAGGACAAGGGAACTTGGGGCTGGTGTAATTGCGCCACTTGATATCCTGGGGCGACCGACACGCGCCCAGGCACTGCCACCGCGTGACGCTCACCACCCAGCCCATGATGGCACGAGTGTTGTTGTTGCTGCTGCTGCTGCGGTTTCTGGGGGCGAATTGGACGTCGACGCGGTAATCTGTGAAGCAGTACCGGCAGGACTTGAGGGCGCCCGCGACGATGACCAAGGGGTCGGTCGAGTCGGGTGCGCGCTCCAGTTCGCGGATACGACACACGCCGAGGAACGGGTGCAACATGCCGACCTGGTGGCAGACCAGCCGCGCGATCTCGCCTACCGCTGAGTCGAGGTAGTGGCGAAGCGGGAGGGCGCAGCCGTCGCGGTGGTGCAGCTGCAGGTTGGATTTGACATACAGCTCGCCGGCCACGATACGTGCGCTCCAGGACTCGTCGATTATGAGCTCCGGGTCGCTGTAATACTGGTCAGCCTTGCTCTTGGAGCCGCTGAGCAGCGTGACCGCGGGGCCGTGCTGGGGCCCATAGTGATGGCGGTTCATGACCGCCCTGGCGAGGGAGAACTGGATGCCGATCGTCGAGTGAGGAACCCGCGGCCCCAGGCGTCCCCAGTTGTCGTCGCCGCCCCGTGGAGAAATAATGTTCCGGTTACTATACCTCTCGGCCACGCGCTGCCAGGGGTGCAGGCCGTTGCACTCAAAGCACAAATAGAGATGCGGTGTGTCTTTCTCGAGCCAGAGCAGCAGAGCTTTCCTGGTCTCCGCGGTGAGGCGCGGGGGCGAGGGCATGAACTGGTGGAGGCTGCGGCAGGTCAGGGCGAAGGCGATGACGGACTCCGGCGGGAGGTGCGAGAGGATGATGTAAACAAGTTCGGGCGGGAGACCGAGAGGACCTCTAAAAGTCCTCTGCGGCGGGGGCGCAGCGGCCTAACGCGGGGCGAGTGGTATTGTCCCCAAGGGGGCATGCGACTCTTGCTGGCGGGATCTAGGAAGCATGGTGAGGCAAGGAAGAAAAATGCAAGACACGAGAAAGTCGTTCACCTCTTGGGATTTTATCCCTCGCCGACGCACCGGCCGCACGACCACGTCATGGCGTTGTTGTTCGTGTTTACATGTTCCGAACAAAGCGCCGCAGTCCGAGCGGCCCGGTCGTCGTCAGATACAAGGACCATGGGAATTACTACGTATCTAGAAGTTGTTGATAGACAACTTGTTCTGGAATTGACTTAATAACCGCTTTCCTGTGAGGGGCCTGGCGCCCGTTTTGTCTCATAATTATTACTTCTCCATCCTCCTCCTGAGCCCATCGTCCTCAATATTTGCCGCCCAAGCCAAGAGAGCTACCGTGCACCACAGACCCGCAGTTGCATGTCTCTTGACGTCAGGTGTTATCGGGGTGGTTGACTTGGTACCTAGGCAGCCGGTCCATGCCATCAAAGCAGTTCAACGTGGGCATGTCAACAGGTACCTGTCCAACACGCGCTTGTAGGTACCTACGTAGGTAGGTATCTACCTACCCACCTGTACCTCAGCTCAGGCCGAGGGAGGTTGACAATAATTACACATGCAACTCCAACGTGCTTGCAGGAGTCTAGGACAGAAAAGATGTTTTGGATCAAAACATCAGGTTTGGGAAACGCAAGTTCTGGAAAGTATGATGCATTACGATTGATTACTTGATACTGTGGGCCTGCTGGACGCTAATAAAATCAAGCCTTGTTCAGGAAGCTCAAGTCCCGACTTTCCCGTCCGGGGGAGGACCGTGCCCCATGTCACATCGAGTCTGAGTGGCGCCGCGGGAATCGTCCCTGTGGTTTGACGACAACGGCGCCAAGGACGCCATGCCGCCAGGGTTGGCCAGCCGGACTGTCCGTTTTGAGCCAAGGGCGCTCTCCGCCTAATTAAACCTGCCATCGCCAACTCGTCGTCGAGTCGGCCGGGATATCGCTGGGCATTCGTGTCCCGGCGTCAACACCGCGACTTTGCCTCGGCCCGCAGCCAAGATGTCGGGCGACGGCCTGACACCCGAGGAGCTCGCGCTCCTCCCGCATGAGTCCTTGGGACCCGCACTCGCCGGCACGACGTGGATGCTCGCAGCCCTTGCGACCCTGTTTCTCGGCCTGCGCATCTACTGCAAGCTCTCGCGGGCGCTCCAGCTGTGGTGGGACGACTGGATCCTGCTGGTGTCTTGGGTCACGCTCGTCGTCCAGGTCTCCATCACGTCGTACCTCGTCTCCCTCGGCTGGGGCAAGCATGCCTGGGACTTTGACGCCAACAACATCCCCAAAATCTACCTGCCCCTGCCCGTGCGTGCCACCTTCACGCTCACGCTCATTGCCTGGACGAAGACGGCGTTCGGCCTGACGCTCCTGCGTCTGACCGAGGGCTGGCTGAAACGGGTGGTGTGGTTCATCATCGTCACGGTCAACATCGCTCTCGGCTTGAGCGCCCTGCTGACCTGGGTGCAATGCAAACCGCTCTACGCGGCTTGGACATTTGGTGCCGCGGGGGAGTGCTGGCCGGGACATGTTGTGCTTGATTTTCACTTCTTTTCCGGTGGTAAGGCCCAACTCATAGCGGTTTCATCCAATGATTCAGGCGTCATTGATAGGTACTGACCCAGTGCGCCAGCCTACTCCGGTGCCATGGACTTTGCCCTCGCCTTGCTTCCGTGGAAGCTTCTCTCGGGTCTCACCATGAAGAAGAAGGAAAGAATTGGGGCGGCGCTCGCCATGAGCATGGGGGTCTTGGCTGGCATCACCGCCGTCATCAAAACGATTAATCTGCCACGACTGACTAGTGCTGATGGTTGTAAGTTTGATGCTGTGGTCCAGAGATTTGGACTTGACTGGGCTAACGAACCGGCTGGACAGACAATACCGTTGAGCTTTTCGTCTGGGACACGGCCGAGGGAGCAATAACCATGATGGCGGCGTCTATCCCAACTCTTCGCGTCCTGATTCGCGACTCTCGGTCTACAAAGGACGATGGGTCGGAGGAGGGGGCGCGTCTTAGCGATATTTTACCGTCGCGTTTTATCAACGAGCTCGACCAGCTGGGGAGCGAGGAGAAGGAGGCAAAGAAGCCGGCAAGCTCCTCCGGTGGAGACCATTCTTGTTCGGAACGTGCGACAACAACCCAAACTTAGCGAGCGCCCAGGCATGCATAGATGTTGAAGTCGAGTTAATCTGATCTTAGCCATGTCGTATGTGAGCACCTCAATTACTGTCACTACGTCACCATACTGGCTCGTGGGGACCCGTGTCACGGCCTAACGAGTCAGGCTCCATTGCTGGACTGTGGATAAAATGGAGGATCTTACCAGCCGTTGGTGACTGGAGTCGATGATTATCAACGTTCCGGGGTAGAATAGGCCTCTTTGCAAACGATTCCCGCATCCCTACCTCACCCGTCCCAGAAACCTTGAACCATCACGCCACGATGCCGGCCATCATCAAGCTAGACCTCCGCAGCGGCAAGAACCGCGATCAGGTTGTTGGGTTGTCGGCTTCCGCGCTGCTCCGACATGTATCGCCTGGAGACCCCCCTTCCTCCACCATCCTCCGCTCCTCTTTCAGCTTCCAGCATGATTCAGCCTTGGCAGACTCCGTCGAATCTAACAAAAACGGCTTTGCCCACGCCGTCATCCGGGCTTGGCAGCATCTCCTCTCCTCTTTCAGCTTCCAGCATGGTTCAGGCCCGGCAACCGCCGTCGTCCCAAACAAGAACGGCTTCGCCCACACCGTCATCCGTGCCTGGCAGCAGGACCTGCACCTCCGCATCCGGCCCGACGACGTCTGGCTCGCCATCCTCACCCAGTTCAGCTTCGTTCGTCAACGCAAACGCCGAGGCTCTGCGTCCCTTTTTCGTAGCCCATAAAGACAAGCCCGAACTCATCGTTGACGCGGGCCCAAATACCATTGAAACCGTGGACCTCGGCGCAGTGGCGCAGCAGCTGGCTGCCATGGTGAAGGAACTCCTCGATGACCCCAACGTCACCACTACCCTCTTGCCGACCTTCACCACTACAACGGCGCACGACCAAGCCACAGCTGCCATGGTGTTGCTTGGGGCCATGAAAGAATACTTTAGCTACGGCGTGCTGTTTGGCTGCAGCTTTCCGTCGGTGATGCTGCTAGGCGAGCGGAGCGACTGGGCCGACATGCTGGAGCGCGTGGCCTGGTTCTGGACCATCGGCCACGAGGAGACCACGGCCTGGGCGTTTGCGGCTGACCAAAGTGCTCGAGTACATGGTGGCTGGCTTTGACCGGCCCAACGCTGCGGACGTCAAGAGGTTTTGGAAGCACACTGTCCACGAGACGGACGCGAGATTGTCGGGAGGCTTGGAGACGCTGTCTGGGTGGTTAACGGCCTTTTGCTGGTGGAGAGCTGATGGCCAGAGGGTGCGGAGCTATACCAACAAAGAGCTTGCTTGCCGTATGGCATGGGGAGACTCGGACGGATGGCGGAGGTTGGCGTTGGACGACGTCGAGTTCCCCGTCATCGAACGAGACAAGGTTCCTGCAGCGGTTGTGAGAGTGCCGCTGACAGTGTACGAGGGGGGGAAGGCTCCCATATACTCGACGCTGTTGGCAGGGTCGATGGGGATGCAGGTGATGAAGAAGTTTTGCAAAACTTCAGTTCAACCTGCTTCCGGGTGGTGGCTGTTGGAACCGGTGAAGGGAGGAGAGGTCAGCTAAGCTCCTGTTCATGTCATCTACCACCATAAAAGCACCATTGTTTTTGCTCCAGCCAAACCCCTCCTCCCAAGTTCCCAGTCAGCGTCAGCTCCGAGACCAAAATAAAAAAGGGGTATCCAAATTTCCCCGCCAGTCCCAAGCGACGTAAAACTCCGACACCATCCAGCCCAACCCAACCCAACCGGACCCAGACCTATTATCCCCAAGCCCAACAGCCATGCATGATTATCATTAGGCACCCTCCCCTCACTTGCCATACACCCTCCCCGGCCTTGTGATCCCACCCCCGACAACCTCCATCTCATAACCCCTCACCAGGCTCTGCTCACTCTTCACCGACTCTCCATCCTCCAACCTCGCAAACTCCCTCTCCTCCACCGTCAGCATCCTCTTCTTCTGCCCTCCTCCCCGTGTCACATCCGCCGACCGCGAGGCGGGCGGGACGGCATTGGGTGTAGTGCCGTAGCGCGTGGCGATCGAGCCGCCGAGCAGCTTGGGGAAGAAGCGGACGAGGAGCGGCTTGAGGGTGGTGAGGCACGCGCAGATGATGGCCAGGTTGACCTCGACGGCGCCCCAGTAGGCGACGGTGGTGAATTGGTAGGAGATGTCGGAGAAGTCGAGGCGGGAGATGCTCACGATGCGGATGATGGAGATCAGGCAGATGCTGAGTAAAAGGGGGGAGGTTAGGAGCTGGTTGGAAAGATGAAGATTGTGCGGCTTACAAGAAACCGAGGGAAAAGACGACGACAAGGCCGATCTTTTGCTTCTTGTTGATCTTGAGCTTGATGAGCGTCGGGATGGGGAGGAGGAAAATGAAGAAGTCGGTGATGATGTGGAGGACGCTGTTCCCGATAGTCACGGAGAGGCCCAGACAAGATCCGTGAACGGCGTCGTTCCACAACGCCTCCAGCGGGATGCACTGGATGAAGTTGTTAATAAAGACCCAGATGTTGCAGGCCACAATGATGCCCAGCAGAACGTAGTTGGCGATGCGTTGCGGGCCGTGGACCATGATGCGCAGGTACAGGAACATGATGGAGAGTTTGGCGAAAGCGAGGCTCATGGTGTATAAAAGGAAGCTGTAGAATTGTTCCTGTTGAACAAGACGTGTCAGCTCTCTGGCTGTCTTGGCCGCGGACCAAGACTCAGGGAAAACCATACCAGCTTCCACTGCATCATCATGCCCGGGGTGAGTGTCCAAATATGCCGACCCAAACCAAAGAAAGTTTCTGCAGGAGGAAAGATTAGAACCCGGATTTGAAGTCAGCGGGCAGTATGAGGGACTCACGCCGGACGAAGCCCACGCATGTTCCAATCGACAAGATCTGACCATGACTCGTCAACGATGGCTCGAATCCGGGGGAAAAACACACAACCGAGGACATACCATGGAGATGAGGATCAGCCAGTCCTCCGGGCCGAGGATGCGGAGGATCAAGCGGCGCGTGTAGAAGCGCATGCCCACCGTGACGCTCGCCAGGACCGTCATGGTGACCCATATTGCGATGATGGGTGCCTGATTGTTTGAGGAGTCCATGTCCTTCTCGGTGGAGGCCACTGTGGGTGTCGTATTGGAATCCATGGCCGGAGGCCCGAGGCAGAAATCGTGCGTCCCGCCGGGAAACCCGCCCTATTAATTCAGGTACACAGTAGGTATGATACCGCCAGCGTGGGTTTCGCCTCATCGGATGGTTCCATTGATCCCCGTGGGGCCCCAATCCTTATTTATGGAGACCGACCTCCGGCTTCCGGCCTGGAACATGATCGACAGAGGGTGCCCATCCTGGCAGGGTCTTTGGTTCCGGGGACCCGATGACCGCGCTAGTGCGCTAGCCAGCTCGTGCTACTGCACCTCATCACATTCGGTCAACCCCATCCAACCTCGAATGAGAATCGAGGTACCTAATGTCTTCCCGCATGCGGAATCCCAGCCAAGGCCAAAGCGTTGGGGGCAGAAAGTTGGCAGACCATGGTCGACCTCGGTTCTTGGCGTAGCTGCAAGAGTCGGCTAGCATCATCGAGGGCTTGCCATGTTTGGGGGCCCGAGACCCCAGGCCAGGGCCCGGGAGCGCTAGTTCGCGTTCTTCTGGTTCAGGGGCTGACGCCCAACAACACCACATTGGATGTTGGGGATTCGACTCCGTATCCCCGTGCCCTCGGCTTCCTCCGAGTTCGAGAGTATGGTGCGCCTGGTATGGGGGATATTTCCGTGACTCCCGTGATTGGCTCCGCCACCCGCACCTCCTCGACTCCCAGTCGACAACCAAACGAACCGCTCCCCGAGCTGAAACTGCGAAGTACGAAGCACGTCTGTGCGATTTCGAGGTGGAGGGGTGGGTCTGCGGGGAATGTGGAGGAGGACAGGGTCCAGACCAACACCTCGGGCCAGCAAGGCAAAGCAACTCAGGGAGGGGCCGCTAAACCAGACGTGTTTAAGGTCTGAAGTTAATTCACCACGGAGTGGCAGTTTCAGCCTTCAGGATCAGCACGGGGAATCCAACCTTGAAGAGTCTGATCACCAAGGAGCCGTTGGCCGGATAAAAAGAAGGGCTTCAGTACCATTCTCCCTGGTTTTGAAGGCATATCCATCTGCATGCACATCCACGTGGTTCCCGAATATGAAGGGACCAGCAGCGGCACGGCAGAGCCACCTGCACGAACCAGTCGCATCTCTGATCGTGGGTAGGATTTGCCGATTCCACTTGCCGGTCCCCAGACCCCAGTGGCGCCTGGGGGCTGACCAACGCTTTGGGGATGGCCCCGTTGCGCCCCTCGAAACAAACCTGAACAAATCCCGGAATACGCGACTCTTGGACCTTCTGCTGCCTCTCGACGCCACATTTTGGTGGCGTCTCGTGCTTCGGGATCTATTCCACCGAAGTCGACTTCATCCTGGTCTCAAGTGCACAGACCCCTGAAGAGGATCGCAGCTTTCTCACTAGAAGGCCGCCACATGTTCAAAGAAGGATGGGGCGAGACGGCTGAGGGAACTGGTGTTCGTCCGCTGTGTAACGTCACGGCTTGTGCATCAGCGGTGGCGTCGTGGAACTTTGACATGGAGACACGACACGTAGCGGCGGCACTTGGACGAATGGGTGGTTTCACTTTCAGCCACACCCCATGCACTCACTGCCGTACCGTACTGCCGGGCGACGCTCTCTCTCCTCCTGCCAATGACCAACCGGGTTTTCCAGACGCCACAACTCTATGTGCAGCCGTGGTGGTCCGTGTCCTCGCAGCTTTTGCCCCTGAATTCGGCTGACATCGTCAACGAAGCCGAGGTCTCGAGCATTCATCCTGCAAAAGGAATCAATATGTCACGACAACGGAACTTGACACCAACGAACGACCTTGGGCACCGACCCAATAAAGGGGAGGGGGCGTACTCCGGGTGTGCTTCGACCCCGCTAGGACGGGGCGTCTATCTGCTCTGGACCAGCGAACATGCCCTTGGATGGCAGGTCTTGAGTTGGGCTGCCGGCACAAACACCGGCGTGCTGCCCAAACTACCTTGAACTGCTGGGCCGCGTTTGGCTCAGGTACGGGGCGCGTGTTGGGCGCCCTTCAATATTGGCGGCCTTCTGGACGTCCAAGTCGACGGGCATTCCGTCGTCTTTAGTGCTTGCGTTGCCTGGTGTTTTGGTGCACACAATGGTTGAGGTTGTTGCGCCGATACAAACCCCGTGGTGTTCAGGATTCTCATATCAGGGTCCTAACCGGGAAGGGAAGCAAGAGTTGTCACGTGCCGCATCAACGATGGGTTCAATCCGGGGCTCTTCCAGGGTACCGCGGAACAAAGTTTTCAGTCCTGCATGTTTCCTGGCACAAAACGAGTTTATGCACCGTCGGTGCCTATTGAGTACCTAGGTACCTATCCTTGACCTTGGGGCCAGCCCCCGTGCATCAGCAGAACTCTGTCGGCAGAGACATCAGCACTTCTGAACAGCCTAAAACATTTACCAACCACCGGACAAAGGCAGGTTTCTCATTTTCCTCAACGTCAACGGGCCGGTACCCTCGCATGTCTTTCGAACTGTCCGGGGATTGGAGCCCGGGTGGATCTGGAGGATCTCGGCCCGGACACCTGGCGGGAGGGCAGGGGTGGCAACTGGCCAAGAGTGAGAAGAACCGATTTTTTCGACTCGCAAGAAGGATGACAAGAGAAAACCTGTTTAGTTTTGTCAACTCGCACTTTGTCGAGCCTCATGGCGATTGACGGTTTGTGCATGCTGCGGTTGTCTCTCGAACCGTAAGTCAGAAGGACAGTCAAGCCCACGTCCCGCGGCCCAACAACGTTGCGCCTCGGGTCGTTTTGCCTGGCTCTTCGGGCCTCAGGGCAGAACAACCGGATGGTTCCAGAAAGCAATAAGTGTGGCCATTTGCTGCGTGTTTGGGAGATGTTCATATCAGAGGTTAGCGAACGTGACTGACCAAGATGGGGGGTCAGCTAGCCAGGGAGTAGCGTGGTCACGGTCGATTGGGGTGGCTCGTTCCCGGATTGTTGAATGTTGTCTCCGTTCCAGGAAGGTCTTCTTGGTTTGGTGTTGGGGTGGGCCGGAGACAAGAGTGCCTGCATGCGGGAACCCCTGTCGGGCAGCCCCTGAATCTCATCACGTTCCCGGGTCGCGTCCCGTCTCGCGAGCCCAGATTTCATCGAACTCTGCACACATGCACATGCAATTCTAAGGCGCCCCTGATAAGTCTCCGCAGAAGGGACGCGATTATTTTTGGTACCCTGCGGACAGTAGTGGCGTGCATTCCCAGGCAACGAGGAATATCTTCAAACTTGAACCGTCTCTGTCTTCCATCAATCGCTCCGGCGCTCAGCTGCCCGCCCCATCGTGCATCGATAAAAATGCCGCTGCAGGCCCATGTCATCATCTTTTCCCGATACGAAGAGACCAATCACGGGCTGTTGTGGCGCTGCGGCCTGGGGGCGGAATTCGACTGCCTGGCCTTGGCGACAACCACGTTCCAACGGTCCACACGGCCAACCCCGATTCCGGTTACCCTCCTGGCGGGACCTTTTCAGCGCTGAAGATCTCGCGTCATCTCGACCAATCATGCCGTCCGGTGCACGCTGATCGAGGCTCAACTCTGCAGCTGATTCCGGGGGTTTATCGCGCCTGTCAGCAGCATGGATGAGATGAGACGAACCCAGTCCAGGGAAGGCCCTGGTGCAAGCGCGTGCAAACGAGCCAGGGCTGTTGTGTGTGTGTGTGTGTGCGTGCAATGCGGTCAGCACTTTGAAGTTTAACAATCCATAAGAGGACGTCTGGACTCGCCGCCCTCCGTCTGATGCCGTTGAGCGCAAGAGAACTCGAGACGGCTCTCTCTTTTGTCTCCCTGCGTCACAAAGCTGCCCTTCGCTGACCGGGCTCAGGGCTCGTTTGGGATCCTCACATCAACAGCCACAAAAGTCAAGATGGACCCGTCACAGGGGCGTGGTGATGTCTTTGGCACCGCACCACTGCTGAACGAGCCGAAGGGGAGCCCTCCAACAACCGCCTCGGCGACCCCAGAACAACAAGCGCCGTCGCCAAACTACCGGACCGCCGAAGGGAAATACCGCTCATACCTCCTCAGAAACCTCTACGGGCCCCTCAAATTTGTGCTTTTCTTCGGCATCATCGGTGCCCTGCTGTCCATCCCGGTCATCGTCATCGACGTCGACCAAATCGAGTCGAAGGCGGTGCTCGGCGACATTGATGCATTCTTCGCCCAGCAAACACGACAGGTTCTTTACTACATCTTTGGCTGGCTCCTCATCTCATGGGTTGGCCTCGCCATCAGTTTCGCGGTTGGGACCGTCCTTCCATACACCTTCAGGTTCATCGCACGGTGCGTCATGTCCTCCTCTTTGACCCTTAACGTCGCGGTCACTGACTACGACGCGCCTCAGATACGTGAACCCGGCCCATGTGCGGTATTGGCGGGTCGTTCGCACCTTGAGAAAGCCCCTCTGTATTGCCGGTCTGGTCACCATCTCGTACATTGGTTTTGCGGCCGTCCGTCTACCCCTTTTTAGGCCTCCTTCGCTCCTGACGGTTGCTGACACCCTCCCAGCTCATCTCGCTCAACCGCGATAACCTCGCCATCTCGTACGACACGTCCGCCGACAAACTTGTCTGGATCGACATTATCGACGACTTCCTCCAACAGGGCACTCTCTGGGTGTGGTTCTACTTTGTGGAGAAGTGCGGGATCATCTACATCACGATTCACTACCACACCCGCTCGGATCTCGGCCGCATCGCGCGGTCCAAGGACATGCAAAATGCACTCATGGCTCTCTACGAGGCGTCGACGTACCTCTACCCGGTAGGGACCCCTGAGTTCATGGAAGAGGACACCATGATTGGCAACGCCACGGGGCAAGAGCACGGCGAATACCGCGTCCGCGCCACGCAGTATCTCAGCCGGCTGGGCATCAGCACCTACGGCCTCACTTCCTTTTTTGGCAACTTCATGTCCAACGACCCCGACTCGCACTGGCTGCGGCCGGCGTCCAACTACGCCGTCGTCGAGCGCGCCATCGCCAATCCCAAGTCTGCTGCGGCCCTCGGCCGAAGGATCTGGATGTCTCTGGTCTCTGTCGGCAAGGAGACGCTGACGGCACAAGACATCGCCGAGGTCCTGGGGCCATACCGCAAGGAAGAGGCCGAGGGTTACTTCAAGACGCTCGACGAGAGCGAGCTGGGGGACATCCGGCTCGAGGAGATGGAATGGACCGTGGCCGAGGCGGGCGCCGTGCGGCACAACATCTACAAGAGCATGCATTCAGCCAATCACTGCATCAACACCTTCGACTGGGTCATGCTGGCCTCCCTCGGCGCCGTCATGGTCTACTTCATCCTCGTCTTCTGGGTCCCCGCGCTCAAAGACATCCAGGAAACCATCAAGATCCTCGGCTTCGGCCTGGCCTTCGCCATCGGCCGCACTCTTCACCACTTCCTCGCCGGATGCATCTTCATCCTCTTTGACCACCCCTACGACATCGGCGACCGCATCGAGCTGTGGTCGGGCCAATCCCAGCAGTCCGTCTCCCTCATCGTCGTGCGCACCTCCCTGCTCTACACCGTCTTCAAGCGCGTCGACAACTGGATGGAGCTCCAAGCCGCCAACGAATTCCTCCAGCAATGCCGCATCGAAAACGTCTCGCGCTCCGGC
>FTCU01000819.1_pt1 | contig 11932 bp, 14 predicted proteins | sample 1639521 | NCBI WGS metagenome assembly FTCU01 (sample SAMEA3914864, study PRJEB12502) | metagenome | biome: forest; material: soil | place: USA | collected 2012-03-12 | depth 0.3 m
ATCTCAACGAGCTGCTCAAGGTGGAACACCGCCACATCAAACTTTGTCTCCGCCGCGGCCTTTTTCGCGAGCAGCTGGTGTGCCTGGGCCGCTAACTTCCAGTCTCCGCGGCCCAGTCCGTCTTCCAGCTCCGTCAGGAGCTCCTCCGGGTTCTCCGCCCTCCGCAGGTACTCCTCTAGGTCATTGCGTGGCGGGTAGTAGCGCTCCCAGGTCTCGAGTCCCATCACGCCGGCCTCGCGGTACGTGCTGGTCATGTTTTCGAATGCGTTCTCGATGCCGGGGATGTGCATCTTATTCAGCGCTTGTGTGTTTCCTTGTCTTAGCACTTGCTCCTTGATCCAGGGCCATGCGGCGTGGCGGACTGGTACCCAGGACGCCACCTGCTTGTGGACTTTGGAATTAGGTCCACCGCCAAAGAGATCCTGGATGGGGTTGGATGATGAAGGCTGTTGCCCCGGGTCAAGTGATGACGGGTCAAATGTGGAGGATTGGAACGCCGACGGCCCAAAGCGATCAAGCTCGATGCTCCTCATGTGCTCCCAGGCTGCGTCAGCCCCAGCCTCATCTTTCTCGATGAGAAGAAAGAATGCCTGGCAACGGTACACCATGGCCTTCCACATCAACTTGTCATCGGTCATTGGTCCGTATGTGGCTTCGGAGGCTTCGACCATGGCCAGGGCTTGTGTGACAAGCTGCTCGATGGGCCCCCAAGTGCCTGTGCGAGTTCCGCCCACCAGTGACGAGACAAACAAATGAACGATGAGATTGAAGGCAAATGTTTGGGAGTCTGGATGAACGGCGAACCCCCCGATCTTCTCCAGAAAGACGTCCAATGTGGCTTGGACGTATCCAGTCAGCATCTCCAGTTCAGGGGCTGACAACATGAGCCTGCTCGCCGCCAGAAACTGGGCAATGAAGCCGCGTGGCCAAACCTCAAGCGGGATGATTGCTTTGTCACTGCAGATCATGTCCAATACAGTGATAAGGTTGAAAAATGACCCTCTCATCCTCTGCATTGACTGAGGCATGTTACAGCTTGACACAAAGCCCATCAGGATGTCGGTCATGAACTCGACCTCGCCTCGGTGCCCCACAGCGCTGACGAAGCGCTGCGGGATCTCGATCTGCAAAGACGCGGTGCTCCCAAAAGGATGCTCTCGCTGGGTTGAACCCAAGAAGTCGGCCACTTTCATGATTCCCTTCGCCCAGAGCGGGGGGCCTCGGTAGGCGTGTGTTCGACGACGTTGGCGGAGATAGAGCGTGAACACTGGGTGCAACCACTCGACTTTGCCATGCTCTGAGACGCGCCAGGCCCCCACTTCATTCAGGGCCTTGATCAGCGGCGACATGTCGTAGACCTGGGAGAGTCCGCAGTACGCCGCCAAGTGGCGGATGTAGCTCCGGAGGTCCAAAGGCCCCTCGATCCAGAAGTCTGCGAGGCCACAGAGCGTGTCCTGATACTCGGGGAACCTTCTGTAAACGCTTTCCAAGACCGCTATCAACGCGCACGCTGGGGTATGCACCACGGAGCCATAGTCCAGGTTGACTTCGCCGACATGGATCGTGTTGAAGACGTCTTTCGGAGAGGGCGGGTTCGTGCTAGCGGAGGTTGGAAGAGCGACTTTAATAGCGAGAGGATTTCGTTGGAGGAGGTTGACGATGTGAACCAAGAAGTCGGTCTCCTGAGAACCGCGCTTTTCTTGAACAAAACCTCGGCTTTGAAGAACCGACTCGGCGAAGGTGACGGCAGCGGACAGCCCGAAAACAGCGAGCTCGAAATATTGCGGAGTGACTAGGGGCTGCGGGAAGCGCGCTTCCCACCAATCTCTTCCCAGCCTCGAGGTGAGGATAACGGTAACCCGTTTGCCCGTGCTCTCGACAAACTCAGGGCTCGTGAGATGCCGCAGAAGTGACGAGACAGCTTCCACGACTGGTCGAAATTCCCGCGTGAAGACGTTGTTGAAGATCCAGTCGACACCATCGAGCGCAACAACCGCCCTCTTCCATGTCTGGATAGGGCCGGCCATAATACTAGAATCGGTGCTTGAGCCGTTGGGAGGCAGAAGGAAGCCTGGCAAGAGCTTAAGGTCCTTGGCTATCCGAGTGATAATCTGGTCGCCCCCGATTTCCGGCTTCCTGAGATATTTGGGCATGTCAACCATGCTGAACTTGTCGAAGTACTGGGTGTGTTTCCAACGGTCGAAAGCGTACTGCACGAATCCTGACTTGCCGATTCCCGCGTGGCCGTGAATCAAGACAGAAGTCGAATTGGTGACGGCTTCCTCGAGTCGTAGAAGATCAAAGTCTCTCCCTATGATCAGGGGATTGGCTCTCGGGGCCGTTCTCTCAACCGGATGGTAGGTTGTCGATGAGTCGGGCTGCGGGTTGCCACCGAGCAAGAGATTGTGATGGGATAGGTGATATGACACCGGAATGAACCAATCCTGAACTTGCAACTCAAGGCCAAATCGACTCTTCCGAAGCCCGTGTTCCCTCAGATGCTTCCGTGCCTCGGCTGCGGCAGTTGACATGGGCAGTCCCTGGCGGAGAAAGCTGTCGTAGAAGACTGAGAAAAAGGGCTCGATAGCACTGCTCGGGAACTTGCAGGCCATGGCAAGCACGTTTTCCACGCCCTTCTCCAGGAATGTCGCCGCGAGATTGGCTCGCAGGCCCTCGTCTGCTCGTGCCGAGTCGCATGCGTTGAGGATGGCGCAGTTTATCCCATGCTCGGCCACCACCTTTGCCACGGACTCTGCTGGCACCGGCTTCGGCCTTAGGGCCGGTCCTGAAGACACAAACTCGAGCCATGCGGCGTCGACGCTGCAACTAGTGTCAATACGAGAAGCTCCGTTACTATAGTTGAAAGTTTAACTTACGAATCCCCATTTGCGAGCCTTCGCTTGGCAACGCGACCATGCATATCGAAGTGAACAAGGTGATAGAATCCAGATCCGTGAATGTCCTTTGTCGACTTGAGATGCTGTTTAAGAGCATCAAACGTACCTGGTCTCACAACCTCCACACGGAGTTGAGGGCCTGCAGGCTCCTGCTGTAGAATGTCCCGCACGCCTAGAAGAACATCTAGCGCTGCGAATGGAGGAACATCCTGGTATGCCGTCTGGTTGATTTCGGTGTTTCTCGCAATCACAACCAGAACGTTGAAACTTCCGGTGATCGGGATAGACGGTGTGAGTGCAGTGCCGGTGTCGTCTGTTGTCGGTCCTGGTGAGACCCGCCGGACAATGACTTGGTTGAAACAACCCGACCACAGTCCAAGCAGTTCGAGCAGCTCCCAGTGGAGGGAGTGCAAAGACCCGAAGACGCTGTGGTCCTCGGTGTAGGTTTCGCAAACATCGATAGTGAGAGACTGGTTTTGATCAACTAGAGGGTCCTGTATCTGGAAGATCCTGTGCAGCCGCAGTTGACGGTGTAGCTCCTTGCCGTAGACGATGATTGAAGCAGCAACTTTGTGCGCCTTGTCTGAGTCGAAAGGCTCCTGGGACGCATATCGCTCCAAATACCATCGCAAATCCGCTTGTTCGAACAAAGATAGCGGTTCAAGTATCGTCAGCGGCCCATCAAGCCGTTCGCCGTCAACAAAGACCTGGACCAGAAATCCCCGATCATGGCCATTGCGGTCTGGGATACGAGAAATCTCAAGATGTCGTTGTTGAGCAGGCCCCATCTCATCAGAGTTCGAAGTGAATAATTCAGGTAGGATGGTAGCGTGCCCACTGGCTAGGGGGGGCGTGGGTGGGTTTCTTTTGCTGCTGTTGCTGTTGCTGTTGTTGTTAAGATCAGGAGAGGAATGGCAATCTCGACTCGAACTCACAAGGACGCCAGCGACATTGAAAGGGTATATGACGCCTGGACGTCGGGCTGAGTACCGACAACCCGCCGCCCATGCGCTGAAACCCCCCGGATTTGGGGTCGGCCACAGTGGCTTGCACCCGTGGTATTGGCTCAGCCTCAGCCGAGGCCTCCCCCGTTTCTTCCCGAAGCTGATTCGCCCCCTTATGTTGAGGGGCTAACCAGAAACGTTAAAACCGATGGCGGTCTTTCGGTTGATCGAACCAGCCCTTGATGTCTGCCTGCCGTGGGGTTCCATGACCCCAGGTTGCTAAATACATATTGCACCAAGCATCGTCTGTTGAGACATCCACAGCAACATTTGGGCCCCTCTCCAGACAAAGACTCATTACTGTACCCAACCGACCAATACCCAACAAAGCCATCATGAAAGACAAACGCTTCTTCGTTCTCCCTTATTCCCTCCCCAGCTCGCACATCCCCCACCTGCTGGGCCGCATCGTCCTCGACCCAGTCAACCCCCTCCGCTGTTTTATCCCCGTCCCAGACGACGAGGCCGCCGGCGGCTTCAACCCGGAGGATGTCGTCCCCACTCTTCGCCGGGAACCGTTCGTTTACCACGACTGCACCGAAGTGGTGCGTGCCGGCACCAACACCAGACTCCGGGCCCGCCTCAGCGACTTCTTGGGTCTCGAGGCCGGCGCTTCGACGTCTAACTCGGCAGAGCTGCGCGCCGCGGTGGTGAGGCGGTACGAAATGGTGAGCCACGACACCGTGTTCCGACGCTTCATGGCGCACGACAAATTCCGGGGCCTGATCGAGGGGATCTTGGAGGATGGGAAAGGGGGGGAGGCACTGATGGTTGTGGGCTTCTACACTGCGGAGAGAGCACGCTGGGTCACGTCGCGGACGAGCGGGCGTGAGCACGGCGTGGACGTGCAGGTTCCCGTGGGTGCTATTGTCGGTATTCCGGTGGGCGTTGATCCGGGGATTGGGGTCTCGGTGGGAGCGGAAGCAGAACACAGCATGATCAGGGAGGTGCAGGGGGAAGAGATCTTCGCGATAGCCTATGATGTTGTCAAGAAGAAGGATTCGCTGGACCGGACGGCTAAGAGATGGGTGTCTTCCACTCCTGTTCTGGGCGACGAGAAACGTGTTCAGGCTGGGCATTTGGCCATGGGACAGGGCGGCGAGGAGGAGTTGGAGTACGAATCAGAGCCGGAATCTGAGGGAGCGGAGGCGAGCTGCTTTCTGGATGGCAACGCTCGGGAGTGGGAACCATGGACTGGGAAGTTTCTTGACTTCATAGACCTGTAAAAGTTCATCAGGTCGTCTAGGACTCTTGCATCATCGCTTTGTTTCCCATGCCAGGGTACCTTACGAGAACTATTTACGAGTGTCATGGACACCATTGTCACGTTCTTGTTGGTCTTTCTTTTGTCATTGTTGTTATCTAAAAGATCAGAGGATATGAAGCAGTCATGGGCAACTTCCAGAGTAAAACTGATGTCCTCGAATCATCGGCCATAACGTCCGCAACAAGGAATCTCTTTTAAAGAGCTAACCCACCCGCGGCCTTCACAGCCCCTTTCCCTGACGCCCCCATCCACCCAACTCCTCCCAGCAACGCACGAACCCCAAGCCCAATATCACCACTCCCTCGCCCCTCCTCCTCCCCAACACCACCAGCCGCCCAAGAACAGCCAACCCAACAGCCACTCCGCAAACCACCTGCACCCTCCCCATAGACTGCCTCCCAATCGCAGCGGCACCCGCCAGCCCAGCCCACACAAACCCGGCGCCCTCAACAACCCGCCCTAACCTCCATATTTGACCTCCATGCACCACACCGGCCCAAAAACACGGGATTCTGCCCCTCCGTAGCATCATATGTCTGACAGGAGCCGCTCTCAGCATCCGGCTGTTTAGCACCCGGCTGTTTGAGGATAGCAAACACAAAAGCATGGAGTGCAATCGTGGCATTTTGTAGGTCTGGCTCTTCCAACGGTCAAATTCCGAAAGAAGGTCTGTTTTTGCTAGCCTTGGAAAGCTGTTTTGAGGTTGCTTTGGTGGTGCAGTTGTGTGTGGGGTTGTACACGTGTTGGGAAGGTTGGCCCTTCGCTGGTTCTCAGAATGGCTGAGGGTTTGGTTTGAACTGGCTGGCGAGGGATGGGAGATGCGAGGTGGCGGGTGGATAGTTGGCAGAGGTCCAGTGTGCTGTGATGTGTGAGTAAAGCCTGTGAATTTCGACGTGTGCGTCCGGCTGTGAGGAGGGACGAAAGCGCGGGGGTTTGAGTCTCTGGTTTAGCTTTTGACGGGCAGTTGACTTTTAGAGCTTTTCCGGGTTGCTAAGGAGGGACGGTGGCTGATTTTTGCAAGTGCCCTCCATGCATATTGCTAAAGAACGAGCTGTGTAGAGCGGTATTTGATGCATTCCAGGTTCTCTCCGAACAGGGCGGAGGGGTTGGTGCATCTTTATGCTTTTTTGGTGTCCAGAGAGAAAGATGAACATGGAATTTTGAGAATGGAGGCAGAAATTGACGGATTGCCGTCGCAAGGAAGAGAGCGTAGACAGCAGGCCACAGGCAAAGCCTTGTGTGTTGAAGATTCCGATGGAAGCTCGGTGCGTCGGGTGCCCGCATGAGCTTGAAGAGGCAGAGTAGCAAAGTGACAAGGAGCGTCCACTAGGTCGTTGTTCGGGCTTTTGTTGTCTTGAGTCACTTATATCTTGCCAAGATTGATGGAAGGTGATGGAGGAGGTCAGTACGTCTGGATGCATGGAGGACCACAAAGGGTGATGTGCCTTTGCAGCGTTTATGCTGTCTGAACTCTCAGGCTAGAATTGACCCGCATCAGTTGTTGTTCTGGGTTTGCAAGTTTAGGTCTTGTCAAGCCCCTCGCAAAACACTATCTCGATAGTGGCGCGCTCGGGAATACATTGTAATTCCAGACAGCTTCTTTGCCGGTTCCATGGGCGCTGCGCTTCGCGGCCATTCCTCCAGCACACACAAAAATCCAAGTTCCATCTACCCATGTTGGTGCAAAAGGTATGTCTCGTGGAGCATGTAGAGCACCGTCCTCAGAGTTCCAACCGGCCTGCTATGCCCCCACAACAAGGGCGAGAGCAGCATGACATCAATATCCAGGGCCAAGCTAGTATCACAGTGTGTCGCACCGCTGCGGCAAGCGTATCCAATGTGCCTTGCGCGGTGGCGAGGGAATACAATGATCTCAAAATGCGGAGGGCTTCCCATTCAGCGCTCACTTTGTAGGCGGGGACGGTGGAGGGGGGTTCGTCGGTCTCCCGCGGGCTTGGTTCCGGAGCTCTTCGACGAAGTGCTTGAAAAAGTTTCCAACTCTGCTAGGGTCGGCTGCAGTCATGTCAGCATTTCGCTGTTCCCGCCCGATCGTGTATTCTGAGCCCCATACCAGTTGCCTCTCCCTGGCGCAGCGGATCGCTCGAGTCGCGGCCATGGCGGATGTCTTGGACGGTGCGATGGACTCGGCGGACACCCCGGTGGAAGGCCGGGCTTCGGAGGATCTGGTGAGGACGGACGGTTAGGACTGGTCTACGGGGCGAGGATGCGGCGGGAGTGGCGGGCGTCGGGAACGGCATACCTGGGCGACGATCAAATCCTGGCGGCGATGGAAGTCAGCAAAAGACATGTAGCAATACGGGATAAATCGTAGTTTACCTCAACCCTAAGGAATACAGCCCATAGCAGGCGACCTACTGGAGCCATGGCGGGCTATTTTGCGGTCGTGGGCATTGTCGATGGTCAGTTGTCGAATCGTCGATGCTTGGCGGCGACGTTGTTTGTCATGCTCAGAACCCACATCGAATGGTTGAGTTGTCGCCAATCAGCTCCGAGCGGGGAACCAGGCGCTGAGTGGGAGCTTCCACGTGGAAAGTGGAGACGCGACTCCGCACTGCAGCCTGGCTCGCCTGAAATCGGTCTTCCTGCCTGATTGGTGGGGTCGCTCTGGCTGGGGCTGCGGAGGCTGCCTGTGGGCTTGCAGCAGGCCCGCAGCGCAGCGCATCAATGCATTGGAACCCTTCCATTCCACTTTCAACACAAAAACAACGACACTGCATCGTGTGTCTTCGATCCAAGGCAACACAAAACACGAGATGGCATGTCTCCACAGATTGAGATTTACCATGCATTTGAACCATCCGTTATACCGTCGGTATTGATTTGGCCGGTCTGTGCGCTGATGGAAACGCCCGGTTGGTCCCGTTAATTGCACCCGCCGCCCGCATCCGCCGTCCGCCAGACTCCATCCGCCACCGACATCCACACATGCTGTGTACGAAGGGGTGTGGGTGGGTGCTGTGTGGTGTGGACGGGCCGCAACCCGACACCAACTCGCCGCCACTCTCGCACACCTCGGGTACCGAGTTTCACATGGCCATCGGGCCATCGGCGCTCGAGCGGCGCCGCAGCCCGGCCCTTCGCCGTGGTCTGGCGTCGGGCGGGTGCCCTCCCGCTTGTCAGCCAGCGTCCAGCACATCATTCCCAAATTCTGCCCACCACACGCTTTCTTCAAGATATTGACCATCGCCACTCGAACAATGCATTGTCGTCTTCAAGGCCCAAGATGCGGAGCACACGTCCCCGTCATGGACCGCGAAACAGCCGGTTCGGGTATACTGGCCGGGTCTTCATGGCCTGAAAGAGGCAACGGACGGCACAGTCGTGAACTTGGCCCTGCCGGCCCGCTTCCAGCCCCCCTTGACAACAGGCAAAACGAGGTGGAGCAGTCAACGGCCAGGCCAACGGCGTTTCACCGGTCTTACAGCGCCGTCGTCCCTCCTGATTCGCGGCACGGCCGGAGCTAATAATAATATCAACAACCATAAACGACCATAACCAAGGCCCGCCTGGTCCAGCGGCTCACCTGTCGCCATTCCCATTCGGGAACTTTCAGGTTTCCAGCTGCGCCTCTTGCACATGGTTCTTCCCGCCAACGTGGACGCCGCGTACTTTGCCTTACTGCTTCCTGTGTCATGTCCCTCTGTGTTCTGCAACCCACGCTGCCGTATGACCGTGTCTGCATCGTGAAATGCGGGATGCTTCTTGGGCAGTAGCACGATGAGAGTCCGCGAAGATGCAGTCAAGTCGGTCGGGCTCACGCTCTTGTATGAGCCCGACTGGCCGGTAGACCCAGCAGTCGAGTGAGTATCCGTTTTGTACGCCAAAGACGAGCTGGCTAATAGTTTGGTAACAGCATCATCCTCGTCCACGGCATCGGAGGACATCCCGTCCGATCATGGAAACAGGAAAACCGAGAACAAACCCCAACAACACCCAAGCTCACCGTCCCCTACCCCGGCATCAAAAGACGATTAACAAAACTTCCACCAACACAACAACTCCGACGCTCAAACTCAGAACCCCTCCTCGCCAACGCGCAGCGACCCATAAGCAGATCCAAAACCCTCCTCGGAAAATACTCAGCCAAGTCCTCCTCCCGCCTCAACCTCGACACCTTCGACCCCCCCACCAAACCGCAAACCTACCCAGCCCGATCAAAGAGCCTCCTCCGAAAAGCCCCCGCCAAGTCCCCGTCCCGCCTCAAGCTCCCCGAGTTCCCCGCGCCTCCGTCCCAGTGCTCCTCCGGCTCCGAAACCGACACGTACTGGCCACTGGACTTGCTCCCGACGTCGTGCCCGAACGCGAGGGTCTTTGTCTGGGGTTATCATACGCTTGTTACGGATCGGAAACCGCTGCGCCAGCAGGGCGACATATTTGCCCATGCCGAGGAGCTGCTGGTTGAGCTGGCCGGTACGCGCGCCGCGCTGGGGCGGGGTGCGAGGCCGATTGTTTTTGTGGCGCACTCGACGGGGGGGATATTGGTTAAGGAGGTAAGAAAGCACACAAAGTCGTCCTTGCTTTGCTCGACTGACACCACCAGCTCCTCCGACTATCCGAAGCCGAGCGAGACGGGCCCCTGAAAGAAATCCTCCTGTCGACCTCGGGCGTGGTATTTCTCGGCAGCCCGCACCGCGGCACAGAGCACTGCAACCTGGGAGATGCGGTCCGGAGCATGGCCGGCGTCACCATGTCTGTCGACCCCAGCGACCCTGTGTTACAAGAGTTGTGCGGTGCGAATAGCGTCGATATGGAGCTGGGCCGGCAGACGTTTGTGCGGCTGTGGAATGCGTATAACTTCAAGGTTAAGACGTTTCAGGAGTCGATTATTCCGAGTTATCAGTACCCTGAGCTGCGGGTTGAAACGGTGAGTGCGTTGTGAAAAGGGGTTTGGCGGTTGCTGACTACGGCAGACTATCCGGCGGCTGGCGAGCTTCATTGGCGATCCGAGGGAGAAGGCCGAGACGATTTGTGCGCTGCATGGTGGGATTTCCAGGTTTGGATCGGCTGAGGACTTCGGGTACAACTTGTTAGCTCGGGCTCTGGCGTCTTTTGTTGCGGATGAAGAGGATGGGGTGAGTTGAATATTAGCTAGGATTGGCGCAGGAGGCTAACGATCGGCAGCGCCATGTCTTGACCGTCAAGGAAACAGGTGCGTCTTCAACCATGAATGATTCCAAGAGTGAGGCTGACACATCACAGCATGCCTTGCCGCCCTCGTCCCGCCGCACATCACGCTCCCCGAACCACACGCCGCCGCCTCGTACCCGGGTACTTGCCTCTGGCTGTATGACTTGCACGACTTCCAAACGTGGCACCTCCGCAACGGCCCGAATCAGCACAAGATCCTTTGGATTAGAGGAGGGCCCGGGTGCGGCAAGACAATCCTCCTGAGGTCCCTCCGGAGGAGACTGGAGAGGCAATGGGGACCAGCTGGGGCGGCCTTCGTCTGGAGCACCGCCGACGCCGACGACGTCACTCGGGTGTCGCTGCCCGGCAAGAATGAGGCGAGTCCGGCGAGCGTCTACCGCAGGCTCTTGGCTCAGCTGTTTCTCCTGGATCCCAACCTGCGAAAGGCGATCCTGTCGCTGAACAACCAGCCCCGGAGCGACCCGCGGACGTTTGATGACGCCCAGGTCGTGTCCTTCTTTGCCGACTACTACGTCGACCAGAAGATTGAGACACCATCCAGAAGGACCTTCATCTTCGTCGAGATTGCCGACGACGCGTGCCCGGCCTACGTGCACGAACTCATCGGCCGGCTCTCGCATCTCGCACACAACTCGGACTTTAGCATCTGCGTGGCGAGTGGCCACCACCCGGAGATCATCGAAGAGGAGAACGTCATCAGCGTGCCGGTGCAGCTGCGCAACATGGACGATATCTTGCGTTATGTCAACCTGAACTTTGTTGGCGAGTGGGAAGAGCGGAACCGGTCGATTATGCAGATTGGCCAGAAGTCTGGGGGGGTGTTTCTCTGGGCCGAGATTATGGTGAACATTCTCAACGCGGCCATCATTGAGGGTGCAACGCAGGAGATGATCGAGTACACCCTCGAGGAAGTCCCCGGGGATCTCCACGGCTTGTACGAGTGGATGCTGGCAACGCTCAACGAGCGGGAGCGTGCCGAGTCCCTCGTGCTCTTCCAATGGGTCATGCTCGCCGCCGAGCCGATGCGCCTCAACGACCTATTCCTCGCCGTGCGGCTGACCGAGCCTGACCCCTTTGCGCTCTACCAGCGGCTCGGCCCAACCATGGCACTCGACATCGGCCCGCCGCTCTCGATGCGCGAGCTGCGACAACTCCGCAATTCGGAGATCTCGTCCGACACGCCCTGCCAATTCCACCGCTGGCTCCGCGCCCGCTCCATCGGCCTCCTCGAACTCCAATCCGACCCCCACGCCACCACCCTCAACGAGCCCCTCGGCCTGCAGCGCGTCTACCCCATCCACCCCTCCATCCGAACCTTCTTCCTCTCAGGTCGCGGCTTCGCCTGCCTCGCCGCAGGCAACCCCTCCATCCCGCCCACCCTCCCGCTCCCCACCTTCCTCGACATAACCCACTTCACCCTCCTCCGCGCATGCCTCACCTACCTCAACATGCACGACTTCGACTCCCTCGGCCACGGCGCCACCCGCCGGCGCAAGCCTCCCTCCTCCCCTGCCCATCAACCAACTCCCCGATCTCCACACTCCCCCTATTCCAACTCTCCCTATTCCACCACCCCCTCCTCCCTCCCGACCACC
>FTCU01001618.1_pt1 | contig 11928 bp, 10 predicted proteins | sample 1639521 | NCBI WGS metagenome assembly FTCU01 (sample SAMEA3914864, study PRJEB12502) | metagenome | biome: forest; material: soil | place: USA | collected 2012-03-12 | depth 0.3 m
TCCGGGAGGTGGGAGGGGGAGGGGGTTGGTGGTGTTGGTATTGATGGAGGTGGGGGTGGGGTGGTGGTTGGGGGGGGGAGGAGGGAGGTTGTGGCGATGTTGTTGAAGATGGAGAGGGCGGTGAGGCAGGCTTGGAGATGGGAGGTGCTGTCGTTGTCGTCAGGGGTGGTGTTTGCTTGGACGAATGCGGCTTTTTCGTGGAGTCTTGCGAGTGCTGGATGCAGTGTGGTGGCGAGGATGGGAGCCAGGGGATGGCTCATGATTGTGCGGGTTTGGAGTTCTTTAGCGGGGGTTGGAGGCGGCGCGCTGTCTCCGTCCTGGCGCTGCCCTGAGAAGTCGACGGGCGAGCTGGCCGCGCTGGGGTTTGGCGTGCTGTCGAGAACGCCGGCGGATGCCAGGCGGGCAGCACGGAAGAGGCTCACCCACTGGGGATACCCAGGCGCTGTCAAGTCACAAAGTGGCTGGCTCGGACTGTCAGGGGTTGCCGTCTTTGCCAGCCATATGCGGGCGCAGTGGCTCGCTGAGCCGTACAAGCCCATCATGGCGGCGTTTGCGAGGACACGGTCGTAGTGCTTGGTCTCGTGGAGCGTGGTTTGAATCTCCCGCAGCGACTCCAGGTGATATCGCTGGGCGAGCGACAAGAGCTCGATGACTTGGCCGCGCTCCGGGCCCTGTGGGGATGATGATGGCTCGCTGATGAGATCACAGCACTTGCACACTGCCGCCAGCGCCAGAATGGACTTCATGAGCGGCTTGCTCTGGCAGGCGAGCTGCGGGATGCCGACCTGCAGCGCGTACTGGTCCTGGCTGTCCACGGACGGATCCTTGCTAGTGTGCTCCAGATAGTGGTTGAACAGCTCAACCTCTGCTGGCGCGAGCGTCTGGGCTAGTGAGGAGAAGCCGAGTGACTTCTTCCCGGAGTCCAGGTGTCTCGTCTTGCGGTATTGGCAGGCTAGATTCATCCTCTCGCATCTTGAGCACCGCGGGGTGAGCTCGTCGCACTGAGTGCCGCCATCACGGACGCGAATTAGAGAAACGACGTCTATGGTTGGGTGTCCTGCATGCGTTACATACCTTGATTCTGCGCGCCTTGCATTTCGCACAGCCATATCTTGACTTTTTGTGTGCCCTGCGCGTCTTGTGCCCCGACCCGCCGCTGCCAGGGTCTGCGCTGTCATCTCTCTCGTCCAAGTGCATCATGTGTAAGTCCATTGCCAGGCGAGCAGAGTCGGAACGGTACGCAACGGAGAGGGCTATACGTTTGGAAAGCAGCAATTGTTGTGTCTCTTCCCTGCCGTCTTCAAATACGCGCTCGCGATCGCAGGCAGCGGCACCGGATGTCGCGGGCTTGCAGGGCTGAGAAAAGGGGGCTTTGTTGATGCACTGCCCCCCTGACCGCAGATCTCGTCAGCGCGCTCACATGCTTGGCACCCTTTGCACCAAAACGACACCGCCTCTGGCGGAGACTCCTGGGACTGGACCGGGCCGGTGGACTTGGCTATTAGAAATCCAAGCCCATGCTCACTAGTGCGTTTTCGGAGATATCAAGATTGCGCCGATGCGGGAATGTTACATTCGCTCGACTCGCCAGCTCGACCTCGAGACCGAGAGGTCTACGACAAAATAGGAGACATTGATGTGATAGAGACAGAATGATTGACAGCATCTTTCCGAATATTTCGAGATATTCTATTTGTTTGTATTCTAGACGGTCACTGGGCTGTCATAAGAGAAGTCTTCAAATTTAAGACTAGGGCCTTGTCATAGTGTCGCGCTAACAAGTTTTTCAGTCATTAAACTTGGAATGCGCCAGGGGCTGTTGGCTCCCCCGCCTCCCATTCCTTTGTTTACAAGCCCCCTTTCGCTAGTACAACAACCCCCGTTCCTTCGTTCAGGGTATATCAGCATGTAAAACTACCATCAAGGCGGATTCTGTATAGAACTGAAAGGTCATTGTGAGTTGATTTGGGTAGGGAGTTACGGCGGTTTTAAGAAGATGGAGACACTAGAATCCGGTAGTCTCGACTCCCGCGTTGCGTTCAGCCGAAGGAGGTCTCATGCTGCGGTTGCGGTCGAGTCAGTAAGCACTTCAGGGCGACAGAAGCGGGTTGAAGGCAACCTGCCTCGAGCAGGACTCACGGCAAGGGGCTGATAGCTCAACGGGTTGACAACATGGGCGACCACTATCGGTGTGGTTCAAACTCCCAAAGAGACTGCCTTATTGTGATGTTCGCCTATTGAAGCCGGAGGCAGAGCCAACCATTTCCCTTCCGCCGCAACGTCCCTCCACCCACGGTTCAACAGGGTCCTTCCAAACGATCCAGCGACTCCCCATAATACCCGCGAATCTCATAAGTCACCACCAAATACACGCCCAGCTTCCCCTCGTCCCCAATCCTGTCCTTGTCCTTCACATCCTTCCCATAACCGAGAATCTCCTGCCGCAGCTCCTCAAAGCCCTTGGGAATCTCAGCCGGCAGGTCCCGGTCCAGGTCCACCTCCCGCTGCACGCGCACGGCGGCCCACGCATAGGGAACGAACGCCGTCTTGGAGTGGCCCATGCCCTCGACGAGCGGAATCACAACGCGGAACCTGTTCTTGTCGGCGGCCGGATCGTGCTGGGAGACCTTGGACAGGAGGAGCTTGGAGATGGGGTCCTCGTCCGGGTGCCGGCTGTAGAAGGGCGGCGTGCCGTAGGTCTCGTCGACGCCGTTGGCCGCGAGGAAGGCGTCGAGGGTTGCGACGGAGACTTTGAAGCCGCGGAGGATGGTGGTTGAGCTCATGATGCTGTGTTGCTGCGATGATGGAAGCGCGGTCAGGTGCGACGTGGATGGAAAGGTGAATTGTTGCGGCGACGAAAGAAACGGATGGTTGTGGACTTGCGGTTGTGGCCTTGTGGTTGGAACGGACGACGGTGGATGGAAAGCTTCAGAGACGTTTGCCTCTCTTATCAAAGTTTATAGGCAGACGGGGCAGAGGGGTGTGGGGGAGTTCAGGCAGCAATCAGCGAGCGGCGGGGGTTTGTGCACATCGCGAATGAGCTCAGCTGACCTGGGCAAACACCTAAGGCACTGCACGGAGTGGTAGGTATAGGTAGAAACCACCTGAGTGCCACTCACGTCTGGATCAGCGAAGGTGATTGCAGGGTTCCAACAACGGGCGACTTGCTCCGCTGCATCAATTAATTTTCGGACAAGCTTCAAATTAGTCCCGTCCTGCCAACAACTGTACCTGTAGCTATCGTCGAGAAGCTCCAGAACAAGGACCGGGGCTACAAATCCTTCAAATCAACATGGAAGATCTGAGTAGGATCATACTCGGGACCTGCTTCTCAAGTCCCCTGCAACAATGCACGGTAATCTGCACCATCGAGCGAATGGGTCAAGATGGCGCTGATTTTGCCTCGTTTCGCAGTGTCGCTTTTGGTTGAAACTGACTCACTTAGGTAGGTACCTACGTACCTACCACCCAAAGCACAATTCCTGGTTCGATGTGACATGGCTCAGGCTTTTTGTGATGTGTCAAGGGTACGGAGTACTGACCAGGTATTCTGTAGGTACAGTAGACAAGGAGTTCAAGTTGTTACTCGGGGCCCAGCCCCTTGCCATTTCTACCGGAGATAAATAGCGAACAATGTTCTATCCTTCCTCGTCAACGCTCATCCTCGTCCCGGCCTTCCATTTCTACTCCTCAAGGTTCCTAGACTCTACCTCCGGGCAAGGAGGGTGTTCACAGCCGGAGTCCTCCCCGTCGGCTTCGCAACAGCAGGAGTTTTCGCCGCACTAGACAGCGGCTTCTGAACCTGAGCAGACACGGGTTTCTGCCCGGGCACTGGCGTGTTGCCTGTAGGCTTCCGCTGCTCGATGACTTTGGGCCAACGAACAACAAACGGTCTGAGGTATTTCAGTTTGGTGGCGTTCGCGGTCGCCTGCTGGGATGCTGCAACCTTCTTCCACAGGTTCGGATGTTTCTGCCAGAAGTCGCCGGGGTTTAGGTTTGCCTTGCCATCTCCGCCGAGGCTTGTCTTGGCCATGGCTTTGGTCAATGCCGGTACTCCTACATTGCAGGGGATCGATCAGGTTAACCCCCGAGCCCACACTGAAACTGACACCTTGGGAACATTGAGACGGCCTACCTCCATTTGGAACAGGTTTGCTGCTCCGGGAACTAGAGGTGCCCTGGGGCTGCACCCGGCTCTGACCCTGGCTCTGACTGACCGGTTTAGTCTTGAGCATTGTAAGGCTTGGTGGTGTTGGTGACGAAATGGCGAAAGGTCAAGTGATATCGTTGTTGGTTGGATTCAAGCATGTCCGGCTTGATGGCAAATTGTTGAGTATTAAGTACATCTCCCCCGACGAGACACCTATCTTCCCAGTTGGGCTGGGCCGTGACTCGGCCTCAACTCGGAAACCCCACGGCCGGTAAGCAAGGAGTGACAAAGCTACCGAGACATGGCAAGAAGGTTATGAGGTGGTCGTTTCAGCGTACGAGGCCGTCGCTGAGCGCCTATCACCTGGCAGTTTGAGTGCCTAGGTATTCTCGCTTCCTCCGTGCTTGTTGGGGCTCTCGGTATTGAACTCCGAGTCCCCAACTTGAGCCATCTGTTTCATCAGATTCCAGCTTCTACGCCAGTTTTACGTGCCACGCGTCGTCTTTACTCGGCACCGGTCGGCGTAGCAACGTTACCAAGTATAGTCAGAGTACTAGGTAGCGACCCAGCTGCTCAGTACAAATCGCACTGCCAGGCCGATATCCACCATTTCTTCAAGACGTACTATTGAGCGTCTCGATGGCAGATGAACTTGCCCACGAGAGCAATATCCGGGCCGCGGCCTGGCCGCGGCCGCGCCGCCTCTCGGCCACAGAATGCGCCATAGTTGGAATCGAAACCGCTAAAGTCGACCACGCATAGAATGGGACACGAGTAGTAAGTGAGTATAGATAGTCGTCGGTGGTTCGCTCTTGTGAGATGTAGGTTGCAGACGGCACTTCAACTACATCACTTCTTTGCAGTCGGCAACGAGCAAGTACCTCATACGCGTCCAGTCTTTGATCGTTCCATCTATTCCGCTCTAATCAAGCTCACAAAAAATCTCCTCTCTGCTCACACACATTCATCCCTTCTCAACACACCCATGGCTGCTCCCGTGCGTCGATTCTGGGATCCGGTGGAAACCGCCTCGACCGCAATCATCACAGTCGACGAGTATTCCAACCCCCAGAGTGATCAGTATACTATGGAGGCATCCGTCTGGCACGTCTGGGAACACATCCCACGCCCATACTTCCCTGACCGCGCGCCTGCCGTGGGCGCTGACCACTATGCCATCGAGCGGGAGGCATATCGCGGACCACCGGCCGCCGCCAGCATCCACAAGCCCGATGTCATCGTCGTGAGGCTCCGTGCTCCACCCGCCCCCGTCGTCCCGCCCGTCCCGGGTCAGCGCCCGCAACGGGCCCAGGAGCGGGATATTCTCTGGATCGAGTGCAAGGCGCCGTCGGAAGGCGCACCTAACGGATGGAACTCGGTGATGACGGAGGCCGTGGCGCGCCTGAGCTCGGCGCATCCAACCCGCGAGGTCTACCTTATCCTCGCCATTGGCATAAAGTGGATGTGTTTTCTCTGGGATCCTGTCAACCCTTTGCCCATGGGCTCGGAATTGCATATCATATCGGCCGGGCAGACCGTTTGGGCTGTCGACGCCCGTGTCAAACCGATTCCGAACCTAGCGGGCCAACGGCACATCGGCAACAGCTTTCTTGTTGACACCACTCAAGCCTACTCGCTGGACTACTGGAGTGTCAAACTCGTTCAAAACGTGGTGGTTCAAGCAAACCTCGCAGACTTGCAACTCCTCGAGAATGTCTTTGCCCTCATCCAGGCGCAGAATTTCAACGGATGGAACCCGGCGCATTTCTGAAGATACATCCACGCCCTACGTGTGGTGGTCATTGTTGGGTATCGCAAAGCGGTAGCGGTGGCGGCAGCGGTGGCGGCGGCGGTGGCGGCGGCCGAGATACCGTTGGTTAGATACGTAGAGGTGCAGGCGCCTGACAGCTCTGGGAGCTCTAGATTCGGAATGGAACACAAAGTTGCTTATGACATTGAACTCGCAGTGTGTTTTTTCTTCTTTTCCCCCTTTTTCTTCTTAGTTGCTTCTACATTAGAACTCGACAGTGAGTTTTTTCTCTTTTTTTTCCTTTTCTTTCTTTGTTTCCTCTCTTTTTCTTTTTCTTTTTCTTCTTTTTCTTCTTTTTCTTCTTTTTCTTCTTTTTCTTTTTATTTTTTTTTATCTTCTCTTCTTTTTTCTTTATACTTTCTTATTCCCTTTTCTTTCTTCTTTTCCTCTCTTCTTCTTCTTCTTCTTCTTTCTTATTTCTTTTTTATCTTCTTTTCTCATTTCTTTATATTTTCTTATCTCTTCTATTTCTCATAATTCATTTCTCTCTCTTTTTCCTTTAGTACAGGTTGGTGTAAGAATTAGATCTCAAAATCTATCGCTCACTGACTCGACCACAACCGTAGCATGTGATCTCCTTAGACTAAACGTAACTCGAGACCACCCAATTCCAGTGTCTCGATCTCAAACCGCTGTGACTCCCTAACGTACATGATAAGCGAGTGGAACAGACAAGCGAGTGGAACACCTCCTACTACCCTACCAAACTCTATCCTCAATTGCTACACTACAACATTAAGAACCAACAATAATTATATTAGAAGCAGCTGAATCAGATGCTTCTGCAACCTCCTAGCAAATGCGGGCATTATAGCCAAGCTTGCCGTACACACTATAGCACCAAACCCTTATACGAACCCCCCTTGCACCACTACTACTTAGCTACATTTCTTGCACTCCCTCCCCACCTACGGCATCCTAGCCTACTATATCCTATGCATCTTATATAGCAAGTGACTCTCTAAGCTACATACGTGTTCTTTTAGCTCTCCAGCGCTTGCTTAGTGCCTCGTTAGCTTTGTAGAGCGAAGAGATCTCTAATTGAAGAAGAGCTACCTCGTATATTATAGCTATCGTACCTTTAGTAAGCTAGTCTATAGTAGCTAATATCGAAGTCGGAGAGCTGTTTTAATAGTTAATAATGCAAGTCTTGATAAGCGTTAATTGCGAGTTTGCCTCTTTAAACAATGTCACGGCGATTTGACTGCCATTTTCGGCGGGTTTTGTCGCCGATATCTCCGGGTTATTTGCCAAAGATCCCTCGCTGCTTTAAGCCCCACTCGTTCGGCTGCGCCATCGCTACATTCACACCCTCCCACCACATGTACCTGGCGCCCCACGTCTTGTACCTCAGTCTTGTATAAAATTGGGAGCCGTAAACAGATGCGAACTTCCACATTGCACAGTTCACCCCCGAAAATGACGGCCATGCTTCGTCTACTTAAGCCGGGCGTCCCGCCAGGTTTCGTGCTGGTGGTTCCCGTCTTTCCACTCTTCCCACAATCCCCCTTCCGCTCCTTCGCCTCACCTACGACTTCGTTACTCCCCTTCTCCGTCACTATTTCCCTCCCTTGCCGCTCCTCCTTTCCTCGATCCTTCTCTTATTATCCTTGTCCACGACTCTCCTTCGACGTGGTTTGCTCCTTGCTTTGCGCTTCTCAACTTCGACACTCCTAACCCCACGCTCTTCCTCACCCGGGGTGATCATTTCGGGCTTGCAGCCCACATGAAACTACGCAATGGCAATGACAGCCGCCGCCACCGTCACTTCGATGGCTCAGACGATGAGTTCTTCCCGACCGATCAACGGGACGATGAAGTCGTGGGTTACGACTCGGACTCCTGCTCAATATCCGAAGATGTTTTCGACGCCGAGCAAGCAGACGCCGCTGGGTACGAGACTGATAAGACCGATCTGACCGATGCGGACGACGGCGATCTGAAGGATACGGCGGAACTCCTGGGCGGAAATGCGCATCCTCCCGAGTACTATATTCGTGAACTAGAATCGTTCGACGAGTCGTCTTTTGATGCGCAGGATTACGCACCAACGTCTACCCTCCTGTTGGACAGAGTCGAGGAACAGTGGAATAAGTATGCTCACCGCTTGGCTGAGCCTATACATGAGTTCTCACTAACTGCTGATTAGGTACTGCGCCTATATTCGACGCGACCCACGCGAGTGTTTCGACTCCGTCTCCGTCAAGCTCCTCTACATGTTTTTCGACTGGCTCCTGAATCAGAAACAGGGAAAGGATGGGAGGAAACTACGAGGGACTAAGAAAAAGAGCTCCCTTGGGACGTACTGGAAGGTGTTCCGGCTCGTCTATGAGAGGGCGACGGCGAAAAAGCTTGACACAAAACTCAACCGCCAAATGCACAGAGTATGCCATTGTCCCACATCTATCTAGCAGCATCCTAATCGCTATAGGCCCTCCGAAGCGTAGCAAACAAACACGGCTTGAGCAACAAGAAGCGAGAAAAGCGATGTATGACGATCGACGATCTAAAGAAGCAGATTGACATGATCGTGAGCACGCTAGACAAGTCCTTCCGCACTGGCGAGTGCCGTCTTCTCTGTGCCCTCTTCCACCAGCTCCTTGCCCCGAGCGGGTCCCGCCCAGAAGCCCTCTTGCTGCTTCGCTTCCAGGACATCCGAGTGTCTCTGGCCCGTGATCCCGAGGGAGGGCCTCACCAGATCGTCATCCGTTTCACACTCGAGTATACGAAGGGGTACCTTGGATCAAAAGACGCGTATGTTCCGTTTTTGACCACCCACGAAAACTATACTGACGACAGCGCTAGCAATACATTTCCTGTGCCCGAAGTCATGTGGGACCCCTGCCTCCTCCTCAGTCCGCACGTCTTTCTCCTAGGTCTTCTTTTTGCCAACAATGCCTTCCAGGCGTCGGGGCTCACGTCTCCAGAGCAGCTGCGCGTGCTCGATATTCACCCAGAGGAGCAGGAGCTACCGTTGCCGCTCAAAGAGAGTCTAAGCGAGACGTTCGTTTTTCGCAAAGCAATTGCGACGTTGGCTGGATACATAATGTCTGAGGAGCGCATACCTTATGGAACCATGGCGGGATGGATCAAGCGAATCGGCGAGTTGGCTGGATTCCGGTCCTCAACTATTGCGTACAATCTCCGCTACAATGCCGCCTCCGAGTTTGACAAGAGCGGTAGGTACACGCGCCCACGCAATATAAGGTCACCTTACTAACTTAGTCGGATAGGGGATATAAGCGAAGGGCTTCGAAATCTAATCATGCAGCACGCGGACTCGAGGGTGATATTACGGCATTACCTCCAGCGCGAGATCCGTGCCGACACTATGGGCATCATCCGAGGTCTAGAGCCCCAGCGTGCCCTCATCAAGACCCTTTGCAGCTTAGGTTCCTCAATCAGCAAGCGACGGCCAACAGGACTGACAAGAGCGCAATCCGCATCGGTAAACAACGACCCTCGCGTTAGGGAGCTCGTTCGGCGTCGAGACGACCTTCACGCACGCTCCTACCGGTCGGCCGAAGCAAGACAGAAATACAAACACGCAGCAAAGGAAGTCACAAAGGAGAGGCTGAGGCTGAGGAGAGCACTCAAGACGCAGATTCGAGAGGAGTTCGACGCCCAACAGGCCGTCCAAGATATTGAGGGACAGCTGGCCGGCCAAGGATTCCAGGACATGGCAGGCGAGGCGGCTGCTGGTGACCGGCTCCCCCAAGGAGACCAGAAACGACTTGTCGAGGCGTTACGCGCGCCGATGGACTGCAAGACTATCGAGGAACTGTATGACCGGCGGGATGCTGCAATCAACGCAGTTGCCGCATACTGCAAGGTCGAGGAAAACTGGCACCCGCGGCTCCCGTCGGCGAAGAAGCCTCCAGCAACTGCAGCGCTAGTCAAGACCCATACAGAGGATCCCTCGGAGGGCAGCCTGCTGCATAATGCGCTGCTGTCCGTGTTTGAGAAGAAGCCATATCGGTGTTTCCTCTGCGTTGGGAAGGCCCGCTCCGTTAAGGAGGACGATGCGCGGTTTGCGGAGCTTGTCCACGAATTCCACTCCCCTGGGGACGTGTCGAAACACTTCCGGCGCAAACACTTGAAGAATCTGCAAGAGAATGAAGACATTCTTTGTACTGCTTGCGATCTGGTGCTTCGTAATGAGCAGCACCTCAAATGCCATGCTGTCAATGTGCATGGGACTGTGCCCTGACTACCAAGTAAGGCAAATTCGAGCTGTAGTTATAGTTTTAGAAATACTGCATTAATTAACGTTAAGTTAACGTTAACTATACGTTAGTTCCGTTTAACAATTCATTGAAGAATTTAGTCAGTTCTTGCCTGCCTTATGCAGTCACCTCTCACGTCGCCCTTAGAGGAATGACCAGAATCTATTCATCGAGCGAAGTGATGCAAATTATCCTAACAATTTTCTCTGAAAGTAGTTCCTTTTGCTATCTACTTTGCAGCTTGCTCCTATACGTAATTATAACGCCGTTGATCGTGTTTTTCCAGTCTGACGTACCGAACTTACTTAGGTTCTTAGTTCTCACCCATTAACTGGCTCCCTGACCTGACCTGTTCTACTCCCTGCTTTGCCTGCTCCTCCGATACTGGGGTTGCCCCAAGTCCACCCTGTGGCTAGTCACATTCACCCTGCGATCTAGCCTTACATGCGAGATTTTCTGGCTTTTCCTGCTTTTCCGGTTTTGATAATCTCTGTCGCTTCAAAGACGAAACGAAGCGAAACGGCATTGGCCAGGTGTTTCAAGAGCTGCTGTTTGCTATCCGTTACGCGTTCATAAAGGGGGAGATCGTCGAGGGGATCTTCACGATGGGATGGGGACTGTTCCGGACGAGAGACCTGGGGGAGGATGCCATCTGCCTGCTGGACAAGCTTGTGCTTCGCCGGGAGCCGTTCGACTATAGGCACCCGCCGACAGAATCCAAGGATCCCAAAGAGCTTCTACCGCGCTTGCCCAGGATAACAGTGCAGCCGCTTCTCGAGCTGCTGAACAAGTTGGCTAGTACTGAGGAGGTTGCGATAGCCCAGTGTGATATATATCTGGCTGCGATCGAGGGTAGAGCACTGCGTTTGCTTCCTCTGTCTCGGAAGGAGCGACTGCCACACTCTCCTTTTCAGGCCGGGTGCCGTTTGTCCGAGAGAGGCTCGGAGATCGTCCCGGCGCTGCCCCGCCGTCGCTAGAGGCGCAAGTGATGGAGACGAAGGCCATTGCGTTTCTTTTTGTGCAAGGTTCCTTAAAGGCAGTGAAGCATACAGCAAGGCATACTGAAGTGCAAAAGGACGTGAGTCGGAGCAATATCAAGGTCTGCTCGATTTGGTAGGTGGTGAAGAAAAGATAAGTTTGTTTAGGAAGGCGGTGACAAAAAATGTGAACTGGCTCAAATGCGCAGGCGGTGAGACCGCTTAGAAGGGCGTCGCTTTACCGCCTTCCCTGATCGGCATAGCTGAGTGGCAGCTAGCCCACTCATTTCTCAACAGCTGAATTTAGCTGCAAACACTCTCAGATACCGCCTTTACACCGGGCGGTAAGCAAGGCGGTAAGCAAGGCGGTAGGCAAGGTGGTAAGCAAGACGGTAATAGATGGTGAGCTAGATGGTGAGAAAGGTGGAGAGAAAGGTGGAGTAGTGTGAACAGCAAAAGCAGCACTCTCCTAAGGCGGTGAGCTAGAGGAGGTCAAATTAAGCGCAGATGCAAGTGGTGGATGATCTGTCGAAAGTCCTACCACGTCTTCGCATGTCACCGCCTTCCTAAACAATCGTGCTGTTTACACCGCCTACTCAATTGCGTCTGAACGCCATGTAGCCCATGTCCGGTGTCAGGTTGTGAAATTGCAAAGCCAGCAATACAGTTGTGGAGTGCTTTGCAAGCAATACAAGAGCCAAAACTGGCTCCTGTCTGCTTCGTACTCGCACAGCAGAAAGCGGTACGTCTCTACCCGTACCACAA